>Ga0182013_10004814_pt1 | contig 16018 bp, 16 predicted proteins | sample 612S2MmetaG_FD_120487 | JGI IMG/M metagenome (GOLD analysis project Ga0182013, IMG submission 120487) | Permafrost microbial communities from Stordalen Mire, Sweden - 612S2M metaG | ecosystem: Environmental > Terrestrial > Soil > Wetlands > Permafrost | place: Sweden: Stordalen | collected...
GCTGACCTCTTCCCCACAAGGCAAGAAGAACAAGCCTCTTGGTTGGGGAACCATCCAGAAGCTCAAGTCAATCATGTCGCAGGTTTACAGGCATGCGCAACGATATGAGCTGATCCCAGTCTCGGTCGACGCCGCCGGCAGACCTTCCAATCCACTGCTTCTTGTACGGTCCAAGTCAAGCTCTGAATACGAGGCGAAAGTAATCGGCCCGGAACAGATGATTGTCATCTTGGCGGAGCTTGAGAAGCCCGAGACCCGCATGGAATGGACGCTGGCGGTTCTGCACGCTTCAACTGCTCTTCGCCCGGAGGAATCATTCGGATTGAAGTGGTCAGACATCGATTGGGAGAGTGGCCAAATTCACATCCGTCGAGGGTGGAGCAAAGGAAAGGAAACAGATGGAAAGAATGCCGGCTCAATGAGCCAGGTTCCGATGCACCCCGTTCTGGCTCAGTGTCTCCTGGATTGGCGGAAGGAGTGCCTCTATTTCGAGGATTCTGATTGGGTCTTCGCTTCGATCAAGGCAAAGGGCAGGATTCCCCGGACCGCATCGATCTGCGCACAGGATTACCTCCGCCCCGCAGCCATCAAAGCCGGCGTTATTACGAAGGGTTACAAAGGCAGATTTGGATGGCACAATTGCCGCCATAGCCTCGCAAGCTTTTGCGGTGCCAATGAAGTGCATCCAGCCGTCACCCAGTCAATCTTGCGGCATAAGAAGCTCTCGACGACGATGGAGATTTACACTCATCACGTTAATTCTGTGCAGATGGCCGCGCAAGAGAAGTTTCTCAAAGCAATCGGGTTGACGCAACCAACTAGGCCTGCGCATTAACCTTTCCTTCACGAGAAGAATGGGCGACTCCAAGCCATTGTCACATGAACCGGCCAAGCTGTAGTTGGCCGGTTTGCTCACAGCGAACGCTTCGGCGTCGACGGCCAACAAACGGAGCCGTGGCTGAGACAACCAACCGAGTGGGAGTGCAAGATGATACGCGATTCGATTTTGGACAATTTGTCCAATCTGAGCGTTCGACTTCAAGAACTGGAGTCTGGATGCGTAAACATGAATGAGCTGGGCTTGGGGTCAGCGCGCCTCTCGCTCGTCAATGCCCTCGAAGGATTCCGAAGTAGCCGCTATCGCCTTGGCCAGAAACTGTCCACCTACAAGGCATTCTTCAAAGCCAGCCAGGGGTGGATGGCTGCCGCGAAGGCGATTGCTGATGCGATAGGATGCGACGAGCGAACCATTCGCCGAGCCATTGACGATTTCGAGCGGGTCTCCGAAGTTCCCGATGTGGTCATCAAGGCTCTACAACAAGCTGGGTATGATCCGGCCGCACGAAAGAATGCCGGCATGATTTCCAGGATACTTGGGATGCCTGATAGGGCGGCGGACATCAATTTAGAAGTTGCCGCGATGAGGGCCGTTCAGGCGACCAAAGTGGCAGGGCAGGCAGACCGTGGCCGAGGTGCCATCGCAGCCGCCCTCCTGCCACCCGAAAAACGAAGGAGACTTGCAGTCCGGCAGAAAATCCGCACAGCACTCACATCCGTCCCAACAGAGCAGAAACTGGCTGAATTGGTCGCCGCAATCGAAGAAGAAATGTACTTGGAGTGGGGGCAGGTGAAGCCGATCACCATAACGATTACGCCCCATGCTCCTGATTCGCCCAATTCCAGTAGGACAGTTCGGGAATGGGCTGCATGATAGATCTCGGTCCGGACCGCAATTCTGATATCGAAGCGAACTGCAGGCCTCAAAGGCCCTCATTGTGGCACCTACACCCAATTCGATCGAACCTCGGCATGCCAGCAAGTCGGCCGGGACGGCGGGCACGAAGGCCGGGGCTCCCGTCGACCGGTGATGCTTGATTCCATCCCCCGACCCGCGGCACCTCGGAGCCGAGATCGGATTCTTCAGCGTGCTCCACAGCTGGAATCAGCGCCTGCAGTTTCATCCCCATGTCCACTGCGTCGTTGCCGCCGGCGGCCTTGCCCCGGACCATTCCCGCTGGATCTCCGCCCGGCGTTCCTTCTTTCTTCCCATCGGCGTACTGAGCCGTGTCTTTCGCGGCAAGTTCGTCGCTCGACTCCGCAACGCCTTCCATCGAGGCGAGCTTCAGTTCCACGGCAACCTGGCGCACCTTGCGCAACCACGCGCCTTCACCGCCTGGCTGCGGGTACTGTTTCGTCACCACTGGGTCGTCTACTCCAAGCCGCCCTTCGGCGGCCCGCAACATGTGCTGCGCTATCTCGGCGCCTACACCCATCGCGTCGCCATCTCCAACTCCAGGCTGATCGCTCTCTCCGATGGCAACGTCACCTTCCGCTGGCGCGATTCCGCGCACGGCAACAAGAAACGGGTCATGACTCTGGCTGTCGATGAGTTCCTGCGCCGCTTCCTGCTCCATCTCCTGCCGCCAGGCTTCGCGCGCATCCGTAACTTCGGATTCCTCGCCAACCGCAACCGCGCTACGCTGTTGCCGCTGTGCCGGCGACTGCTCGGCGGATCACTGCAAAACACAGCTAAGCCGGCACCACCGTCTACAGATAAGCCTCAATCACTCTGGAACTGCCCAGCCTGCGGTGGAACCATGCACGTCGTCGAACGGCTCTCCGCCGCGCAACTCCCGCTTCGCTCTCCACCGCAACCAGACCAGTGCGCTGCATGAAGCTTTATCTAAATCCGCGGCCTTTACCCGCGCTTCGGCGCGCCTGCGGATTCCTTGTCTTATCCGGCCAGAACCAATCGGATGCCAGTCTCTCCAGCCACCACATCAGCCCTCGCCGAGCCACAGTACTGCTCCATCCGGCTTCCAGGCAAACGAATCCTACCCAACTCAGGCCGTTCCTGATCCACCTGCACCCGCTCAGGCCCATTCAAAGTACATAGGCTTCCATGGGGGCGGCTTCCTTCAAGTCGCTGTATCAGAAGCGCCCCATCTGGCGGCATGCCGCTACGCACGCTAGCGTCGCGGGGCGCTCCAGATACAGCACTAAGACTTCCCAGTAGCAATTCAGGTTGAGACGTTTCTTGGCCGGAAAGTCAGGCGTCGAACAAGAACTCTCAACTCAGAGGTTCAAGGGAGATAGCCCCATTTCAGGTAAAGTGTGCCTGTTTGCAGTTGTCAATGTATGAACATTCTCTTGAACGACTCTTCTATACGTCCACGGGCTGGATGAAGGCGATGAGATGGTTCACTGACCTTGGCGCGAATATCTCCCTCGTGTTGTTGCAATAATTCGCCCAACTCCGGACTGCTGATGCCCTGTTCAATAAGCCCTTCAAGCAAGTAGAGTGAAACATTCGTTACGATAGGCCACTGCTCAAGACTGTTCTGAATGGTATCCAATCGATTCCGTTCCGCGGCCGTGATCAGGGCTGTGCACAACGCCGGAGGGCGAAGCTGCAGAGCAGATATATCGAGTTGTTCGAAAGATCGGTTCATCAACTCCGCTGTCCAGCCGCAATCTTCAAGCCAGCAAACCGCCCAAAGTGAGGCGACCGGCGGTGTCGGAAACAGCTTCCACCACAGCGGCTGCTCCGGAATACTCAAGGTCCGACCATAGAGCCGGCAGACCTTCGCCAGCGTGCCGAGAATAGCCAGAAACTCCGCCTCATCCGCAACCATAGGATCGTTGATGCGCTCGTTCAGCGTCACCAGACTCTTATCGAGCAGCCGCAGGCCTGCCTTGTGGTCGATAGGGTGCAAAAATGCCATGAGTCGCGTAGCTCTGCTGAGCCCGATCCTCGCCGGCAGGTCCTCCACATCGTCCACAATCGCGATTATCCTGTCGCGCAACTGCGTCATGTCCCCATAATTCATTGCCGCGAGCAGCGCCTCAGTCCATTCCAGGTCGGTTATCGCATGGCCGGAGAGCCGTCGCAAGAGTTTTTCTGAGTTGATCCTCCCCGACCACTCGTAGATTGAATCAGGATTCCAGGCCTCGAAGGTCCTTAGCAGAGAAACGATCGCCGCTGGCGATGCAATCGTCTTGAATCTATCCTTCCATATCCCCAACACTCTATTCTGCAGATGCAGCGAGGGGAATCCTCCGATCTGAGTTAGCCGATGAAAGGTGCTTCCCTGCGAGCGCGGTTCCTGCTCGTAGGCGATATCTTCCAAGAGCCTGTCCCAGACCAGACGGTGATTGCTCTGGAAATCCCGCACAAGGTCACGTCCCTCTCCAGGAGCCGCCTGCTCGATGGCGTCGAGAAGTTCGATGCCGAGTTGTGGCTCCTGGCGGAGACCTCTCTCTGCGGTCTTCCTGAGTTCCTTTTTGGCCTTCACTACCGCATCGCGCGCAACCGCAATGTCCAGAGCTGTCAGGTTGCGAATCGTCGTTGCGCAATCGCCAGGTGTAGCCGCATGCTCCAACTCATACTTCCAGTTGCGACTCAGGAGTCGTATCGCCGTCTGGCCCGGTTGTGCATCGCCGCCCCGCCGCAACGTCAAGGCGATGGACCGGGCCGCCCGGGTTACTACCTCTGGCCGATCACTGCGGTACAGCGCCGCAAATGCCAAGTGGCAATCGTCTTCCGTGAAGTCCGCCGTCTGGCTGGGATACAGCACTGCGGACAGTTGGTGAAAGCATGCCAGGGCCTCCAGACTCCGCGTACCCCTCATTCCCCGCAGCAGCTTGCTCGCCGGAATCTGTTCGCGCAGTCTCTCGGCAAACCTGGCATGAAGATCGGGATGTCCCAAGGCAAGCAGCGCCAACCTCGGAGCCCAGTCCCGCAGATTGCCGGAGTTGATGGCCCGTGCGATCGCCTTGATTGCACTATCCTGAATGTCAGGCGAAAATCTCGCCTGCGCTTCCATCAGCCCCTCCAGAAGATGAAACAGAACAGAGGTGCGCCTGTCGCCATGGAATTGGGCCTCAAAGAACGACATGCCGATCGAATCGCACAGCACCTTGGCAAACCCATCATGGATCATCCCGAACGACGAGTCCACAATCGCACAAGTCTTCAGCATCATTCCGGCGCCCCGAGGATCAAGGTCTCGCTTTACCAGCCGCGCAATCTTCTGCGCCAGACCTATTGACGGCTCGTTGTTGGAATACAGAACATTCCAAGCTGCAGTAAGGTGGAGTTGCGCCAACATTCGGAGCATCCGCGCGCCCTCGCCCACCGCCGCACCCTGCAAAATCCTGCGAATTATGTCGTTCGGCTGCAGAACGCTAAGTAGTCTTACACCGAAAGCCCGATCATATCGGGCCAGCGCCTTCAGCGCCTCAGCTACCTCCCAGACCCCGGCACGGCTCAATTCCTCGCGCAGAGTCGAGTCCCCTTGATCCAGCACATCGCCCCACTTCTCTCCGCTCGACCGCAGTCGCACCATAAGTTGGCACAAGTGTGCAAGGAAGCCCGCCTTTCGCTCGGGCGTTTCACTAGCCAACTTGGCCAGATTGGCCGAGCTTTCGAACAGATCCCTTGTTTTGCGGTACCCTTGGATTCGGTCCGACATCGCCAGCAACTCTAGCGCCAGAAGATACTCCTCCGCGGGAAAATTACCTTGACTGCTCAGGAGCGCATCAATGTTGTCGACGATCAATTCGTCCGCGTCCGCTTCGTGAAGGCGCCACAGCGACCGCACTAGCGATAGCCGTGCCCGCGGCCGCGATCCATGTCCGGCCAGAATCTGCGGTACTGTCTTCTTCAACGAATCAAGCATCTTCCGCCAGAGGTTGTTCTCCTCGTCGCTCGCTTCCAGCACAATGTGATGATCGCGCAGCAGCATCAGCATACGCGCGACCTGCGGTATGGTCAGTGCCGGAAGCTCTGCACAGAACAAGGTCAGCAGGTGTCCTGCGAGCTGTTTCCGCTCGGTCTCGTTCACATCTTCTTGGATCGCACGGAAAACCTTGCTGACTTCGATGGGATTCGTCCTCACTCGCGCCCACTGCATCAGTTCACTGCGAAACTCAGCGAAGGTCGAGCTCAGGATTTCGGCATTGCCCCGGCGAAGCCTGGAGAGCGAATCAATTGCCTCATCATCGCGTCCTTCTTGGATGCACCGCAGGAAGTACGCCTTGAGCTGAAACACGATACGGTTCCTGATCAGTTCGAGCCGGTCCCCGGCAATCGGTTGCGGAGAGAAGCCGATGATGGCCTCACACGCCACGGGAACAGGGAACCGCCAGTTGCCGCCCGCATCCTTCGATGCGCTCAGGCTCCTCAGGAACCCCCTGTCGGCCGGAAGCGGCTGAAGAAACCACTCCGGCACCGGGATACTGACCCTCGATAACGATGCCAACCGCTTCGCCATGTTTACCTGTGCAGGGTTACACCCGCCCAGAGCAGCTTGGTAGTACTGATCCAGCAGCCTCTGATAGCCCCCATCCTTCGACATCGTCACTGCAAAGTGCAGAAGCCGAATAAGGAGCCAGAGATTCCCTCCCGAGCTGGCGATCGCCGTGCCGATGCACGCTTCAGCATTGCGGAACGCATCATACTTTTGCACCAGTTGGGTGGCGAACTCCTTCAACTCCTCTTCGTCGATGAAGGCCTTATAAGCAGTCACGTTCTCAAAGTCCACATCGCAGCCCGTATCCAGCCTCATAACAGCGAGAACGCTGATGTTGAACCTTGTCCTTAGCCGTTGCAATTCATTGATGAAATCCTCCTCGAGTTCGTCGGCAACCATCTCATCAAGAATCAGCAGAGCTTTTTGCCGGTTCCTGCGTTCGGTGTAACTGCTCAGGTATCGCTCCAGGGATTCGGAGTCGGGGAATCCCCCGCGAAGCGGCCGCAGAACCGCCACAGCCCAGCCCTCCGCCTGCAGCTTCCGCTCCACCTGTTGCGCAATCCACGTCTTGCCAGACTGCGCCTTCCCTCCCAGCACACTGACAAGGGGCATCTGCGACTCTCGAAGGCTGGTCGCGATCCGCTTCGACAGCTCCGCCTCTATCTCGACCGGCTCGGTGCCGATCAGAAAGGCGCCGTCCAGAGCCCCGTTCTGCCACCCCTCCATTAGGTCCATCTCTTCCAGCGCCTTTGAGCGGGTCCGCTCTACCCACGCCTTCCACGGCTCTCCCCACACCGCCTCACAGGCCTCGTTTAGCGTGTTCCCCGGGATCGTAGCCACTCCCTCCCTCGCGCTCATCTCCGGCGCGTACACCAGCAGTGACTCGTTTAGCCCGTCCTCGACCGCCGCCCGCGCCTTGGCCTCCACCATTGACGGCTCCATTGCCTCAAGCGTCAGATCGTCGTTGAATACTCCCGTCGGAAGCACAGCCGGCAGTGCCAGATTTGTCAGTTGCGAAAGCATGTTCAGCGCCAACGGCAGACCGGCCGATTTGTCGCTCACTTGCGCGATCGGCAGCACGCCGCGGATCTCCACCGTCACGCCGTTCAACTGGCTCAGTAGTTCCGCCCTTGCTCGGTTAACCCGCAACAACTGCGTCACCGCCTCGCGTGCCCGCTCCAATCCCTCCCAAAAACTCTCGTTCGCCGGGCTCCAGCCCCTGGCGCCCAGAATCTCCCGGATGCTCTCAACCCTCGGCGTCTGCACTCGCACGTCGCGCGGTTCCTGCTCTGAGGCGAGTTTGACTGTCGCAGCCAGCACCAGCCCTACACTTTCGCTCGTCCCACCCACAACCACAAAATCCATCCCGCCAAGACGGCCACCGAGGTCAGCCAGCACCGGGTCCTGATCCCGAGTCGCGAGCTCAGCCACTGCCGTCTGTTCCGAACGCTCCCGTCGGCTCGCGCTGGCCCGCAGCCTTGGGTAGCGGATCTTCCCGTCATTCCCAATCGCCGCCAGCGTCCGCAGCTGCTCATAGCGCTCCCGTGGTGTCGGGTACGGCCCCTTCGACAACAACGCATGCAGGGTTTGAAGGTCGTCGATATACGGGATGATCTTTTGGAAAAGTGCCTTCCATTTCCCCCCTCCGTTGTATACGGACCATAAGAACGCTCCTAGGCCGCGGGACCGCTCTGGACGATCGATCGTACCAATGAGCCACAGAGGAACTCCGTAGGCGAGCTCCGCCGTTGGCGTAGTATTGTCGTTCATTGCTACGCACATCTCCGCCACCAACCGAGCCATGATCTCTACGTCATCCTCTCTCAGCAAACGCAGCGCCTCGTCCATTGCCAGCAGCGACCCAACAAGAATCTCCCGTAGGCTCAATCCGCAAGTCTGCAGCCTTCCCGCTTCGTATTCCAGGCTCATCGCTTTCTCTTCCTCTTCCTCTGCGCCGCTTCACAATTTCTCGACGAACCAGCTTTAGCCGCCTTCGCCTTCCCGCCTCGTCATCGCCAGGACTCCTTCCAGAAACTCGCTCACCGTTGCATCCGGCCGCGCTGGCAGTTCAGTGAACTCCTCATTGCCAAGAGCTTCCCCGGTCTCCCGAAGTAGCAGCGGCTCCCCCTCCACATGCCTTATTTTCACCACCTTGCCTGCAGGCCGTAGCGCAATCCGTGCATGTCGCGTCCCAGTCTCCCGGTCCGAGATCGAAAGCAGATTCACACCCTTCTTCAATTCACTCAGCGGTGATCTGCCCGACTTTGCCCCCAGTACAAATGCATCAACCAGAATCGGTATTCCCCACAAGACTGGTGCGCGCTGGCTCGTTCCCCCGGTCGGCTCCGGCATCCGTGCCTTTGCCCTCCCAGCGATGCTTCGGCATTCGGCGCAGTCCTCCAGGTGCTGCTTTTCCTCCCACGTCGCATCCACCTCGCCGCGGGCAATGCGAACCACTCGCGTAAACGAAACTGCGTGCTCGACCGCCGGGTACTGTTTCTCCAGTTCGCGGATTTGCTCCCGAGCAAGACCGCGCAGGAATCCCTCCAGCGTCGCTTCTGTCTTCTGGCTTGTCTTGGACATCGTCTACTCCCTCTGATTGCGTGAAACTCTGTATCCGGCCCCTGGCGGGACAAACACCTCGCCCCGACGGCAGCGACGTTCAGAGTTCCAGGCACTGTCTCAGCTTTGTCTCAGCTTTCGTCGTGATCTTCGAGGCGTAGCTCGCGCTTATCCGCAAAATCTCCGCCAACTCTTGGTTGCTCGTCTCACCGGGCTCAAAATAGCGCAACATCAAGGCCGTCCGCTCGATCTCTTCCAGCTTCTTCAGGCATTTCGGAAACCGCTGCATGGCTCTCGAGTACGTCTGCGTAAACACCAACGGCGCGCCCTGCGGAATCTCGTCGATGTCGGCCACATCCACCAGCCGCCGCCGCCCCGCCTTACGGAGTGCGCTGAAGCAATCGTTTGCACAGACCTTATAAAGCCATGAGCGCACGTTCATCTCAGCGCCCAAAGGCCCCTTCTTCCTCGTGTACATCAGTTTCACAAAGGCGTCGTGCGTCATCTCCATCGCCTCGTCGCTGTTGCGCAGAATTCTCGCCGCGCAGACGAACAGGCTCCGGTTATATCTCGTGTACAGCGCATCCATTGCCCCATCGTCGCCCGCGTAGTAGCTCTCCAGCAACTGGCGGTCCGACGGGACCTGCGTCGTCTCCATCACTCCCTCACCACCCTTCATCTATATCTTGGAACATCCCGGGCAAGCGGGCGTAGCGGTTACTCGGCCAATACGCCTAGCACGCTTCTCTCTATAACGAATGAGCCTCGCGGAATTTCCTTCCCGCGCAATAGATTTTTCTGGCCGGAGGACACATCCAGCATACCCCCCAATAACCTGCGTTCCAAGAGGAAATTCCCCCGGGGCTGATGCGTTGTATATGCGGAAGGCAAATCAAACCGCCGACCAACAGGAGAATCCCGATGGCCCTCTTCGGAAAGCACTTCATCCCCCAGCCTGCGCCGGTCTTCGTGCCGGTGCCCGTGCGGCCCCAACTGTCGGACCGCGTCAAGAACCTGCCCGTCGTCTGCACACGCCACGGGATGGTGGTCCCCATGCGGTTCAGCGGCGCCACTTACTCCGCCTCCGGCCACCCTGTCGGCAACTTCCGCTGCCCCATCCCCGGCTGTACCGCTGTTGAAGGGTACGGCATTGACGTTAACTCTAACCTTCCGCGCCGCATTTTCGCCCGCGGCTGAACCCGCTCCCTGGGGCGGCCTTCGCGGCCGCCCCGCTTTTCAACCATCAACCTGCCAGCAAAAAGGAGAACGTCATGTTACTGCCGATGAACACCCCCCTTTGGCCGGCCGCCCAGTTCCACCGTCCGGCCCCAGCCCCCCACACCGCTCCCGACCAGATCGCCCTGGTCGGCTTCGCCACCCGCGCCCACATCCTGGCCACGCCGGCTCCTGCCGCCGCCGCCACTATCCTCGACGCCATCCGCAACAAGCTCACCAACAGCTCCAACGGCATCGGCGGCAGCACCAACATCGCCGCCGGCCTCCGCCTCGCCAACGGCTTGCTCCTCAAGGCTCCCTGCGGCTTTCGCAAGCGCGTATGGCTGCTCTCCGATGGCCAGCCGAACGAAGAGGAGAATGAGATCTTCCCGCAGGTCAACGCCCTCCGCGCCAGCTGGACCAACCTCAACACCATCGCCTTCGGCAATGACGCTGACGAAGACCTCCTCCGCAGGATGGCCGCCGCCACCCACAACGGACACTTCTTCAAGGTCTCCGACGTCGCCACCCTCTCGGCCGCCTTCGCCGGCGTCCGCCAGCGCCAGAACTCCATCGCCTCCAAGCCCGAGATGACCGTCTATGTCATTGACCAGAGCGGGTCCATGGGTGACCACTGCGGCCTGCAACGCAAGATCGACGTCGTCGCTGAAGCCCTCGCCAACCTCGTGCACCAGAAGAAACAGCTCTACTCCTGATGCCCCCCGACACCAACCCCGTTCAACACAAGGGAGACTGACCATGAACACCATCACCGCCGTCAACTCCAGCCGGGTTCCGCCGCTTCCGTGGCGGAACTGCCCGGCCCGCCGCCTCCACTCACCGCAGCAAATGCCCTTCCGCGTTTCCATTGCCCCCACTACCGGCCCCCTCGACCAGCTTCACGGCCGCCGTATCCTCACCCTCATCGACGTCGAGAACGTCACCATCAGTTGCCGCAACCTCGGCTTTGAGGTCAATTACTCCCGCCTAGCAGACCTCTTCGCCCGTGTTGCCTGCTCCCTCTCCCTCCACGCCGTCCTCTCCGTCGATGCCGGTGACCGCCTCGACCGCGCTCACATGGAAAACGCTGGCTTCCACGTCCACACACGCCTCATCCGCTACCTCCCTGGCGGTCGCAAGACCGCCAACGCGGACAACCTCTTCGCCTTCAAGGCTGGTGCAATCGTCTCCCGCTCCCGGGCAGACGTCGTCGTCCTGGGCACCGGCGACGGCCAGCTCTGCGACGATGTCGTCCAGTGCATCAAGGCCCTACCCGGCTCTCGCCAGGTCCTAACCCTCAGCGTCGCCGGCTCCACCAGCAGCTTCCTCAACGCCCGCACCCACTCCTCCATCGCCGCCAACATCGAAATCGGCAAGGACCTTCTCGCGCCCCTCTATGCGGCGGCCGCATCATGAGCCGCCGCTACCGCCGCCACCACCGTCCACCGAGGCGTCGCCGCAGTCTCCTCGGCCGCCTCTTCACCAACCGCTATAACCCGGGCTCCCAATGGATCAGCATCGGTGACATCATCGGGAATGTACGCGACATCTTCACCTGCTGGGTCAACCGTATCCCGCCCGGATCGCGTCTCCAGCACGACCGCAACGGCAAGATCCGCGGATGGTCCTCACCTTGGCGCGGCCCCTGGTAGGGCCCTGCCCCAACCTCAACCCCCAACCCTCGCGCCATGCGCCACAAGGAGACCGCCATGAAGCACCAGTACACCTGCAAGTCCTGCGGCAGCCGTCGCCGTGGATACGGCAAGCGCTGGGCCAACGTCTCGCCCCTCTGCCCGCGCTGCTACGCGTACCACTGCCGTCACATCATCACCCGCTCCCGGCTTGCCGAAAAGATCCGCCGAAGCTTGCGCTCACAAGCAAGGACAACGCCTCGTCCGTCCCTTTGGCGGCGGCTGTTCGGATAGCACCCTGTCGCTTCTACTCTAGCGCGGGGCCAGCCCATGGCTCCGCGCATTCTTTTCCGAGAAATAGCTGCATTCTTTGGCCCAAACACCCAAAACAAGAAGGAGAGCCGGCTCTTCCCGCTGTGTGCCCACGGGTTACCAATTGACAATGCGAAGTGTACTTCGTGCACTGTCTCCGAATGCTCGATTTCGAAATGCAGTCCTGTAATTCTGCCGCCGGATGTTTCTAATAGGCCAATTAGCTCACCGACAATGGCTCCGGGTTAACTACGTGATGGGTAATGCAAACGTCCCAGGGTCCGGCCTTAAAGCAGCTCATTGCGCCCAGACGCTCATCCAACGAACTCGTCGTTCCCGCCGCCGGAGAAGCCCTTTCCAATGCGAATAGCTGTGCAGACTCCGGGAGCATCTGCTCATCTGTACTGGAATCTCGGGTTGAATCTCGGGTTGGAGATTTCCGCGGAATTGCTGTAAGTAATTGATAAATATGGTAGGCACGACTGGATTCGAACCAGCGACCTCTTCCGTGTCAAGCAGAATCTCACCTTTACTTTCAACTACTTAACCACACACGGGATACCGCCTAAGCACCTGTATTCACGTGCAAGACGTATGAGTTTTGGGTAAATCCTTGGGTAGATTTCGGATATGACACCCCCCTCGAATATTCGCCTCATCTTCGCCTATAATGTCTCCATGTTCCCTACTCCCTCAGGCCGTAAGACCTTCGTGGTGACCTGCAAGGAGTGCCGCCGCGATGTTCCATCCGGCCTGAGGGAATTCCCCTTTCAGTCGGTCGCCGTCGAGTGCCCCCTGTGCGGCGAATTGCGCCGGTACCTGCCGTCTGAGGTCTGCCTCGGTCGGCCTGACCAACTCGTCACCCGCCAGCAGCGGACAGGAGGCCGGTGATGTTCGACCCCGACGCTCACATGCCCCGAATCAACCGGGGAATGGTCTACCTCGGCGCGTGCCTCATCGCCGGTATCCGGCTGACACGGGAGCGGCAGGTAAATGTCCGTGTGGTACCGACCGGGAAGGCAACGGAGCAGGGACGGGTGCTTCGTCGTGGCTCCTGACAAGCCCTCATCCCTTGAAAAACGTCTTGCATCCGGCCCGCTTCAAGGCAGCGAGCTGCAAGGCTGTACTCTGGTCGTCAGTCGATACGCGGGCGTAGCCGTATTTCATGGTTTAATCTGAGGTGGTCCCGGTAGTTCGGACAGTTTTTGCTTTTTCCTTTAGTGGAAGTTTTTGTTCTTGCTTTTGTTTTTAGGCTGCCATGGATTCTGGCAGGCGGTTGAAGTATACCTGATCGGGCGTGAGCGCTTTCAGGCTGGAGTGTGGGCGCATCGAGTTGTAGAACTCGATGTATTTTGCGATTCGGGCACGCGCCTCGCTGACCGAGGCGTAGGCATGCAGGTAGACCTCTTCGTACTTGATCGACTTCCAGATGCGCTCGACGAAGACGTTGTCGCGCCAGCGGCCCTTGCCGTCCATGCTGATCCTGATCCCTTCTTTCTTTAGCCGCGCGGTGAAGGCCTCGCTGGTGAACTGCGAGCCCTGGTCGGTGTTGAAGATCTCGGGCTTTTCATTTGTGGAAAGAGCTTCATCGAGCGCCTCGATGCAGAAGGAAGTCTCCATGGGTGGTCAACGTAACGTGCCTCTATGGGGTGGGTTGCCAAAGCAAAATGCAAAAGCTATGGCGCGGGATGCCAGACTGGTAATGCTCGGTATTGGACTACTAGCCGTTGGCTTCATATTGCAGGCTCTAAGCGTCATTTTTGCTTCGCCTTGTCCGCCTTCGTAAGGGGGTCTACGCCCAAATGTGCCGCTACGAGGCAAAGCCGAGGTTGCGCTATTGCGGGCGCAGAGCGAAACGGGGATTCGGGGGTCTCCAGAGAACATTATGAACAGAATAGTCATCGCAACATTGGCAGTCATCATTTTGAGTGGCGCAACATTCGGCGCATACATGGTCTATCAAAACCACCTGACATCGGAAGTTCGAGCACTATTGGTCGCAGCTAATGACCCACACGCAACCGAAGCAGAAGTGATGGCGTACATCACACAGGCACGTCCATTGCTGAGGATCAAAAAGGACCGTGAAGTGTTCGGGGAATTTGAAGAGGGCGTCACGCTGCCGAAGACAGCAGAAGAACAAGAAAAGCGCGAATTCGACGAGTGTTCCCGACTCGCTGACCAGTATGAGAATCCGGATGTACGATGGCCTAAACTAACGTCGTGCATGAATGACGCGGAATCACGCATGTATGCAAAGCCCCCGAGGGGAGTAGAACTGGTGAATGCCGCACGTAAGTCTCTCGGAATTGTTCCTTTGCCTATGCGTTAAGTGTAGACGAACAGCCTGTCAACCGGAAAGGACTCGCATATTCGCAAGTCCTCCACCTGCCTTAGCTGCGGTCAGCACATGGGAAGGCGCTTTGGCGTAAACCAAGAAACGCTACAGTCGGCAACGTCTTTTTCAGGATTGATCTGAAAATTGGGCCATGTGCATTTTTCCCTAAATGCTCCTCTTCTCCAAGACACCAGATTCCCTCTAACTAATTGAAGGCCAATAACCAATCGTCTATCGGTACTTTCTTTTCGAAAATGCAGACTCGCGTTGCTGGCGTCAGCAACAGATGAGCATAACGTTCCTGGTTAGCTTCTTTTGTCGCATAGACATCGCAGTAGGAGGAACTTAAGACATGATGCATATCGTGTTGCAAGTCCCCCTTGATCCAATTTTGGCCTACTCGCGCCATGTGAGCACCTCTCCAATTGAAATACAGGTCCGCCCGAACCAGCCCCTTTGCGATGCGGGTCGATGGAAGAGCGATTAGCTCCTGTGCACAAAGCATTGCCAGAACATCGGGAATCCCAAGCATTTTAACGAGTTGCCCTGTCAGGATGGCTGTTCCATCGTCTTTCTGCATTATCGAAACCATCCAGTCCTCAAGCTGGCTCTCATCAATCAGCAGAAAATCATTCAGCATGTCTGGCCGATTCTCCAGATGAGCTTTTTGTTTGTTCTGGTTGACTGGGACCGATTGCTGGCGTAGCTCCATATCTTGTCGGACAGTTTCATCGACTATTCCTGTCGCCAACTTGTCAATATCTGCGATAAACGCCTGATATTCAGCTCCAATTGCGAATGGCTCAATCGGCTGCCCATGCGCCTTCGCCTCACGGTGCAATATCTCCTGAATATCGTGAGTGACAGTAATTCCTGCATCGGCGAATTGTTTGAGGTAGCGGAAAAAGCCTTGTCCCATCTGAGCGTTTCTCTCAAATGTCTGCGCTAGCTCGTACATTGTTTGGTCGCCGAGTGCGAGCTTCTTGCGTTGCTGACTAAGTGCTGCATGAAGCGACGACGCATCAATGCTCTGTTTAAACAATTCGTTCCATAAATTCGTGTCGAGGTATATGTTCATAGCTGCCTTCCTGAGCTTACACAACGGGGGTGTACGCCCAAACCCTAGATTTTTCCGGCCGGATTGGCCGGTTAAAGGCGTACACCCCTATTTGGAAGCTGCCACGATTACCCCCACAATAATCCATATCGGAATCATGAACAAAGTGTAGAGAAACAATCCCCTCACAATTCCCCATTGAATGTTGCGACGAACACGTTGGTCATCTAATGCAAGAGCGCTGAGGGATTTATCAGACAGGCTGACCGTAGCTCCGTTTGCTCTAGCTTCTGCTTCCGCTTGCATTTCAATTGCTGTTTGACGTTTTGCCTTAGCTTCTGCTTCCGCTTGCGCAATGGCAGTCTCTTCCTCTTCTGTTAATGGTGGCTTTGACTTGACAAGATACGATGGGCTGATCTTCATTCCGTTCCCTTTCTTGGTGGATTTAGCGGCAAGCCGCGTGAAGGCTGGATCTCCGAATTTTTAGCGTCCGTAAATCAGCCCTCGCCGTTAGGCGTCTACTGCGTTGCGGCGGCTGCGGCACCCGAGACGGTTCCCGTTGCTCCGGTCAGCACGTCGAATGTGAACTTCAGGTCAGCATCATTCGTGTAGAGAAAGGTCTTGAACCCCATTTGTTTGAGCTTGGCTA
>Ga0182013_10004820_pt1 | contig 16005 bp, 13 predicted proteins | sample 612S2MmetaG_FD_120487 | JGI IMG/M metagenome (GOLD analysis project Ga0182013, IMG submission 120487) | Permafrost microbial communities from Stordalen Mire, Sweden - 612S2M metaG | ecosystem: Environmental > Terrestrial > Soil > Wetlands > Permafrost | place: Sweden: Stordalen | collected...
CCCACAAGCCGAACGGATCCATCGAGTACGAAATCACCAAGGTGGGGACGAACGAAAAGGTTCTGGACTATTCGCAGGATTTAACCAAGATTCCGAACGCCTCGGCCAGTCAGGTGACCATCGAGCAGCTTTTGGATCTGAAATCGCTGGCCCCGGGAACTTACACGATCAAGGTGAAGGCAACCGACAAAGGCAATAACCAGTCTGTTCAGCAACAGGCGAACTTCACGGTAACCGAACCCAAAAAGAGCTAGAACGTATCGGAAGCAGCTAACCATGGCAGGAAGGTCGGCGAAAAACTCGTTGCGGTCGGCATCAGTCACGAGTTTTGTCGGCATCGGGCTTTTACTGTCATGCACAGCCCTGCTTCCCGTCGCTCACGCGGCCACGCCGGTTCGTTTTTCAGGGGAATTAGGCGGCATTGTAACCGACGTTTCGGGCAAGCCTCAGCCCGGCGCCGTTGTTCTTCTTTTCAATAAACAGGACCGGCTTCTGCTGAAGGCCGCCACCGATAGCATCGGTACTTTTTCCTTCGCCGAGCTGATGCCGGATTTGTATTCGGTTCAGGTGTCACTGTCCAGTTTCGTTCCGGCGATGAAGGAGCACGTGCAGATCAAAGCGGGCATGCGAAGCCTGCTTTCCATCAATCTGTCGCGCGTGTTCAGTTCAGTGCAGCTGGTTTCCACAACGCCGCTGGCTGGCGGTTTGATGAGCGATAACTGGAAATGGATCCTGCGCACGGACAACTCGCTGCGGCCGATTCTGCGTATTCTTCCGGTTGATCCAAGTGCCCCAGGTGCTTCGAAAGATCCGGCCCCCACTTCCACTCGCGGTCCCGTGTTCACCGACTCTCGTGGGATGATCCTGCTCTCGGCCGGTGACGGACCGCAAGTCTCAAGCACTGGCGCGGCCGACCTCGGCACGCAGTTTGCCTTCGCAACTTCTGTTTACGGCGGAAACCACTTCGCGGTCTCCGGAGACCTCGGTTACGCGCCAGTGACGGGCGGACCGCAATCGGCATCGTTCCGAACCACCTACAGCCGCGATTTTGCCTTCGGCGCGAGTCCGGCGGTTTCAGTCACCATGCGCCAGTTCGTCATGCCCATGCGAATCGGGCAGGCCATGGCGGGAAGCCCGAATGACAATACCCTGCCGACGCTGCGGACGTTGGGGTTGAGTTTCGACGATAAGGCGCAGGTAGGCGACGACACCAATCTCGAATATGGCTTCGAAATGGACAATGTTTCTTTCCTCGATCATCTGTCTTATTTCAGCCCATACGCCAAGCTGACGCACAGCATTACCCACGGCCATGTCGATATCGCATGGACTTCGGGTAACGCACGGCCTGAGTTGGGCATGAACCCGGCGAATGGCGGTTTGGGTTATACCAGCGCTGACGGGGACCTGCAGCGCGATCTGGCTTCGCTGTCGATGCTGCCACGCGTCAGCCTGATGAACGGCAATACGAAAGTGCAGCGCGGCGAAGATTATGAGATCGGCGTGTCCGAGCGCTTCGGATCCCGCGAATACCGCGTGTCCGCCTATTACAACGACGTCTCGAACACGACGCTGACGATCGCGTCGCCCTACCCCGGGAATCTTTTCCAGGGCGATCTGCTGCCGGACATGTTCTCAAACAGCGCCGTATTCGATGCCGGAAAGTTTCAGACCGTGGGATATGACGCTTCGGTGACGCAGGATCTGGGACAGACCTACAAAATATCGATGATCCTCGGAGAGCCAGGCGTCCTGGCTGCCAGGTCGGAGACGATTAATGGAACTTCCGCCGACGAACTTCGTAACTTGATGGAGACGAAGCAGCGGCTGGCTGCCACGCTGCGCGGCTCGGGTACGATCAAACGATCCGGGACGCGTTTCATTGCGAGTTATCAATGGACCAACTATCATTCAGCGGTGCCCGGACCTGTTTTCAGCACGCAATCCATGCAGCCGGAACCAGGGCTCAATGTGATGATCCGTCAACCAATCCCGTCGATTCCGGGAGTGCCGGGACACATCGAAGCATCCGCCGAGTTAAGGAATCTGATGGCCCAGGGTTATTTGCCCTTGAGCACGCCGGGTGGGCAGCAACTGCTTTTAGTAAATACACCGCGAAGTCTGCGGGGAGGATTGGCTTTCGTATTTTGACAAACTCAAAAATGTTTGCGGTTTCGGCTCTGGCTTTGTCCAGTGTCTTTTCTGCTGCTGGTGTTGCTTCCGCCGCCACGCTGCCGTCACTGACATTTAACAAACAGATCGCTCCAATCATTTACAACAACTGTGCCTCCTGCCATCGTCCGGGTGAGGCTGCGCCCTTCTCGCTGCTCTCCTATTCGGATGTGGCTAAAAAGGGCAAGCTTATCGCGGCCGTGACGGCGTCGCATTACATGCCGCCGTGGAAGGCCGAGCCGACTTCTTACTCATTCAAAGACGAACGCCGCCTTACGGAGAGCCAGATCGCAATGATCGCCGCGTGGGTTAAAGAAGGGATGCCAGAGGGTAATCCCTCCGACGCACCGCAGCTACCCACGTTCAAGTCCGGCTGGATGCTGGGCGAACCGGATCTGGTGGTCGAACTTCCGGCGGCCTTTCACATTCCTGCCGAAGGCGCGGATATCTATCGCAACATCGCGCTGCCGCTCGGACTGACCGAAGACAAATGGCTGACTGCGGTCGATATGAAACCGACCGCCCGGTCGGTCGTCCACCACGTTCTCTATTTCGCCGATCCGTCCGGCAAAGCCCACCTCCGTAAAGACGGCGACGAGCCGGGCTTCCCGGGTATGACGGCGGGCAATGCTCCCATTCAACTGGGCGGCTGGGCGCTGGGCGCGCAACCCCACAAGGAACCGGATGGCCTCGCATTGCGGCTGCCGAAGGGCTCCGACTTCATTATTCAGTATCATTTCCATCCGACCGGTAAAGCTGAAGCGGAAAAGGCCCTGGTGGGCTTTTACTTCGCGAAGGAAGCGCCCAGGCGCACATTGATGTCGCTCCAGCTCCCGCCCACGTACGGCCTGTTCTCCGGTCTCGATATTGCGCCGAATACCAAGGATTACGTGTTGAAGGATTCCTACGTTCTGCCCGCCGACATGGATGCCGTGTCCGTCGGTGCGCACGCCCACTACATCGCCAAAGAGATGAAGATGACGGCGACGCTGCCCAGCGGCGAAGTAAAGACCCTGCTCTGGATCAAAGACTGGGATTTCGCCTGGCAGGACCGCTACTATTTCGATCATTTCGTGACCCTTCCCAAAGGCACCCGCATCGACGGCGAAGTGCATTGGGACAACACGACCGACAATCCGAAGAATCCCTCGAACCCGACCATTCGCGTTACCTGGGGCGAGCAGTCCAAGGATGAGATGGGCAGCGTATTTCTGCAAGGCGTGCCGCACGATGAAGCCGATTTGTCGCTGCTTCGCAACGACTACGGCAAACACCAGAACGAAACCATGAACGCGCGCATCAAGAGCGATCCGGCGTTCATGAAAAAGCTTCAGGCCCTTCTCGCCCAGTGAAGTGTTCGCAATGAAGTGGCTGGCAGCACTGGCGCTTGGAACGGTCCTGCATCCGGCGATCGTGGTGCGGGACATCGACGGCGTCAAACAGGAACCGCTCAAAGTTGAAAAAGGCCGGGCAGAAGCGCTGTTCTTCGTAACGCACGACTGCCCGATCTCGAATTATTATTCGCACGAAATCCGCCGCATTTGCGAGGACTACAATAAACGCGGACTCGGCTGTGCCCTCGTCTACGTAGATCCGACCATTACCGACGAACAGGCCAGGAAACACGCGCATGATTTCGGGCACGGCGATTATCCGAGGATTATCGACCGGAATCACGATCTTGTGAAGGCTACCGGAGCCGATATCACGCCCACGGCGGTATTGATCAAATCCGACGAAACCATTGCCTACCGGGGCCGCATCGATAATTTTTATGCAGCCCTGGGGAAGCCTCGCCGGCAGGTCACCGAACACGACTTGCGGGATGCACTGGATGCTGTATTCGCAGGCCATCCGGTGGCGAAACCTGAAGCGCAGCCGGTTGGCTGCTATATCCCAGACCTCAAAGCCTACGGAAAATAGAACATGAAACGGACGATAGCGTTTTTGACCATATCCATGGTGTCTTTTGCCGCGGCGTTTGCGCAGCGCGGCGGAGAGCAGCATACTCCTGTGGAGCACCCAGGCGCGCCAACCCGCAGCGCCCCTAATGTTGGCGGGGGGCACGTGCCAGCGCATGGTCCCGCACCGGCGAAAGCCAAAGCGGTTTCGCGGAATCCACCGCCTCCCGAAAGTATGGTGGATAAGGGCGGACACCCGCCAGCTCCGCACGTTCATGCCAGCAATGACCAGTGGGTCGGCCATAACACGGGCAAGAACGACCCGCGCTATCACCTCGATCATCCGTTCGAGCGCGGGAAATTCACCGGTGGTTTCGGGACGGGGCACGTATTCCATATCGAGGGCGGCGGGCCCGACAAGTTCTGGTTCAACGGCTTTTACTTTAGCGTTGCGGGACCTGATCTTGGCTTCTGCACCAACTGGTTCTGGGACGCCGACCCGATCGTAATTTACGAGGATCCGGACCACGATGGCTGGTATCTGGCGTATAACACCAGACTAGGCACCTACGTACACGTAGAGTATTTAGGCAACCGCTAGGGACCCGGCAGGCGGTTTCGCCAGCGGTCTTTCTAGTCTTTCGCCACCGGAAACGCCACAAACCGGTATCCAACTCCCCGCACCGTAAGCAGGTGCCGGGGCGTTGTCGGATCATCCTCGATATAACGCCGCAAACGCACAATGAAATTGTCGATTGCCCGCGTATCGGTGTCCTCGCGCAATCCCCAAACTTCCTCCAGCATGGCCTTGCGGGAAACCGGCTTTCCTTCATGCTGGATCAGATAGCGAAGAACATTCATTTCCATCAAAGTCAGCGGAAACACTTCGCCCCGCACATGCAGCTCAAGCAGATCGAAATAAACAGACTTGTCGCCGCCAAAACTGAATACCTCGGCTGCAGGGTTGGCAGGCTGGCTTTCCACAGGCGGCGGTCGCAGCCACTCCCTTCGGCGCAGCAGCCCCTGAATACGCGCAATTAGAATACTGAGCTCAAACGGCTTTGGCAGATAGTCGTCCGCACCCGATGCAAAACCCTTCAGAACGTCATCGGAATGGCCGCGCGCCGTCAGCATCAGGGTGGGGACATAAAGGCCCGACTCGCGCATTTTCGACACGACTTCGAACCCGTCGATCCCGGGCAGCATGACATCGAGAACCACCACGTCGAAGCTCTTTGCCTGACCCAGCAGAAGCTCCAGCGCAGCCTCGCCTGTTTCGACGACGTCTACCTCATAGCCCTCCGCTTCCAGATTGAAACGCAACCCTTCCGCCAAATGCTTCTCATCTTCAACTACCAGAATACGGCTCATTTTGTTGCCCCGGCAAAGCCGCTAAGCAGGGGGAATGCAAGGAAAAACGTGCTGCCGAAACCATGCCCAGCGCTTTCCGCCCATGCCCGTCCTCCGTGCCGCTTGGCGACCGACCGGACGATATATAAGCCCAGTCCGGTGCCTTTCACGCGCGCCGCGACAGGCCCTCGCGTTCTGTAGAAGCGGCGGAAGATGCGTTTCAACTCCGATTCCGCGATGCCCGCCCCCTGGTCCTTTACACGAACCACGGCATAGCGGCCGTCTTCGACGACAGTAGAAACCTCCACTTTCATGTCGGGTCCTGAATACTTCACCGCGTTGTCGAGCAGATTGGAGATTGCCGCCCGGACTTCGTCGTAATCACCGGAAATCGGCAACGGCTGTCCAGGTTCGTAGACAAGAGCTCCTGGTGAAAGATGGTGCAGAATACGCGCGCGAGCCACACACTCGCCCACGCAATCTTCCAGATTCATGGGCGCGCGATCAGGTTTGTGGCTGGACGAGCCGAGCCGCCCCGTGCGCAGGATCTGTTCGATCGTCCCCAGCAGCCGGTCGCTGTCGGAGAGGATGGTCTTATAGAATTCGTTGCGCTTGTTCTCGTCAACAGCCCGCGTCTGGAGCGTTTCCACGTAGAGCCGGATTGAGGCCACCGGCGTCTTCAACTCGTGCGTGACGGCATTGATGAAGGCATCATGCTGTTCATTGCGGCGGATCTCGCGGACAAGAAATATGGTGTTCACCACAACGCCGGCAATGATCATGGCGAGAAGCAGGATACCGAAGAACAGCAGTATCCCCGTGCGCCAGTTGAGGACCACCCATCCGACATACAGAAGGATGATGATAAGAACCATCGCCGCGCCCAGAACAATAAAAACAGTAGACTTCCAGCGGCGTATTCCAACCATTAAGACCAGCTTATGACAGAAGGGGCACAGACCGAAGTCTGTGCCCCTTCACTACCGTTCAAATCTCCAGGTTCTAAGCCGCTTCGCGCTCAGCAATAACCTTGGTATCGATCTTCGCAACCTTAAGATCCGAAACCAGTCCAACCGACTTCAGGATATTCACCAGAATCCAGGAGTGATCGATCTCATACCAGGCCAGTCCGTGCCGGATCGAAGTCGGATGGGCATGGTGGTTGTTGTGCCAGCCTTCGCCGAAGGTCAGGAGCGCAACCCACCAGTTATTCCGCGAGTCATCGCGTGTGGCAAACCGCCGGCGGCCCCACATATGGGTTGCCGAATTCACCAGCCAGGTCGCATGCAGGCCGAAAACCACCCGAACGCAGACGCCCCAGAGCATCATCGGCAGTCCGCCGATCGCCAGCAGAATCAGACCGAGCACCACCTGCGGCACCCAGTGCCAGTTGTTCAGTTCGCGATAGAAGCGGTGTTTCGCCAGATCCGGTGCGTACTTGCCCATCAACTTCGTGTTGCTGTGGTTGCCTTCGCCGAAAACGATCCAGCCCATGTGCGACCAGAAGAACCCGTCGCGCGGAGAGTGCGGATCGCCCAGCTGATCCGACTTCTGATGATGGACTCGGTGCACGGCAACCCAGAACAGCGGACCGCCTTCGAGCGACAAAGAACCGCAAAGAGCGAAGAAGTATTCCAGCCACAACGGGCATTTATAGCCGCGATGGGTATGCAGCCGGTGATAACCCATGCTGATCCCAAGGCCAACGGCGACCCAGTAAAGGAACGCGGCAACAAAAAAGTTGCGCCAGCTGAACATAAACAGCGCAGCTATCGCGCCGATATGAAAGAGGACCAGAACGACGGTCGTGATCCAGTTGAGACCCTTTTGATGAGGGAAGGTGAGAACGTCGTTCACCGGGGTTTCTGTGGCTGTCATGCAATTCCAGGCTAACAGGAATCCCCGGTGAAGATTGTAAGACTTCTGTCGTTAAATGGTTGTCCCCTGTGGGATTTGGCGCTATTTCATGATTACGCCGCAGGCAATACGGTCGCCCGCATTGCCCGACGGATCGCTCATCAGATCGTCGGCCTTGGCGTGGATCATGAGTGCGGTGCCGCCGCCTGTAAACACCGAATTCGGGCCATCGCCGAGAGTTACGCCATTATTGACCACGGAAACCTTGGCCTTGCCGCCCTTTACGGTGAAATTCGCCATGTCGCCGTCGTGGGGCTTGGGGTCCATCGGGTTGTTGATGCCGTGGTGCTTGCCTTCCGGATTGAAATGGCCGCCAGCGGTCGTAAATCCAGGCGCTTCGCATTTGGCGGTCGTGTGAATGTGGAAGGCATGTTCGCCGTCAGGCAGCCCCATCAGGCTGGCGGTAATCTTCACGCCCTTACCGCCGGATCCGTCGGTGAGCTTTGCGGTCCCCACAGTCTTCCCCATGGCGTCCTTCAGGGTCACGGTCACCGGCTTATTGGCGGCGTAAAGCGCGACGCTGAACAAGCCCATCGCGGCTAGCGAAATTAGTCTTTTTGTCATCGAATACCTCACAGGCAATATTCTCATACAATCTACTGTGTGGTGGTGTCGATCGAGATTCTGAAACAGCCTGACGGGACGGGAGTGCTGCGTTGCACCCGCGCGGACGGTTCCATTACCTGGCAGAAACAGGCGAAGCACGCCGCCCATTTCGCCCTCCACGACATGACTCATTACGCGGTCGAGACGGGCCTCGGTTACCGGCAAGGCTTTTTCGGTTTGATCGCTGATGGCTGGGAACTGGAGGACACGACCGGAAATGGCATTCGCGGAGAGCTTCCCGCCGAAGCTCTCGAAGTGGAGCGGATCGTCGGGCTTTTCGATGCCGAGCGGGCCTCCGGCACTCTCTGGACCGCCGAGGAGTTCAGTCAGTTCGCGCCCCGCGTATTCAGTGAAGAAGAAATTCAAAAGGTACGCGCGCTTCGTTCCAGGCTCTTCCAGCAATGGTCCGAAATCACCCCAGGCCGAAAACTAGAATTGACGTTCGATTAGTGCGGAACATCCTTCATCGCGTCATTGAAACCCTTGAAGACGGCATCGTAGTGGCCGGTCTCGGCCGCAAAGCGAAGCCTCTTAGCGTTCTCTACGCAGATCTCTGTAACCGAAGGCTGAGTCGCAAGTATTTCCATAGTCTCCGAAATGAACTTATCCAGCGGCATGGCGCGAGGGTCCGAAGCCCCGCCCATCAGATGGGTAGCAACATAGGGAGGAATCAACTCCAGAACCTCTGTGGACGTTCCCAGAAGCTGATAGCGAAGCGATTGCGTATAAGAATGAATCGCGGCCTTGGTAGCGCAATAGGTCGGAGTCGGCGCCAAAGGAACAAAAGCCAGCCCGGAAGAAACATTCATAATCACCGAATACGCCTGCTTCAGCAGATGAGGCAGAAGCGCCGCAGTAAGCCGGATCGGGCCCAGCAAATTGGTGGTTACCATTGCCTCGGCATCGCCCAAGTCGTCCTGAGGCAGGGTCTCAAGGCGCATGATGCCCGCATTGTTGACCAGAACGTTGAGCGCTGGATATTGCGCGGCAACCGCAGCAGCGAACGAACGGATACCTCCAGCATCCTCAATATCGAATGTAACCGACTTCATACCAGGATTCGCAGCGGTAGTCTCATCAAGCGCCGACTGACGCCGTCCTGCAATAATGACCTGGTTTCCCAGCCCGTGAAACGCCTCGGCAAGCCCCCGGCCAATTCCGGAACCGCCGCCGGTAATCAGGATCGTATTTCCAGTAGTTCTCATATGATGTGTCAGTTACAACAATTCCCGAAGCGTGATTGTCTTACTGCCAACAGGCATACTCAGCAGCATTCCGTCCTGCCCCACCGTAATCGGCCCTTTATAAATCTTCGGCGCATCGCCGAGAAAAGCCGCGTTCAGGTAAGTCAGCGGCAGCGGAGGAATCACGTGATAAAACATCAAATACCGAACCCCCGCCTGCTGCGCAACACGCGCGGCGTTTTCCGGCGTCGTGTGATACGAAGGAATGTCGGCCGTGATCTTCGCGGCCGAGGCGCGACCCGTCCGCGCAGTAGCATCGTGCATCACCGAGACCATTGTGGTTTGCAGCCCTTCATGGAACAGAACATCGGCGCCTTGCGCGTATTTGGCGAGCACGGAAGAGTATGCAGTGTCCCCGCTAATAACAATTGACCGATCGAGGTAATCGAAGCGATAGCCCGCCGCCGGAAACACCGGCGTATGATCAACGGCGAAAGCCGTAATCGTCAGGTTGTCCTGTTTCCATATCACCTGGATTGCGTCGGATCCCTGCACCAGCGTGAACGGGTGCGCAATTCCACCAGAGCCGGACGGCGGCATAGTCGCTTCACCATGGTGGGCGATCCGATAGCCTTTATCCAGACTATAGGCCTCATTAAATCCCGCAACGACGGTTTCCACACCTTGCGGGCCAAACACTGGAGTCTGATCCTTGTGGCTATTGCCACCCCAGCGCTGAATCAGCATGTCGCCCAGCCCCGCGATGTGGTCGGAGTGAAAGTGCGTCAGCAGAATTGCATCGATCCGCGCCGGAGGCACGCCCATCAGCGCAAGCTTGCGCGCTGTGCCGTCACCGGTATCCACGATAAAAACCGATCGTCCCGCAATGACGACGACGCACGGGCCGGATCGCGTAATATCCGGAAGCGGCGAACCAGAACCGCAAAGTCCGGCGTGCAGACCGTCCGGGAGACTCTCGATCAGTCGTCTATCCAAGCCCTGATTGACGATCCGCGTGAAGATCATCACTCCGATCTGCCGCTGAAACTGGAATGCACATCCGGCGACAAGCGCCAGCACTACTGCCACTCCGAGCGCGGCGTTGAATCCGGAACCGTGGGCCCTTCCCCGTCCCAGACTGACGATAGTCACCAAAAGGAGAACGGCCACGATGATCTCGACTGTAAGAGACTGCGCGCTCGAACGCCCGTCGACGATCAGGCTCAAAATCCGGCCCATAATGACCAGGCTGAGAAAAATTGCCGGGATTGAGAGCCAGCGCGTCGACCCGCTGATTGCGCCTGTCAGGATAAAAATGGCCATCCCGAGAAACAATGCGCCAAGGTCTCCGCGCATCGTACTCAAACCAGTGCTGCCATCCGGCAATATGCCAAACCGAGCGGTTTGACTGGCTGGCGCGAACAACATCATCAGGCCCAGCGCGACGAACAAAATGCCAGCGAGGCCAGCAAGATAACGCAAAATGCGTTGGATCAGAAGTACCTTCTTCTCATGTCAAATCCCCGTGGACATGCGGCTATCAGCCGCGTATCTTTTTATGGAACTTTCAAATACCGCGACAGGCTGTCCGCAGCCGAACCCTCGGCACGCGCCAAACTTAGCTTGGCGACATTATGCGCGAATACACTGTTAATCAAATCAAGTTGGGCTGAAGCGACTGTCGTCTCAGCCTGCGATACTTCCACCGAATCCGTAATGCCCGCTTCAAACCGCTGCCGCGTAAGTGTCAGAGTTTCCTGGGTTACGTCCAGATTTTTCCGCGCCAGATCCACCTGGCTGGTCGCCGCCTGGAGATCAAGAAACGCATTGCGCACATCGCTTTCGACACGGCTCTTGAGGTCTTCCAGCTCAGCCCGCCGCTGATCGAGCGCCGCGTTCGCCTGCTCGATATCGCCCTCAGTGCGGCCCCCTTGCCAGATCGGCACCCGGAGCGTACCACTCACCGTGAAAGTCCCGTGCGAGTGGTCGGGCACGACGCCTGTCACACCATAATCGGCGTTCAGCGCCAGCGATGGCAGTCTCTCCGCCTTAGCCGCGGCGCGTGTGCGGTCCGCGGCGCGAATCGAGGCTTCCCCCGCCTTCACATCGGGGCGCTGCGCCAATGCCTGCCTGACCGCTTCTTCTTCACCCAGCGCCGGCGCATCCGCAAATGGCACATCGTCGGTAAGCTCAAACTTGCTGTTCGGAGGAAGCCCAACGAGCCGCGCCAGATTGATTTTCTGCTTGGCGAAATCATTCTCAAGCGAGATCATCCGTTGCTGCTGTGTCAGTGCCTGTATCTGGCTGCGGTCCGCATCAATTCTGGCAAGCAGACCCGCCTCCCGCTGCTGATTGGTCTGATCGTAAAGCGCATTGGCGGTAGCCAGTTGCGACCGGGCCGCATCCACGCGAGCCTTCGCTGCCACGGCTTGCAGGTAAGCCCCGCCGACGGCCAGCACCACCAGATCTTTCGCATCTTTAGCCAGGAACTCGTCCGCGTGGAACGTCTCCAGCGACGAGCGATAGTTATTCCACGCTGCGAAATCGGCCACAGTCTGGCTGAGGCGCGTGCGCAGATCGAAATAGTTGAACGGCCCCACAATGCTCGGAAAGTGAAAGCCTGGAATATTAACGCTGATGCGCAGACCCTCCGCCGCCAGATCGACCTGCGTAACGGTTTCTCCAACCGATCCATTGAGATTGGGCAGCAGTGCGCTTCGCGCCACTCTGGTCTGCCCGTGCGCCTGCTGCATCGCAAAGGTGATGCCGCGCGTGCCTAAGTTGTACTGGAGCCCGCGGTCCACCGCTTCGCGGAGCGAGAGCTTTCCTGAGAAGGGTTTCCCCGCCCCGCTCACGCTGCCCGTATAGTTCCCCTGCGCCTGGACCGACGGGTTAATCGTATTGACGCTGGTGGTCGCCCCCGGAATCGGCTGCTCCGTTACCGATGCACCGCCCGACTGCAAGCCGCGACCCGAGAGCGGAAGCTGTTGCGCCAAAGCTCCGCCGCCGGATGGCGCCGGCACCTGCCCAAATGCGCAACCCGCAAAAACGCTAAACGCAATTACCGATCTGATTCCTGATCTCATTGAAAATCTTTCGCCTAACTCAACTGTTTTCTGAACCGCCACACGCTCAGCGAAACCATCACAACCGTAAAAATCGAAAGAATAAGAAAGTCCGGCCAGAGGGTTTCAAATCCGCTGCCCTTGATCATGCTGGACCGCGCAATTACGCTGAAATGCCGGATCGGGTTGATCTTCACCAGCGGCTGCATCCAGCCCGGAATCGCCTCGGCCGGTGTAATCGCGCCCGCCGCCGTCGTCAGCAGCGGATTTACGAAAAAGCTGGTCAACTGCGCCTGATACGCCGAATGCGTGAACGTCGCGATCACCGTTCCCACCCCGATCCCGGACAGCACGCACAGCGCCGAGGCCGCCCAGACGATCGTCAGCCCGCCGTGAAACGGCACATCGAACGCGATCTTGATCAGCGCGGTCGAAAACAGCACCATCAGGAAGAACAGCAAAAATAGCGGCGCAATCTTCGCAATGATAATCTCATACGTTCCCGCCGGCGACATCAGCAGCTGCTCGATGGTCCCCGCTTCCCGCTCCTTCACCATCGCCGTCGCCGCCACCATCGACCCGTTCAGGATCAGCAGCAGCCCCAGCAGGCCGGTCACGATGAACCACGTCCCGATCAGCCCGGGGTTATAAAGGAACGCGCCGGTCAGCGTCGCAATACCGCGCCGCGACACGGCGCTAACCGGGATCGCCACGATCTTTGGCCGCACCGCGTCGGTCGCAAGGCCCAGGTTGTAGGTCTGAATCACGCCCTCCGCGTACCCCTGCGCGATCGCGGCCGTATTCGCGTTCATCGCGTTCAGCAGCAACTGCACGGTCACGGGCTTGCCGCGATGCAGGTCCCTGGCATAATCTTGCGGAATCACTACCCCCGCATCCACATCGCCCCGACTGATCGCATCGCCCAGCTTGTTCACGTCGTAGAAGTATCCCGACAGCTTGAAGCTCTTGCTCTCAGTCAGCGTGGACGTCAGTCCGCGGCTCTCCGGCGTGCGGCTCTCATCGATGATCCCCAGCTTCAGGTTCGACACCGTCGCGTTCAGCACCAGGCTGAACAGCAGCAGTTGGAGAATGGGCGGCGCCACCAGCGAAAACGCCAGCCGCTTGTCGCGGCGTATCTGCGAGAATTCCTTGCGCAGCAGAGCGCCCATCCTTTGACTGAAAATGCTTCCCATCACAGTGCTCATGGCGTCATTCTTTATTCGAATCAGGCTTTCAACTGCATGCGGCGCATATTCATCCATCCGCGCCAGTAAAAGAACATTCCGGTCACCCCGATGATCAGCACTTTCCACCACGTCGCCGCCCATCCGCCTCCCTGCAGCAGCGCATCGCGGACCACCTCGATGTAATAACGGCCCCAGATGAAATTCGACAGCCAGCGGATCTGTACCGGCACGTTCTGCAGCGGAAAGATCAGCCCCGACAGCATGAACACCAGCAGGAATCCGGCGAACATGATCACCGACATCGCCGCCACCTGGCTCGGGATCGCGCATCCGATCATCGTTCCGAACGACGACACGCAGAACGCATAGAACACCGTTGCCACAATGAATGGCGTCGGATCGCCCGCGAAGCTCAGCCCGAAATAAGTGAACAGCAGCGTGAGCAGCAGCAGGCATTCGCAGAAGCACACGATCATGAAGCTTAAAATCTTCCCCAGCAGAAATTCGTGCGCCGAAATGTTCGAAACGTACACCTGCAGGATGGTTTTCTGCTCGCCTTCCTTCGCCGACGCCAGCGTTGCCAGCAGCGGCGGGAACAGCGACATGACGAGAACAAAAATTCCCGGCCCGTAAAATTTCTTCGATGACCGCCCCGGGTTGTACCAGAACCGGATCCCCGCCGTCACCGGCGCCACCTGCGCGCCCGCACCGTTACTCGTGTTCCACGCCGCCGTCACTTCGCTTGCATATCCCTGGAGCAGCCTCGCCGTGTTCGAATCCGAAGCGTCGATCAGCAGCTGCACCGGGGAACCTGCGCCCCGCGCGATGTCGCGCCCGAACCGCGCCGGAATGATCAGCGCCGCCCGCGCTTTGTTGTCGATGAATTCCGCCTCCGGCTGCTTATCCACCCTGAGCGGCACGATCCGAAACGTATTCGACTGCCGGAATGCATCCACCAGCGACCGCGACGCCGGCGAGTCGTCGAGGTCCTGCACCACGATCGGCAGATCCGCCACCGTCAGCGAGATCGCCGACCCCATCAGCATCAGCTGCATCACCGGCAGAAAAAGCGCCAGCCCCAGCGCGCGCCGGTCGCGTATCAGCTGGGTGAGTTCCTTGCGCGTTTGAGATAAGATCCGCCTCATTCTTCCGCCGCCACCTTTCCTTCCTGCCGCGCCTTCTCGACGACGCTGATAAATACGTCCTCGAGCGAAAACCGCCCTTCGCGCACCTGCAGCACCCGAATCCCCTGCGCCTCCAGCAGATCCCGATAGCTGCGCTCGCCCTCCGCCGCGTCTTCTTCCGTGATGATGTGGAGCCGGTCGCCGAACAGCGACACGCGCCACCGCTCCTGGTCGTTCTTCAGCAAATCCAAAGCCCGCTGCGGCTGATCCACCACGAACTCCAGCAGATGCCCGCTCTGCGCGCTTTTGATCGCCGTCGGACTGCCCTCTGTCACTATTTCTCCGGCCACCATGAACCCCAGCCGGTTGCACTGCTCGGCTTCTTCCAGATAATGCGTGGTCACCAGAATCGCCGTGCCCGCGTCGGCCAGCCGGTTGATCATGGTCCAGAACGACCGCCGCGCCAGCGGATCCACTCCCGACGTCGGCTCATCCAGAAACAATATCCCCGGCTCATGCAGAATCGCCGCGCCGAACGCCACGCGCTGCTTCCATCCCTGCGGCAGGCTCCCCACCAGCTGGTTGTCTTTTCCTTCCAGCCCCGAGAACGACATCACCCAGCGCATCTTCTCCGCCCGCTCTTCTTCCGGCACGCCGTACACACCCGCGAAAAACTCCAGGTTCTCCCGGATCGACAAATCGTCGTACAGCGAAAACTTCTGCGACATGTACCCGATCTGCTGCCGCACCGCGCTCGACCGGAATCCGCCGCGCTGTCCCGCCAGCTGCATATCGCCCTGCGTCGCCGGCAGCAGCCCGCACAACATCTTGATCGTGGTCGTCTTGCCCGCTCCATTCGCGCCCAGCAACCCATAGATCTCGCCGTAGCGCACCTGCGCCGTCACGTTCTTCACTGCTGTGAAATCGCCGAACCGCTTCGTCAGATTCGTCGCCCCGATCGCGACCCCGCCCCGCAGTGCGCGATGATCGTGCCGCCCCGGAAACGGCTCATCGTGCACGTTCTGCCCCAGCCCCCGCAGTGTCGCCACAAACGTGTTCTCGAGCGTGGGCTCATCAAGGCGCAAATTGTCGATCTTCAGCCCATGCGCCTCCAGCGCTTCTTCCGCGATCTTCTTCGCTTCTTCCGGATCGTGCGCCAGCAGATCCAGCCGGTCGCCGAAACGCTGCACGTCGATAATCTCGCGGTCCGCACCCGCCAGCGCCGACAGCACCTCCATGCCAAGCCCGAGATTCGCCGTCTGCACTTCCATGCGCGTCGCATGCAGGCTGGCGCGCAGTTCCGCCGGCGTTCCCGTCTGCTGCAGCACGCCCTGATGCATCAGCGCCACGCGATTACACCGCTCGGCTTCATCCAGATACGGCGTCGCCAGCACGATCGTCAGCCCTTCCGCCGACAGATGTGCAAGGGTATCCCAGAATTCGCGCCGCGAAACCGGGTCGACGCCGGTGGTCGGTTCATCCAGCAGCAGCACGCGAGG
>Ga0182013_10004822_pt1 | contig 16003 bp, 12 predicted proteins | sample 612S2MmetaG_FD_120487 | JGI IMG/M metagenome (GOLD analysis project Ga0182013, IMG submission 120487) | Permafrost microbial communities from Stordalen Mire, Sweden - 612S2M metaG | ecosystem: Environmental > Terrestrial > Soil > Wetlands > Permafrost | place: Sweden: Stordalen | collected...
GAATCGCCGCGCAATTGACTGCAACAAAGGGCTGCGTCTTGCGTGGACTCAGATTGTGCAGCGTCCGAGCAACCAACTCGTTCCCTGTTCCGCTCTCTCCCGTGATCAGTACTGATACGTTCGACGGCGCAATCTGCTCGATCAAGCTGAAGATTTCGCGCATAACCTTTGAACCGCCGACCAACCCGCCTAGCACTCCCGATTCACGCAGCCGCCGCCGCGCTACTTCAAGTTCAATTTCGGTCTCGCGCTGTCGCGCCGCATTGGCAAGAATTGTCCGCAACCGGGTTGCGTCCACAGGCTTCTGAAGAAAGTCGTAGGCGCCCAGCTTCATGGCATCCACGGCCTGCTCGATTGAACCCATGGCTGTGAGCACCACGACGGCAACGCTCGCACTTAACCCCGAACCCTCCTCAGACAGCTTCGTCAACAGTCCGATTCCATCCATGCGTGGCATTTTCAGGTCAGTCACCACGATCGCTGGATTCCAGGCCACTGCCTTTTCCCAGCCCTCCATGCCATCGCGCGCGGTCTCTGTCCGGTACCCCCATCCGGAGATCAATTCCGCGAGCCCCATGAGCGCGTTCGGTTCATCTTCGACTATGAGGACTTTCAGGGGATTCGCCATTCACACTCCGAGCTCAAACAAATTGGTGGGCGCGGTCCTTTGGCGTGGATGCACCTATGGACCGCAAATTCGCTCTACCATCCGCCTGCTAAATATTGAAACTGCGGTAGGCGCTCTTTTCAGTTTACAAGCAGCCCCTCTGTCGATCCGCATTCCCTGCGCTTCCCCATTCAAAAGGGGAACCTTCTCCGACCCCTCCCGCCGCACTTTTCGCCGCGAAGCCACGCCTCACGGTAAAGACACAATCGCGAAATGGCACTCCGCATCGCTCCGCTGCATGCCGATTTCCCCGTGGCCGAGTTGAATGCACATGATCTTTTCATTCGCCTGTTGTCCGGCCCTTCATGCGGGCCTTTGACGAAAGCAGCAACAATACACCAGACCCGCAGCGATCGTGGACCTGCCAACCATTGCGTCCACTTATCTTCTTCTTAGCTTCAGCACATCACTGGACTTATTCACATAAGGGCTCTCTCAGAACCATAACTTGCCTTACTAAAACGAAAGTGTTACTGGAAATGAGACCGATTGCTTCGCGCCCCCGCTCACATCCGATTCCATGACCCACTAATCCAAGAGGATGGCCCGCGAGCGAAGTTAAGAATCTCGATAGGCCCATGCCTAAAATCTCAGCATGCCTCATGAAACTTACCTAATTCTATCCGCCATATCACTAGTAACATGTTTATTTTAAGTACCATACAGGACTCCAAGAATTCTCCTAATTCCTGGCACGGCGATTGCCTTTCTTCAGGCCAAACCTGAGCAGAACGGAATCCGAAAGGCTCTTAGCAAACGATGCGCGCGAGACACCCACACCAGTAAGCGCGGTAACTCTCGCATCCAGCTTAGTCCCTCCGAATCCGGCTTCGCGCTTGGAAAGCATTCCTGGAGGAGACTTCGTGAGAACTTACTGCGTACCTTTACTACTTCTGGCCGGCATAACATCGGCTTCCGCCATCACCGTGAAATCCCCGGCAAGCGGGGCCACCGTCAATTCACCTTTCAACGTCGTTGCAAGCACCGAAACCTGCCACGCAAAGCCGGCCGTCTCCATGGGGCTCTCCATCGACCACGCCAAGGCCACGATCGAGCCCACCAACTTCCGCGCGAAAGTTGTCGCATCTGAAGGAGCCCATGTTTTGCATGTCAAGTGCTGGGGCAAGGATGTCAACGACGAAGTGCTTCTGAACATCAATGTTGTACCCACACCTCCCACCCAGCCGGCAGCTACGCCAGCGTTTTCGCCGGCGGCCGGCAACTACACTGCAACCCAGTCGGTTGCTCTATCCGACGTCACGGCAGGCGCAGCAATCTATTACACGACGAATGGGTCTGCGCCGACCACGTCGTCTGCCCAGTACACCGCGCCGATCTCCGTCTCTGCCTCGCAGACAATTGAAGCCATCGCTATTGCCACGGGGTACACAACCAGCGGCATGGCCAGGGCCGATTACGTGATAACAACTCCACCGACAGGCCCCACCGTTCCGTCAAACGCCATCGTGGCATCGAGCATACAGACGCGGAATAACTGGCACTTCAACCATGATGCCGGAACTCCCGGCAACGCCGAGGGCGAAACAAGCCTCGTAAGCACCCCCTCCCTCAGTGGCAACGCACGCGAGGTCAATTCCTCCTATACCGACGCGGGCGGCGAAATCTACAGCGTGTCTTATGCCAAAGACACCGTCTCGTCGCACTTCCTCTATGACGTATATGTGTGGATCGAGGCAGGAAGCAAGATCGCCAACCTCGAGATGGATTCGAACCAGGTCACGTCGAATGGTCAGACGGTCATCTACGCGTTTCAATGCGACGGATACGCAAAGGTTTGGGATTACAGCGGCCCCGGAGCAAAATGGGTCAAGTCCAAGCAGCCTTGCGATGTGAATACATGGTCAACAAACGCATGGCACCATATCCAGATCAGCTACCAGCGTGATAACTCCGGCAACGTAACCTATAACTCTGTCTGGCTGGATGGAAACGAGCAAGCCCTCAACGCAACTGTTCCATCCTCCTTCTCGTTAGGCTGGGCAGCTGGAGTTGTGCAAACCCAGTTCCAGGTCGACGGACCCGGAGCGTCTGGCTCATCTACTTTATATTTCGATAACTTGACAATATCTCGGTGGTAATCACCGGCGAGAGGCGCACCCGCCGTTCTTTCGGCGGGCGCGCCTTTCCCGGTTCTAATCCGGACGAGTTTTGACGAAACGCAATTGCCGCAATCAAACGCGGCTCCCGTTCAAGTGCCTTGACCAGCCGGTAGAAACGTTCCGCCTCCGCCGCGCGGGAGAATCCTCTGCATCACGATCAAGTCCACGTCCCCGGACTCATCGAAAAGCGCCTTCCGTATTTTGCGCTCCCCAGAACTCTTGATTAGCTTCTGCAAATTTAGACCGCCGCAACAGATGAATCAAAGCCCCCGCGAATCCTGCCTTCACAATTCCTGCGCATGCCGCCGCGCTTCTCTGGTACTTTCATTGAGAAAGGTCCCGCTCGTGAAAACCAGTTCCTGTCTCTTTGCTTTGTTGCTCGCGCAGTGCCTCTGTTGCACGGCGGAAACCCGTCCGCAGCCGATGGTGGTGGGTTACATCTTTACCCAGGACGCTCCGCTGCAACCTGGCCAGGTCGACGCCCACTCCATGACGCGCGTGAACTATGCATTCGCCAACATCAAGGACGGGGTCATGGTCACCGGATTTGCATTCGATGATCAGAACTTCGCCATTCTTACTGGACTTCGAAAGCAAAACCCCGCGTTTACAGTTCTCGTTTCTGTTGGCGGATGGCTCTGGTCCACCAATTTCTCCGACGTCAGCCTCAACAAACAATCCCGCGCGCGGTTTATCCAGAGCGTCATGACCTTTTTGCGAAGGTACGACCTTGATGGACTCGATATCGATTGGGAGTATCCGGGGATGATGGGGGCCGGTCATCCTTTTCGCCCTGAAGACAAGCAGAACTTCACTTCCCTTCTGAAAGAATTGCGGAAGACATTTGACGAGGAAGAACATAAGACGCACAGAAAGCTCTATCTCACGTTCGCCGCAGGCTCATCCGACGACTTTCTTGCCCACACGGAGATGCGAAAGCTTGTGAATTACGTTGATACTGTCAACCTTATGGCATACGACTTCGTCGAGCCCGACTCCGATCCGCTTACCGGACATCACGCGCCACTCTTCCGCAATCCAGCCGACTCTCGCAACTACTCCACCGACGCATCTGTGCGCGCTTTTGAAAAGGCGGGGGTGCCGCCCGAAAAACTACTGCTTGGAATGCCCTTCTACGGCCACGCATGGGGCGATGTTCCTGACGTCAACCATGGATTCCTTCAGCCCGGCCATCAGATACCCAACTTCTATACGCCTTTCAGCTTCATATCAAGCAACCTGCTGAATCAGGGCTATGTCCGCTATTGGGACCCAATCGCATCGGCGCCGTATCTTTATAGCTCAAGCACACATATTTTCGTCACATACGACGACTCGGAATCGATTACCGCGAAGTGCCGCTACGTCTTGAAGAATGAACTCGGCGGCGTCATGTTCTGGGACTACTCCGGAGACCCAACGGGAACGCTTCTCAAAGCCATCGACCAGTCCCTATTTACCAGCTCCTCAATCGGAGCGACCGCTCAATGAGTATTTCTGCCCAGCCAGAGCTCCAATCGAGCGCCGCCCAAATCGGCGATCCGCGAGTCGTTTCTATCGACATCTTCCGCGGAGTGACCATGGCGGTCATGATCTTCGTCAATGCTCTCTCCGACGTGCGCGGACTGCCATGGTGGACCTATCATGCACATGCCGAAGAAGACGTGATGACCTATGTGGATATGGTCTTCCCCTTCTTTCTGTTCATCATTGGCATGTCCCTCCCGCTCTCCATTGCGCGCAGACTCAGGCGCAACCGGTCGATGCCTTCCCTTTGGCTCCATGTATTGATTCGCTTTGTCGGATTGCTTGCGCTCGGCCTCATCCTGGCAAACGCTGAAAAATGCGACCCCGCCCGAATGCCTATCAGCGGAAACGCCTGGGGGCTCCTTGGCCTGCTTTGCGCCGGTCTCTATTTGAATGTTTATGAGAAAACCGGCCGCCTCGCGAGCTATTCCTGGATGGTGCGCGGGCTCGGCCTGGTTGGCGTCATCGTGTTGTTTGCAATCTTTCGCCGATCAACCGCCGATGGGCAGGCCGCCTGGATTGACTTTTCCTATCCCGAGATACTTGGCCTGATCGCGCTAAGTTATCTTGCTGTAGCTATTTTGTATATTCCCACTCGTCGATGGCGTTGGGCACCCGCCGTCTGGTTTACTTTGCTCCTCGCGTTGTGCGTTCTCTCAACAGGGAAAGTTCTCGCCTTCCCCGATCGTATTCCGCTTTATCTCTGGCCCTTTGGAAATGGCGCCATGGCATGCATCATCATGGCCGGCGCGGTAACTTCATCCATCTTCTGTGGACCCTTTGCTCTTGCAAAGCCAGCCCGCGCCATCATGACCTCAATGGTTCTCGGTATCCTCATGCTGATGGCAGGCTGGATTCTCACGCCCTTCGGCATCTCAAAGATCCGCGCCACACCCACCTGGTCGCTCTATAGCATCGGCGCCGCGATACTGATGTTTACTTTTCTCTATTGGGTATGCGACTTGAAGCGATGGACGAAATGGGCCTTGATTGTCCATGCTGCGGGCGATAACACCCTCACCACCTATTTACTGCCCGACCTATGGTATTACCTCACGGCGGTGGTTGGATTCACCTATATCAACACGCACCTGACTTACGGATGGCCGGCTGTTGTCAAAACTTTTGCTTTTACCGTTTTTATTCTCGCGCTCGCCTCAGCTCTGACACGCGCAAAAGTTCGTCTGCAATTCTGACCGATGTCATGAGGGACCTCAAAATAGCTGGCCCGGGAACGCTTTCGGCGTTCCCGGGCCTTCTTGCATTCAATCCTTCGCGCGAAACGTCGACGCTCTAGAAATTGAATGACATCTGCAAATTGATGCTCCGGTTCGATGCCGCCGAAGAGAAGAATCCCCCCGCCAGTGCATTGGATTTGCCGAACAACTGCGAATCGAGAACACCAACCGGCTGCGCAAGGTTCACGTTGTTGAAGATGTTTCTTCCCATCGCCGTGAAGTTCAGAGAATATTTCCGCGCCGCTGCTTGATCGAATCGCGGCGGCCCATTGCTGCCGCTCAATCCTCCCGGTCCCAGTCCGCCGCCCGGAGGGCCACCACCGCCAGGTCCTCCACCTGGAGGCGGCCCGCCTCCTCCAGGTCCGCCGGGGCCACCTTGATTGCCCGTTGCACTTGCCACTTTGGGCCCGATCCCGATCGACTTACTTACCCGCATGTTCATGCTGAACTGGCCCGGCCCGTTCCCGTAGTTATAGGGAATGCGCGGTTGGTTCCATGCCGGGTCCAGATCGAACGTTCCATAGTTGGTTTTCACAACATCGGTGCTGGCTGAAGTGGCAACAGCGGGCCGATCGTTGAATTGATTGTCGCCATTCAGATCTTGTCCAACAACAATGTTGAATGGCTGCCCTGAATCGGTCACCAACATCGGGCTGAATGAGACACCGTACGGACCCTGCAGGTTGCCTCCCAGGAGGAAGCGATTATGGACATCGAAGTTAGCTCGCCCGTAATCGGCGCGCGGGTCGGACTGGTTTGAAGGAAAGTACGTAGCGCCTGACGTATCGGCATTCGCGAAGTTCATCATGTAAAAGCCGAACAGCGAAACCCGCTTCGCACGCACACTGTAGTTCAACGTGAGCTGGTTCTGGTTGTATACCCCCGCGGATTCAAACTGATAGATGTTTTCATTCAGGCCATTCGGCCGTGTGCCCGTGCCCGTTGTTGCGTCGTAGGTTGAGGGGATATATGCGTTGATGTTGTCGCTCAAATATTGGTGCGCCCCATGTGAATTGACGTAGGTCGCTGAAAGCGTCGCAATCTTTCCAAATTGGTGCTCTACTCCAAGAGCCGTTTGCATATTCACGGCCGCCTTCAAGTTCGGCGCTACCTCATAGATCGTCGGCGCAGTTGTGCTCAACGACGCGAGCTGGGTCGGTGAAGGAGCATTCTGATAAAACGTAGGATTCTGAATCACATACTGCTGCTGGTTCACTCCATTTTCGCGAATCGCCGTCAACAGGTTGCTTTCCGCAAACCTGTCGAAAAACCATCCGTAGCCGCCGCGAATCACAGTCTTCGCCGGTTTGCCGTTTGCTCCGCCGGGAGCCCATGCAAACGAAAGCCGGGGCGCCCAGTCATTATGATCGCCTATCCCGTTTTGTAACTCGTAGCGCGCGCCGTAGCTGACAGTCAAATTTGGCCGCACCTTGAAATCATCCTGGAAGAACAGCCCAGCGTCGTAGTAGTTTGTGCCCGCCGCTGCGTTGCCTGCCGTTACGCTGTACTGTGTCGGTGTGTTTGCTTCGTACGCCGCCAGGGACGAATAAATATACTGGCCGTTGAATCCGGACGTCGAGACACTCGCGTCCCGCGTGAAGCGAAGCCGGCCACCTGCGCTAATGGAGTGCTGCCCCTTGCTGAGCATCGTTGTGTTCTGCAGTTCGTACCGGTCCTGGTTGTCGCGGACCACGCCCTGGTTGTTTCCTCCGCCCGTGAAGGCTCCCTGCACCGTGACCGTCGGATCGCTGCTCTCGGCCGTCTGATTGTTCCGGTCCCGCGTGTACTGGAACTTGGTCTCATTGATCAGGTTGGCATTGATGATCTGCGTGTCACTCAATTGCAGGGTATTCTCCTGGTTGGCCACGTTATATCCCTGGCTTTCCAGTGCAAATTGCGATACTCCGCTGTTTGTCTCCATCTGCCGGTCATACATATAGCGAACCGTCAATGTATTGTTCTTTCCCAACTGAAGATCGAAGCGAGGACTTACATCAAGCCTCGATTGCGGGTTAGACACAGCCGCCGAGTAGTTATAAGCTGAGCCTCCGCTATTCAGAAGCTCTGCATTGATGATCGAATTCGATTGATTGTTTCGGTCGAATACGCTGGCAAACCACGAAGCGTTTTTGCCTAAAGATCCGCCCACATTCCCCATCAGGAAGGTGCTGTAGTACGGCGGCTCGCTGTTCACAAAAGGGTTAAGAGAGTTGAATGCCGAATCATTGCCCATCAGCATCATGGACCCGTGCAATTTGTCGGTTCCTGGCTTTGTCAAAATCTCAATTCGCCCGTAACCGAGTTTGTCGTATTGCGCCGCAAATGGATTCTGATTGATGCGAATCTCGCGGATGGACGATTTCGGCGGCAGCTGACCACCCGTGAAGCCATCGATATAAACCTGGCCGCCGTTCGGTCCCGCGGCCGGCCCGGCCAAAGCATTGAGTTCGTCCTGCAGTTCATCCGGATCGTCGGAGAGCGCATCCAGGTCCTTGCCCTTGATCACCAGGGAGTTCGCATTGTTTGTCGGACTTGTATCAACGTTCATGCCCTCATCCGATACCTTCACTTCCTGCGTCTCTGTTTCAATCTTCAGTGCCAGCTTCTGCGTCGACGTCTTGCCGCTGAATACCAGCACTTCAATTGGATCCAGCGCAGCAAATCCCTGGCCGTCGCGGTAATGAAGTACCGACCCGGCTCCAGTCGGTCGATCTCGTACGTGCCGTCGGCGCCGCTCGTCGTTGTCTTCGACAGTCCGTCCTTGTTCGAAAGGCTAACTGTGGAATTGGGAATCACAGCCCCTGTCGGGTCTGTAACCGTTCCGTGGATGCCTCCGGTTTGCGCAACCGCAATCACCGGCAAGCCCGCGAAGAGGAGAAAAGTACTGAAGAAGAGGGAGCGAACACTTCGCTTTGTCATCATGCATCCTTTCAGCGCCATCACGACGTTGCATTTCCAGAAGACACCGAATCGCACCCCCACGCGGTCACAACGGGTAAAGCTATGTAACGAATTGTCACGACCGCAGTGACCATTTATTACATTTCTCATGTAACCCACGCGGGAAGAATGGCGTACGCTTATTGCGTGGGCAAGATACTTCGCAATGGATGACATTCTCCTCATCGACGATGATGTTGAGCTTTGCTCGATGTTGACGGAATACCTGGGCCGCTACGGCTTCCTGGTAACTGCTGTACACAGGGGTGACTCCGGGCTCTCCGCCGCTCTCGAAAGGCCCTATGCGCTTGTTTTGCTCGACGTAATGTTGCCTGGTTTGGATGGCTTTGAAGTGCTGCGCCGTATCCGCACTGCATCCGCAGTCAGCGTTCTGCTCCTCACGGCGCGCGGCGAAGATGTGGATCGCATCGTCGGCCTCGAAATCGGAGCCGACGACTATCTCTCCAAACCTTTCAACCCCCGTGAGCTTCTCGCGAGGGTCCGCGCCATCCTGCGCCGCGCCACCGTCAACCCGGTAAAGGCAGAGCCTGGACTTCTGCGCGCCGAGGGCCTCGAACTAAACCCCGCCGCGCGCACTGTGCACTTCAATGGCGCCAGCGTCGATCTCACCGATGTTGAGTTTGCCCTGCTTGAAGCGTTGATGCGCGCACCTGGCACGGTCGTCACGCGGGAAGACATCTCTGAGGGCGTCCTCGGGCGCAAGTTTCATCCGTTCGATCGAAGCCTCGACATGCATGTGAGCCGACTGCGCCGCAAACTCGCAGATAGCGGCGCTCCCGAGGCCCAGGTCAAAACCATTCGCGGTGTCGGCTATCAGCTCGCTTTGATCGCCAATCCGCAGAGAGCGCGTGCCTGAGCCATGCGCGGACTCTTCTTCAAGGTTTTCATCATTTTCTGGATCGCGCAGAGCATGATCTTCGTGATTTCGACGGCTCTCATCGTTCGCCATCACTTCGACCGGCCCGATGTCGCCTTCGATGCACTCTACAACGTCCTGCAATCCGACGCCGGCAAAGCGGCCAGCGCATTCGAGTCCGGCGGCTGCGACGGCTTCCAGACTCTTGCTGCCAGCATCGCGCAGACCATTGCCCTCGAAGACTCAAACGGACAAGACCTCTGCAATCCTTCCGGTGTTCTCGTGCCCAGTCCGCGCCAGCCCATTCCGGCCCGCATCATGGGAACCCAGGTGGGTCAGCAATATGTCTGGAGAGTTCCAACTTCATCTGCCGCCGGAAAGCAATATGTCTTTCTGCTCAGCCGTCCGCACCAGAAACCGCCCGATAACTGGTACCACGATTTATTGCACTTTTCGTTTCCGCAGTTGCCCGTCGCCATCGTCATCGGCGGACTCACGACCTTTGTGCTCGTGCTGCTCTTCACCCGCCCCGTTGTCCAGCTTCGAAAAGCTGCGCGCGAATTAGCCTCAGGCAAGCTAAACGCCCGCGTCGTCTGGCCCAGTTCCCAGTCGCCCGTCTTCGCTGGCGATGAAATCTACGCGTTGATTCACGACTTCAATCATATGGCCGAACGGCTGGAATCGCTTGTCGACGCGCAAAAGCTTCTGCTGCGCGATGTCTCGCACGAACTACGTTCACCCCTCGCGCGTCTCAGCGTAACGCTCGAGCTGGCCCGCGAGGATTCCGACCCTGCCGCCGCTCCGCACCTCGAGCGCATCGAACGCGAAACAGAGCGCCTCAACGCCCTCATCGGTCAGTTGCTTACTCTCTCAAGCATGGAAGCGATTGAGAGAGTCGAGAACCTCGAAACCATTTCGTTGAACACCATGATCGAGCGGATGCTTCCCGACGCCGAGTACGAAGCCCGTCAGCGCCAGTGCACGGTCACGTTCAACGCCAAAGATCAGTGCAGCCTGTCGGGGAACCAGGAGCTTCTTTATCGAGCCATTGAAAACGTGGTTCGCAATGCCATCCGGTACACCGAAAACGGAACCGAAGTCGAAATTACCCTCGGTCATCTCGTGGCGAGCGGAACTCGGCAGGTCGAGATCGAAATCAGCGATCGCGGCCCCGGCATCCCCGAGAACCAGCTCCACGCGATCCTGCGCCCGTTCTATCGCGTCGACTACGCCCGCAGTCCGAAAACCGGCGGCTTTGGCGTGGGGCTCGCCATCGCGGATCGCGCCGTGCGCCTGCATCACGGTAACCTCAGCGCGGCCAATCGGCCCGGCGGCGGCGCAACCTTCCGCATCCTGCTTCCGCAAAATTAAGTAGCTGCAAGTTCCGTAAACTGCTTTAGCAGGCTGCGATTCGGCTTGACCACCTCGAGCATCTGCGAAGTCGTGGTCGCGAGCTAAGCTGCGGCCGACCCCGTTCTCGATCGAGTACAAACTTCAACCCCTTTGATTCACAACTTGCACTCAGGATCCTCAAACATCCTGCACGCTCAGCGTCCGCGGGTCGTGGACTCGCTGCATGAGAACCGCCGCGATGAGCATAAAGATGCCGCCCGCGATAATCGCGTAAATGCGATTGTTATTCAACAGGTGAATCATGATCCACCCAAAGAACAGCGATGCCAGGATCTCGGGTGTGACCACAAAGAAGTTGAATATGCCCATGTAGACGCCGGTTCGTTCCGACGGAAGCGAAGCGGCAAGCAGCGCGTAAGGCATTGACAGCGTACTCGCCCAGGCAATGCCCACACCCACCATGGTAAGCAAAAGCACGTACTTGTTGTGAATCAACACTACCGACATCAGGCTCACGCCACCGCACAACAGGCAAATCGAATGGGTGTATTTCCGGCCCAGCCGCTTTGCAAGCCCGGGAAGCACGAACGAAAACGCGAAGCAAACGGCCGAGTAGACAGCAAAACAAACGCCTCCCCATTCCACTCCATCCTTGTAGAGTGGCGAACTGGGGTCGTTTGCGCCGAAGACGTTGTGAGCCACGGCAACCGGAAAATACAGCCACATGCAGAAAAGGCCAAGCCACGTGCATAACTGCACCGGACCGAGTTTGCGCATCGTATCCGGCATTTCAGCAATGGCGGCAAGAATCTCCTTTGCGTTTGCGGCCAGCCCGGCTTTTTGCAACTTGGCTCGACGAAACGCTTCCAAGTCTTCCGGCGGATATTCTTTGGTCGTCACAATCGTCCACAGAACTGCGCTTAGAAATGTGGCAGCGCCAATATAAAACGACAGGCGAACGGTGGTGGGCACCACCCGCGTATCTCCCGCGGCCTGCTGCATATGGAAGACGTTTGTCAGCAGGTACGGCAGGGCCGAAGCTATGACGGCGCCCGCCCCGATGAACAGGCTTTGCATGGCGAAGCCCGCGGTGCGCTGGCCTTCGGGCAATATATCTGCGACAAACGCGCGAAATGGTTCCATGCTCACATTGATTGAAGCGTCGAGAATCCAAAGCATACCCGCGGCCATCCAAAGCGCCGAACAATTGGGCATGAAGACGAGCATGAGCGAGCTCAGGATTGCGCCGGTGAGGAAGTAGGGGCGACGGCGACCAAGCCGGCCCCATGTCCGATCGCTCGCGTGGCCGATAATGGGCTGAATCAGTAAGCCTGTTAGCGGAGCGGCAAGCCAGAGAATTGGAATCTGGTCAGCACGCGCGCCCAAATACTCATAGATAGCGCTCATGTTGGCCATCTGCAGCCCCCAGCCAAACTGGATGCCGAAGAAGCCAAAGCTCATGTTCCATATCTGCCAGAAGCTCCGCTCAGGTTTGCGGAAGTGTGTAACGGTCTGCGTTGCTGCGGGCTTGATTTGCGATGCGCTCATGGTCTTCCTACTGGATCTGCTTCGCAAACACGCGAGCTCCGAAAGCATTCAACGAGACAAATAAAATTGTCCCCGGCTTGAGCCGTTCCGGAGAATGTCGAGCCGACTGAGCCGCAATCGCCTGCTCAGGTTGCTGGGCGAAGCAAGCCTTTCCAACGTCAAAACCTGCAGCAAGAAAGAAAGCGAGAACAACGAACAGCCTCAGCTTCATAGCGCGCAAGTATAGCATTCGCCGGCTGAACACCGCCACGATGCCTCCAGGCTATGCGGCGGAAGTACTCCCGGTGGTTCAGGAGCCTTCGCCCGCATGGCAACGAACTGGCTCTTCAATGCGATAACCCTTCTCTACAACTTTCGTTCCCTCGGCATCAATCGCATACCACCCTCATGCCCATTTGGTGCGATGGAAAACTAGGTACCCCCATGCCAGACTCAAGAAGATTGGAAGAACACATTGTATCGAGGATATGGCAGGAGCGAGCCCTCAATGGCAGGAAGCAAACTCACACGTGCAGTGGAAGGAGCAATAACGCTCACCGCTCTTTGCCTGCTTGCTGCTTGTTCAAGTCGAAATAGTTCCATTGCCGGTATCACTCAATCCACGCCAACACTTACCTGGACGACTCCCGCTCCGGTGACAGTCGGAACACTACTGGGAACAACGCAGCTGAACGCCGCGGCCAATGTTCCAGGGACATTCACCTATTCTCCCGCGGCCGGAACTGCTCTAAACAAGGCCGGCACAACTCCGCTTTCCGTCACCTTCACTCCAGCCGACACGCAGACATATACCACGGCGGCCGGGAGCGTCTCCTTGACGGTGAACTCCGCAGCGCCTCACGTTACGTGTGCCACGCCCACCTTCTCTCCGCAGCCAGGAAGCTTCTCCTCTGCGCAGGAAGTAACCTTATCCACCTCGACCCAGGGCGCAACAATCTACTACACCACCGACGGCTCGGCCCCCTCGGCTTCGTCGCTCGAGTATGCGAACCCAATTGCAGTCAGCGCGACAGCAGTGATTGAGGCAATTGCAGTGAACTCAGGCGATGCGAACAGCGGCCTGGCCCGCGGAGATTATGTCATCGGGCAGTCCTCGACAACTGGCCCTCAAATTCCCGCCGACGCGACCGCGGTAACGCAGATTCAAATGATGTCCGGTTGGAATCACAAACATGACCCGGGTACGAAGGGTTCTTCCAGCGGATCCATGACGCTCGTCAGCAATCCAGCGTTGAGCGAAGAAGCTGCAAAATTCAGTAGCACCTTTGAAAACTGGGGCGGCGAGATTTATGCGAAGACCTGGGGAAACGATCCAGATGCGAAAAACTTCCTCTATGACGGCTACGTTTGGATCAACGCCGGAAGCATCGTTGGAAATCTGGAAATGGACAATAACCAGGTTATGGCCAACGGAGACACCGTAATCTACTCCTTTCAGTGCGCTGGCGACCACAATACCTGGGATTACGGATCGAATGCAGGGACAGCGAAGAACCCGAATGTCAAGTGGGTCCGATCCACACAACCATGCAATCCTGCAAACTGGGCCAGAAACACCTGGCATCATGTGCAGATTAGCTATTCGCGCGACGACAATGGCAATATTACCTTCAACTCTGTCTGGCTCGACGGAATAGAGGCACCCATCAACGCGACTGTGTTTGGCGCATTTTCCCTCGGGTGGGCCAACGGCGATCTTATGACCAACTTTCAGGTCGACGGCGCCGGTTCAAGCGGATCGTCAACCCTCTATCTGGATAACCTCACTTTTTATCGCTGGTAGTCGAGCGCGGCTGAGGCTGCCTAGAAGCGAGCACATCCGCGTCCACCCTGATGCTGTCCGCCCGTTCCTGCTTCCCGTTAGAACGTGATCTTGCCCGTCACCACGAGTACCCGCTGCGTAATCGCCGCGCCCTGGAACGAGCCATAGGGGCTGGTAGGAGGGGCCTGGATGCTGGTAATCGAACCGAAGCTTCCATCGCCAATCGTGGTGTTGCGGTTGCCGAAGTTTGGATGATTGAAAATGTTATACGCTTGCGCACCCAGCGTGAGAGTCAGACCCTCTGCTTCGACAATTTGCTTCGTCAGTGTCGCATCCGTGTTGGCATAGTGCGGACCGTAAAACGAATTCCTGCGCAAATTACCAAACGTGCTTTGATCCGCTCCTTCGTATTGCGCCGAATCCAGGCACGGAGCATTGACCGCCGCATGAGGATTGCTCCCGCACGTGTTTGTCAGCTGAAATCCAGAGACCTGCGGCATCAGTGTAGTTCCCGGGATCGTCGCCAGTGTCGGGAAACCGGCCACCACATTACTGTTCACAACCGAGAATGGCTCGCCCGATCTGAAATAGGTCTTTCCGGCGATCATCCACCCGCTCACGAGCGGATTCACAATACGGCTTTGCACTTTGAAGGGCTCCTCATACACGGCATCCCCAACAAGATTGTTTCTAATGTCATAATCTGCATTGGAATAGCTTGAAATGCTGGATCGGACCGCCGATACATTTGCGTCTCGCTTCACGGTGCAGTCAGGGTCGCGCATTCGAATTCTACCCGCGGAAATTGTAGCGTGGATCTCAGCTGCGGGGGACTACGTTGAATTACACACCGAAGGCCACAGTTATCTCATGCGTGAAACCATGGCTTCGCTCGAGCTTAGGCTGGACCCTGCGAAGTTCCTGCGCATTCATCGATCGCGCATTGTTCAATCAAGATCCATCGTCGAGTTGCGCTCGATCGAAAACCGTGAATTTACAGTGACGCTGTCCGATGGGTCGAAACACCGATCCAGCCGCACCTACGCTGACCGCCTTGAACGCTGGCTCGCCCTCGGCCGGGTTTAAGTCTGGCAGGGTGTCGCTCGCGCTGGCGGCAAATGGATCCCCGTGGAATAGTCCACCCATCCAATTGAATGCCGCAGCTTGCTGAGCGTAGCCGCACGCCGCCTCCGAAACAGATTACAGTAGGTTTGTCTGCAATTCGCCAAAGAGTGGCAGCCAAGAGAAAAAGCTGGGACCATGTTTTTGCCAGGAGGAAACCATGCCCACACTATCGAGAAGAGAATTCATCCGAAGCGCTGCATCCAGCACGCTTCTGGGAGCGGCTGTCTCGGTGACCAGCCCCATGCTCCGAGCCAATCCGCTTGACCTGCCCATTGGGTGTCAAACATGGCCGGTGCGCGCTCGCATCGCCAAGGACCTTCGCGGGACACTCAAAGAACTGGCTGGCGCTGGATTTCAGACGATCGAATTGTGCTCGCCCGTTGGGTACTCCGATTCTGGCTTCGCCGGACTCAGCAAATTCAAAGGTGCCGAGCTTCGAGCAATTCTCAGCGATGCAGGCCTGACCTGCATTAGTAGTCATTTCTCCATTGATGAATTGAGAAAGAGTCAGGACGACCGAATCTCCTGGGCAAAGGATCTCGGGTTGACGCAAATGATGGTCCCAAGCCTGGACGGCCCTAAGAAACCCACCATGGATGATGTGAAGCGAGCGGCGGAAGAGTACAACCGCATGGGGGAGCGGGCAGCCGCGGCCGGAATTGTGCAAGGACTCCACAACGAAGACTTCGAGCTTACCTCTGTGGATGGAAAACGAACGTATGACTTGTTGTTTCAACTCCTCGATCCGAAGTTCGTCAAGTTTCAGTTCCAGATATCCACAATCAGCGACGGCTACGATGCTGCGGATTACTTCACCCGATACCCGGGCCGTTTCATTTCCATGCA
>Ga0182013_10004823_pt1 | contig 16003 bp, 17 predicted proteins | sample 612S2MmetaG_FD_120487 | JGI IMG/M metagenome (GOLD analysis project Ga0182013, IMG submission 120487) | Permafrost microbial communities from Stordalen Mire, Sweden - 612S2M metaG | ecosystem: Environmental > Terrestrial > Soil > Wetlands > Permafrost | place: Sweden: Stordalen | collected...
AGTCCTTACAGCAAGCCTTTCGTCTGTCGCGAGTGCAGAAACCGTAGGCTTTCGCAACCCTATTACAGACACACACTCAGTACAGAACTTGGCGACCTGTGGGAACGCGCTTCTCGCCGTCCAGTTTGCCGATGCGCTTACGACGCGCGCGATTCTTCACAACGGGGGCTACGAACGCGACCCATTGGCGGCGGGTGCGGTTCGCACGGGTGTTGGAGCATATGGGTCTGCCATCGTTCTAAATGCACTGGCACGGTTCGTTACGAAAAAGCATCCGCAGACGATGTGTTATGCCGCCTTAGTGGAGGGTGCAGCGGTGGGAAATAACCTCCGCATCCTGGGGAGGCAACGATGACCGTTCTGTTAAGCCTCTTGGCTTATGTAGCTGTAGCCTCCTGCATCCTCGGTATTTTCAACGTAGCATTGGCGTGTATCTTCATCTTTTGCGACAGGGAAGGCGAGAAGGACTAACCTCTAAAAAATGCTGTAATATCATCCTATATCTAAAGGTACGTATTTAGGCAAAAACGAGGATTTCAGGGTTCTCTGGGGAAGCAAAATGGACGGGCCGCACAAAGCCCGTCCATCTCCATTTCAAAGGACCTGCTAATATGATACTCGACACCGAAGCCGCCGTCAAGGCGCTTTTTTTGCCTTCGGACCAACCCGTATTGCCTCTCGTGCCGGAGACGAAGCGTCCCGATAGCGCGCACGGATTGAAAGACGCCGTTCCCCTATCGTCTCTGCCGGAAGGAACCGACCTCGGGAAGACCTACGGAATCCGGCTAGATAACCTCTTGGTGGTGGACTTCGACCGATTAGACTTCTCGGCCGACATAGATGTTGCGGGGTTCTATTCGGAATGCGTCAGCACGGCCACTTGGCGAGTCCGTACAGGGGGCAAAAACCGGGGGGTACACTTCCTGTTCGCCAATCCCGAAAACGCATCAGGGGCCACGAAAATCCGCTCTATATCGGGGGCGGAATACGGTGAGATCAAATGGGGTGCGGGACAGTATATCGTCGGACCCGGTTCGATTGGACAGGCTCCATACGAGTTTCAGAACGCAGCCGCCCCGCAGCCGATTCCCGAGAACGTCAAGACGTTTCGCGCTCGTGGACAAGCCCACAAGAAAATCAAGCTAGGCGACTTGGACAACAACCCAGGAAGCGACACTCCGTTTGGTTCTACAGACAGGCAACGCATGTTGACTTTGACCGGCAAGCTGCGTGAAGCTGGCTTGAGTTCCAAGCAAGCTGCGACGCTTGCGCTTGATATACAAAGCAAGCCTGGCGTTCTGCCGAACTTCGATCCGGCCAACCCGTTTATTTACTCGGACCTGTTCAAGATGGCCGAAGAGTGGGAAGTAAACACACCCAAAACCGAACCCGCGCCAAGCACAGACGAAGAAAACGGCGATGTCATATGTATGGCCGATTTAGACTACAAAGACGACCCACGCCAAGCATTTGTGAACGACATGATTTATCGCGGAGAGCTTAACATACTCTACGGTGTGGGCGGCATTTCAAAAACAGGCATAATGGCAAAGATTCTTGCCGACATTACGTCTGTTCTAAAACTCAAAGTCGCAATCTTCATCATCGAAGATCGACCCGAGGAGTTCTCGAAGCGGTTCTTAGCCTCGGGGGGCGATCCTTCTTTGGCTTGGTTCGTGAAGCAAGAAGACACGATATGGCATTTCAACAACCCCGAGCATGTTACGGCATTGAAGATGCTCATAGAACAGTTCGACCTCGCCGCAGTTTACTTCGATTCGATCATGGATCAGCACGACATGATGCCGGGTAAGAATGTGAATCTGGCCGAGAAGACTCGTATGTGGGCGAAACCGCTTGCCAAAGTTGCAAACGAAACGAACTGTGGCATACTCGGGACTTGCCACATAAACAAAGCGGGGGTTCTAGAAGGTTCACAAGTTTTGCACTCGACGGCACGTTCCATTTCCGAATGCGTGAAAGACGACAACGGCAAAGTAACAGTCACAGTAAGAAAGCTAAACAAGGGCAAAGCCGGTGCCGTGTTCGACGTTACGTGTGTTGAATCTGTTTCGGCTAACCCAAAGACCGGGCAACCCGATATGATGTTTGACGCCAAAGGCAATCAAGTGCCAGCTAAGCTTTGGGTCTGCGTAGACTTCGACAAAGCAAAAACTCCGGGGTTCTCGTTAGCGAGCATACCCGATTCGGCGGCTGTCCGTAATCACAAACGCCGAGTTCAGGAGCTTGTTAATTGGTTCATAGCCAACCCAGGACCACATACACAGCACGAAATGATTGCAGCAAACGCTGTCGGCAAGAACTTCGTACTAGAAACTTTGTCCGACAAGAGCTTCAAATTTTCAGGAAAGAACGGCTTAACCAAATTTTATGAGTTAGCTCCATGATCGAACAGCTTGCCAAATTCACGAGCATGTGTGGTTGGTGCCGTCGCAATATATGGCCCGGACGCGAGATGTACGGGGGCGTTCCGTGGTGTTGCTCCCCCGAGTGCGCGGCGCTCATCGCAGAGGACCCAACCCGGAAGGGTTTTCATCTTTGGTGGATAAGTAGGAGGAATGCGAGAAATTAACGCGGCGGACGAAGAGTCCCCCTCCACCACCCCCCGCTACGTCGTCACGGTGCTAATGACGAGCGGCCCCGTGTTCAAACGCTACTTCGAGGACGAGCGAGAAGCGAAGGGGTATCGTGACAACATACTCTATCTCTTCGGCCGTGCGCTAAAACCGAATGACAGTTCTGTTCCCACAGGTCACAGTCGCCTGGACTCGATATTAGAACTTCACGACAACATACACGTAGTCAAAGCGCACGTCATCGCCGTGGCCCTAATCGACCAGAACGAAACCGGAAGCTATAGTGGATGACTGGAAGCACCAGCAAGACGAAGTAGACGATCATACGCACGAACCGGCGCGGGCCTTGTTTTGGCAGGCCCGTACCGGCAAGACTCGCACGATAGTCAAACAGCTTGCTATCAAGAAGTTTAGCCGTGTGCTGGTTACAGCGCCGATCATGGCCCTGCGTATGTCCTGGAAGAAAGAACTGGGCGCACTAGAAAACGTGTCTGTTGTGGACTTGACTCAGGGTTCGACGGCGAAGCGCGCGGAGGCTATCGCAGAAATCCCGAAGGGGGCGCGCGTTGTGTTGCTGGTCAACATCGAAGCCCTCACCGCGCTCGAACCTGCCCTGCTCAAGTTCAAAGCCGAGGCCATCGTTGTAGACGAGGCGCACCTAATCAAGAACGCCTCGGCACAACGCACGGTCACGCTAAACCGTCTGGGACGCAAGGCCGTATGGCGTCGCATTCTCACGGGAACGCCCACACCGCGCAACTACATTGACCTATACTCGCAGTTCAAGTTCTTGGACCCGGATGTGTTCGGCACGTCAAAGAACGTGTTTCTCGATAACTACTGCACGATGCATCCGCATTGGCACCATCAGGTTATCGGCTACAAGAACCTGCCGGACTTAGAACGCCGTATGAAGACGCGCGCCACGCGGGTTCTTCGCGACGATTGCTTCGACATACCGAACATACTAGAAATCACACGCGCAATCACGCTACCACCGTCTGTGGTGGAGGCTTATCGTAAACTTGTCAAAGCACAAAAAATCGAAATCGAGGGTATCAACAATCAAGATGTCACAATCAATGGAACCAACAGACTCGCCCGATTCACAAAACTCCAGCAGCTTACGTCTGGGTTCGCTGGATCAGATAATGGCTCAGTATGGGTACACAGAGAAAAAATCGCAGCCATCGTTGACGAACTTTCCGAACACGTCGAAAACGGAGAATACGTCGTCGTATCCTACCGCTTCCGGGCCGAAGGAATCGAACTTGAAAACACCATCTCTAAGTTCTTTGGGGACGATGCGATTGTCGAGAGACTTTCAGGCGACACTCCTCAGCGCGATAGAGAGCGAATCACAGCGCCTTTTGATATATCTGCTAGACAGTCCGGGGCTTCTGTACGACGAGAAACTTCACGAATACTTATCGTGCAAGAGCAGGTTGGCGGACTTGGCATCTCTCTTGCTAAAGCCGATCACATGATCGTTGCGTCTGCTTCGGCGGACGCGGCGGCGCACGATCAAATGCGAGATCGTATTTGGGCTCCGTCAAAGAAAATCACATACACATACATGATGGTCCCCGGCACCATCGACTACACGATCAAGGCCATTCTAGAACGCAAGATAAGCGCGCAAGCGGCTCTGCTAGATGCTGGCTTTGAACAGGCGGCGATGGGAAATGTCTGACGACGCAGTAAACCATCCGCCGCATTACACAGCACACCCCTCGGGTATAGAGTGCATTCAAATCACCGAACACATGGGATTTAACTTGGGAAATGCCGTCAAGTATATTTGGCGAGCGGACCTCAAAGGCGATGCAATCCAAGACCTCGAAAAAGCAATGTGGTATTTACGACGCGAGATAGAACGCAGGTCGAGGAATGAAGTTCGTTAGCTTTGACATCGAAACCAACGGCTATGAATACATAGACCCGAGGTTTCGCGTCACCATGGTTTGCACAGACGACGGCGAGCATGTTCGCGTCTGGGGACGTAAACACATACAAGAAGCCGTGCAAGCCTTGCTGGACTACAACCAGTCCGGCGGGCTTGTCGGCCATAACGGCTCAGGCTATGATCGGCCCGCGCTCAAGATAACAACCGGGCACAATCTAAAGTGTCACGATACGCAACTGATGGCGTTTTTGTTGGACGAAGAACACACGCCAGGAAAGTACAAACTTGAATCGTTGGCTATATCTCGTCTTGGCGTCCCTGCGTGGAAAGACGCGGTTACGTGGGACTGGAAAGACACAGATAACTGGACCGACGATGACGAGCGGTGGGCCATCATGCGGCAATACTGCGCTCGTGACACACGGTATACCCGCCTACTTGCGGAAAGTATGGAACCCGAGTTGCGGGCGCAAGGACTGTGGACCCTGTACGAACGCACGATGCTGCCTGCTTCACGCGCGCTTGCGAATATATACGAACGCGGAATCGGAGTAGACTTCGACAACGTAACCGAGGCTCGTGTGTACTTCGACAAGCAAATGGCCGATACCGGAGCGATACTAACAACAACCCTCGGGTGTAAGAAGCCGGGGTCGTCAAACGCGCTCAAGAAGTACTTGTTTGAGGAGTGCGGCATCGAACCGATATTTTGGACAGACGGCGGCGACCCGTCGAATCCAAACTCAAAAGGTCCGCAGCCAAAGCTGGACAAGCTGGCGCTTATGACATACAAGGCGATGGACCCCGAGGGGTCGTATGCGCCTGTCTTAGAAGCCAAACTCTTGTACTCAGAAGCCCAAAAGATGAACGGGACGTATCTCAAGAACTATGTTAAGTTTGCTGAATCTCACCACGACCGACGACTTCACCCTTCGTATGGTCTTACAAACACAACCTCGGGGCGCACTTCGGCTTTCGATCCGAACATACAAAACGTGCCGAGACTTAAAATGCTTCGGCGTTGCGTTGGGAAACCGCGTCCGGGGTACGTATACCTACAAGCGGACTTATCTCAACTAGAACTGCGTATGATCGCCGACGTTTTCGGCGAGGAAAACATGATAGCCGCGTTCAAGCGCGGCGACGACCTGCACAGGCTGATGGCCTGCAACATGACGGGAAAGAAGCCGGATGAAATCCTCAAAGACGAAAGAACGACCGCTAAGATTGCGAATTTCCTTCTCGGCTACGGTGCCGAAGTTCAAACCTTCATTGACTCTGCCTTCGTTCAATATGGACTCGTATTCACTCGGGAAGAGGCAACGCGGATTCGGAATGCGTTTCACGCTTCATGGCCTGGCCTTATTCCAGCTTACAGCCGTGTTTACCAGGAGCTAACCAAAAATGAGTACGTCACCACTATCACTGGAATGCGTAGACGGTTCATGGGGTTTAACGATTGGTCTGACTATCAGAAAGTTGCCTCTCTACGCGAGGCTATCAATAACACTATACAAAGCCCCTCCTCGCACCTTGCTCTTACGATGCTCGTACAGTTGGAAGGCATGGGGTTTTTTAACACGGCTTACATACACGATGCCGTTCAAATGGAGATTCTGGACGACCCCGTGGTAATTGCAAAAGCTGTCAAAGACATCAAACACGCCATCGAAGTAACGGTCCCGCGAATTTTCGAGAAAACCTTTAACTACAAGTTCCGCGTCCCTATCACATGCGATGTCGAAGTGGGACCGAACTGGGGAGAGTTGGAAAAATATGTTCCAAGCTGAAGTAATAGCCGATTCAATAAACCCTCGGGGAGTTCGCCTCACAACAATGCAGGTGACATATCCTCGCATCATCCTGGCCGAGATGAACACACACAGACGCTTCTCGCGTAACACAGCATCGAGTCGTGCCATACCCATCGCGAAGATGATCGAGCAAGTACGTAACGATCCCTACGTGCCGATACACTGGGGCTCGAATAAGCCCGGAATGCAAGCCGGGGACGAAATAGCCTGCAAAGAAATGGCCGCCGCTGGTTGGAGAACCGCCGTCCGACAAGCCATCGAAGACGCGGAATGGTTTCACGACTTGGGGGTTCACAAACAGGTAGTAAATCGTCTGTTGGAACCGTTCATGTGGACAACGCAGATTATTTCTTCGACTGAATGGGACAATTTCTTCGCGCAGCGCATCTCCGAGTACGCGCAGCCGGAAATGCGTAAGATCGCCGAACTGATGAAATCCGCGCTAGATGCGTCTGTTCCGGCTAGGCTATTTGAGGGGGACTGGCATACGCCGTACTGCAAAGACGAGTTTGCAGATGTTCGTGTTAGCGCGGCTCGTTGCGCTCGCGTGTCGTATAAAACTTTCGACGGAATAACAGACCCGGAAAAGGACCTGGAACTATACAGCAAGCTGGTTTCACAGGGTCATTGGTCCCCTCTGGAGCACGTAGCGATGTGCGATTCAGACAGCAATGCGTATATGTCGCGCAACTTCGTTAAGGGCTGGACGCAATTTCGTGCGGTCGTAGAAGGAATGCGTGCTTTGGTAGCGAAGATCGTCGAATGAGCCTCAAAGAAGAGAGCATGTCCTCGTTCAAGATGTACTTGGACTGCAAGAAGCAATGGTACTACCGATACAAACGCGGACTCGTGCCGTTGCGCGACTCTCAAGACGCGAAGCCGATGAACATTGGTACGCTGTTTCATGCCGGGTGCGCGGGCGGCTACAAGTGGCTTAAGAACAAAAATCCATGGATAGATTGGTTGACCGCAGCGAAAGGTGAAGTTCGCGACGTTCTCAACGGCGGCTACAACTGGCACGGCGAGACGCAGCAAGTTGACCTTGAACCCGAGGATGTTCAGCTTGTCCACGACATGCTCGCTTTCTACTGGAACAACAAAGGCAAGCACGACAAGTTTGACGAGATACTCGCAGTCGAAGAGTCGATTCCGTTGTTCATAGCGGGCAAGTTGGTATACTGCACGTTCGACTTGGTTGCGAAAGTGGACGGTCACATACAGGTCTGGGACCACAAAACGGTTGGGTCTGTTAAAGAGTCCAAAGCGTTCTTGCCGTTCGATACGCAGGCCAACATGTATGCCATTTCAGCGTGGCTCAAGTACGGCGAACCTGTGGAGTTCGTTCATAACTTCGTGCGGCGCGCGGTGCCGAAAGAATTAACGGCGTCCGGGCGCAAGTCAACGGCATCGAAAGACCCCGATGATTACCTGCTTCGTACAACCATGCTCAAGACGACGCGCGAACTTGAGTATCTTCTAGGCGAGTACACAGCCCTCGGGGAAGAAATGCAATCGCGTACCTGGTTCCCGCGTGAGCCTAACAAGAGTTTCACGGGTTGTTCTAGCTGCCCGTATGCAGGTGTGTGTTCCAACGAACAGACCGGCCGAATTTCCCCCGATGGGATGCTACAACTAGATTACAAGATTGAGGTGCCATCATAGCCCGCAAGTTTAAGTTCTACGAAACCAAAAAAGATCAGGCCGAGTACGAGCTTCCAGAAATGAAGCGGCTAATCTCGGTTCATGTGCTGAACCCTATAACACACGTTTGGACCATCGTATGTTCTTACCAGCGTACTGATCGCCCTTCGTATCAGATTTTAGGACCTAACCTCATTCTCGATCCCGCCCCCGACTCCGCATATCAAATGCAGGTGGTATACGATGTCTAGCAAAGACAAGCCCGCTTACAAACCCAACGAACACTTTATGAATCAATATACCGCGACGTATCTCGATGGCGAGCTACTTGCGGCGCGTATGAAGTTTCCCAACCAAGACCGAACTCAACTTGTTAACGCATTGATCGAAGAGTTTCTTGAGATGATGCGAGCGATTAACGATAACGAGGGCATCGAACGTGTTCGCGCGGAAGCCCTGCAAGTTGCGTGTGTGGCTGTTCGCATTTACGAAGAGTGCGACAAGTGATCGCTGTTCTCAAGAGCGGCGGACGTATTAGCTACGACCGCGTTCAAAAAATTCCAGTATCGCATTCGGGCTTTATCACAGACACGTATGTGTTCACACGTCAACTTGTCGGCATGGTTGCTTCGGCTCCTGTTGACAACGTGTTAACTCTAAACGAGGAAAACAAGCCCGTTTGGCCGAAAGATATAGCAGGGCCTTACATCCCCAACTAACATCCGCTCGCAGTCGTAGACTTGAGCAGGAGCAAAACATGGCAGTATTATATCTCGATACGGAGAAGGGCGCTCTGTCCATCCGTAGTCGAATCAAGAACGGTTCGATTGTACGCAAGTACACGCCGAACATTACTTCGCTTCACGCAGCCGCTTGGAGTGGTTTGGTTCGCGCAAAGACGAAGCCCGATGCTGTTGTCATCGACACACTAACGACGCTCGCAACTACGGTGCGGCTCGATGTAGTGATTGACCCGCGCAAAGTGGACGGCGCAACAGACCCGTGGGAGAACCGGGGTTTGTTGACCGCTTCCCAACGCGACTGGGGCGAGATGTCCGACTTGATTATTCGCGACTTGCGTATGATCCGAGACAACGAAACCGAAGTCCCGAGTGTGTTCGTATGTCACGAAGGCGACCGCGAAGACCCGACAACAGACATCAAGAAAGATGGTCCCGACCTAAACAAGATGCTGTTGCGCGACGTATATGCCTTGAGCGATTTAGTCGTTCGCATATATCTCACAGACAAGACGATCAAAGACAAACAAGACGTTATTCATCCTGCGGGGTCGCGCGTCTTGCGAATAAAGGCTAACCCGGCGTCAATGGCAAAGTGCCGTTTCCCCGATGACGTACCGGAACCGGACTCACCGCTAATCTTTGATCCGACATGGGAAAAACTCGTTGACACATACGGCGGAACTATACCGGAGCGTGTGCTGTTATACGGCCCCTCGGGTGTAGGCAAGACACGATTCATCGGTTCGATGGCCGACTACTACGCAAAACAACTGGAGAAAAAACCTAATGCCCTTCTCGCTTAAAGAAATCGTATCGGGGGCTGGACTCCCCGATGGTGAATACATCGTCAAGTTTGACGACATCTCGTCGGAACTGTACACGCCTAAGAGTGGCAAAGAGACGAAGCCGCGCGTGAAAGCCAAGGGCACCGTCATGCAGGGTGAGTTGATGAACCGTAAGCTGTTCAAAGACTGGTACTTGACGCCTACGGCAATCGGCTTCCTCAAAACGGACCTGCTAGGTGCGGGTCTTCCCGAGGACTTTGAGTTTTTCAGCAACCCCTACGAAGACTGGAAGGGGTTCACCAAGGAACTGCGAGGCATCTTCCTCGGGGGTCGCCTATTCGTCGTCAAGGCGCAAGTCAAAAAAGGCACCGGAGGCTACTCTGACAAGACCGAGTACACGGTCACTTCGACGTATGGCGCGGCCGACGACGAGGGTCCTGGGGAAGCCGTCGAAGACGAACAGTACGACGACGAAGACTCGTCTTACGATAACGTCTGATGTCCGCACAGCAGTCCGAAAAATCGCTGCAAGACAGCGCGTTGGTTTGGCTGCGTGAGCGTGGAGGGGTGTGGCTTAACCTGAGCCATGCCCAACACGTTGAAGACGGCATACCGGACGTTTTGGGGCTCTATATGGGCCGGTTCATCGCCTTCGAGTTCAAGAAGCCCAACGAATACCCGGTCCCCTTGTTAGGATGTTCCGCCGCACAGATAGACCTCGGGGAGAAGATTCTCGATAACGGCGGAGTTTGGTACGCAGTGGACTCACTAAAGCGAGTGCAAAGAGTAATCGCTTTGGTAGAGGAAAAACGGATTTAACACAGAAGATGTATCCTACTCCGATCCCGCGAGGCTACTTTGGGGACCAAAACCAAACGAGTGTCGTCACCGACGAAGACGAAGAGTACGGTGACTCCTACCAAGACGAAGACACAACCTTCGGTGAGCCGTGTGGCGAAGCCGAAGTCTGAAACAGACGCCTTTTTGCGTCAAGAACCCACCAACTACTTTCAGTCTCCGCAAGACTACGCGCAAGCATTTAGCGACGAACTTGCGATTCAAACTCAAACGAAAGAGGAATCAATGTCCGAAGAAATTTTGACCCATCACGCGCCGAAGGCCAAGACCGCTCCGCGCGAAGTGAAGCTGGCACCGTTCACGTATGTGAATGTTGAGTTTATTGTTGCAAATACATCCGACTTCGACGCCGACGTGTTCGCCGCAGCCCTTCAAGAGTTCGCCAAAGAACACCACGCCGGAATCATGCTGTCCGATCTAAAGGTCGCGTCGGCGATTCTCCAAAAGAAGCGCGGCCCGCGCGCCAAGTAGCGGTTTCTAGTTCCCAACCTCTGCCCGAAATGCTGGTTTAACGGGAACGAGAAACGGTTTTGCGAAGTAACCCGGGTCCTGTGGATACAGGATCGTTTAAGTGAGGACGCAGGGGTTTCCCCCCTGAGACTCCGGTAAGATTCGCAAAAAAGAAGCCCCGCACAGAACACTCTGTACGGGGCTTTTTCTTGTCTGTGTTTGTTAAGGTGAGCCGGGGTAGTTAGCCTTGTTCGGCGGAATCACATACTTGAAGTCGTTCCAAGTAAAGCCGCAAGCCGTCACCGGGATTCCCCATCCGATGCGCGTGTTCTGCGACGGAGAAGGATACGCTTCCGGCCATTCGTTGTGCATGTCTGTTAAAACTTGCGTTAGTGGACTTGCTCCCGAGGGTGGGTATGGATTGCCTGAATACGTGTCGCTTATATCGGAGTCCATGTGCAACCCGAGGTAGGGGTGCTGAACAACACCACCGATGTCGTTCATGTAGAATCCGTATAGGTAGCCTGTATCCAAAACAAACCACGAGAATATATCGCAACCGTCTGTTCCGCGCAAGTTCGCGGCCGGTTGTCTATCTACGACGATATGTCCTCCATAGTCGATATTGTTGCTCGAATTGTTGCAATAACCACCAAAATCGTTGCCATACGCGGGATAAAGGATGTTGTTCGCGCCGTTTGTATCGCATCCGCCGTTCATAATTAGGGCATGAACAGGCTTACCCGCAAGTACATCCTCGGCGCGGATGTCCCAAAGCTGCGACATACCGCCCGCGCTAGCGTGGTCATCGAGCCCGAGAGCAGTCGCGTAGGACACTTCGTCCGATCCGAGGGGGGTCGATCCGCTGCTGTTTTCTACCGCGCCGTTAGAGTAATTGCCCGTAGAGCACTGTCCTCCGGCGTCCGTAAAACCAATCGGGAAGTACCCGGCGTTAGCTGCTACGTTGCCTGCCGTGATAAGACCGGCTCCCTCAAACGTGAAGTCCTTGCCCGAAGAGGAATCGCGAACGTCCATTTTGCGATCCGTCGTCAGTTGCGGAACCGTGCCCGGCGGAACGTTTAGAGCCTGTGGCTGCGGCTGTAAGTTGCCTTCGAGATTGTAGTTGCAGCCGCCGTTCTTGACCTGCGTCGCTATCAGGCCGGTTTCTCCTGGGTAGTCCATAAAAAACGGGTAGTCGTCGTCCGCGTCCGCCAGGCTTCCGTATGTGCCGTTCTGGTTCAGGAACACCGCCGTTAGTTGCGACGTGTTCCCTAATCTTAAATCAAAGTTCATCAGAGTGTTGCCGTTGCCCGATGATAGGGCCGAAACGACAGCCGCGCTCTTAGCCATCAAGCATCCGGTTCCGCTACCGACTCCGTACGTGTCCGCAGTCGGGCAAGTACCAGAGAATGGGTTGCTGCCGTAAATGGCCTGTACTGTGTCTGTGAACGGATTTTTGGTCGTATATGGCACCCAACCCGCATTGGGGTACGATGTTGGCCCTGGTGTTGGGGTGGGTGGCGGGGGTGGCGGAGTTGGTGTAGGACACGGACCTGCAACATCGTAAAGCGCGCCTGTGGCGTCTTTAATGCTGCATCCGTTAGTTTGGCTTTGATACGGCGGAACGGGAGAGGCTGCTGCAAATGCGAGCAGCCCCACCAACGTCAGCGCCGCGACGAGCGCCCCGCGCATTATGGTTTAAGAACCAAGTACGCAGCCGCCGGATGGACAGCCGTTGAGGTCCAAGTCAAGCTAGGAGCTAACGCCGACAAGGCCGGATTAGCTTCGGAATAAACGCGCATTCCCCAGTTGGTTCCGTTGGTGTAGCCGCCAGTCGGAACAACCTCGGAGAAACCGGAGGGAGCAGTCGTTACGTTTGCGTTTCCTACGTTGTCTGAGTATGCCGCTAAGAACAAGTCGTTAGCCGTCGTTGGCGTAACAGACGCGGACTCGTCGGGGGTTCCACCGGCCGCAGAGATGCTGTGTGCATCAACGACGTTGTTCGATCCGCTAATTTCTACGCCGTAGCCGATGTATGAATGAGCGTTGATTAACGTAAAAGTCGGTGCTGCAACAAGCGAACTTGTGCAAACATACGATCCGATCCAACTAGCGCCGTTGTTAGCGACATCTTCGGTAACGCATCCTGTTGGAATGCTCGCCATTTGAGCAGTTTCACCTGGGTTAAGGCCGCTTGAGATAACGAACCATTGAAGGTCGCCCGACGCTGCCGGAAGACCGGAGAATGCAACAGACGTGATTCCGCTCGTAACAGTCACACGGCTAGCGTTGCCGTTTTGAACAGGAGCGGGAGGGGCGGCTGAATTAACGGTAACTGGGATGTTAACCGTTATGCCCGTTGAGCCCGTTCCGGTAAGGCTGCAACTTCCTGCGGCGACCGGGGTGACGGTGAACGTCGGACTAGTTCCTGAGATTGAGACGGTTCCTGAGCAGCCCGTCAAAGTAAACGAACCCGAGTAGTTTGTTTCAGTAAGAGTTTCTGTTTGTGCCGGTGCTGTCGGTGACGCGAAGCTGAGCGGCGTTACAGACGGTACTACGGGGCCTGGAACAACACACGAACCGGGCTCTACGAAGATGTTGCTGTTTGCGTCTAGGATGCTGCAAGACGCTTGTGTGGATTGGTAGGGAGTGACCTGAGCCGCAGCAGACGCAGCAAGTGCGACTGAGAGCGCAAGGGCACCCGCCCCTATGAACAGTTTTTTCATTTCCCTCTTTCTTTAGTGGATGAATAGGTAGGCAAAAATTCCCTTCAATAGCTTCGCCACATCCTCTGTAGGCACCCCGAGGGCGCGGGCGACTAACAGACCCAGGCCCACGCTGCCCGCCCGGCAGTAAATCTTCATGGTTCTCCGTATTTCTTCGATTTGTTCGAGGACGCCAGGATGACGCTTCGGTGGCTCGTGTTCCGACCATGAGCCTCGTAACTCTCGGTCGTGAGCGTAAACCATCCTCTCAAGAGCGGACTGCCCGCCATGCTCCTCCACTTCATTTTCCTCCTAAGTCCCTCTGGAATTGGTTGAATTGCTTGTCTGTTAGCTTATCAGACGAGCGCAGCTTTGACCTTCTTAGCCGTTCGGATTTGGGATTGACTTCACGGAAGTACGATCCGAACATTTGGGCCAAAGCGCGCCCTAGCGGGGAGGTTCCTGGAAGTCTCTCGTGTTGAAGAGAATACGGATTGATTGACGCCGCAGCCTCGGGTATACCGGAAATAAGACTTGCGCCAGGCACGAATTGACGTGCTAAGTCGTGAACCGTCGTAACGGGGTTGAATTTGCCGGATGCAAACTGCTGCGTCAACTGCGCGGCTTCGCCGATGACACCCGAGGTTGCTGGCGAACTGAAGTACGATCCCAACTTAGCGGGATTCATTAGCTTTGCGTAGTCCGAAGCAGGCCCGCCAAGTTCAAAAGCCGCGCCCTTTTTTAACATACCTGTTCTGGGGTCGTTTACATCGTTTTCGGTTCGCGCTAAAGACTCAATGCGTTGTCTGCCGATGTTTGTTGTGAGGGCTCTGCCGACAGCCTTCGGAACAATGCCAAGACGAAACGCAACAAACGGACCTCCGATGGCTTTGAACGCCGAAACAATCGCATTGACGTTTCGATAGTCCCCGAGTGTGTCTCTAACATACTGAGCCTTTCTAAATTCGTCGGCCGCTGTGTGTGAAGGTCCGAACTTTGCGTCGGCGTGTTCGAGCGCCGCTGCGCGAAAGCCGTTTTCAAGATGTTCGACGGCAACTTGACCGGCCTTGTCGAGTTGCTTGAGGCCAGGGACGTTATACAGACCGGCCGCGATTCCGGCAGTCTTGTCCACGTCGTAGTTCGTGAGGAGCCCGAGGCGGCTCATGCGATCCATGACTTGCGTCGTACCCTCGATGCTGGCCCCCGCCTTGGCACCTACCGCGCGGGAACCGATGCCAACCGCCCGCGCCAAGCCGCCAAAGAAAACCTGCGGCCCGCCGTCGATATACGCGAGCATTCCGACGTTTTTAAGGCCGTGCGGGAACGGGTTGCCACTAATACCTCGGGCCGCGAGCGCCCGCGTCGTCTTGGTAAGCGGATTGTCCATCAGTGCGTGTAGGGGGCTGGACACCGGGAAGACTGGGTTCGGTTCGTGCGTCAACTTTCCAAGCTGCTGCTCGTCGGTGAGCCCTGCCGGGCCTTTCCATTCCGTAGGATGCGCCTGCAAGAACTGCTTGGTTTCCTCGTCTACCAGTCGTCGTTTGGCGTACTCGCGTCCGGCGTTCCACCGATAGGCGATGCGCTCGCCGAACGGAACCGATTGAGGTGTGCCTGCTGCCGTCTTTCTGAGTTTTTCAAAGCCCGCCAATCCTCTATCGCCGTAACGGTTGAAGTATTCTTGCTCCAAAGGAGTGTACTCAACTCCGGCTGCAACCCTGCTTGCTGCTTTTTGAGCCGCAGTTCGCATAAGCGGTTCGTAGTCTTTGAGGTAGTCGGCTGCTCCGAATCTGAGGACACCCGCAGGTTGCGGGAACATTTTTGCTTCGGCCGCAGTCGGGACAAAGCCGTTTTTAACTGCTTCTTGTCGAAGTGCAGTATCGCCAAAAGCCCAAACATCAAAGTCGTTTCGATGCTGAATTGCAGCAAGGGCGTCATGGTTTGTAATATCACCCAAGTCTTTAGCTTTAGCAATTTCTGGGAACTTGGACATAATCGCACGATCCATTTGCTGAATGTGCGAAAACTGAGTCTCGTTGCGTTGCTCAATGGAAAGTCGCGCGCCTTTGGCGATAGGCGTCAAGAACGGGTTAAGTTCCGGCCGCGCAGTCATCATGGCTTTGTGCGCGTCTTGCAGTTGCTTGAGTCCCATTTTTTGAGAAGCGTCGCCAAGTTGAGTTACAAGTTTCGCAACAGACGGAACAGACATCGCTGTTTGTGATCCGGCTTTGAGAACTTTCGCTACCACCCCACCCATACGCAAAGCATCAGTGACGCCAAGAAAGCTAAGAGGATCATGGGCACTCTGCACTCCAATTTCTTCTAACAGACGTACCGCGCCAGTTGAGTTTGTAGGTAGTCCCAGTATGGATAAATCTCTGTCCACGAGTTGCTTATTTTCTCGGGACTGCATCGCGTCGTCCATCGGATGAAAAGCAACGCCAAGACCGTGCAAAACATCCGCGCCCGACCATCCCACTTCTTTGCTGGACGCGTGTTTGTTGAGC
>Ga0182013_10004827_pt1 | contig 15995 bp, 12 predicted proteins | sample 612S2MmetaG_FD_120487 | JGI IMG/M metagenome (GOLD analysis project Ga0182013, IMG submission 120487) | Permafrost microbial communities from Stordalen Mire, Sweden - 612S2M metaG | ecosystem: Environmental > Terrestrial > Soil > Wetlands > Permafrost | place: Sweden: Stordalen | collected...
AGGCGGCGTATGACGAGCGCCTTCACCAGGCGGTGCATCCGGAGGCGTTGCAGGCCGCGGCGGAGTAACAGAGGGAAGCAAGAAGGTTCCCCCAGCCCCTCCTCTGCCCACTCGAAAAGTGGGCAGAGGAGTGGGACCCGTCCCATCCGTCCGCCGTCTCCGTGTCACGCGCGAGGCTTAGTTGCGATCAGCCCCTGCGCCTCCAGCACGGGCATGATCCCGCCGCCCAGCATCATGTCGAGCAGCATCTTCGGCACCGGCGTCACCGCCAGTGTCTGGCCGGTACGGCGATTGGTCGCAGTCCAGTCCTCGATCGACAGTTCCGCGGTGTCGCCTTCCTCGAACGCCTGGGCCACGCCCGGACATTCGAAGGCGCGGAAACCGTGATTGACACTGTTGCGAAAGAACAGGCCGTTGATCGTCTCGGCCAGCAGGAAGCCAACGCCACAGTTGCGCAACGACCGCGCGGCGGGACGCGACGAGCCCATGCCGTAATTGAAGCCGCCGATGATCACGTCGCCCTGTCGCATCTCGCGCAGGAACTCCGGCCGGTTGCTGATGAACACCGCCTTCGCTTGTTCCTCGGCGCTTTTCACCAGATAGGGGCCGGGCAGCATCAGGTCGGTGTTGATGTTGTCGCCGAACTTCCACGTCCGTCCGGCCAGCATGTTGGTTTGGCTCATGCTGCGTCTCCTCGGAAGAATTCACCGGGGTGGGCGATCGCGCCGGCCAAAGCCGAGGCCGCCACGGTCGCCGGCGAGCCCATGTAGATGAGCGCCGAGGGATCGCCCATGCGGCCCTTGAAGTTGCGCGTACTGGCGGTGATGCAAACCTCGCCCGGGCCGAGCGTGCCCATGTGGCCGCCCCAGCAGGCGCCGCAAGTTGCCGGCGTAACGACCGCGCCCGCTTCCAGCAACGTCTCGACATAGCCGGCCTTCAGCGCGGCGCGGTAGATCGCCTGCGTGCCCGGCGTCACGATGAACCGCGTGCCGCGCGCCACCTTGCGTCCGGCGACCACCTTGGCTGCCACCGCCAGGTCGTCCAGCGTGCCGTTGGCACAGGAGCCGATGAACGCCTGGTCGATTTTTTCTCCCGCAACTTCGCTGATTCTGACTGAGTTGTTGACCACGGCGTCAGGCAGCGCCACCAGTGGTTCCAAACTGCCCAGGTCGATAGCGCGACGGTCGTGATAGATCGCATCCGCGTCTGGTGGGGTCGGTTCGAACGACTGTTGGTTGCGTTGGCGAACATAGTCCAGCAGCGCATCGTCCGGTTCGAAGATAACAAATTCGGCGGACAACTCCGCGCCCATCGCCGCCAGCGTGCGCCGGCCATTGAGGCTAAGCGTGGACATGCCGGGACCGCCGTATTCGACGTTCTGGTTGACATGCGCGCCGTAGGTGCCGGCGATGGTCAGAAAGATGTCCTTCGCCGACACGCCGTCCGGCAGCTTACCGGTAAAGTCGTAGCGTACGGTTTCGCCGACACGGAACCACGCTTTTCCGGTGGTGACGGCCCACAACATGTCCGGGCCGCCGACGCCGCGCGCAGCACAATTGAACGCCCCGGCAGCGCAGGTGTGCGAATCGCCATTCACCAGCACGGTTCCCGGCAGCGCATAGGCGCGATCGGCCACCACGGCATGGCAGATACCCTGGTCCGGGCCGACATCGTGCAGCCGCTCGATCCCGAAACGTTCGGCGAAGGCCCGGCCGGTACCGTGCGCCTGTGCGGCCTGCACGGTCGGCGCGGGCACCAGATGGTCGAAGACAATGACGACCTTGTTCGGATCGTGCACCTTCAGGATCTCGCGCCAGCCTTCCGGCAAGAAGGTCATATCCATCAGCACCGCGGTAGCCACATCGACCACTGCAACGTCGCCGGGTTTAACCGTGCCGACGTTGCTCGCGCGCGCCAGAATCTTCTCTGTCATGGTCATGCCCATGCTGGCCGTTCCCTTCGTTTTTGTCTGCGGGCAGCATGACCCCGAATCCGCGCAGCGGCAAACGTGCACGCTGTGGATTGCGCGCGCCGGCACTTCGGCGGATCATGCCACGCCGCCGCCCCAGGCGGCGGTCCGCTGGTGGGGAGGAGAAGCCACAATGGATGCCATGGAACTTCTGCTGTCGCGCGAATCGGCACTGAAATTGGAGCCGCCGGGTCCGGATCGTGCGGCGCTCGACGCGATCTTCCAAAGTGCGGTACGCGCGCCCGATCATGGACGCTTGCGCCCGTGGCGCTTCGTGGTGATCCAGGAAGACAAGCGCGCCGCATTCGGTGACCTGATGGCGGACAGCATGCAGCGGCGCGAGCCGCATGCGTCGGCCGAGATGCTGGATCGCGAGCGCGCCAAGGCGATGCGCGCGCCGATCATCGTAGTAGCCGCAGCGCATGTGCAGAAGGGGCACAAGATCCCGGAAGTGGAGCAATTGTCCGCGGCGATAGCGGCAGCGCAGAACATCATGCTGGCGGCAAATGCGCTGGGCTACGGCGCCATGTGGAAGACCGGCACTCCGGCTTATGATGCGACGGTGAAACAGGCGCTGGGATTGGCGCCGGACGACGATATCGTCGGGTTCATGTATCTGGGAAAGCAGGTCGGCGGCGGCATCCAGGCGCCGCGCCCGGCCGCTGCCGAGTATGTTTCCATGTGGGAGGGTTGATCGCCCTCTGCATCCATGGCCGAGTTTGTCTCGGCCATGGGCAGCGACAGTGAGGGATGGCCGGGTCACGCCCGGCCATAACGAGAAACTCTAGCTGTTCGGACCACGCTCCATCGAAACCGGCTGCCAGCGGCGAAGCTTGGTGTTGCCCATCAGCGCGGCCGGATTGACGCAGCTCATTGGCCAACGGCCTTCCAGCACCAGCGCCAGTTCGCGCCCGACATGCCGCTTGCGTGCCGGATCGAACCGCGCGGACGCGGACGCTGTGTGCGCGCTCAGGATCACGTTGGGCATGCCGAGCAAGGGATTGTTGTTGCCGGGGGGCTCGGTTTCGAGCACGTCGAGACCGGCGTAGGCGATCCACTTCTCCTCCAGCGCCTTGATCAGCGCAGCTTCCTGCACCGTCGGGCCGCGGCCGGTGTTGATGAAGATCGCGGTCTTCTTCATCAGGCGGAAATGTTTCTCGCCCAGCATGCCTTCCACTTCCGGACGCGCCGGCGCGTGCATGGAAACGATGTCGGACTGCGACAACACTTCTTCCAGCGTGGACGGCAGCACGCCGTGTTCGGTCATGACCAGTTCCTCGATGAACGGGTCATAGGCCATGATGCGCAGGCCGAACGGCTTGGCGCGCTTTGCGACCGCGCGCGCGACGTGGCCAAACGAAATCAGCCCCAGCGTCTGTCCCATCAGGCGGGGAATCTGCAGCAGCGCCGGCCGCCCTTCGCGCCATTTTCCCTCCCGAACCATCTTGTCCTGTTCGATGGTGCGGCGAAACGTTGACAGCAACAGCATCATCGCGTGGTCGGCAACTTCCTCGATGAACGTGTCGGGGCAGTTGGTGACCGGAAGGCCGCGTTCGGTGCAGGCCTTCACATCGACGCTATCCACGCCGACGCTGCCCAGCACGATGGCACGGCACTTTTCCGGCAGCCCGTCGATGAGCTTCTTGGTAAAGCGGATGCCCTTGGCATAGATGGCATCGGCGTCCTGGGCGAACTTGATGAAGCCGTCCTCGTCCGCCGGGCCTTCGACGATCTCGGCGTCGATGCCTTCCAGCGGCTCCATCTCCAGATCATAGCCGCCGCCCGCGACGGTGAAACTTGCCCCGGCGGGCGTTGCAATCTTGAACTTGGCCACAGTCAGTCTCCTTTCGGTGTGCTCGCTTGTCTCCCCTCCCCTTGAGGAAGGGGGTTGGGGGGAGGGGTACGTGCCGCACGAACCTCTCCCCCAACCCCCTCCCTCAAGGGGAGGGGGAGTCATCCCGTCTCGTTCAGTTCTTCGGCGGTCGCGCGCGCACCGCTTTTTCGTTCACGTCGATGCCCCAGCCGGGGCCGCGCGGCAACACGAACTCGCCGTTATCGATCGTCGGCACGGTCATGTAGAACTCGTCGCGCCACGGCGCGGAGTCGATGTCGATCTCCATCACACGGAAATTCGGCGCCAGCGCGCTGAACGTGGCACTGATCGCGCTGCACAGATGGCCGTAGAAGTTATGTGGCGCGACGTTGATTTCGTAAACGTCGGCCATCGAGGCGATCTTCAGCGACTCATTCAGGCCGTTCCAGATCACGTCAACGATCGCCACGTCGGTGGCGTAGTGGTCGAAGAACGGCTTGAACTCGCGGCGGCCGTGCAGCGTTTCGCAGGACGCGATCGGGCAATGCGCGCCGCGCTTGATCTCGGCCAGCGCCGGTGCGTCGTGCGTGTCGATCTCCAGCCAGGTGAGGTTGGCCGGCGCCACCACCTCGGCGATGCGCTTGAAACCCTCGGTCTTGAAGTTGAAGTTGATGTCGAGATGGATGCCCATGTCGGGCCCGACCGCCTCGCGGATCGCCAGCAACTGTTGCTGCACGCCGCGCGTTAGGCGGTTGTCCCAGTTCAGTTCAGGCCAGCCGGCCGTGCGGCCGAAACCGGGCACGTAGGATGTCAGCTTGCCGTCCACGATCGGCATGATGTTGGTCTTCAGTGCGCGGAAACCACGTTCCTTCACCTCGACGGCATGGCGCGCCAGGTCGTCGTAGTTGGTCAGCACCGGCACGCCCATCAGCGCCGCACTGCGCGCGCGGTAGGTGCCGAAATGCGACCAATACACCGGGATGCGCTCGCGGATCGGGCCGCCGAACAGCGCATAGACCGGCACGCCGTAGGCCTTGCCGGTGACATCGAGCAAGGCGTTCTCGATCGCCGCAATCGCCTGCTGGTTCAGGCCGCCGCGCGACTGGCGTGTCAGCACATGCAGATGTTGTTGTGTCACTTGCTCGAACATGCGCGGATCCCGGCCGATCAGCACTGGCGACAGGCCGCGGATCACGTCGGACAGGCCGACCGAGCCGAAGCTTTCGTTGAACTCCGACCAGCCGATGATGCCGTCGTCGGTGGTGACCTTGAGGAAGGAGAACATGCGCCAGCCGGCATCGGCCTGGAATGTCTCGACGCGCTCGATCTTCATGTCCGCCCTCCGATAGCGATACCACGGGGGTTCAAGCACGATGGGCGCTGCGGGGCAAGGCGCGCGCTGTTGCCACCCCATGTCATTGCGAGGCGCGCAGCGCCGAAGCAATCCCCTGCCTGATGCACCGTCAGTAGTTCGTCACGCGGGAGATTGCTTCGCTTCGCTCGCAATGACAGGTGCGACCGCTACTCCTTCACGGCCCCCGTCATCGACGACACATAGTACTCGACGAAGAACGAGTAGATCAGCGCCACGGGCACCGAGCCGAGCAACGATCCGGCCATCAGCGAGCCCCATTGATAGACGTCGCCAGTGACCAGTTCCGTCAGGATGGCCACCGGCACGGTCTTCTTGTCGGTCGATTGAATGAACGCCAGGGCGTAGATGAACTCGTTCCAGGACAGGGTGAATGCGAAAATGCCGGCGGAGATCAGGCCGGGAATTGCCAGCGGCAGCGTGATCCGCCACAGGATCTGCAGGCGGGATGCGCCGTCGATCAGCGCGCATTCCTCCAGTTCATAGGGGATCGACTTGAAGTAGCCGATCAGCAGCCAGGTGCAGAACGGCACCAGGAAGGTCGGATAGGTGAGGATCAGCGCCACCGGGCTGTCGAACAGACCGAACTGGAAGATCAGCGTTGCCAGCGGGATGAACAGGATGGTCGGCGGCACCAGGTAGGCCAGATAGATCGCCAGGCCGACATGCTGCGCGCCCTTGAAGCGCAGCCGCTCGATCGCGTAGGCGGCCAGCACGCTGGCGAACAGCGACAGGAACGTCGCCGCAGTGGCGACACCCATGGTGATCATCAGCCACTGGGGATATTCCGTGTGGAACAGCAGTTTGTCGATATTCGCGAGGGTCGGCGAGTGCACCCAAAACGGACTGAACTTGGCGTAGTCGTACATCTCGTAGTCGGGTTTGACGGCAGTGATCGCCATCCAATAGAACGGGAACAGCAGCACGATGATGAACAGCGCCAGCGGCAGATAGATCGTGATCATCTGCTTGGCGCCGGAATCCCACGACAGGCGCTCCGGTGCGTCCTTCGTCGGCCCGGCAAGGGCCTCGATTTCTTGCGGGCCGGTGGGGGCGAAGGTGTCGTCAGTCATTGTCGGACCCCTGTTGCCACTTGCGCCGACCGACGCCGAAGAAACACAGCAGCGTGGCGCCGACTAGGAAGGGGATCATCGACACGGCGATCGCCGCCCCCTCACCCAATTGCGAGCCGGGGATCGCGCGCTGGAACGCGAGCGTGGCCATCAAGTGTGTCGTGTTGAACGGGCCGCCGCGGGTGATCGCATAGACCAACTGGAAGTCGGAGAAGGTGAACAGCACCGACAACGTCAGCGCCACCGACAGGATCGGCATCAGCAGCGGCACGGTGATGCGGCGGAATTTCTGCCAACCGCTGGCGCCATCGAGCAACGCCGCCTCGTACAGCGAGGGCGAGATGGTTTGCAGGCCGGCGAGCAGCGTGATGGCGACGAACGGAATGCCGCGCCAAATATTGGCGACCACCAGTGAGCCACGCGCGTTCCATGGGGTGCCGAGGAAGTCGATATAGGTGCTGCGCAAGTGCAACAGGTTCACCAGCACGTAAGAAACGATGGAGAACTGCGGATCATAGATCCACCACCAGGCGATTGCGGACAGCACCGTGGGCACGATCCAAGGCAATAGCACGATGGCGCGGATGAAGGCTTTGAATGGAATATTGTGATTCAGCAGCAACGCCAGCCACAGACCGAGCAGGAATTTGCCGGCAGTTGCGACGACGGTGTACATGATGGTGTTGGTCACCGACATCCAGAACACCGGGTCCTGGGCAAGTGAAACGAAATTGTCGAGGCCGATGAATTGGCCCGGCTGGCCGATGGTCGCGTCGGTCAGCGACAGCCACAGGCCGAGGCCCAACGGGTAGGTCAGGAACACGAGCAACAGACCAGCCGTCGGCAGCAGGCAAAGCGCCACCAGGAACGCCTTGTTATCGAACAACTTGCCAAGCCTGCTTTCGGTGCGGTTCGGCACCCACCGAGCGGCCGTATCAAGCGTTGTGCTCATCGAGCCTCCCCCGGGATCCTGTCCCGCAAGCGCCGCGGGGACGGCGGTGCCGCCCCCGCATTATGCTCAACCTTTAAGGTAGCGCGCCGCCTGACGCGCCGCCAGTTTCACCGCGGCTTCCGGCGTGGCATTGCCGGTGGCGACGGACGCAAACATGTCCACCAGCGTGTAGTTGGCCGACACCGCCGAAGTCGCTGCGGAAATCGGACCCTTGTAGCCGTCATAGTACGGCGTATCCATTCCCGAAGCGTAGGGCTTCAGCTTTGGATCGGCGTCCCAGAACCCCATCTTCGAATAGGCCTTCAGGGGGTTGGACCAGTAGCCCAGGCAGTTGGCCAGCCAGGGACCGTATTGTTCCTTCTCCATCATGAAGCGCAGGTATTCCTTCGCCGCATTCGGATACTTGCTGTGCTGGAACAGCATGGCGTTGACGACCAGCGCCGAGGCCGGGGTACGCGCCGACTGTCCGCGCGGGGCAAGCTGGTGGTTCGTGTCGGCCGCGATTTCCTGCAGCTTCGGATCGGGCGAGTTCTTGCAGACGTAGTAGATCGACACGCCATTGAACGTCATGCTGATGTCGCCGGCGGCAAACGCCTTGTTGTTGCTGGAGTCGTTCCACGACACCGTGCCGGAGATCAAATGCGGGTAAAGGTCCTGCGCGTATTTCAGCGCGGCAATGGTCTCCTTCGAATCGAGCGACACCTTGCCTTGCGCATCGGTCAGCGCCGCGCCGTGCGTCCACAGCAGCCAATCGGCGAACCCGTTGGCGTCGCCCACCGCGTGGCCGAGCGCGAAGCCGACGGGATGGCCGCTCTGCTTCAGCTTTTGGCACAGCGTGAGAAACTCGTTCAGGTCGTCGGGCACCTTGTCGTAGCCGACTGCTTTCAGCCAGGACATGCGATACACGGTCGGGCCGGTGCTGCCTCCCATCGGGATCGACAGCCATTCCTTGCTGCCCCACTTGGTGCCGTAGAGTTGCGCCAATTGGAACCAGCCGCCGTATTTCGCACCGAGATAGCCGGCGAGGTCGCTCATATCGACCAGCTTGGTGGCGTAGATCTGCGGATCGGCGCTGAAGCCGATAATGATGTCGGGACCGGCGCCAGTATTGGCGGTGACCGCGGTCTGCGGCCGCAGGTCTTCCCAGCTTACGAAATCGACACGCACGTCGATGCCGGTGGTGTCGGTGAATTTCTTGGTGTTGGTGCGGAAGAAGACCTCGTCCGGATCGACGAACTTGGCCGGGCGCAGCACGCGCAGGGTGGCGCCTTTCTCGATCTGGAAGCCGGGTGGCTTGACATCGGCGGTCGGCACGTCGCTGTCGGCGGCGCGCGCGCCCACCAACGGCAGCACGGTCGCGCCAAGCGCTGCGACCCCCAAGGTGGCGGCGCCAGCGGCCAGGGATTGGCGCCTGGTAAAGCCTTGCATCATACTCGTCCTTTCATTCCTGCCCGAACAGGCGTCACGCGTCCTCGAACAGGTCGGACGCCGCCGGTAATCCTGCCTCTACCGGCGGCGCACATCCGTCAACCTCAGCTTTTGTAATACCGCTCTGCTTGTTTTGCAGCCATCTTGGCCGCTGCCTCCGGCGTGGCATTGCCGGTGGCGACCGAGGCGAACATGTCAACGATGGTATAGTTCGCGGCGACAGCACTGGAGGCCGGTGTGATCGGTCCCTTGTAGCCGTCATAGTATTGCGTATCCATCGCGCCGGCATAGGGCGCGAGCTTCGGATCGTCGGTCCAGAACTTCATCTTGGAGTAGGCCTTCAGCGGCTCCGACCAGTAGCCGATGCAGTTCGAGAGCCACGGGCCGTACTGTTCCTTCTCCATCATGAAGCGGATGTAGTCCTTCGCCGCATTGGGATATTTGGTGTGCTTGAAGACCATGGCATTGAGCGGCGTCGCCGACTGCACGTTGGTCTTCGACACGCCCCGCGGCTGCAGCTTGTGCTGGGTGTCCGCCGCAATGGCCTGCACTGCCGGATCAGGCGAGTTCTTGCAGGTGTAGTAGATCGACACGCCGTTGAACGTCAGGCCGATCTGACCCGACTGGTAGGCCTTGTTGTTGCCGGAATCATTCCACGACAGCGTGCCTTGGATCATCGTCTTCTGCAGCTCGGTAGCGTATTTCATCGCAGCGATCGTCTCTTTTGAATCGATGGCGATCTTGCCCTTATCATCCACCAGATAGGCGCCATGCGTCCACAACAGCCAGGAGGCATAACCGTTGGCGTCGCCCAGCGCGTGGCCCAAAGAGAAGCCGCAGGGATGGCCGATCTTCTGCAACCCCTGGCAGAGTTTCAGGAAGCCATCCAAGTCGTCGGGCACGTCGTTGAAGCCCGCCTGCTTGACCCAGGACGTGCGGTAAACCGTGGGTCCGGCGCCGCCACCGACCGGAATCGAAATCCAGCGCTTGCTGCCCCATTTCTGGCCGTAGAGCTCCGCCAGCTTGAACCAGCCGCCGTATTTCGCGCCGAGATAGTCGGCCAGATCGGTCATGTCGTGGATCTTCGACGCATAGATCTGCGGATCGGAGCTGAAGCCGATGATGACGTCAGGCCCGGCGCCGGTATTCGCGGTGACAGCTTCCTGCGGGCGCATTTCCTCCCAACTCAGGTAGTCGACTTTCACCTCGATGCCGGTGGCCTGGGTGTATTTCTTGGTGTTCATATTCCAGTAGGTTTCATCGGGATCGATGAACTTCGCCGGCCGCAGGACATGCAGCGCAGCCCCTTGCTCCAGCTTGTACTCCAACGGCTTCACATTCGCGGTTGGCACGTCGTCAACCTGTGCCTGCGCACCGATGATCGGAACCGTTGCGGCGCCCAGCGCCATGGCGCCAAGTTTCAGCGAGTCGCGCCGGGTGAATTCAGTCGTCATACGTTTCCTCCGATATTTCTTGCAGCTTCGCCCGGCCCATTATGCGGGCCGGATCGGTCGTCGTATCGTTGCACCCTTCCCCCAACCCGTAAAGCCGCTACGAGCTGACCCGCTGGCCGCTGCCGGCATCGAACAGGTGCACCAGCGCCGGGTTGGCGGTGATATGGATCGTCTCGCCGGGCTTCGCTGACACCCGCTCGCGAAACGCGCAGACGATCGGCGTGCCCGCATATTCCGCCATGACCTGCGTTTCCGATCCGGTCGGTTCCACCACGTGGACCGTTGCCGGCAGGCCTTGCGCATCGAGCTGGAAATGTTCCGGCCGCACGCCATAGAGCATTGGCTTGCCCTCCGATCCGTTCGCCTGGACGGCGGGCAGCGGCAACGCGGCGCCGCCATCGGCGCGGAACGTGCCGCTGGTGATCTGGCCTTTCAGGAAATTCATCGCCGGCGAGCCGATGAAGCCGGCGACGAACAGATTGTTGGGACGATCGTACAGGTCCAGCGGCGCGCCGGTCTGTTCGACGTTGCCGCTGTTCATCACCACGATCTTGTCGGCCATGGTCATCGCCTCGATCTGGTCGTGCGTGACATAGACCGTCGTGGTCGCCAGCCGCTGGTGCAGTTCCTTGATTTCCGCGCGCATCTGCACGCGCAGCTTGGCATCCAGGTTGGACAGCGGCTCGTCGAACAGAAACACCTGCGGATCGCGAACGATGGCGCGGCCCATCGCGACACGCTGCCGCTGACCGCCCGAAAGCTGCCGCGGATAGCGGTTCAGGTATGGCGCCAGGCTGAGGATCTGCGCCGCGCGCGCCACCTTCTCATCGACCACCGCTTTCGGGGCGCGCGCGAGCGACAATGCAAAAGCCATATTGTCGCGCACCGTCATGTGCGGATACAGCGCGTAATTCTGGAACACCATCGCGATGTCGCGTTCCTTCGGCGCGACATTGTTCACCACGCGGCCGCCGATCGCGATCTCTCCGTCGGAGATGTTCTCCAGGCCGGCAATCATGCGCAGCAGGGTGGATTTGCCGCAGCCCGAGGGGCCGACCAGGATGACGAACTCGCCATCGTCGATTTCGACACTGACGCCGTGCAGGACTTCGGTGGTCCCGAAGCGCTTGCGCACGTTGCGGATGGATACGGTGGCCATAGTGAGTTGGACGTCCCTTCCAGTACTCCTCTCCCGCCATTGCGAGAAAGGACAGCGTGAGGGTGCAGCGAGGCGACCCGATCACCCTCACCCTTCCTCTCCCGCGCAGCGGGAGAGGGGATTCTCTCAGCTAGAACTTGGAAACCCTGGTTTCCTTCGCGGTGATGAACTCCAGCAGCGCGGGCTTGCCAGCCTTGGTCTGTTCGATGCCGCGCTGGATCGCCGCCTTGATTTGGTTCGGATCCGTCACGCGCTCCCCATAGCCGCCGAACGCCTTCGCCATGTCGGCGTAGTTGCCGGAGATGTCGGTGGACCGGTACTTGTCGGTCGAGATCGGCATCACCTTCAGCTCGATCGCCATGGAGTAGTTGTTCATCAGGCAGGACAGGATGGGAATGCGCTCGCGCACGCAGGTCTCGAAGTCCATGCCGGTGAAGCCGATCGCCGCATCGCCCCAGAAGTTGATGCAGGTCTTCTCCGGATGCACCAGCTTGGCACCCATCGCCAGACCCAGCCCCATGCCGAGCTGAGTCGTCTTGCCCCAGCCGATATACGACATCGGCTCGGTGGAGACCCAGAACGGCGAGATCTGGTCGCGCGGGCTGCCGGCATCATGCGTGATGATGGTGTTCGTCGGGTCCGTCCCAGCCATCAATTCCCAGATCACCCGATACGGGCTGATCGGCGCCTCATTCGAATTCAGCAGCGGCCGCCATTGCTCCATCCACTCCTCGCGCACCTTGGTGATCTCGGTCACCACGTCCTTGGTGTCGCGATTCGATTTGATGCTATGCTTCAGCTCGCCAATCAGCGCCTCCAGCGTCAGCTTCGCGTCACCCACCAGGCCAACGGTGGCGACCACATCCTTGTTGATATGGTTCGGGTCCAGCGTGGCGTGGACGATCTTCTTGCCCTTGGGGAACTTGATGCCGAAGTTCGTCTCGGTGAACGAACAGCCGATGCCAATGATCAAGTCGGCATTCTGCACGAAATGATGCACCGGCTTGGGCACCGCGTTGCCGCCCGAGCCGAGCGACAGCGGATGGTTCTCCGGGAATGAACTCTTGCCGCCCAGGCTGGTGGTGACGGGAGCCCCGAGCAATTCGGCAAATGCGCGCAGTTGCGGCCAGGCTTCGGCCCACTGCACGCCGGTGCCGGCATAGATCACCGGACGCTTGGCCAACAGGATCTCCGCCGCAGCCTTGCGCACATCCGTCGGGTCGGGACCGAACTTATAGACGCCAACCGGCGTGTAATCCAGCTCGCCGATCTCCTCGTTCCAGATGTCGGTGGGGATTTCGACGATGCACGGCCCGCTGCGGCCGTTGCGCAGATTGCTGAAGGCGCGACGCATCGCGTTGGACACTTCGCTCGGCATGAAGACCGGCTCGGCGGTCTTGGCGACGCCGCGCATCTCGCGAACGGCGCTGAAGTTCGGATCGATATGCGCGATGCGGCGCGGATAGCCCTGCGGGATCACCAGCACCGGCACAGACTCGCTGTAGGCCTGGGCAACGCCGCCATAGGCGTTCTCGGTTCCCGGGCCGTGCTGCATGCAGAAGGCGCCGATCTTTCTGCCCGATGTCACGCGGGAGATGGCGTCGGCCATGTGCAGGCCAATACGCTCCTGGCGGACGATGATCGGGCGGATATCGGCCTTGGCGGCGTATTCCAGCAGGTGGTTGACGGGATAGCCGCAGAGGATCTCGATCCCCTCGCGCCGCATGATTTCCGCAACCGCGTCACCAACCTTCATCTGTCGTGCTCCCCTCGAGTGGCTCTTGGCGGCCAAGGTAGGACCCGGCTTCCCGCGTGGCAACCTGGGCGGCCGGCGGGCGTGGTTGCACAACCACCCGTCGGGTGCCAGTCAAGCGGGAAGCGCCAATGTCACATACCGGTCACACGCAAGCCCGCGTCGTTGCCATAGTGAGACCGCCGCATAACCAACGCCGCGTAACCAACCCCGGGGAAACCATGAGTCTGCGCTCATTTCTGCTATCCGCCACCGCCGCTACCCTGACGCTCGCCGCGACGGTTCAGCCGGTCCCGGTTGTCGCCGCGACGCCGGCCGCCGGCGCGACGCCGGTCGCCGGCGCCGTCGCGCCCGCCAGTATTGCGGGGCCGTCCCCGCAGGACGCCGTGCCGACGGCAACGCCGATCAAGCACGTGGTGGTGCTGTTCAATGAGAACGTGTCGTTCGACCATTATTTTGCGACCTACCCCAAGGCGACCAACCCGCCAGGTGAGCCGGCTTTCTCAGCCGCGCCGCACACGCCAACCGTCAACAACCTGGCGACCGCGCATCTGCTTACGAACAATCCCAATGCCACCAACGCCGCCAATGGCAGCGATGCGTCCGAGCCGTTCCGGCTGGATCGCACGCAGGCCGCCACGGCCGACCAGAACCATGCCTATACGGCAGAGCAGCAGGCTTATGACGGCGGCAAGGCGGACCTGTTTCCGAAATATACCGGCAAGGGCACGCCTGGTGGTGTCGGAGCGTTCGGCACCAAGGGTCAGGTGATGGGCTATTTCGACGGCAACACCGTCATGGCACTGTGGCAGTACGCACAGCACTTCGCGATGAGCGACAATGCATACACGGACACTTATGGCCCATCGACGCCGGGCGCGCTGAACGTCGTTGCGGGCCAGGACAACGGCATGCAGATCGTCGCCACGAGCAAGCAGCCGTCCACGCTCGCCGCCGTCTCCTACTACATCAAGGACGGACAGGGCGGCTACACGATGATCAATGACGTCGATCCCGGCTACGACGTTTGCTCGGTTCCCAAAGACCAGGCGATGATGGCCGGGAAGAACATCGGCGATATGCTCAATGCCGCCCGGGTCACATGGGGTGGCTTCATGGGAGGCTTCAATCTCGACGCCACGAACGCGAACGGCACCACCGGCTGCAAGCGCAGTACGCATTCGACCGTGGTCGGCCAGGACATCGCCGACTACATTGCCCACCACAACTGGTTCCAGTATTACGCATCGACCGCGAACCCGAAGCACGCGCGTCCCGGTTCGATGGCGACTATCGGATACAGCTACCAGCAGGACGGGAAGACACCTGATCCCGCCAACCACGAATACGGACTGCAGGACTTTTATGCCTCGGTGAAGGCCGGCAACTTCCCGTCCGTCTCGTTCGTCAAACTGCCGGCCTACCAGGACGGCCACGCCGGCTATTCCGACCCGCTGGATGAGCAAGCCGGGACGGTCGCGCTGATCAACTTCCTGCAACAGCAGCCGGATTGGAAGAACACCGCTGTGATCATCGCCTGGGACGATTCCGACGGCTGGTACGACCATGCGTTCGCCAAGACGACCAATGCGTCGTTCGATGCTGAAGCGGATCAGCTCGACGGACCAGGCAAATGCGGAACCGGCAAGCCATTGCCTGGCGTCGGCGGCAAGCCGGTGAATGGCCGTTGCGGGCCGGGCACGCGGCTGCCGTTGCTGGTCATTTCTCCACTCGCCAAGCCCAACTATGTCAGCCATTCACGCGTGTCGCTGGCGTCCGTGGTGCGCTTCATCGAGGACAACTGGCTGCATGGCAGGCGGCTCGGCGGCGGCTCGTTCGACGCCTCGGCGGGCTCGATCATGGACATGTTCGACGTCTCGTCGCATGCCAGGATCGCGGCGCTGTATCTCGACCCGACGACGGGGACGCCGATGAAGACGCCGCCCGCGTCGCACTGATCGGCATGCCTGAGGGCGTTTGCCGCATTGTCGGTGTCGGCCTGGCATTCGCCCTGGCCGGCGCCGTCAGTGCCGCGGCGCTGACCGACCCCGGCGCGGGGGCGAGTGTTGCGGACGGAGAAAACCCGCACCCGGTGCGGCTGGTGCGCCCTCCGGTCGCGCCGTTATCGGCGATGGCCCAGTTGGGCCGGCTGATCTTCTTCGATCCCAGCCTATCGTCGTCGAGCAGGATGTCCTGCGCATCCTGCCATAGCCCGGAGCACGCCTACGGCCCTCCGAACGATGCTCCGGCGATGCTCGGCGGACCGCATCTGTCGCGCCAGGGCGTGCGGGCGGTGCCGTCGCTGATGTATCTCGAGCGCCAGTTCAACTTCAGCATCGGCCCGGACAACGAGGAGAACGAGTCGGTCAGCCTGGCGCAGCTTGCGTCGGCTGGGACCCAGGCAGCGCGGACCAACAAGACCGCGCAGGACACGGCGCAGACCGCGGCCAATCTGGTGCCGCAGGGCGGGCTGTTCTGGGATGGCCGTGCCGACACATTGCAGGACCAGGCTATGGGACCGCTGCTCAATCCGCTGGAAATCGACGGCGGCAGTGTCGAAGCAGTTGCGGCGAAGCTGAAGCACGCACCGTATGCGCCGCGCTTCGTGCAACTGTTCGGTGCGTCGGTGTTCGATACGCCGAGGCTGGCGGTGGCGGAGGCGTTATTCGCCGTGGCCCGCTATCAGATCGAGGAGCCGAGTTTTCACCCCTACACCAGCAAGTTCGACTACTGGCTGGAGGGCAAGGCGCGGCTCAGTGCGGCGGAGATGCGCGGGTATGAGCTGTTCAACGACCCGCACAGGGCGAATTGCGGCGGCTGCCATCTGGACCAGCCGACGCAGGACGGGCTGCCTCCGCCGTTCACCGATCAGCAGTTCGAGGCGTTGGGGGCGCCACGCAATGCCGCGTTGTCGGTGAATGATGATCCGCGGTATTTCGATTTGGGAATTTGCGGTCCTTACCGCTCGGATATGCGGGAGCAAACGCAGTATTGCGGCATGTTCCTGACGCCGACGCTGCGG
>Ga0182013_10004828_pt1 | contig 15994 bp, 12 predicted proteins | sample 612S2MmetaG_FD_120487 | JGI IMG/M metagenome (GOLD analysis project Ga0182013, IMG submission 120487) | Permafrost microbial communities from Stordalen Mire, Sweden - 612S2M metaG | ecosystem: Environmental > Terrestrial > Soil > Wetlands > Permafrost | place: Sweden: Stordalen | collected...
CTCGTAGCCGCGGTCCAGATGATAAATGCGGTTCACCTGCGTCGCGCCCCTGGCCGCCAGCCCGGCTATCACCAGCGCCGCGCTCGCGCGCAGATCGCTCGCCATCACCGGCGCGCCGCTCAACGGCCTGCCGCCCTTCACGATCGCGCTCGGCCCCTCAATCTCGATCTCCGCGCCCAACCGAGCCAGCTCGCTCACGTGCATGAAGCGCGATTCAAAAATCCGCTCCGTGATGATGCTGATGCCCGGCGCCAGCGCCAGCAGCGACATCATCTGCGCCTGCACATCCGTCGGAAAACCGGAATACGGCAGCGTGGTGATATCAACGGATTTCAATTTCTTTCCGCGACGGACAACCAGGTTGCCGCCGCGACTCTGGATTGAAACGCCCGCCTCGTTCAGCTTGTCAATCACCGCGCGCAAATGGTCGGCGCGGCAATTCTTGATTGTGATTTCGCCATTCGTCGCGGCGGCGGCAATCATGAAGGTGGCCGTCTCAATCCGATCGGGAATCACCGTGTGCTCCGCGCCGTGCAATGTGCTGACGCCTGAAATGGTGATGGTGGGGCCGCCTGCGCCGGAAATCTGCGCGCCCATCGCATTGAGGAAATTAGCAAGTTCCACCACTTCCGGCTCGCACGCCGCGCTTTCGATGACGGTCACACCATCGGCCAATGTCGCCGCCATCATCACGTTCGCCGTGCCGAGAACTGTCGAGCCTGCGCGCCCGCCGAGGAACATGGTCGAACCGGTGAGTTTCTTCGCCGTCGCGTCCACGTAGCCGCCCTCGATTTTTATTTTTGCGCCGAGCGATTCAAAGCCTTTCAGGTGCAAATTGATCGGTCGCGCGCCGATGATGCAGCCGCCGGGCAAAGAAATCCGCGCCTTGTGCAATCGCGCCAGCAGCGGCCCGGCGATGCAGATGGAGCCGCGCATTTTGCGGACGAGTTCGTAATCGGCGTAGCCGCGAATCTTTTGCGCGCGAATGGTGAGTGTGCCGTTCGCAAGTTTCACCTGTGCGCCGAGCGATTGGAGGATTTGCGCCATGAACCGCGTGTCGCTCAAGTCCGGCACGCCCCGGATGACGCACGGCTCGTCGGTCAGCAGCGTCGCGGCCATGATGGGCAGCGCGGCGTTTTTGCTGCCGCTGATGGTGACTTCGCCGTGCAACGGCACGCCGCCTTTGATTAGAAAACTTTCCATGATTTATTTCTCTTTCATTCTCATCGTCATCCTCGTCCTCATTCTCAATTTGATTTATGAGGATGACGATGAGGACGAGGATGATTTTGCGACCAGAATTCTTTCGCGCTGACTGTAATCTTCCTTCACCGCTTCGACAATCCACTTTTCATTTTCAAAGATGTTCTTTATCGCGTCGGCCTGTCCGTCGCCAAATTCGAGCATAATTTTTCCATCCGGTTTCAGGAACGCTTTCGCCTGGGCCGCGAGCATCCGATAGAAATCCAAGCCGTCCGCGCCTCCGTCCAGTGCGCCACGCGGATCAAAATCGCGGACTTCCGGTTGGAGTGTGGCTATTTCCGCCGAAGGAATGTAAGGCGGATTGCTGATGATCAAATCGAACTGTGTTCCGGCAGGTAATGCGCCAAATCCGTCGCCTTGAACAAATTCAATCCGTTCCGCAACCTTGTTTTGAGCCGCATTCTGTTTTGCAAGCGCCAGCGCGTCCGTCGAAATATCCAGCGCGATGATTTTTGCATCCTGACACTTGGCAGCAAGCGCGATGGCGATGCAGCCGGTGCCGGTGCCGAAGTCAAGAGCAGTGGCGAGTGACGAGTGACGAGTGATAAGAAATTGCCAGCCTTCTTCCGCGAGCAATTCCGTTTCCGGGCGCGGCACGAGCGTGTGACGGTTCACTGCGATTTCATACCCGCAAAACGACGTCGAGCCGGTGATGTGCTGGAGCGGTTCGCGCTGGCCGCGTCGCTTGACGAGTTCGCGCAGCGCACCCGTTTCCGCCGGGGTCAGCACACGGTCGAAGTTCAGATACAATTTCATGCGCGGCAGCTTGAGCAGATGGGCAAGGAGAAGCTCGGTTTGCAGGCGCGGCGACTCGACGCTTTTTTTGCCGAGAAAATCCGCGCTTTTCTGAATCGCTTCGAGGACGGTCACTGTGAGAATTTAGATTTCCGGTGCGGGGAACAAAGCTTTATTTTTTATTTGCACTGTGCATGCGGGTTTTCAATTCCGCATTTCGCACAATTTTTGCACAAACGCCCATTTTTGTCGGATGTGGTTCCTTTGGGCGTCGAGGTCGGTCACGGCGAGGTTTACCAGTTGCAAGGCGGGTTGGAGGCCGGGGCTGGCCGGGTCCAGGGCAAAAGACGGCTGGTCCAAGGTGCGGGACAGGATGTTGCCAAGAAAGATGCACGCGGCGAGAGGCGCGTTTTCGCCGGCGGCGGATGGTTGATGGTGGAAACGGACGGCGGCGACGATGGGCGCAGGAAGGTTCCATTGTTCAAGCAAGGCCGCGCCAACCTCGGCGTGGTCAAAGCCGTAGAGCGCGATTTCACATTCGTTCAACGAACGCGAATCGCGGTTGGCCGGGTCAAACAGGCGTGTGTAATCCTTTCCAAATGTTCCGGCGAACACCACGTTGCCGACGTCATGCAACAATCCGGCGGTGAAGAGCATGTTGCCATCCAGTGTCGCCGCCTGCGCGACGTGCTGCGCGCTGAATGCGGTCATGACGCTGTGCTTCCAAAGCATCACGGCGTCCAGTCCGGTCCCCGGCGCCGCCCTCAGGCAGCTTTCACCGGTGATGGAAGCGGCGAGCAAATAGACGGCGTCATAGCCCAGCTGGCTGATGGCATCGCCCACGTCGGTGACCGGCTCGGCTTTGCCGAAGTAGGCGCTGTTGGCGATCTGCAACAGTTTTGCGGTTAGCGATGAATCGAACATGATGATGTCCACGACTTCATGGACATTGATGTTGTTGATGTCGCGAAGTGCATTCGCGAGTTTTGGCAGCAGTGCCGGCGAGGCGGGCAGGGCATCGATGTTTCTGAGGAGTTCTGAAACCTTGTTCACGGTCCATAGGAAAACAAATTAATTAATTTTCCTCAAGACCTTTGAGATGGGCAAAAATCTATTCTGTCAACACGGCGAAGCCGGCAACAATAAATATTTCAATGCCGCAGATGGCCTTGCACTTCATTCAAACGATGACATTCTGATGCCAACATGAGTCTGTCTCTGCACGAATTGCATCACGGTCTCGGCGCGCGGTTCGGGGAATTAAATGGCGCGGAAATCGTCGCTGATTACGGCGACTGGCCGGCTGAACACGCCGCGTTGCGGGCCGGCGCGGGTGTGATTGATTTGAGCTTTCGTTCGCGCATCTGCCTGACCGGCGCGGACCGCGCGCGTTTTCTGCACGGGCAGGTGACGAACGATGTGAAAAAACTCCGCGCCGGCGAAGGCTGCTACGCCGCCGTCACCACAGCCAAGGGGAAAATGGAAAGCGATTTGAATATTTTCGCGCTCGCGGATGAACTGCTTCTGGATTTCGAGCCCGGCCTGACGGGAAAAATTTCCGCGAGATTGGAAAGATTCATCGTCGCCGACGACGTGCAGATTGTGGACGTCGCGCCGCATTATGGTTTGTTGAGCGTGCAGGGGCCGAAGACGGAAGAAGTCGTTCGAAGTCTGAACCTATTTCCAGAAATCCCTGCCAAGCTGCTGGCTTCTTTGAAATTTTCCGACGCCACGCTCGGCGAAATTTACCTCGCGAACAACCCGCGTCACGGCACCAGCGGATTTGACCTGTTCGTCCCGGATAATTCGCTCGGCGCGGTGACGGACAAATTGATTGCCGCCGCAAAACAAATTGGCGGACGCGCCATTGGCTGGACGGCGTTTGAGGCCACGCGTATCGAGGCGGGCATTCCACGATTCGGCGCGGACATGGACGAGACTAACATCCCGCTCGAATGCGGAATCGAAAGCCGCGCCATCACCTACACCAAAGGCTGCTACATCGGACAGGAAGTCATCAATCGCATCCACAGCGTTGGCCACGTCAACCGGGAACTGCGCGGTTTGCGGCTTGCAGATGATTTGAAAGTTTTGCCAGCTCGTGGCGACAAATTATTTTTCAACGGAAAGGAAGTCGGCCACGTCACCAGCGTGGTAAAATCGCCGTCGCTCAACGCAAACGTTGCCCTCGGCTACGTCCGCCGCGAGGCGAACCAAATCGGAAACGAGCTGACGCTGCGGACAGCGGTGGGCGAGAGTCTGGCAAAGATTGTGGAACTGCCGTTTGTGAAATAGCGGAAGCGGCAGAAATATTTGTCGGATTTCGGACTTCGGCGGCGATATGCTTTCAAAAGAATGACAAGCGATTTGGATCTGCTGCGGCAATTCGCCCGGGAAAATTCGCAGGACGCCTTCACCGAAATTGTCCGGCGTCATGTGAACCTCGTCTATTCCGCCGCGTTCCGGCAAGTCCGCTCGCCGCAGCTGGCCGAGGAAGTTGCGCAGTCCGTCTTCGCCGACCTCGCGCGTGCCGCAAAGAAATTAAATTCAAAAACAATCTTAACCGCGTGGCTTTATTCCGTTGCGCGGCGAACCGCGATTGATGTCATCCGCAAGGAATCGCGCCGCCAGTTGCGCGACCAAATCGCCATGGAGATGACCAACATGAATGCGACCGCCAACGACTGGACACAAATCGAACCGCTGCTCGACGACGCGATGGCCGCGCTCGAAGAGACCGACCGCAGCGCGATTCTGCTCCGTTACTTTGAAAACAAAAGCCTGCGCGAAGTCGGCGAAGCCCTCGGCACCAGCGTTGATGCCGCCCAAAAGCGCGTGAGCCGCGCCGTGGAACAGTTGCGCGAATTTTTCTCGAAACAAAAAATCACGGTTGGCGCAAGCGGACTGGCCATTTTGATTTCCGCCAACGCCGTGCAAGCCGCGCCGGTGGGACTGGCCGCCACTATTTCCGCTGCCGCAGTTCTGGCCGGAACCGCTGTTCACACTTCAACCATAATTACCGCAACTAAAGCCATTGCCATGACCACACTCCAAAAAACTCTTGTCGCCACCACCCTCGCCGTAGTTGCTGGAGCGGGAATTTTCGAAGCGCACCAAGCCGCGCAACTGCGCGCGCATAATCAAACCCTCCAACAACAGCAGGCGGCGCTGTCCGATCAAATCCAGCAATTAAACCAATCATTGGCTGATGCCACAAATCGGCAGACTTATTTGATGGCGGAAAACGGGCAACTAAAATCAAATTCGAATGACGGCGAGCTTCTAAAACTGCGCGGTGAGGTCGGGCAGTTACAGCAGGAATTAAAAGATTTGCCCGCAACCCGCGTCGCCTTGCTCAAACAGAAACTCGAAGAAATGCCCGACAAGAAAATTCCAGAATTAAAATTTCTTACGGAAAAAGATTGGCTCAATGCCGCTTGGAATGCCGATTTGGAAACCGACGACGGCGTGCGCCTTGCGTTAAGCAAGTTGCGAGACGAGGCCGTGGATACTTTTCTTAATCTGACGAGAACGGCGCTTAAGAAATATCTTGCGGCAAATAATAATTTGCTGCCTGCCGACCTTTTGCCTCTGAAACCTTATTTTGATACGCCAGTTACTGATGAAATGCTCCAGCGTTATGCTTTTATGCAAACCGGACAATTGAGCAGCAATCCATCCGATTCGGTCGTGAGAAAAGCCGTGTATGCTGATGAGGACTATGACTCGAATCAAGAAATGTCCATGAGCGGCGGCGGTGGTGGAAGTTTCAACAGAAACCATGACGCTATTTATGATGCTGCGGTGGCATTTGCCACTGACAACAACGGTCAATTGCCGAGCGATCCTTCGCAAATCGCATCCTACCTCAAAAGGTCAATTGATGATGCCACGATACAAAAATACTTTGGTCAAATCACAACTGATATAGCTGCAAATCCATCGTCACCCGAAAAGATTGCGATTGCACCCGCAGTGAAGGCCTATACCGCAGCGAATAATGGACAACATCCCAAAAAACCTTCGGACTTGTTGCCATACACTACAACGCCAGAGCAGCAAGCTGCGGTTCAAAAGTTGGAACAACAATTTGAACAGCACAATTCTGTTCTGAAATAATTTATTTCATCGCCTTCGCCGCGATGTCGCGGCGGAAGTGCGCGCCGTAAAAGTAGATTTTTTCAACGGCGGCGTAGGCGGCGGCTTGCGCGGCTTTCAAATCCTTGCCCAACGCCGTCACGCCGAGCACGCGCCCGCCGTTTGTCACAATCTGTCCGTCTTTCAATGCGGTGCCGGCGTGGAAAACTTTGGTGTGAGGCAGCGCGTTCGCGGCATCGAGGCCGGAAATGATTTTCCCTTTTGCGTAATTTCCCGGATAGCCGCCGCTGGCCATCACCACGCATACGCTGGCTTCCGGTTTCCATTTCAAATCGATTTTGTCCAGAGTGCCGCTGACGCTGGCGTCGAGCAGTTCGAACAGATCGTTTTCCAAACGCGTGAGATAAACTTGCGTTTCCGGATCGCCGAAGCGGGCGTTGAACTCCAGAATCTTCGGACCGGCTTTCGTCAGCATTACTCCGGGGTACAGCAGGCCACGATAATCAATCCCTTCCGCCACGCAGCCGCGCATGAATGGTTCGAGAACTTTACGTGCGGTCTCGGTGAGCTGCGCGTCATTCAGAAATGGCGTCGGCGAATACGTGCCCATGCCGCCGGTGTTGAGGCCAAGGTCGCCGTCGAGCGCGCGCTTGTGATCCTGCGACGTCGGGAAAATCTTCGCGGTCTTGCCGTCACAGAGCGCATGAAGGGAAACCTCGATGCCTTCGAGAAATTCCTGGATGACCACACGCGCCCCGGCCACGCCGAACGCCTTGCCGACCATGATTTCGTCCACAGCCTTTTCGGCTTCCGCCTGGTTGGTGCAGATCAAAACGCCTTTGCCAAGCGCGAGGCCATCGGCTTTCACAACGCATTTGCCGCCGAGCGACTCGCAGAATTTCTTCGCCGCCGCCACGTCGGAGAATGTTCCAGCTGCCGCCGTCGGGATGCCGTATTTCTCCATGAACTTTTGGGAGAAAACTTTCGAGGACTCGAACTGCGCGGCCTTCTGGTTCACACCCCAGATTTTCAAACCGTTCGCCTGAAACAAATCCACGATGCCGAGCGCCAGCGGATTGTCCGGCCCGACGACGGTGAGATCAATTTTCTTCTCCTGCGCGAAGGCGAGCAGCTTGGGCAGATCTTCCGCGCCGAGGTTGACGCATTCGACGCGCGCGCCATTTTTGGCAACGCGCTCCTGCGCGATGCCCGCATTGCCGGGCACGCACCACATCTGTGTGGCGTTGGGCGACTGCGCGAGCTTCCAGACAAGGGCGTGTTCGCGTCCGCCCGAACCGATGACGAGAATTTTCATGAGCGCGACCGCAGATTACGCAGCTTGCCGCGTCGAAGCAATGCGAAGACGGGTTTGTCGGAATGAAAATTAAAATTATTCAAGTTGCGCATTCAGCAGCTTCGTTTGGCCCGGCTTCACGTCCACAGTCACAACTTTTTCGCCATAACGCACTTTGGCTTCGCCATCGCCGCTGACGTTTTTGACGGTGGCCGAAACGAGCTTTCCGTCATTCCATTCGATGCCGACTTCAAAACCACCGCGTGCACGCAGGCCGGAAATTTTTCCCGTCGGCCATTCCGCCGGCAACGCGGGCAGCAGCTCGATTTCGCCGGCCTGACTTTGCAAGAGCATTTCCGCGATGCCGGCGGTGATGCCAAAGTTCCCGTCAATCTGCATCGGCGGATGCAGCCCAAACAGATTCGGGCAGGTGTTCCGCGCGGAGAAAAGCTGCTGCAACATTTTGTACGCATCCTCGCCGTCGTGCAGACGGGCATAAAGCGCCGTGCGCCAGGCGAAGGACCATTCACGCACGTCACTGTCTGGAGCGATGCCGCGCGCATCCAATGAAATCTTCGCCGCCTTTGCCAGTTCAGGCGTCCTGCTGACGCTGATCTGCGTGCCGGGATAAACTGCGAAGAGGTGCGAGGTGTGGCGGTGATGATCGTTCGGATCGTCGCGGTCGGTCATCCATTCCTGAAGCTGTCCCCAGTGGCCGATTTGCGGCGTCACTAGGCGGTCGCGCAGAGCGGCGATTTGGTCGCGATAATCCTTGTCCACGCCCAGCGCATCCGCGGCCTGCACATAATTGTTGAACAAGTCCCAGACGATTTCCTGGCTGTAGCTCACTCCATCCTCGGTCGGACCGTGTTCCGGCGACCATGCATCCGGCACGACCAGCTTTCCATCCGGCAGCTCCTTCAAATGATCTTCCCAAAATTCGCAGGTCTCCTTCATGATCGGATATGCCATTATGCGCAGATAATTTTTGTCCAGCCCGAAAGCGTAATGTTCCCACAAATGCTGGCAATACCACGCATTCGCCGTCTTGTCCCATTTCCAGCCCATGCCGCCGGTGATGTTGTGCGAGGTGCGGATTGCGAAACCTCGTTGGGTGAAATTTCCATCGGCCGTCTCAAAGTCTTTCGCCGCCGCCGTCGCCTTGCGCCAGGCGGGAAGCTGGCTTGCGATCAAGTCAAAAAACGGTGTGTGGCATTCGCCCATGTTCGCAACCTCGGCCGGCCAGTAATTCATCTGGATGTTGATGTTCGCGTGGTAGTCGGAATGCCATGGGGGCGAATTGTTGTCGTTCCACAGACCTTGTAAATTCGCCGGCAGCCCGCCGGGACGCGAGCAGGAAATCAGCAAGTAGCGACCGTATTGAAAGAGCAGTGCTTCCAGTCCGGGATCAACAGTCTTGAACGCCTCAATCTTGCGCTGGTTGGTCGGCAACGAGGTTTGCGCGTCGCTGGACTGGCCAAAGTCGGCGCTGACACGGTTGAACAAGGACTGGTAATCCTGAATGTGTGCGGTTTTTAATTTGAAGAATCCGTTTTTTGCCGCCGCTTCAATCTGCGCCGATACGCGCGCGTGCGGGTCATCCCCGTGATATTGTTTGGCGTAATCAAAAACGTAATCCGTCCCCGCCGCGACCAGCAATGTGAGGTTGTCGCAATTCTTGAATTCAAGCCGTGTCGAATTTGTGTCCGTGACCGTTGTCACCGTGCCGCCCTGGTTCAGCGCGAGCACTTGCCACTCGAACTTCATGCCGTTGTCCAGCGTGCCTGTTACTGTGAACCGGTTACCTGCGACAACGACTTTTCCAACGTGGCCATCCGCCAATTCGATGCTGCCGCTGTATGCCGCCTTTTTGTCAGCCGAAAATTGCGCTGCCAGCACGCCTGCCGGATGACTGCAGAAAAATTCACGCCGGAACTTTACGCCATTTGCCGTATAGCTCACCTTTGCGAGCGCGTCGCCCAGATTTAGTTCGCGCCGATAGCCGGACACATTGGTCTGCCCCAGCAGATTGACGAACGCGTTTCCGAGCACTTGATACGCGCCCATCGTGTCGTAGTTTCCATCGGGATTCTCACCGCCCGTCCACAGGCTGTCCTCGTTCAAACAGATTCGCTCCCGCTCCGGCTTGCCAAAAATCAAGCCGCCCATCCTCGCGTTCCCAATGGGCAGGGCTTCATTCATCGCCTTGTTGTCGGCGGCGGGCTGCTGATACCACATCGTCAAATCACCGGCGCACAAGTTCATGGCAGCCGCCAGTGCGCAAAGAGCCGTTGTTATGATTGTTTTTTTCATGCGAAAACGATGGGAACAGATTTAATCTTCCGGTTCAACATCGTAACGGTTGATCATTTGCACCGACTGAATTTCCGCCAGACTTTCCTTTCGGCCAAAATCCGGCCTGGCTTTTGGTTCAAGGTAAATCGGCGCATTTTTTGCAAGCGGCAGGATTTCCAGCCGCAAATCGCCCGTCAAGATTTCCGGCGCATACCGATTCAGGCCGAGGTCAAACGTCCGTCCCGCATAAAAATTATCATCGATCAGTTTGCCATTGAGCGTCAGCCGCGCGACGTCGCCGACATAATTGATCCGCAAAATTGGATTCATTTTCAAATCCAGCTTCGCGGGCAGTGTGATTTTCCAGACCGCTGCATTCGTGAAATCGGAATCGGTCGGTGCGATGGCGATGGACGATTTGCCGGTGCTGAATGGAATTTTTCGCATCGGCCCGGCGGGCTGGAGCAGTTTTGTTTTGACGGTCATTGTGGAGGTCTTCGGCTCTTTTTCGAAAACTGCTTGACCTGCGTCGTCTTTATGCAATGCCAGCGAATCAGCTTCGTTCAACAGCACAATTTGTATTTCTCCACCGGATTTTGTTTTCAGTTTGATTGCAGCTTTGCGGCTCGGTTTCACGTTTATAAAATCGGCTCGTGAGGACGCCACGGTTTGCGGATCAAAGATAAATTCTGCTTTGACGCCGGGCGTTTGCGCGAAGAAGTAGGTTTGGATGCCGTCACCTTGAATTTTGCAAAACGGCTGTGCGGTGGCGTAAATCAATTTCACGCCGCCGAGGTCGAGGTTGAACGGCCAGATGAAAAAGCCGTCCGCCGGAATTGTCACCGGCTTGGCCGGGAAAATAAATTCACCGCCGGGCAGATTCAGTTTGAATTGCACGTTCGTTTTCGCGGGAAGCGGCTGGAGGCGTTGGTAATTGTTCACGAAAACGTAGCCGCTGTTGCCATCCGAACGTGCGGCCCAGCGTAGCGTGGTGAAATCATTTTTATCCACAGGCCGTAAATCGGGCAGCGTCGCGGGCATTTGCGCGAGCGGTGCGCCGAAGTCGTGCAAAAACAAATGCAGCCGGCGCAGCCAGTAATATTGCGGGTTGATCTGGCCGTATTCGCCGATCGGTGCGTTAAAGTCGTAGGTTTTTTCCGGCAGATCGTTCGGATAGCCGGTGGCCTGCGATTCCTGAAGCGTCGAGAGCTTGCCTTCGGGATTCTGGCCGCCGTGATACATGTAATAGCCCATCAACGAGCTGCCGCCACCGAGCTGCGTCAGCGCGACGGCTTCGACATCGCGCGGATCGTAGTTCATCCGGCGGTGATACGAGGCCGGCATGCCGCCGCCGACTTCGCAGGTGAGGTAGGGATATTTTTCCGTGCCGGCAGTGTCGCCGGAATTACGGTTGCCTAAGGTGTCGTTGCCCACGCCCGTATCTGTGCGCGTGAATTTGAAGGTGAAATTTCCCCAGCTCGCGCCATCCATCGGCTTGGTGTCGCGCTCCCAGAAACCATCCGCATAGGCGCCGAAGAGCGGCAGCAATTCGCCCAGCGGCACCGGCGTGCGCATTGCGGGCCAGCCGGTCTTGATGTAGAGCGGCACGTCAATGCCGGATTCAATGGCGATTTTTTTCAACGCGAGCAGATAATTCGGCGAGCCGCCAAACTCGTTGTCCACCTGGATGCCGATGACCGGGCCGCCATCCTTCCACAATTTGCCTTGAAGTTGCCCGGCGATCTGGCCGTAAAGAATTTTCACCGCCGCGAGAAAATTGGTGTCCGTCGAGCGCAGCTTCCAATCCTTATGCGCCACCACCCAGTCGGGGAAACCGCCGTTGCGGACTTCGCCATGGCACCATGGACCGCAGCGCACGACGACTTTCAGGCCGACTTCATTGCACGTTTGCAAAAACTTCTTCAAATCACGCTGGCCGCTCCAGTCGAATTGTCCCTCGATTTCCTCGTGGTGAATCCAGAAAACGTAAGTAGCCACAATATCCACGCCGCCGGCCTTCATCTTAAGCAGTTCGTCCCGCCACTCGGCCTGCGGCACGCGCGAATAGTGCATTTCACCCATTACGGGAAACACCGGCTGGCCGTCGAAAAGCAAACTGCGGCTGTTCAAGGAAATTTTATGTCCGGCGGGATTCGTGGCCGTGCCGAATTTGAAATAGCCCGTCTCGGCGGGCGGCGGCGTTTGGATCGTGGCTGAAACTATTTCGGCGCGGAGTGAAATGGAAAATGTCAGGCTTGCGAAGGCAACAGCCGTCAGCAGTTTGAAGCAACGGGGATTCATGTCCCGCAGATTACGCGGATTGCATGTATTTGGAATTAAAAATTATTCCACCCGCGCCTCGCCCTTGCCTTTGACAACTTCGCCGATGATCCATGCCTTGTGCTTCTGCGCATTGATGAATTTCAGCACGGCATCCGCCTTGTCCGCTGCGACGATGCTCACCATGCCGATGCCCATGTTGAAGACCTGATACAATTCCTCGTCCGGCACGCCGCTCTTCTGCTCGATTATCTGGAAGATGGGCAGCATATCCCACGAACCTTTTTTGATGACGACGTCGAGCGCTTTTGGCAGCACGCGCGGGATGTTGTCCACAAAACCACCGCCGGTGATGTGCGCAAAGGCTTTCACCGGTTGTAGCCGCGTTTGTGAAAACGCGGACGAATCCGCACTCTTACGAGATGCGGCTACAGGCGCGGGATTGAATTTCTTCAACAGCTTTTGCACCAGCGGGCCGTAGCTGATGTGTTCTTTCAACAATTCTTCGCCGATGGATTTCTTCAATCCTGGAACTTTGCTTGAAGGCTTGTAGCCGAGCTGCTCGAAGAAAATCTTCCGGCCGAGCGAATAGCCGTTCGTGTGCAGGCCGCTCGATTCGATGCCGATGACCACGTCACCGCGCTTCACGGTTTTCTGGCCGTTCAGCATCCGGGATTTTTCCACCACGCCGACGATCGTGCCGCTCACGTCGTATTCGCCCGGCTGGTAAAAGCCCGGCATCTGCGCCGTTTCGCCGCCGATGAGCGCGCAATTGTTTTCCGCGCAGGCGCGGGCGAAGCCCTTGATGATGTCGGTGAAGACGTGCGGCTCCAGCTTGCCCGTTCCGAGATAATCGAGGAAGAACAGCGGCTCCGCGCCCAGCACCGCGATGTCGTTCACACAATGGTTCACGAGGTCCGCGCCGATGGTGTCGTGTTTGTCCTGCTGAAAGGCGATCTTGAGCTTGGTGCCGACGCCGTCCACGGAGGAGACGAGGATCGGCTCGCGATATTTTTTGACGTCCAGCGCGAAAAGGCCGCCGAAGCCGCCGACCTTGCCGAGCACCTCGCGGCGATGCGTGGCGGCGAGCAATTGCGGCAGCGTGGCCTTGACGCGGTTGCCCAGGTCAATGTCCACGCCGGCGGCGGCGTAAGCTTTTTGTTTCATGCGGCGGAAAGTAAAACTGTAAAACGCGGTGCGGGCGAGAAAATTTCTTGCGGCGGCGCGGCCAGGACTTTTGCCTGGCAAATAAAAATGCAAATTCGCAGCCGAAAATCTTCATTTGCGCACCGGGAGCGGGTTGTGGTAAAATAGCTAGTGACTGGTTAATTTAACAAAGGTAAAAATTATGGAAAGCGTCACTGCATTGGAAGCCAAGACCCGGTTTGGTCAACTCCTCGAACGGGTTGCCCAAGGCGAAGAGGTTATTATCACCCGGCACGAAAAGCCGGTCGCGCGGTTGGTGCCGGAAGGCCGCCGCAATCGGGAATCCGTGCGGGCGGCGGTGGCCGGACTGTTCGAGTTGCGCGGACAAATTTCCCGCCGGAACCAGGGGAAACCAAAGCTCACCGCTGCGGAAGTCAAATCTTGGATCGGGGAGGGACGGCGTTGAGCGCGAGTTTCATCGTGGATGCGTCCGTCGGCTTTGCGTGGGTCTATCACGGTCAGGCCACACCCGAAACCGACCGTTTGCTGAATGAAGTTGCCGCCGGTGCCATGGTGGTCGTGCCTGCGTTGTGGTATTTGGAAATGTCAAATGTCCTCTTGATTGCGCAACGCCGCCACCGGCTGACGGTGGTTCAGCGCAAGGCGGCGCTGGAAAAATTGACCGCCATGCAATTCACGGTGGATGAGGAAGGGACGCGGCATGCCTTCGGCAAAACCAGTGAACTGTCTGAAAAACATGGCCTCACCATTTACGATGCCACCTACCTTGAACTGGCGTTGCGCCGGTCACTTCCGCTGGCGACGCGTGACGAAGCCTTAAAAGTTGCCGCCAAGCAATGCGGGATCAAAGCCCTCTGAATTTGCCCAGATCAATGTCCACGCCGGCGGCGTAAGCTTTTTGTTTCATGCACGGAAAGTAAAACTGTAAAACGCGGCGCGTGCGAGAAAATTTCTAACGAAGAACGTTCAAGGTGAATCCAACTGAACGGAAATTGTTTTTAATTCTCCGTTGCGCCAAATTCCTACGTCAACTTTTTGGCCTTTATGAAGAAATAATTTATTTGATAAGTCAGAGGGCGATAAAACGTCTTCGCCAGCCATGCTTAAAATCACATCACCCTCGAGAAGATTGGCTCGAAAAGCTGGTGAATCATCATAAATAATTGCAATTAAAACTCCAGTGTTCCGCTGTAATTTTCCTTTTAATTCGTCACTGATCGGAATTGGTATGACACCGAAAACTGGCGGTTTTCTCTTGCGCCAGAAAACAGCATCATATGAATAACGCGCCATCGTGACAGGAATCATTTGGGTGCTAAACGTGCCGGGAGTTGTTGTCGTGGAATTGCCATAATAGTTGCCCGTGCCATAAGCATAGCCTCCATTCCCATATGCGTTAGCATTCATGGTTCCAGAACTGTATGTTGTAGATGTTGTGCCCGGATTATATTGGAGCAAAGGCATGGCTCCTTGATAGCTCCCCAAATACGCTGATTCGCAAAGAACAACATCCGCGCCAACTTTCTTTGCTTGTGACATGAGTGAGCCTGAATCAATCGAACCAGAAACCTGAAACACTGATTCGCCAAGTATCGCATAACCGGCGCGAGCTAACGTATTAATATCGTTTGTCGGATTTGTGGTTGTGACAATTCTGGTTTGCCCTGAATAAGGCAAAAGGACGCTGACATTTGTTCCAGCACTCGGCAGGTTGTCATGGTAATATTGGCTGTAGTAATTTGGCGAGACACAGCCTGTCATAAAAAAAGAAAACACAACAACCGAAGCCAGCCACGCAATCCGATTCGCATTCATTTCGGAAGAATAGCCGGTTCCAATTTTCATGCAAGTTTGACCACACAACCCGAATTAGAAGCATCAGGCAACGTGGTTGGTCAATAAAACGTGAAAAATTTTGTTTTGCTTAAACTGGTCTAAATCCTCAAAAGGTTTGAATTCCTCATAATATTTAACAACTTCGATTGCGAGTTTGCTTTTGAGTCTTTTTCTAAATGCAGGCGTTAAATAATCTCCAAATTCCCATCCTAACAATCCGTTGAATCGTTGTATGAATATGTGGCAGTCATAGACCATATCAATTTTGGCGAGAATTTTTAGGGCGCATACACCCTCAATAATAATTCTAGGATTTTTAGAAATGACTTTTTGCAAAATCTCGTATTTGATTTGTTCGCAATAAGGAGCACCGTTCTTTTCAAGAAAGCAGTCGAGAGAAATAAATTTCACCCCCAATTCTTTAGACAACTTTCTTGCCAGCGTGGTTTTGCCTGCGCCGGGATCGCCATCAATAATGATGCGTGAATAAGAGGCCAGTTTTGAGCAGTCCAAAGATTCCATTGCAATTTTCGCCTTGGCAGAAAGCGTTTTCATGGCTGGTTCAACTGTAACTCCGCCCGCCCCGGCGGCAAGCCCGTTTTTGCCCGCACCGGAGGCGCGGCAGGATAGTAGCCCACGGTGCAACCGTGGGTTGGCTGGTTCCGTAATTGTTCAGCCCCGGATGGGGCGTAAGAAAGGCCGCGTGATTTTTCTTTCGCCCCATCCGGGGCTGGCGGTTTGGCGGGGATTTTACCCACGGTTGCACCGTGGGCTACTCCAGTCCGCTGCTCCGCAGCTAACCCATCGCCATTTGGACATTGCTGCGGCCGGGGAAGGCCGCGCTCCGCGAAGTGTCTCTTTTTGCACAACCGAGCCGCCGGAACGCCTAAAACAGCTCGTTTTTGGGGAATTATATACATTGTTACCCTTGAACTGATTTAATGCGGATTGATTTGCCTTCATCGGTTCAAGGTTTTTTAGGGGTTGACTGCGGACTTTTCAAAGCTCCCGACTTCTCTCTGGCGA
>Ga0182013_10004829_pt1 | contig 15990 bp, 10 predicted proteins | sample 612S2MmetaG_FD_120487 | JGI IMG/M metagenome (GOLD analysis project Ga0182013, IMG submission 120487) | Permafrost microbial communities from Stordalen Mire, Sweden - 612S2M metaG | ecosystem: Environmental > Terrestrial > Soil > Wetlands > Permafrost | place: Sweden: Stordalen | collected...
CCATAGGCGCCGGATAGTAGCTCACCAGATGTTCGGTGGGAAAATGCCGCAGAAACTGCCCCGCCGAGTCGCGCAGGTCGACGCCGGTGTTGTCGCGCAGAACGTGCATCAGTTCGTAGAGCGAGTACGCGTCTTCGCGCCCCAGAACGCTGTGCCCGGCCGACAATTCCGGCGTCACCTTCCGCATCCACCAGCTGTGCACTATTCGTTCGAGTTCCTGACGGGGAATTTGCGGCACGTGATCGAACAGCGCTACCGCCGCCATGGCCCGCGCGTCCACGGCCGCCACCGCGTTGTTCGAGCCCGTTCCGGAAATCGCGCTTTTCATCCGCGTCTCAAGATCGCGGCGCTGCCTATCGCTGAGAAGATCCTGACACCAGTCGTAGACCAGCGCCTCTTGCCGAAGGTCGGCGGCCGGACCGAGAGCCGCCGCGATGGCTTCGCGGCCGGCGGCGGCATCGCCGGCCACCTGATAGTACAGCGCCTTGGCGAAACCGGGTTCCGGCATGGCCGCGTGCCCTGCCATGTACAGCTCGAACTGCTGCCAGCGAAGCGATTTCCGTTCCCGCTCGCGGCGCAACAGCCGCAACCGCGACGGGCGCAGCAGCAGGCGCGGATGTTCGGTGGACACCACGACCGGCTCGTCGTCGGAGGCCGTCTGCCCCCATAACCCCGATTGCAACCCCGATTGCAACAACGGGAGCGATGCGCAGCCCAGCGCTATCAGAATCGCGGTTCTTGTGGCCATTAGTCCTGATTGTGTCATAGGGACACACGCTCCGCCCACCGCTCCCCATACGGATCCCGGCCGCCCCCGCTATGTCACTGAATAAACGACGCTTCCGCGCCGCCATCCGGTGGTGACGCGATTGCTACTCATGGGGCTGAATTGGCGAAAGTAAACTTTCAAACCTGCCCTCTGCTGCAACAGGCCGGGGGAAAAAGAATGGGTGGGGCGAAGACACCGTGCTTGCGGGAGCCGATGTTTGTAACAGGTTTTGCTCGTTCGTTTCCCTTGTTGGTTGCTGCAGAGGGGTTTTTTGTGGACGGCTTCAATCAAGTTCTCTCCGGGGGTTTCGGTAGCGGTAGTTGTCTGGCGTTTCTGGCGAGGAAAAATAGGACGCGGACCTTGGCCAGGAATCGTGCGATTCATTAGTAAATCCAGATAGCCCGACGCCTTCCCTCAGCCCAACCCTGGGCGAGCCGCATCGGATCGGTCCCGAAGGTCTGGGGATACGTCCGATGCGGTTTTTCTTTTTGTCGCACGAAATCAAGATCTCACGCAGAGGCGCAGAGACCGCAGAGAAAAACCAATTTTCTTCTCCGCGTCCTCTGCGCCTCTGCGTGAGATCTTTGCTCTTTTGCTTCTTGCAGTGAACTACCGCCGGTGATGAAGGGATGCGTGGGGCCGACAAATTGGGGTACTTTACTCTCGCCCCGGTTTTCTTTGCGGCTTTGCGCCTTTGCGGGAGACGTTCTTTTCCGGCCGGAGCCGATTCAGAGACCGAAAGCATTTTTGAGTCTCCCGCAAAGGCGCAAAGCCGCAAAGAGAAAAACACCTCCAGAAATGGTTGCCGCCCGCAAGCTAATCAGAAGCGGTCAATAACTCAGCGTGCCCGTACGCGGCTCTTCTTCCGCATTCGGCAGATAGAGCGTCTTGCAATGCTCGCAGCGGTACACTTCCGCCTGCGCTCCGAATTTGGATTTCACTTCGTCGCCGAAAAAGTACCAGCGCTTCAGATGGCCGGCGCAGAGCTTGCCCTTGTCGTCTTTTTCGTTGCACGCCCGCATGCGCGGCGTGCGCCGCTTGACCTTCGTGCCGTCGCTGAGCGTCGCCACCAGTTCCGCGACCGGAATCGGCTTGTCGGACGCCGCGTATTTCGGATTCGCCATATCGGAATGACGAGTATATCAGGAAGCCCCGTTTATTTGATGGGGAGAACAATCTGATAGGTGGCGCCGCCGCCGGTGATCGAGGTGGGCGAAGTCTGCCCGCCGATCGCGATGGTGATGGGCTGATTGCCGGAGGCGAGGCCGCTCGGGATATAAGCGTTCACCTGGTACAGTCCCACGTATCCCGGCGCCAGGCCGGAGAATTGCACCTGCGCCTGTACGCCGCCAATCGTGACCACTGGCTGCGTGGTAGTCTTCGCCAGGTTGTTCGGATCGCTGGAAGCCGGACTGCCGCTTGCCGGCTGATTGCTTGTCGGCCCCAGGCCGTTGGCGTAGAATTCCACTAAGTCGCCCGCAGCGGCGGGACAAGCCGTCCCCACGATATACGGCGCCGGGCAGTTCGGGTCCACCGCGTCCGCGATGTACACGCTGCCGCTGTTGTACATGAAGAACGCCGGCGTGTAGCTATTGAGCGGGACCGTGAGCACATTGCTGAAAATGGGGCCCGACCCGGCGTAAATCTCCTTCACCTGCACCGAAGGGTAGCCGGTCAGTTCCCAAGGAACGAACACGTTCACCTGCCCGGTACTGACATACTCCACGTATCCCGGAACGCTGATCGCCGGCAGGCTGCCGGAAGCCGGAGCGTCGAAACTCACCGTGGAATAGTCCCACGTCAACGGCAGACGGTCGCCGCTGTATGTGACATCGACTTTGTCGCCGGCAGTGGGATTTGCCAGGAAATTCGCATCGGCGAAGTTGGTGCCGAAGAGCGCCACGTACGATCCCGGTGCTATCGTGGTGCCGAAAGCTCCGTCGTCCTGCACCGACGTCAGGCTGGGCACTGGAATGATACTGACGTAGTCGGTAATATCGATGCTCGCCGCCGTCGCGTCCACCGTGGCTGGATTCGTGCTCCCCACCGCCGTCGTGCCCGTCACTAGTTCCACCCACGCGATTCCGTAATTGTTGGTATTGCAAGTCACTGTGCTGGTGGAGCTGCTGGGCGAGCAGGCGGACGGCTGGAACGGGACGCCGGTAGCGCTTTCTGAAACAGACTTCAGGTTGAGCGTGCCGGAGGGAGTCACCGTATAAGTGACGGCGGTGTTCGGTATCGGCACCCCCCATTCATCGATGATTTGCACCGGAAGCGGTCCGAGATCTTGATTTACTGACCCGTAAGAGGCCGTGATTTGAGAGGCCTGCCAGTCCCCCATATCCCATAGTGGATTGACGTTCGGGTTCGATCCATCGCCCACCAGGAACATGTACGGGAGTCGCAAAGCCACCGCCGGACTGCTCGAGGTAATCGTCACGGCGCCGTTGTATTCGCCCGCGGAGGGCACCGAGTTGCCCAGCGAAATATTCAGAACGGCGGAACCGCCAGGGGCGACAATCAGGCTAGTCTGCGATGGAGTGACGCTGGCGCCCGTGGCGGCAACGCCCACCGTAACCCCTACTGTCAAAGTCATGGATGCCGATCCGTTGTTGCTCACCGTCACGGGGATTGTCTTCGGCAAGTTCGTTCCCGTCGCCAGATAACCGAACGAGAGGGTGGACGGCACGGCCGTCACACCGGCCAATGAAGCCGTAACGGCGGCGTTGGCGTCCAGCAATCCCGCGCCGATTTCCTCCACATCCACCAGGTCGCCCTTGTCGTCGGCGGTCACGCTCTGCGCTGCCGAATTCACCAGCGCCGATTTGATCTGTGCCGGCGTCCATTTGGGTTGCGCCTGTAGCAACAGGGCCGCGGCTCCAGCTACCAGCGGCGCCGCGAAACTGGTCCCGTTGCCAACCACATACCCATTTGTGGTAAAGAGCTCGCCATTGGGATCGTAGCTCTGTCCCGCGGTGTACATGCCATACAAGGCGCTCAGGCTCGTTGTCTGCCAAGGATCGAAGCCGCCGGGCGCCACCACGTCGGGCTTGATCGAACCGTCGATCGCGGGACCGTAGGAGGAATAGGTGGCCAGCGTGTTCACTGGCGTATTGCTCGGTAAAGCTGTTTCCGCACCGCCGGTGTCGATGGTGACCGAGGCCCCCGGGTTGGCATCTATATAGGTCTTCAGATTTTGCCCGTCGCCGGCCGAAATCAGAACTCCGGGCCCGTATAGATCGCACTGGGAGTTGGCGTTGTTGAAGCAAATCGCACCGCCATCTCCGTTGGGGAAAGCCGGGGTCCCGGACGACGCCATATAGAAGATGATTCCGATCGCGCCCGCCGCGGTGGCGTTCTGCGCCTGCGTGTCGAAGCTGCAACCGGTCGCCGAGCTCTGCTGGATCAGCGCCCATTGATCGGCCAGCGGGCCGAGGAACGGGTAGCCCGTCACAGTGCCCGCTATCGCGGAGCAAGCCTGGCCGGCATCCACCAGCGCGTCCTGGGTGGCGCCGAGGATAGCCGGGTAAAGATAAGGGAAGCAATTGGTGCACAGCGCGTTGGGCCAATTCACGAAGCCCGAGTCGCTCGGGGCGGCCGCGATGCCCTTGAGACTGGAGGCCACGCCCGCAGCGTTCACCGATACCGTGGGCCCGAACACGTGCGAATTGATGGTTGCGCCCACGGTAATCACGGAAGGCGCGGTGCCCGGCGACGTAATGGTGTTGAAATAGGGGTCGTCGAACGGATCGCTGCCGTTATTTCCCGCTGATACGGTAATCACCGTGCCATTTTCGGCCGCTGTTTCAAACGCATGCGCCAGGGGATCGCACCACACCTTGGCCGCATTACCGCACTGCACGTCGTCGTTCGCGCCGGCGACGGCTGGCACGCCGGAGGAATAGTTCACCACATTCATGCCGTCGCTGATGGCATCGTCAAGCGCTTTGATGACCACGCTCTCGGGGGGGCCGAAGCTCACTCCGTTGCTGCCATAAATTTTGTAGCTGCCCAGGAAAGCTTTGGGGGCCATGCCGCTGAAGGCTACCGTGCCGCCGCTGTTCTGTACCCCGGCCGCTACCGCCGCTACCGCCGAACCGTGGCCGTCGCGGTCGCGCGCCGAGTAATCGTCGGGCATGGAATCGGCCGCTCCGTTCGATCCGGCGGCGATCATCGAAACGTAGCTGCGGGCCACGATCACTTTATTGTTGGTGTACAAGCCGCAGTCGCTTTGCGCTGTCAGCACCCCGTTGATCACCATCGGCGTCACCGCCGCGTTGCACTTGGGAAAACCGGAGGGCGCTGTAAACCCGGTATCGGCGAACGCTGGGTTGGTGTGCACGCTGCCAGCATCGATCCCCGTATCGAGAATGCCGATTTTAATTCCACTGCCGGGATTGCTCTGTCCGAGGTTGGCCAACTGCGCCCATGCGGCCGGCGCATTAACCAGGGCCGTCGCCTTGTTCAAATTCGGTTTGATGCGGCGTTCCGGCATCACTCCGATCACGCCCGGCACGCTTCGCAATTCCGCCACGCGGCTGGTCGGGGCCACCACGAAGATGGCGTTCATCACCGTGGAAGCCGACCCCACAACCTGGATGTTGCGGCTGGCGAGATCCTGCTTCACGGCTTGCTGCCGCGATTCGATCTGCTGCCGATAGGAGATCGCCGCCGCGGTTTGCAATTGAGACCGCGTCGCAAAATGCGTGGCGGCCGGGTCGTCCCCGAGGAACAGAATGTAGCGGTCGGGCGCATATGACAATCCCCGACCCTTCGGAGCCTGTGTCTTCTGGTCACGCGCATTTTGAGGCCGTTGCGCGTGGCGGTTCGCCCGACGCTGCGCGAATCCGGGTGCGGCGCCGACGATCAGTCCGAGTACCGCGATCGAAAGCGCGCGATTAACCTTCCATTTCGACATAATCATGGCTACGTCTCCAAAGTCTATCAGGTTGCATAAGCGGCAAAAAGACTCACTTATGGTGATAAACGGTACACCGCACAACAAGTTGACGCTCCAAATAAACCCTTCTTCGAATTATGGTTTGGAAACTGGCAATTCCATCTCCACTTCCAGCCCCGGCTGCGCGTTGCGCGCGCGAATGCCGCCTTTATGGAGTTCCAGGGCGCGGCGTGCGATGGAAAGTCCCAGCCCGATCCCGCCGCTCGAGGTGTCGCGCGATTTCTCCACCCGGTAAAACGCGTCGAAGAGCCGCGGCAAAGCCTCCTCCGGAACGCCCGGTCCGTGATCGCGCACATCAACCACGGCTGTGCCGTTGCGGCGGTCGAGCGTGATCTCTACCGCGGTCGCCGGAGGCGAATAGCGGATGGCGTTGCGAATCACATTTTCCATGGCCCGCCGTAGCAACTCCGCGTCGCCTTCCACCGTCACCGCTTCGCCGTGACGATATTCCAGTTGACAGCCGCGCGCCGAAGCTTCGATGGCGGAATCGTCCACCAGTTGCTGCACCAGTTCATCCAGCCGCACATGATCGCGCCGCAGCGACCGTGGATCGCCCTCTGCCCGTGTGACCTGCAGCAGCAGGTTCAACAGCGCGTTCAGCCGGTCCGATTCTTTCTGGATGCGATTCAATGCGGCGTCCAGGTTCTCGCCGGAGCGCGCCAGCTCCACGGCGACTCCCAGTCTGGCCAGCGGCGATCGCAGTTCGTGCGAGATATCCAGCAACAACCGCCGTTCGGCGGCGAGCAGCGTTTCGATGCGTCCCGCCATGCGGTCGAAGGTGTTGGCGAGCTGTCCCAGCTCATCGCGCCGCGTGGAATTGACGCGCGCCGTAAAGTCGCCGCCGCCGAACTGTTCCACCGCCTTCTGCAATGCGCGAACCGGGCTGGTGAGGTGCAGCGCCAGCCAATAGCAGAGCGCCACGGCGGCGGCCAGGAAGAACAGGTGTTCCGGTGTGAGGAACGAGGGCGCGAGAGAATTGCGCGGCACCACGAAGAAGAACCAATAGCGCCCGTCGCCGGAACGGCGCGCCAGCGTGGAAACACCCAGCGGGATGAATCGATAAAGTGTGAAGCGCGGTGCCCCCAGCCGCGCGCGGCGCACCAGGTTGGAGCGATCCTGGCCGGTGAGAACGTCGCGGCCTTTTTCGTCCGCCAGGATGCCCTGGGCATCGTAACTACGATGCAGGGTCTCGAGGTATGCTTCCAGTTCCGGCCGTCCGCCAGTCTCGTAAGCCGTGCGCGCCTCTTCCAGCTGGAACCGCATCAGCCGCGACCAGGGCGCTCGCTCGTCGTTATCGTTGGGGTTCATGCTGAGAGCGGAAATGAAGGCCGAGCCCACCAGCGTAATCAGCATGGTGCAGCCGAACCAGGCCAGAATCTTGGCGAACAGCGATTTCATTCGGCGCCGGCATCTTCCGGCGAACTGGCAAACTGGTAGCCCACGCCGCGAATGGTCTTGATCAGTGCGTCGCCGTTTTCCAGCTTCTTGCGCAGATGGCTGATGTGCATGTCGAGGGAGCGGTCGAAGGGTGTGGCTTTGCGGCTGTAGAAGTTCTCCATCAGCGCATCGCGCGAAAGCACATGGCCGGCCGATCGCATGAGCAGATCGAGAATGTCGAACTCGAACGTGGTCAACTCCACCGGTTTCCCGTTGGAGAGAACTTCGCGAGTGCCGGGATTGAGCACGATCCCGTTCATCTCCACGCGGCTCGACGGGGCCGGCGGCCGCGGCGCATAACGCCGCAAAATGGCGCGGATGCGCGCCGCCAGCTCTTTCGGATTAAACGGCTTGGGGAGATAGTCGTCGGCGCCCAGTTCGAGCCCCACGATGCGGTCGACGTCCTCGCCCCGGGCGGTCAGCATCATCACCGGGACTTTGCTTTGTTGGCGCAGTCGCTTGAGAATTTCGAAGCCGTCGATACCGGGCAGCATGACGTCGAGCACCACCAGATCGACGCCGGGCTTCAGCGCCATCTCCAGACCTTTATGCCCGTCGTGTGCGCAGTCCACGGTGAAGCCCTCGCGCCGCAGAAATTCCGTGAGGAGCGCGCAAAGCTCGGCATCGTCGTCCACCAACAGGATGTGCACGGCTAGAATTTACCATGCCGGGGCGAGGAAGTCTGTAAAGCTCTTCCGGCAAACTGTAAGAGTTCGTAAACTGCTGAGAAGGTGCAACCGGAGCGAGCTCCGCTCGCTTGGACAAGCTGAAGCTTATCCCACAAAATCGCCGGCCTTTCTGATGTGGGGTAAGCTTTAGTTAGCTTGCCCAGCCGGGCTGTCGCCCGGCCTTGGCCTGCGGGCCACCGTAGTCTTCAACCGAGCCTGCCCCGCATTTTTTGGTCGCTAATGCTATCCTTCGGACAAGGCGGCACTGATGAAATCTCAGAGGGCTTTGTGCCTGGCGGGTTGCAGCTTCCTCGTGATCGGCGCCTTGTACGCCTTCCAGAAACCCTTCCGTCAGTACCCCAGCATGGAGGGGTACGACGAGATCGCGCTGCCGCCCGATTTTCAGGAGCCCAGCGAGTGGGTCTTCGCTCGCCTGATGTACCCCGAGCATCCCGAAGGGCTCTTCAGTCCTTTCGGCCGCCGCGGCCGGTTCGGCGGCGGCTTCAACATGGATTGGCGCGAAGGTTTCACCAGTTGGACGCAGGATTATCCGCGCGCCGACCGCCATTTCGCCGCCGCCGTCCGGCGCTTGACCCGCCTTCATGCGCGCTCTACCGAGCAGCCCTCCAATCCCGACGACCTGGACGATTTCTTTAACTGGCCATGGCTGGCTGCCGGCGAAATGGGCGACTGGAAACTCACCGACGCCCAGTGCAAGACCCTGCGCGAGTACCTGTTGCGCGGCGGCTTCCTGATGCTCGACGATTTCTGGGGCGCGGAGGAATTCGCACGCTTCGACGAGAGCATGAAGCGCGTCTTCCCCGACCGCCAGGTGGTGGACATCGACGACGCGGATTCCATCTTCCACGTGGTCTACGACCTCGACGATCGTTTCCAGATTCTCGGAACGTGGGCAATGCCCGGTTGGGGCCGCGGCGGCGGCGGTGGCATGTGGCAACGGGCAGTCGGCACCAAGGCGCACTGGATGGGCATCTACGACGAACACCAGCGCATCATGGTGGCCATCTCGTTCAATTCGGATATCGGCGATTCCTGGGAATGGGCCGACGATCCGCGCTATCCGCAGGAGATGGCCGCCCTAGGCATCCGCATCGGCGTCAACGATGTGGTGTACTCCATGACGCACTGATCTGCAAAAAACATTAATGGCCAATTTATTCTTCGCCCACTTACCGAAACAAGCCGGAAGCGTCGCGAATGCCATGACGCATCGATCATCCTTCGCAGCGGGACAAAAGCATGATTGGCCACCGTTGAACACCGATAAGAAAGAGCTTGGTCGTATCGCTGTTCATCGGCGGCCAATTTGAATCTTCGCCGACGTACCGAAACGTCTACCGGCGGAATCCGCCGTGCCATCCACCCCCGAAACCGCCGAACCCGAAACCGCCGAACCCGAAACCGCCGAACCCGAAACCGAATCCGGCTGCCGGACCCCAATACGGATAACCCCAGCCATAATACGGGTAGGGATAGCCATAATAGCCGGGAGCGTAAGCGTACCTCGGCCGACTCGCTACCTGCGTGTTCATGGTGGGACGATTGTAATCGTCCGGGCTGACGTACCGGAACGCGGCGTTATTGGCCGTATTGATGGTGACCGCGTTTTCCGTCTGGAACGTCAGCAGCGTCCCGGGATAGATGACGCTGTCGTGGCCCTTGGTAGCCAGCACTGCGGCCGTGGCGCCGGCCGGCGGCGTGGAACCGTCCGCGGTAGCGGTTGTGATTGCGCCCTCCTGCTGATGCCCGTATGGCACCATCGGCCCTTCGCGTGACATCAACAGGGTGTGGACCGTGGCCTGCGTGCCATCCACCAGCATGATGCCGGTGAGTTCAACGCCCAGCCGGTGCATGTTTTTCACTTTTTGCGCCTCGGTCACGCGGCCGTAGACCGTTTGGCCGCGTTGCGCCGCCACAATCCCATTGACCACCAGCGGCTGCGTCAACGTGCCGGAGAACGTGTCGCCAGCGGAGTTCTTATTGTCGGCCAGCTTCTGGTTGATGCGCATGCTGAGGAAAGTGCCCGGCTTGAGGGTCACCTGCGCGGGTACGCCGTACGCCGGCCGCGGCGTTTGCGCCGCCGGCGGAGTGTTGGCGGAAGGTTGCTGAGCCTGGCCGTAAGCGTCGCGCGCCGCCGGCGCCGGATCCGCTTGTACTGCCGGCGCGGATTGCGTTTGGTCGTCGGCCCGCCGCCAGCCTGAATTGGAAGCCGGCGCGTTCGGATCGACGGGAGGTTGCTGCGCCAGGACTACGGCGGAAGCCGCCAGAAGAAGTGCTACGGAGCGAAGGGAGATTTGAGTCATATGGGTGCCTGTCACTACAGACGTATGACTCTAAGGCATGCGTTTCGCCATCCTTCTATATTATTGATAACGAAGCGCACAGTCGTGTGCCGATGCTGGCCGGGAACCACCGGGCTGGTGGATTTCAGCCACTGTTCGCCTGGTGGGGCGACCCCTTGGTCCGCGCGGGACGCCCCCGTCCCGCTCTTTAGTCGCGGAGATCGACGCTAGTGTAGTGTCCACGATTCGACTGGACAAGTCGAATCCGGCATAGCCGGCCAAAATCGGCGTTCATCGGTGTTCATCGGCGGCTAAGGAATCTTCTGGAGAGCTTTCGCGCTAGGACGCGACATCGACTCTAGCGCCGATAAACGCCAATGAACGTCGATAAGGTCTACCAGCGCGCGCTGCTTACAGAACTCGGTCTTCGCGGCCTCCGGGCTACCGCCGAAGCTTCGTTTACAGTCACCTACAAGAGTCACTCTGTCGGAGAGTAATTTGCCGATCTGCTCGTCGAGGACGTGTTGGCGGTCGAGCTGAAATGTGTGGAACAGCTGTCCAGCTAGCACACCGCGCAGTGTATCGACTATTTGCCAGCCTCCGGCCGGACCGTCTGTCTTCTCGTCAATTTCCAGAAGCCTAAAGTCGAGTGGAGGCGTATCGTCCATCGGTTTGCAGATTCGCAAGCTGATTGAGGCGCCGGTTGGGGCGGAGTAGACTCAAATTGCGCCTGTCCATCTATTTCCTGGACACTACGCTACTAGCTGACCGCTTTTTTCCGCGTGGGGGCCGCCGTCTCCGACCTCGCCGGCTTGCGTTCCGCCGTCGCGGTCAGACGCTTGGCCTGATCGGTGACACATACCAGAAACATGGGCTGGCGCGCGTTCTTCAGCAAATCGATAATGCGGTTGGGTGCCTCTTCCAGATAAATGCTTTTCCCGTCGGTGAGCAGGTGCACGTCCGCCGAGGAAGCCAGGGCATCTGCCAGCCGCTTTCCCATGTCCTTTTGCAGAAAGCGAAGCACGCGCCGGATTTTCTGCAGCGAGAAGCCCTTGCGCCGTAACTCCGCAATCACCGAAATCTCGACTACTTCTTCGGTCATGTAGATGCGCTTGTGACCGTCCTGACGCGGGGAGACAACGTTCCGTTCGTCCCACCATTGCAACTGCCGCAGGCTGACGCCGCAAATTCGGGACACATCGCTGCTGTTGAAGCCTTGCTCGCCCGACGAAGCAACCGGCTTGGATTTCCTCGATCTAAGCATTCTGCGCTTCCGTTTCCGCTCACCAATTCATGCTACCAAAGGATTGTACCTGTGCTGCGGCCCGTGTCAAGGGTAAATCTTTGGCAAAAACAAACTTTGCCGAATCCGTTTCAGCCCCGGACAGGCCTCCCGTTACCATAGCACGTACCAGAGGTTTACCTGACGGCCGGAGGTTTACTTCAGAGCCGCCGGAGGTCTACTTCAATACCTAATGGTACATACAGAACCGCAATCACCCGGTACATGCATTGTCGTGCCTTTCTGCCGATAGTAGGATTGGGGTGCAAGGACTCCATTGCGATCTGATTGACGTGGGCGTGAAACAGCTGGAATTTCTCACTAACGAGGCAATCGAAGGCGAGCCGCTGGCGGACCGTTTGGCCAAAGGCGGATTGCCGGCGCAGGCAGCGCTCCGCTACGCCGTCGACATCGGCACGGCATTGAAGCGCGCTCACAACGGCGGCGCGGTTCATGGGAAGCTCTCGCCGCGCGCCATCCTGCTCACCGCTTCCGGCGCACGCATCGCGCGCCCGGTGGAAGGAGTGGATCTCGACGCGCTGGCGTATCGCTCGCCGGAGCAGGTATCCGGCGAAGCGCCCGGCTGGCGCAGCGACATTTTCGCTTTCGGCGCCCTGCTGTATGAAATGGTCAGCGGCCGGCGCGCCTTTCCCGGCGAAGGCGCCGCGCTCGGCCGCGCCATTGTGGAACAATCGCCGGCTCCCTTGCAGGGCAAGTCGTCCATCCATGCGGCCATGGAGGGCGTAATCGCCGGTTGCATCGAGAAGGATCCGGCCAGGCGAAGGCAGCGGGTGCAGAATGCGGTCCTCGAACTGCGCCTCGCGGCGCGGTTGTTGCCTCGCCTCCCGAAAGAACCGACGCCGCCCAAAGTGGAGCCGGAGAGACCGGCCGAAACCGCCGCCTCTGTGAGCGATCCTTCAGACATTCGCCCCAGCCGGCCGCGAATCTTCACGCCGGTTCTTTTTCCCGATGAGATTCAGGCCGTGCCAGGCAAGGCAAGGCGGCAGCGCATGATGTTGTGGGTGGTATTGCTCTGCGTTGCCATCCCCTTGGCCGTGTCCGGAGGCTGGATCGTGTCGCGGCTCTACCGTACGCCGCCTCCACCGGTGGTGCGGTTTCCGATATCGCCCCCGCCCGCCGTTTCACCCGACGGCCGTTTTGTAGTCGGCCGGTCGGACGGTCCGGAAGGCAAGCCAATGCTGTGGCTGCGCCCCTTGGATACCTTGAAGCCCAGGGTGATTCCAGGGACCGAGGGCGGATTTGCACCCTTCTGGTCGCCCGACAGCCAGTCTGTGGCATTCTTTGCGGACAAGGCGCTTCGCAAGGTGCGCATCGCCGATGGGCACACGGAAAGAATCTGCGATGCCGAAATTCTGGCCGGCGGTGGCGCGTGGAACCGCTCCGGGACCATCCTCTTCGCGCCCGGCCACGATACCACGCTGTTTCAGGTCTCCGCCAACGGAGGGGTCGCGCGGCCGGTGCAACCATTGAATGCCGCGAGGTTCGAACGCGCCCACATCTGGCCGCAATTTCTTCCGGACGGCAATCACTTCGTGTTCTTCGTGCTCTCCGATTCGCCGGGAGCCATGGGAGTGTACGCCGGATCGCTCGCTTCGCCCGATGCCACCATGTTGTTCCCGTCCGATACCAACGCCATTTATTCCCCGCCCGCGCCCTCCGACTCCGGCAAGCACGGCTACCTGCTCTTCATTCGCGGCCGTTCCCTCATGGGCGTGGGATTCGATGCCGGTCATCTCACGGTGCTCGGCGAGCCCATCGTCCTGCGGGAAGACGTGGGCGCCGTCGAGAGTCTCTCGCTGGCTCCCGTTTCGGTTTCCGATACGGCCATGCTCGTGTACCAGAGTGTCGGCCCGGCCAGCCGTCGGCTTTCCTGGACGGATCGCGCCGGCAAAGCGCTGGCGTCCGTGAGTGAAGGCGGCAATTGGGGACCGGTGCGCATTTCACCCGAAGGCGCGCGCGCTATCGTGGAGCGAAAAACCCAGGACGGGAAACACAGCCAACTGTGGCTGGTCGATCGGGGCGGCCACATTACGCAATTCACCAACGGGGCCTCCGGCAAAGGTTCGCCGGTCTGGTCGCCCGACGGTTCCCGCATCGCTTGTTACTCGGAGATGGACGGCAACTACGATCTGGTATCCGGTTCCGCGGAACCCGGCTCTCAGATGGAGACGCTATTGAGTAATCCGTTGCCGAAATTTCCCACCGACTGGTCGCGCGACGGCAAGTACCTGCTGTTCGGCCTGCTGACCGAAGCGACCAAATCGGATATCTGGGCACTGTCCATGGCCGACAGGCACACCGCGCCGGTGCTCGATACCATCTCTTCGGAAGGCTACGCCGCGCTGTCGCCGGACGGGAAATGGATGGCGTACCAATCTGACGAGTCCGGCCGCAATCAGGTCTACGTGCAGCCGTTCGACGGCATCGCTGGGGGAACCAGGCGGCGCTACGATGTCTCGACCGAGGGCGGTGGCGGTCTCCCGCGGTGGCGCGCCGATGGCCAGGAACTCTTCTACCTGACCGCCAGCGGCCGCATGATGGCGGTTAGGGTATACCTGCAAGGGGACGAATTCCGGAACGATCCTCCGCAGGCATTGTTTCAAACGCTCACTACGCCGAATACCTGGAACTGGTTCGACGTCGCTCCCGACGGACAGCGCTTCCTCATGAGTCTTCCGCTCGAGTGGTCCAATGCTTCCCCCATCGCCGTGGTCACAAACTGGACTCCCAAGGTCAAAGACTAGCGGCCACTGCGTTTCCGAACGGCAGTGAGCGGTCTTGGCTTCTTAATAAGGGACTTTCTTCCCTAGCCTGCATTTCTCATCGACTTTCTGCTGCGGCGCGCGATAAGGCTGTGTCTACGTCGTTGCGCTTGGTCACCGTGCTCGACGTACTGTCCAAGTACGCCTCCGCGCGCTGACCGGCGCGCGCCTCGTATCCACGGCCTTCTCACGCGCCTCGCGACGAAACCCGATGAGAAATGCAGGCTAGGTTTGTGGCCGGCCTGGACCCTCCGGGAAGATGCTAAAATAAAGTTGCACGCCCTCCCGCAGTCCAGGCATACCTTTATGAGTACAGCGAAGTTTTGGCCCCTCTATTTGGATCCTGAAGGACAGATTTACGAAAACCCGGCCTGGGATCTCCCAGGTCTGCGGCGTCGCCCGCCGTCGCCCCGCAGAAGGTCGCAGTCCCCGAAACGCACGCCGCGCCCGGTTAAGTGCGTTTGAGCACGTTTTTCCCGTTTTCTCAATCAAACCTTCGCGGCTCGCGTAATCCTTACACCGGCCCCAGCCTCTGAGACCTATAGGTAACATAGAAAATAAGCCTTTAGAGAACGGCTCTCCGATTGCATAAGTCGAGTCGAGGTTTTTGAAAAATATATGAGAGTTTACCTTGCCACCACGTGCATTCTCGCGGGCTCTTTGCTCGCGGGCGGTTGCGCCACCAAGAAGTACGTGCGCAACACCACCGCTCCCATCCAGGCCAAAGTGGACCAGGTGGGCACGCAGACGACCCAGAACACACAACAGATCGAAGACACCAAAGGCCAGTTGAAACAGGTGGACGAAAAGGCTCAGAGCGGCATCAATGCCGCGCAGGAACGGGCTTCCGCAGCGGATCAACACGCTGCCACCGCCGATCAGCATGCTAGCGACGCCATGAACCAGGCGAAGCAAGCCACCCAGATGGCCGATGCCAACAGCCGGGACCTGAACAAACTGCGGGATGTCGTTGCCAATATCGACGACTACAAGATGCAAACTGCGGCCACCGTGCCGTTCGCGTTCGACAAGTGGGCTCTGACGCAAACCGCCAAGGACGATCTCGACAGCTTGGCGACTGGCCTCAGCTCCGGCAAGCGCTTCGTGGTTTCAGTGGAAGGCTTCACCGATTCCGTCGGCAACAGGGCGTACAATGAGGCCTTGAGCCGCAAGCGCGCCGATGCCGTAGTGACGTACCTGGTAGCCAAGCACGACATACCGATCTACCGCATTCACATGATCGGTCTCGGCGAGGAAAAGCCGGTAGACGAAGGCAAAGACCGCGCCGCCCGCGCCAAGAACCGCCGCGTGGAAGTGAAAGTGTTCACCGCCGATACCGATTCCGGTACGGCGACTACCGCCAGCCGGCAAGAGCAGCAGTAGTCCTCGCTTTACACAACGAACCGCCAATGCAGTACCGAGCCGTGGAGAAATCCTCCACGGCTCTTTCTCTTGTGGGACATGCTTCAGCTTAATGCCGCATAGTTTCCCACCTCCAAGTATCCGTATAGAAGGTGGGGCGGACTCCCAGGTCCGCGGCCGACCCCCTGGTCGGCCTCTACGCGATGGCAGACACCTGATTCTTTGACGGGAGAGCGGGACCAGGGCGTCCCGCGCGGTCCGCCCTACCTTTTGAGCGGCGGCCGCAAGGCGTGGTGCTTTAGATGGCCGGCGCCGGCCGCGGCAAGCCGCGAAACGTCTGCCACCAGACGTACAGGCAAATCAGATTGCCCGCCACCGCCACCACCGCGCCGGTGAGCGCCAAGGCCTGCGACATGGGGGCTGCCG
>Ga0182013_10004832_pt1 | contig 15988 bp, 16 predicted proteins | sample 612S2MmetaG_FD_120487 | JGI IMG/M metagenome (GOLD analysis project Ga0182013, IMG submission 120487) | Permafrost microbial communities from Stordalen Mire, Sweden - 612S2M metaG | ecosystem: Environmental > Terrestrial > Soil > Wetlands > Permafrost | place: Sweden: Stordalen | collected...
CTCAAACTGACAACTCGCTCCTCACCCCAAATCCTTCGGCCCTTCCCCCACCTTCGGCGCCGCATCCAGCACATCGTCCGCCGCCGCCAGCAATCGCTCCAAATCCAGAGCCCGCGTGTACATCGCAATCCCGCCCTCCGCATCCCGAGGCCACAGCTCCTTGGGCCGGTCCCAATACAGCTCCACCCCATTCTCATCCGGGTCGCGCAGATACAGCGCCTCGCTCACCCCATGGTCGGCCGCGCCATCCAGCCTCACCCCATGCCGGATCAGCCCCTTCAGCGCCGCGCCCAGGTCCGCCCGCGTCGGATACACAATCGCCAGATGATACAGCCCGGTCGTCCCTGCCGCGGGCGCGTGCCCGCCCTGGCTCTCCCACGTATTCAACCCAATGTGGTGGTGGTACCCGCCCGCCGACACAAACGCCGCCTGCGTCCCATACCGCTGCATCAGCGCAAACCCCAGCACCCCGCAATAGAACTCCAGCGCCCGCTCCAGGTCCGCCACCTTCAAATGCACATGCCCAATCCGCGTTCCCGCCGGTATCCCCATAGCACTCGCAATCATACCGCCGCCAGCCCGATTGCCGGGCCGCAATTCTCATCGAGTTCCTGCTCTATGGATCGAGCGACGCCAGATACCCCGTGATCGCGACAATATCCGCATCGGTCAGCTTGCCGGCCAGAACCCTCATCTGCGCCGAATTTGCCCCATGCCGCGCGCCGCTCCGGAAATCGATCAACTGCCGCGCCACCTGGCTCGGAGAGCGGCCGGCGATCGAAGGCACGTCCCCCATACCTTTCACATACTGTCCCTTCAGGTTCTGGCCATGACAAAGCGCGCATGGAAGCATCCGGCCCTGTCCGCCAGTCTTCACCAGCGACTCTCCCGCCTTCAAACTGCCCTTAGGCAAATACGCCACAAAACCGGATGCCGGACTGCGCAGCTCGCTCTGCTCAAAGTCTCCCGAAACCTCGATGACGCGTTCGCCAATCGGCTCGGTCGCACCCCCTCGCTCCGCCACCAGCATCCATCCCTCGGGCCGGGTCACCGGGACCGTGTCCGTCTCCACCACCCGGATCCACTTCCGCGGCTTCAGCGCCGCAAAATACTCCGACGCCACTCGAATCTCCTCCGGACTCGCAGCCTTCGCCACCAGGATCATCCGGCCCTGCGCTCCCATGCGAGGCTCCGAGCTACGCCGCAGATCGTTCCTGAAATCCGCCATCTGCTCTTCCATATAGGTCGCCGGAAGCCCCGCCAGACTCTGATTCTCCGGCCGTCCCAGCCCGCTGGCCTGATGGCAGTGCCCACAGGCGTACACCGCGGGCCTGCGTCCCACCCCAACCACCGCGGGCATCGCCGGATGCGCGCCCGGGAACCAGTCGACAGCGACAAACAGATTCGCAATCTGTGTCTTCGTATAGCCCACGGAACTTCCCGCAACATGTTCCACCGGCTCGCCACTCGATGCCGCAGCATCCCCCACCACCAGCGGCGACACCGCACTTACGGGATACGCCCACACCGGCAGCGGTCCCCCCGGCGAACTCGCCCCCGCCGGAGCCTGCGCCTTCTCAGTGCCAATCATCAGAAGCGCGAATGCAATCACCAGAACTGCGTCGCGCACTCCGGCATTCAATTTCAAGGGAAGTTCCTCGATGGATGATTGTCTATCGTGGCGCCGTCAGATGCACGTGCCCAATCCGCGTTCCTGCCGGTATCCCCATAGCAGTCCGATCATACCCCCCTACGCTTGGTCAGCGCGATCTGCGTCAGCGTCGTGATCTCCCCAATCTGCGCCGCGCTCAGGTGCGAGAGCCGGCTGTCCGTCAACTGGTAACGTTCGGCATCATTCATCGCGTCCCACGTCGTGTCGTCCGCGTCAGAGATCCACTTCAGCTGGCGGTAGGTGTATGCATACCCCGCGACCTCTTCACGGGGCATAAGGCTGGTGACGCCGCTGCTCTTGGCCGCATCCCACGCTGCCTCGCTGAAAGTGCGGCTACCTCTATACCAGACGAGGCTGCCCGGCAGCTTCTCATCCGCCGTGCCCGGATGCTGCTTCAGATAGGCCAACACCATCAGGTTGTTCTCCAGCATCACCGTCTCCCATCGCCAGACCGCCGTCTCACTCTTGAAATGGTCGATGTTGTACTCGCGCTCAGCCCGCAGCTCCTCGCGCACCGCCGCAACCTCCCGCCGATGGTGCACCCACTCCACCCCCTGCTCCAGCCCCACCGCAATCAGCAGCCCCAGCACAATCGTCGCAATGTGGATGAAAAATTCCTTCCAGCTACTCGCCGCATGGTGCGCCGGATGAACATCGAGCATAGGCGTCTCCTCTTTCGTCTCGTCCTCATTCGCATGAGTCTCCGCGTCTTCGGAGACCGCAACCTCCGCAGCCTCCACCGTCGGGTGCCCCATATCTCGATTCTGAGATGTGGGCGCGTCGCCGCCGACCTCTTCGGACGCCGCAATCTCGCCCCCCGGCGCAAACGTGGCCGCTTCAGCCACATCGGCAAGCGCCGACACTTCCGGAGTTTCCGGTATCTCTGGCATAGGTTTTCCTGGGGGCCGCCCCAACCAACGAAGCCCCGCCAACTGACAACCTGCAACCTGCAACTTACCTAGACGATCTCCGCCGCGAACAGGTCCTTCCACGTCTCCCGCCGCCGAATTATTTTCGCGCTCGCCCCCTCCACCAGCACCTCCGCCGGACGCGGACGCGTGTTGTAGTTCGAGGCCAGCGCCATCCCGTACGCCCCCGCGTCCAGCACCGCCACCAGGTCGCCTGCCTTCACCTTGGCCAGCGCGCGGTCGCGGGCAAAGAAGTCGCCCGACTCGCACACCGGCCCCACTACATCCACCGGCGCTTGCGCCCCGCGCGTCTGCGCCACCGGCAAAATCTCATGATGCGCCTGGTAGAGCGCCGGCCGGATCAGGTCGTTCATCGCCGCATCCGTAATCACAAACGTCTTGGTCCCGTTGCGCTTCACAAACAGCACCCGCGTCAGCAGCGCGCCGGCCTGCGCCACCAGAAACCGTCCCGGCTCCAGCAGCAGGTGCGCGTCCAGCCCGGCGGTCGCTTTCCCAACCGCCCTCGCGTACTCCGCAACCTTGCCTGCCGCATCGAACTTCGGTTCGTCCGGCCGATCGCTGTAGTCGATGCCCAGCCCGCCGCCTGCATCGACATAGCGAATGTCGTGCCCATCTTTCCGCAGCTCGCCTACCAGCCCGGCGACCCGCCGGAGCGCCGCGGCAAATGGCTCAACCGAGCGGATCTGCGAGCCGATGTGTACGCTCACGCCCACCGCGTCCAGCCACTTCAGCTTCGCCGCCCTGCGATAGATCGTCCGCGCCAGCCCGATGTCGATCCCGAACTTGTGCTCGCGCAGCCCGGTCGATATATAAGGATGCGTATCCGCGAAGACGTCCGGATTCACCCGCAGCGCGAAGCGTGCCCGCATGCCCAGCAGCTCCGCCCGCGCGGCCAGCAGTACCAGCTCTGCCTCCGACTCCACGTTGAACAGCAGGATCCCGGCCATCAGTGCCGCATCGATCTCCCGCACCTGCTTGCCGACGCCGGAGAAGACAACCCGCTTCAGCGCTGCCTTGCCGCCCGCCCGCCGCACCCGCTCCAGCTCGCCGCCGGAGACGATGTCGAACCCCGCACCCAGCTCCGCCAGCAGACGCAGGATCGCCAGCGACGAGTTCGCCTTCACCGCATAACAGATCGTCGCCGGCCGTCCCGCGAAGACCTGCTCAAACAGCCGGAATCGATACCGTATCTGCTCCGCCGAATAGACGTACAGCGGCGTCCCGTGTTGCTCGGCCAGCGCCTCCAGCGACACTCCGTCGCAGCCCAGCTTCCGGCCCGCGTAGTGGAATGGCCGCGAGGCTGGCTCGCGCTCCGGCGTGCGTCTGCGTGCGCTCAAACGGTGGGCCCAGTGCTATTGACGCTGCCGACGCTGCTCTGCTCAGGCAGCTCGTAAGGAGCTTCAGGAATGATGATCCACGCGACGATGTACGCCAGCACCCCAGTCCCGGCAAACAGCACACACAGGACCCACAGCAGGCGCACCGTTGTGATGTCCCACCCATAGTGCAGCGCCAGACCGGAGCAGACCCCTCCAATCGCCCGCGGATAGCGCGGCCGGGTCAGCTGTCCAGAAAACGGCGCACGGCCAAAGACCACCGGTTGCGCCACCGCGCCGCACCCCGGGCAGAACCTGGCCGACGCATCCATCTGTTTTCCGCAATGTGAACAATACATCGGAAGCCTCCGGGAGATTCCATTCTGCCACATTTCAGTACGCATCTTCCCGCCTCCCGGTTCCCATAATCGCTCGCCGCTACTTTCCGGAATACGGCGTGTGCATCAGGCGTCGCGCCATCTCGGCCTGCGACTGGTCCCCGCCGCCCGCGGACGCCTCCTCATACAGCCGCACGGCCTTCTCGCGCTGGTGCAGCAGGTCGAACATCTCGCCCGCATTCAACTGCGCGCGCTTGCGCAGCCAGTCGCTGCAATTCGGCTGATCGGCGGCATGGACGTAGTTCACCGCCGCATCGGCGATGTCGTTCTGCCCGCGCTGCGTATCCGCCAGACCAAACCACGCCATCTGCAGCCGTGGGTCGATGAAGTAGCCCGGTTGGGCCGCATCCGCCAGCACCGCCTTGTACAGCGCAATCGCGCCCGGCCCGTTGCCCTCGTCCTTGGTCACGTTGGCCTCCTCCAGCCGATAGAGGTAGTCGTGAGGAAACTGCTCGGCCAACCCGTGCTCCACCACCAGCGCCTCGGGGTAGCGGCCGTCGTGGCGCAGGAACAGCGACAGCACCGTGCGCGACTCCACCGAAGTCACTACCCCGCGCGCGGCGGCGTCGCGCAGCATGCCCAGCCCCTTCTCCTTGTTCCCGCCCACGCCCACAATTCCCACCACCATCCGCACCCAGCGCGGCAGGCTGGCCACCGCAAACTGCTGGATGCCGATGGCCATCTTCGCGTCCGCATACTCCGGATCGATCTTCAGCGCCTGCTCGGAGTCGCCGCGCGCCGCATATCCCTGGCGCGCCGCGGTGACATAAGCGTGGTCCACCAGCGTGATAAACGCCGCATGGATGCCGCGCAGATAGCCGCGCGCGAAGTACGCGTTCTTATCGTTGGGATTCGCCCGGATGCGATCGTCGCAGAGCTTGATGCCGGTATCGGTCAGCCACTCGATCCGCTGCCGCGTGGCCGGCGGGACCGGGACGTAGCGCTTCGAGGTCAGAAAGTTATCGTGCGCATAGTAGGTCGTGTCCAGCAGGTCCTGGTGGTAAAGCTCGCGGAAGACGGTCGCCATCTGCACGTAACCGTAGGCGATCGGCTCCTCGGGATGCGCCTTGAGGACCGTCTCGAAGTCCTTCAACGAACCATCGAAGTCGAGGATATAGAAGCGCTGGTAGCCTTCATGCACCAGGGGATCGAAGTTCAGCGGATCGCTGTGCTGGGTCGGATCGACCTTCGGCGGCGGCGCGGCGGCGGCGCAAACGGCCCCACCCTGCATCAGCGCCAGCGCAACCAGACCGGCGCTCAACCCAAGCAAGCGCCCCCAGGATACCTTTGCCGGGGACGAGAGATTGCAGGGGCACATCCGGCCACTCGATCGCAACCGCGCTGCCTGCCGCTCCCGCGCCCCGCTCACCTCGCGAAACCCATGCAATAGACCTTACCCTCTAGTTTGGACGGGTGACGAGTTGGAAAGGCTTCCCTGCCTGGCCGGCCGAACCTAGTCCAACAGTCCAACAGTCCAGCAGTCCAACGATCCAAGCCTACAGCATCCGGATCGGACCACCCGAAACCCTACGCGGAGAGACGCCGCAGGTCCCAAGTCCGGTTAGGACCCGTAGCTCTTTCGAAACCGGAAGAATCGGTGTTCACAGATGTTGCAGCGAAAGGGTACCAAACCGATGCTGCGCAGCAGGAAGTCAAGCAGCCGGCGATGCGACCTCCGGATATTCGTCTCACGGCACTTTGGACATGTAATCGCCACGGCCAACAATCTCCTAAGAACCCTGGGCTCGTCGAAGCAGGTATTCAAGCCGGCTTGCGCCGCATCAGATACAACAGCAGGTTGTCGCGCTTTCCCCGGGGTCGCCGTACTGCCCAGGGGGATACCAGTATGATGCTCCCGTCACCGGGAATTCGCAATCGCCGGGCGATAATTTCACATAGTGCCTTATGACAAGATCTGAACTGGTTCATCTGCTCGTCGCCCAGGCTCGCGCCAACGGCTTCGAGTTCCGCAAATGGTATATCGCGAAGCTCGGCATGCCCTGGGAGACGACCCGCCAGGCCATCGAAACGCTGTGCGAGCAGCGGCGATACTATGCGCTGCTGTTCTCCCACGAGTTCGCCTCCAGTTTCTGGAAGGCGGGCGAACGCATCACCTTCCAGGTTCCCACTCAGTCCTTCACCCGGCGCAAGGCGGATGGCACCATCGGCACTGTGGTCCGCAAGGCATACACCCGGCGCAGTACCCGCGACGACGCCTGGCGCTACCATCTGCGCGAGCTCGCCGTCGCCGAAGAGCCGCTCCGTTATATGCGCAAATACCTGCGCGTGGACGAAGACCTCGACCTCGATAGCGAAGACCTTGATCCCATCATCGTCGCCCCCGTCGTCGCCGCCAACGGCGCGCCGCCGCAAAAGCCATCCGAGAGGCAGGGGACCTCGGGAATCGCAATCGTGCGCAGCCGGCTCACCTGAATCTGCTCAGGGCTTCAAGCGCTCCAGCGCCTTGCGCGCGGCCTTAGCCTCTTTTTCCATCGGATCGAGCTTCAGGCACGCGTTGTACTCCGCGATCGCCTCGTCCCGCTTGTTCAGCTTCGCCGCGGTCTCCGCCAGCGCAAAGTGCGCCTCGGCATCGTCGGGCGCCAGCTTCACCGCATCCTGGCTGCGCAGATACGCGCCCTGCAGATCGCCGGTCTGGGTGTAGTAGTGGGCAATGTCCAGGTCTTCGGCCTCGCGCTCGTCGGTCGACTGTAGCTTGGTCCCCACCGGATTCACCCGATGCAGGAGATGTCTGCCCGGAGGTGCGCCTTCGCTGCCTTGGTCCTTCAGCGCCGGATTGGCGCCGGAGCTGGCATCGGTCGGCGATGCATCGCTGCTTGAACTTGAGCTGCTGCTGGAACTGGAACTGCTGCTCGAGCTGCTTGCGTCCGAACTGCCGCTCGCATCGGCGTCGCCGGGAAATGGAAAGTCCTTCGCCACCTTCGCTGCCGCCGCGGGGCTGGTCGGGCTGCCGGCTGCGCCGGGCGCATCGGGAACTCCCGTCTGTGGGACTCCGCTCAGGCTTGGCGCAGCTGCATCCGTCTCGCCGGGGAACGGGAACTTCTGCGCTGCATCCGGCTTGCCGGGCGTGGCTCCGCACGGCACCGGCTGCGGCGCCACCGGGCACGGCGCGGGGTTGTCCTGGGAGTTGGCCGGCGGCGCGCTCTGCGCTCCGCACGCGGACGCCCACAGACCCGCAACCAGCATCAAGCTCAGACGTCGTCGCATCGCCATCCCCCTTTCCCTTCCAGTTTAGACGCTTCGCCCCGCGCTTGCGTCTCGCCCAACCAATCCGCATCGCACATTTGTTATAGTCGGCCTATCCATGCTGATCCCAGGACTGGTCGTTCGTTCGTCATCCATCCACGCCGCCGGCTGCTACACCACGCGGCCTATCAAGAAAGGCGTTCGCCTCTGCGAGTACGACGGCCCGCGCATGACCAAAGCCGTCGCCGATGCCCGCTACGAGGACCGCCACGTCACCTACCTCTTTGCCTGCGGCGGCAATCAGGTGATCGACGGCTTCGGCACGCCCATGTTCTTCAACCACTCCTGCGATCCCAACTGCGAGACCGAGCAGGATGAGCACGGACGCATCTACATCTCCACCGTGCGCGACGTCGCCGCCGGCGAGGAGCTGACCTACGAGTACAACCTCCACGACTCCGACGAAGACAGCCAGGACTGCTATTGCAGCGCGCCCAACTGCCGCGGCACCATGTTCAGCGACATGGAACTCAAGCGCCGCGCTCGCATCGACAAACGCAAGACCGCCGCGCAGGCTTAGAATTGGAAGGAACCTCGGACACGTGCGCGCCGAGCGGAAGACGTCAGATGGAGGAGGTCACGATGGCTACTCTCGATTGGTCACAGTGCCCAGCCGTGGAGAGCGTCCCCGGCAAGCTGAGCGGGGCCTGGGTACTCAAAGGCACCCGCATGCCCGTCTCCGCGATCTTCGAAAACATCGAAGCAGGCGCCAATATCGACGACATCCTGGAATGGTTCGATGGGCTTGATCGCAACCAGGTCAAGGCAGTCATCGAATTCGCCGCCCGCAGTCTCGACAAAGCCCCGCGTACGCAAGCTAGATGCTGATCCTCTTCGATCAGGCGACGCCAGTGCCGATCCGGGCATATCTCGAAGGCCACTTCGTCCGCACCGCAGCCCAGCAAGGTTGGAGTACGCTCAAGAATGGCGATCTGTTGAACGCTGCGGAGCAGGCCGGATTCAACCTGCTGCTGACAACCGACAAGAACATGCGTTATCAGCAGAATCTTTCCGCGCTAAAAATCGCGATTGTGATCCTCGGCCAGCAGCAGTGGCCGCAGCTTCGTCCCCACGTTCAGCGCGTTGTGAAAGCCGTCGAAGACTCCACGCCCGGAAGCTACACCGAAGTCGAGATCCCGAAAATCGCCCCCGCTCCCTAGTTGTCGCTCAACACATCCGCGTTGTAGTTCACCAGGATCGCCTTGGCCGGCGAGGGCAGCTTGGGCAGCATGAACGTGTGATCCACCGTGTCGCTGCCGTGGATTACCACATTGGCGATGCGCACCGTGTTCCCGTTCTCCATCTGCAGATACAGCGGCACCGGCATCACGAAGTCCTTCGACACGTTGCTCTGGTCCAGCTTCAAATGCGCGCTGGTGGTGCCATCGGCGTTGGCCGTGAACTGCGAGCTCACCGTGTAGTGCGGCAGCTCGGTCCCGTACACATATTCGTTGAAGAACCAGTCCAGCTTGCCGTCGCCGCGCAGGTCCAGCGACTTGGGCATCGTCTTCTCCATCGACGCCTTCCAGTCCTCGGTGGTCGCCGCCCTGCCCGCGTAGTCCTTGACGAACTGCTGCATCGAGTTCTTGAACGCCGCCTCCTGTCCCTGCGGAGTCCAGTACGCCATCTCCAGCATGTGCAGCACGTACGCGCCCTTGCTGTAGATCAGCGCCTGGTACACATTGCCGGTCTTCTCATTCGCGACGCGGTAGCCCTCCGTCAGCGCCCCCACGTCGATCGGCCGCACGCCTTCCTTGTTCTTCTGCAGCAGGCTCTTCTGCTGCTCCTTCCAGAAAGCCCGGTACGGGCCCATATCGCCATTCGGCGCGGTGTTCAGCAGAAAAATCCCTGCCGAGAACTGCGCGAACCCCTCGCTCATCCACTGGTCGCGGTAGCTGTTGAATCCCACCAGTTGTCCCCACCACTGGTGCGCGACCTCGTGCGGCGTCACCACGCTCCAGTAGCTGTCGGTCGGCTCCAGTCCCAACTGGTGCTGCACGGTCGGGTCCCACAAGCCGCAGATGGGCAGATACACCAGCATTGGCCAGCTCTGCCCGTAGTTGCAGGCGGTCTGCTCGGTCAACGCCACATGGTCGTAAGGCAGCTTGCCAAAGAAGTCCGAATAGATCTGAATGGCCGCAACCCCCTGCGAGACCTCGTTGGGCAGCTTCTGCACCGTCGACAGATTGCCCAGCGTGTCCGACATCTCCGTCAGGGGTTCGTATGCGTCCGGCAGGCCCACATCGGCGTAAGCGCTCACACCAAACCCTTGCGGCGTCTTTGCCACGTTCGTCTTGAAGTCTCCCAGGTTGAAGCCCGCCACCGGAATCGGAGCGTCCGTCTCCCATACCGCCTTCATCATGTTGCCGGGCTCCGGCGTCAGGCTCACCTGCTTGCCGGTAGCCACGATCTGCAGGTTCTTGGGGAAGTGGAAGGTCATGTGGAAGTTGGCAAAGTCGCCAAACCCGCCCAGACCGGCCGGGTACCAGCTATCGCGCGCACCCGACATCAGATAGTAAGTCTCGTTGCCGTCGGCGCGCAGCGCGTCCTTACCGCTGTACACCGTCAGCAGCCGCAGCGTATCGCCCTTCTTCGCCGCCGCGGGCAGGATCGCCGCAAACTCCGGGTCGAGCTTCCGGTCCTCCTGCACAAAGTCCAGCGGCGCGCCGCTCTCGGCATAGACGCCCGACACCCGCAGCGTGGGATACAGGTTCAGGTGCACCACCCGTACTCCATCGCGCAGCACCTTCATCGTCGTCTCCGCCGAAGTCTTCATTAGGCCCGAGCGGTCGAAGGTCACATCCAACTTCTCGTCGGTCACCTGCACCCGCCCGCCGCCGCAGTTCGAATCGGCGTGTTGCATCTTGTAGGCCACCCACGGCTGCAACTCCGTATCGCTCCACGTCGTCAGCTCCACCTCGTCCGGCGAGGCGTGCGCGGTCCCTTCGGGATCGACCATAAAGAGCACGTTCTTGCCCGCCAGCGCACTCCCCATGCGGAACGATGCCAGAAAGAACTCGCCCTGCCCGCCTCCCAGCACATCGGCCAGCATGCGCAGGTCCAGGTTATCGCTCAAATCTTTGCGATAGTCCCTCGCCAAGTCTTCGGCCGCGCTGCGCACATGTCCTTCGGGTGCGCCCGCAGCTCCCGCCGACGCCTTGCGAATCTCGTCCGCCGTTCCATCCGTAAACCGCAGCACCAGCGTGGTGAAGTCCTGGTTCATCGAATCGCTCTTGGTCAGTTGCGCGAGGGAGCGCCGTTCGCTCGCATCCTTCACCGCCAAATTGAACTGCCCCTTGCCCACGAAGGCCGCGCCCGTCACCTTGCCGTCCACCGGCGCATAGAAATAAAAGCTGCCGTCGTCGAAGTGGAAGATCCCGCCTTCGCGCTCCAGCTTGAAGTCCTTCACCGTCACGCCCTCGGCCCCGGGTAGGTCCGCACGCAGCGCGGCATAGGTCTTCTGTGCGTTGGGCGACTGCGCGGGTCCGTTCGGCTCAATGGGTTTGGCTGCGGAGTTGGCTGCGGCCTGCGCGTACGTACAGGCCGCCACAAAAAGCACGGGAAGAATGCCTGCTCGGGAGATCATGGCAGCCAAATTACGCCCAAGATATGCCTAAAGCAACAATAATCGCCCACTTTGAGCGATTATCGCGCAAGAGCCCCCGAATTCGCGCATATCAATCGCTGACTTGCTAACTCGCTGACCCGCTAACTCGCTGCCCTAAGCGGCAGTACAATCGAACCTGACTCGATTCCGCAAATGGCCTACCAGGTACTAGCCCGCAAATACCGTCCCCAGCGCTTCGCCGATGTTGTCGGACAGGATCACGTCACCGTGACCCTGATGAACGCGCTCACCCAGAGCCGCATCGCCCACGGTTACATCTTCAGTGGCCACCGCGGCATCGGCAAGACCACTATCGCGCGCATCCTGGCCATGGCGCTCAACTGCCGCAACCCCATCGGCTCGTCCGCGCGCCCCACCGCAGAGCCCTGCGAGATCTGCGAGAGCTGCACCGAGATCCGCGCCGGCAACTCGGTCGACGTCATCGAGATCGACGCGGCCACCAACCGCGGTATCGACGAGATCCGCGAGCTGCGCGACGCCGCCCGCTACCTGCCCGCGCGCGACAAGTACAAGATCTACATCCTCGACGAGGCCCACCAGATCACCGATGCCGCCTTTAACGCGCTGCTCAAGACGCTGGAAGAGCCGCCCGCCCACATCGTCTTCATGATGGCCACCACTCAGCCCGAGGACATCCCACAGACCGTCCGCTCGCGCTGCCAGCACTTCAGCTTCCACGCCGTCAAGCTGGTCGACATCATCGGCCAGTTGCGCGCCATCGCCAACGCCGAAGGCATTGCCGCCGACGATGGTGCGCTCGCCCTGCTGGCCGAGGCCGGCGACGGCTCCATGCGCGACGCGCTCTCCATCATGGACCAGGCCATCGCCTCCGCGCCCAATGAAGATGGTCATGCGCGCCTCGACGCCGCCCAGATCCGAGAGCTGATGGGCTCCGTCCCCAACACCGTCTTCGAGCGCATGATGGAAGCCGTCGATGGCAATCGTTCGGCCGAGGTCATCACCATCGCCAACCAGTTGCTCGACGCCGGCAACTCGCCCGCGCAGCTTGCCCGCCAGTGCGTCCGCTACCTGCGCAACGCGCTGATCGCCAGGATCGCAGGCCTCTCCGCCGAAGGTGAATCCGCCGATGGCCTGGGCAATGAGCTGCTGCAAATCTCCGCCGACGAGCAGCGCCGCGCCGCCCGCACCGCCGCCCTCTTCAGCGAGGAAGAGCTCACCCGCTTCCTCCAGGTCATGCTGAAGACGTTCGATGAATTGGGTTATAGACAAGAACAGCGCTTCCACTTCGAACTCGGTCTGCTCAAGCTGGTCCACCTGCGCCGCCTCCTCCCCATCGAAGAGGCCCTCAGCCAGATCGACACCGGCAACGTTGGCCGCAGCGCTGGCCCTGCTCCGCGAACCGCTGCAGTCCCGGCCCGACCCAGCCCAACCCCACAGCCTATAGCCGCCGCCCCTGCCCGTCCCGCCTTCTCGCCCTTCGAGCAGGACAGTCGCCGCCGCCGGCCGGAGATGTCCGCGCCCATCGGCGTCTCGCCCGCCGTCGCACAAGCGATTCATGAGACCCGCGGCGCAACCGCCGTCTCCCTCGCGCCCGCGCCCTCGCCGCGCCCGGCACTGGAATCCCTCCCCATACCCGTCCCCGCGCCAGTCCAGCAACCTGACCCGATGCCGTTCTCCATGCCATCCCGCCTTGAAGAGCGCATCGAGCAGCAACCCGATGTCGCGCTTCCTTCTCCCGTCTTCGAGACCGTCGCACCGGCCCTGAGCCAAATTCCGCCCCTCGCCCCGCACGCAGTCGCCGCGACCGCATCCGACCCGCAGCAAGCTGTCGTCGAAGCCCTCGCCGCCGCCAAACACTCCTCTGCCGCGGATGCCATGGCCGACGCCACGTGGACCGTCGCCGGCGGCGAAGCGCTCGTCCAGACCGAACTTTCGCCCACCATGCTGCCGGTCGTGATGAACGCCGCGGCAGAGAAGATCGTCCGCGCCGTCCTCCGCAACGCAGCCATCCCCAAGTTCACGCTGCTGCCCGCCGCCGCCGCCGCACCTGCAGCTGCTAAAAAAGTCCGCCCCGCCCGCTCCGGCTCGGTTCAGGCCAAGGCGCTCGAGCATCCCATGGTGCAGCAAGCGCAAAAGCTCTTCCAGGCAGAGATCCAGACCGTCATCGACCTCCGCGAACCCGACTAACCAGCGCCGCACTCAACTCGCAACCTGCAACTTGCAACTTGCAACTGACAACTTCTTATGAACCTTCCCGACCTTGGCAAGATGAAAGAAATGATGGCGCAGGCGCGCGAGATGCAGGCGCAGATGGAGCAGAAGCTCGCCCAAACCATCGTCGAGGCCGAATCCGGCGGCGGCATGGTCAAGGTGCGCATGAACGGCAAAAAGGAAGTCCTGCGCCTCACCATCGAGCCCACCGCGCTCGGCGCCTCCACCGGCGACATCGAGCTGCTCGAAGACCTCATCGCCGCCGCCGTCAACGAAGCCGGCCGCCGCGCCGACGAGGCCATGAAGTCCTCGGTCGCCGGCATGATGGGCTCGCTCACCGGCGGCCTCAACCTTCCTGGTCTCGAATAATCGCTTGCCTTCGCTTTCACTTACCACTTATTACTAACCACTCACCACTGGTCCTCCATGTCCCGATTCGCCGAGCCCATGTCCCGCCTCATCGACGAGCTGCGCAAGCTGCCCGGCATCGGGACGAAATCCGCGCAGCGCCTCGCCTTCCACGTCCTGCGAGCTTCGGATGAGGACGCGCGCGCCCTCGCCGAAGCCATCCTCGAGCTGCGCGAGAAGCTCCGCCTCTGCTCCATCTGCAACAACATTACCGACGTCGATCCCTGCGGCTACTGCACCAGCGCCGTCCGCGACCGCCATATCGTCTGCGTCGTCGAGGAACCCACCAACATCGCCACCATCGAGAAGACCCGCAGCTACAACGGCGTCTACCACGTGCTCCACGGCACGCTCTCGCCCATCGGCGGCGTCGGCCCGGAGCAGCTTCGCATCGCCAACCTGCTCACCCGCCTTACTTCTGCCGCGTCCACCAGTCTCGCCGCCGATCCGGACAGCATCCTCGCGCCCGCGCCAGAGGAAGACCGCAGCATCCGCGAGGTCATCCTCGCCACCTCACCTACCACTGAGGGCGAAGCCACCGCCGCCTACCTCGCAGCCGAGATCCGCCGGGTCAACCCCACCCTCCGCGTCACCCGCATCGCCACCGGCGTCCCCGCGGGCTCCGACATCGAGTACGCCGACGAAGTCACCATGACCCGCGCCCTCGAAGGCCGCCGCGACTTCTAGTTCACTTGCAGGTAAGTCGGCCCATACCACCAACGAAACCCATGCCTGTACCCGGACCTACCTCAGCGGGTGGTGACGCACTCAGGTCGACAGAATGAATCGCATACGCCGGCACCGTGCCTTGAAAACCGGAACAAGTCGCGAGGCCGTTCGCGTCGATGCTCACACCAGTTGGAATCGGAATGCTGGTAAAGCCGCTGAATGACCAGTTGGCCGTCAACGGACTCACCACATAGCCCTGCGATGTGGTTCCCACAGCCGTGAACTGAACTGTGCCCCCTTTGCTTACAGACACCGAACTCGGATTCACCGCGATAGATACTAGCGTCGGGGTACTTGGGAGAGCGCATCCGATTAGGCCGGCACCTATTGTTGCGAGGAGAGCCGAACGTGATCGCATAATTGTGGCTCCATCAACACTCGCGGCGAGTATACGCCCGACCGACTCGGTGAGGTAGCCGGAAGATCACGGAGTAGAGTCAGAACTGTGAGCGCCCCCATGTTCGCCTTCGCCGCCGTCTCCCCCGGCCTCGGCCTCCCGGCCCCCAACGAAGTCCCGCACACCCTCCCCCCGCAAACCGATCTCCTCGCCACTCTCGCCATCCTCATCCTCGGCCTCCTTCTCGTCGCCGCCGCGATTCGCACCGTCTGCAAGCGCGAATAACCTCACAAAATCAGCCTCCACACGTAATCCCATCCCGCTAAACCCACGTCAGTCCGTGCGATGATCGCTCAGCGTCTCCCGCGATCCGGGCCCCAGCACGAATTGGCAAACGAAGCTCCAAGAGGATCAACTCATGCATGCACTTCTGAAATCGGCCACCGCCCCAGCCCGCCGAATCCATATCTCCCGTACGCTGGCCGTATGTCTGTCTGGCGCAACCCTGGCCCTCGGCTGCGGCAGCACTGGCGCCTCGTCTTCGACCACCACCTCGACCGGAACGCCCAACGCCTACACCGCCATCTATAAAGCCATGTCGTTCGGGTCCACGGTGACGGTCAGCTTTCCCAGCACCTGCGAGATGACCCTGACCACCAGCGGCAAGCCGGACTACACGCCCAACGCCTACTACCTCGCCCCGACAAGCGGCAGCCAGACCGCGGTCGCCTATACTGCCGTCACTCACACCGCGCTCGCGGTCATCTCCTACGCCAGCGTCATCGCGCCTTCGCTCGAAGGCTCTTCCGCCACCATCAACATCTGCCCCACCCAGGCCAGCTCGACCACGGCCACCAGCCTGGGCGCCATCGGCTATCTCATCTCCGGCACCGCCATGTTCAATTCGTTCGAGATGAACGCCAGCACCCCCGCCGTCGCCGACAACGCTTCTTACACCTTCACCGACGGCACGGGCACGCAGCAGACCGCGTACTTCCTCGACCAATGCGACTCGCACTCGAACGGTATGACCTGGCATGCCCACGGCAACCCAAGCTGCGTCACCTCGCAGGTCGACACCGCTACCGGCCCCTCGCACCTCATCGGCATCGCGCTCGATGGCTTCCCCGTCTAC
>Ga0182013_10004833_pt1 | contig 15988 bp, 12 predicted proteins | sample 612S2MmetaG_FD_120487 | JGI IMG/M metagenome (GOLD analysis project Ga0182013, IMG submission 120487) | Permafrost microbial communities from Stordalen Mire, Sweden - 612S2M metaG | ecosystem: Environmental > Terrestrial > Soil > Wetlands > Permafrost | place: Sweden: Stordalen | collected...
ACCGCGGATTCGGCCGCACTCGCGGAAATCGACTCATCGACGGTGGAGGGACTCAAGGCGCTGCGCAGCAGCGGCCCGGGCCTGTATTCGAAGCTTACGGACCTGTTCCGAAGCGGATCGACCCGGGCGATCGAAGAGCTCGACGCCGCGCTCGCGGATGGCGACTATGCGTCGGCCGGCGCGGTATGCCACAAATTGGCCTCGAGCGCCGCCAATGTGGGCGCACTCGTCTTCGCGAGCCACGTGCGCCAGTTGGAGAAGAGCTGCGGCGAGCGTGACGCCGCGAAAGCCGTCGCTCTGTACCGCAACATCCGTGGCGCGCACCGGCCGCTCCTCGAGGCGCTCACGCGGCTCGAGCTCCGGGTGAGCGCATGAGCGATCGGATCGCGATCATTGCCGACGACGAGGACCTCGGCCGCCTGCTGCTCGCGGAAACGGCGGCGGCAACGGGCCTCGAGCCCTTGAGCTTCGACAATGGCGCCTCGGCGCTCGAGGCCGCCCTGTCCGGGGACGTGGACATCGTGCTGCTCGATGTCGACATGCCCGGAATGGACGGCTATGCCGTCTGCAGGCGATTGCGGGAGGAACCCCGCTTCGCCACCGTTCCGATCGTCATGGTCACGGGTCACGAAGACGCCGCGGCGATCGGTCGGGCGTTCGAGGCCGGCGCGACGGACTTCATCTCCAAGCCCGTCAACTGGGCGCTGCTGCCCCGCCGGCTCGCGTACATCTTGCGCAACGCGGCCGCCGCCGAGCGGATCGAGAGGCTCGCGTACTACGACACCCTCACCGGCCTCGCCAATCGGCAGCGGTGCATCGACACCGCCGAGCGCTTGTTCGAGGCAACGGCTCAAACCCAAGAGCGGGTGGCCGTCATCTATACCGACCTCTCGAGCCTGAAGCGCGTCAACGACACCTTCGGTCATTCGGTCGGAGATGCCGTCCTCAAGAATATGACGGAGAAGCTGATGGGCGTGCTCGAGCCCCATCAACTCGCCCATGCCTCGCTGTCCGTCTCCCGCTTCGGAGGCGATGAGTTCGTCATACTGGTTGCCGACGAGAGGGCGCACGATGCCGCCGTTGAAATCGCTGTCGCGTGTTGCACGATGCTCAAGGATCCCATATCCCACGAAGGGCTGGAGTTCTACGCGGCGCCGAGCATCGGCATCGCCATTTACCCGGACGACGGCCCGGATGTGGCCACCGTCCTAAAGCATGCCGACACTGCGCGCAACCAGGCGAAATCGGGAGCCCCCGGCTCGATCGTGCGGTACACACCCGCGATGAGTGCACGTCTGCGCGACTGGCTCGATCTGGAAGGGCGCTTGCGGCGGGCGCTGCAGGACGATCAGCTGCATCTGCACTATCAGCCGAAGTTTCGTCTGGCGGACAACCGGCTGATCGGCGTCGAAGCGCTGCTGCGGTGGTGCGACGCGGATTACGGCGACATCCCGCCCACCCGATTCATCGAGATCGCCGAGGACAGCGGCCTGATCATCGATCTGGGCAGCTGGGTGATCCGCGCCGTGTGTCGCCAGCTGCGCGAGTGGCAGAATCTCGGCATCGCCGTTCCGGTGGCGGTCAATGTCTCCGGCAAGGAATTGCTGTACGGAGATCCGGCCCGGTTGATCGAGGAAGGGGCCGCCTCGGCGGGCGTTTCGGCCTCGCTGATCGAGGTCGAGATCACCGAGTCGCTCCTGGTCAAGGATTCCGCCCGCGTGCAGACAGCCCTCGAGCGGCTGCGGCGGCTCGGATGCCGGATCGCGCTGGATGACTTCGGCACCGGGTATTCCTCGCTCGCCTACATCACCCGGTTCCCGCCCGATCGGATCAAGATCGACAAGGCATTCGTTCACAACCTCGATCGTTCCGAGAGCGACGCGGCAATCGCCAACATCATCCTGTCGCTGGGCGACAGCCTGCGCGTAACCGTCACGGCCGAAGGCATCGAGCGGCCGGCGCAGCTGGAATGGCTGCGCAAGCGCGGCTGTCACGAGGCACAGGGATTTCTGCTGTCACGGCCCTTGACGGTGGAGGCACTCACCCGCCGGCTGCTCGATCTCGATGAGCCGGCCGGGGGACAGCCGCATTCTGCATCGAACGATCGGCTGCGCTGACACGCGCCCCGCGACCGCTCGCGCCGGCGGCTATGCCAGCGGAACGCCCTTGCGGACACGAACCACGACGGTGCCCGCGATCTTGTCGTGCCAAGCCTGCTTGCCCGAATCGAATGCGATCCAGAAAAAGCCGAGTCCGGCCACCGCCAGCGACAGGAAGCACCCGAGCGCCCGGATGATCGCCGTCTCCCAATCGATCGGACGGTCGTCCAGCCGGACAACCTGCAAATCGAAGACGATGCCGCCGATCGTCGAGCCGCGCAGCTTCCACATCACCGCGCCGTAGATCGCAAGCACCAACAGCTGCGCATCGAACAGGTGATGAAGCACCCGCATCAGGATGCCCACCAACAGGGCGTCGAGCAGCAGCGCCACCATGCGGATCCAAAAACCGGCGCGCGGCAGGCCCGCGGCCGAGATCACGGGAGCCGCGGCCGGGCGCACTTCGGGATTGGGTGCGATCGCCGGATTCGGCGCGATTTCGGGACTTTGCGATCCCGCGCCAGTTTGGGGTCCGGCGGGACTCTGGGCTCCCGCGTGAGCTGCGCGCCGGGCGCGCGTGAGCAGCACCAACGTGTAGACCACCGCGCCCAGGCCGAACAATCCCAGCAACTTGTAAACGACGAAACCGAGCACCGGGACCAGGTACAGGACCAACACGATGGCGCCGCCCACGAGCACGGCGCGGGCCGGATGTCCCAAGCGCTCGGCTGCGCGCGCGCCGACGGCGCGGTGTCCGAGCCACGCGAGCGCGACCGCCTTCCCAAACAGGCTCGTAAAGAAAAGCGCGGCGACGACGAACGGTACCGCTGCGATTCCGACGACGGTAATGCACAACAGCACGAGCAATACCGGCGTTAGCAGCCCCGTGACCAATGCAGTCACCAGGGACGTCCCGGGATGCGAATCGAGCGTTTGCACGCATCGCGTCACGCCGTCCCGAAACAGCCACGCAAGACCGACATACAGCGCGAGCAGACTCAGCGCGAGGCCCCACGCCCAGCCGAGACCCGGGGCGAGGGCCAACGGCCGCCCATAGACGAGACAATGGTCGATCCACGGCTGCAACCACCCGAACCCCTTGAAGCCGCCGATCACCGTCTGCACCGTGCCGCGCACCTGCGCGGCCGGATCCCGATCGACCTGACCGCCGACCGCGACCACGTCGCCCGCGACCTTCGCGTTGGGGCCGAGCTCGACGTTCCCGAGCACCGCGACCACGTCGCCGTCGATGCGGCCGTCGACGATGGTGTTGCCGAGGACCGCGACCGCGGTGTTGCGCACCGATCCGGTGACCGTCGTATTACCCATCACCGACACCACGTCCGAGGCTTCCCCCTCGGCTATGGACGAACCGAACACCGACACCACCGAATCGGCCCGCTCGCCTGCCGGCAGGTGCGAGCCCCGCCCGATATTGACCAGGTCGTGCCCGTGCCGATGCGAGAAGGCGTGAGAGCGTCCCCGCCCTGCGGAGTCCTCGTCCTCGTCATCGCCGTCCCGGCTCTGCGCCCAATCCGAATCGCTGTCGGCACGGTCCGCCGATGCGTCGGAGTCTTCATGGTCGTCGCGATCCGCAGGGGGCGCCGGCGGTGCGGATTTAGAGACGGCGGGACCCTCGGCCGCGGCAGCCGGCTGAAAGGTCCCGCCCGCCAGCGAGGCCGTCAAAAGGAGGGCGATTCCGCAACAGCGCAGAGTTTTCATGATGGAAAGTCACCTGCAGACGAAGTATTGAGGTACAGCGTGCGGTACGCGACCGCACCGAGCCCGAACAGCGCCGTATACAACAGCGCTCCTGCGGCCATCGCACCGTATAGCCAATCGAGAGGGACCACTCGCACGAGAGCCGCTTCGAGCTCCCGGGCCACGTCGATGAGCGTCAACGCCGATCTGGCCCACGGCAGCCACGAGCCGGCCGCCCGCGCCCCGGCGCCCGCCAACGCGGCGTCCGGCGCCCAGGGCCATGTCACCGCAAGCAAAGCGGCGATGAGCGCGGCGCACGTCATGGTGAAGCCCAACCGCGCCGGGCCCGGCCAGCGCGCAAAGCTTCGGCGCCACCAGGGCAAAGCGGCCCTGCGGCCAATCTCCGCGAGCACCCGTGACTCCAACGAGGGCGGCGCGCGGCGCAGGGGGACCTGGCGCAGGGCGCGGCTCACCTCGAGCTCGAGCGGATCACTCATTCGCCGCCTCCCTCGATTCCATGCGATTCGAGCACAGGCAACAAGGCCGCACGGCCGCGGGCGATGTCGGTCTTGACCTTGGCGAGCGAAACTCCCAGCTGCTGCGCGATCTCGAGATAGGAAAAGTCCTCGAAATGATAGAGCACCAGCGGCACCCGCTGATGCGGCGGAAGCGAGCGCAGAGCCTCTTCGATCACGCTCTGACGCTGGTCCGCGTCGAGACTTCCCGGAGCGTCGTCCGGAACGGGCACGTCGGGAACGTCCGATTCCTCGGAAAAAAATCGCCAGCGCTTGCGGTAGCGGGTCAGATAGTTCAACGACAGGTTCGTGGCCACGGTTTTCAGCCAGCCCCCTGCGGCCGGGCTCGTGCGCAAATGCTCGAAGTTCTCGTACGCCTTGATGAACACGTCTTGGGCGATGTCCTGCGCCTGGGCATCGTTCCCGGCCAGTCGGGCGGCAGTCGAGAAAACCATGTCTTGATACGCTCGCATGAACGTCGTGAACTCGCTCGAGCTCGATGGCTCCTTGGGTGATGTCTGCACTGTCGTGTGTTCGTTTGAACCCATAACACGGCTCGGCGGGAAAAGTTGCAAACCCATGGGCGCACCCGCCCCGGCCTGTATATCATCTTCTGCGAGGGTCTCCTTCGATGCCTAGAACTAGAATAGACGGCCGCTACGCTGCGTGGCTCGCCATCCTCGTCCTGCTGCTCCTCCTGCCGGCGTTCGCCGGCTTTGCGGGAATCGCCTGGGAGGCCTTTCAACTCGCGGGCTACATCGGCGCGCTGGCCTGCATCGTGCTCGTCGGGGCGCCGCTCCGGCCGAGGATCTCCTCACCCCCCAGCCTGGTCTCGCTTCGGCTCCATACCGTGCTCGGCTGGATCGCGCTGGCCACCGTCGCCGCCCATATCGGGGGTCTGGTGCTGGCCGACCGGACAGTGATCGAGTACCTGAAGCTCACCGCCCCGCTCTACCAATGGGCGGGCATCGTGGCGACCGCATCGATTTTGTTCCTGGTGTTGACCGGCCTCGCCTCGGCGCGCCGCCGCCTGTGGCGCAGCCACAGGGGCTTCCAAGCGACGCACGTGGTGGTCGCCTACCTCGTGGCCTGCTTGATCGTCGTGCATGTCGCCGTGACCGCGCGCTATCTGGGCGGATGGGGGCGGCGCACGCTGTTCGCTGTCGCCGCCGTGGGCGCGGTCTTCATGTTGCTGCGAGCCCGACGGCCTGCGCCCCCACCGCACCCGCCATCCGCGGCGCCGCTCGCAGGCCGCTGGTCACCACGCCGTCCATTGGTCTTCGGCCGGCATTCCACCCTGATCGTGGTCGCTGCCGTGGTGAGCGCCGCCGGCATCGCGGCGCTGCTGCCCGCCAAGGTCGACGCGACGCTGCGCGAGCCGGTCGTTCGGCGCTCGATCACGATCCCGCTCGACTTTCCACACGACAAGCATGGGGCGGTCAATTGCCTCACCTGTCACCACAACTACGCCGACGGGCGGGGGATGCAAGCCTGCATCGAGTGCCATCGCGGTCCGAATGCCGACCTGGTCGAGGGCGTCGAGGCCCGGTTCCACGGCTTCTGCCTCGATTGTCATCGCCATCCGCCCGCCGCCCTCCACAAGCACGGGCCGGTGTCGGGCTGCGCGGTATGCCATCGTGCCCCGGGCGCCGGCGCGTCGCGGCCGGGATCCTCCTCATGAGGGGTGCTAGCCGCCGTCAGGGAGGCCGGGGCCGGCGACTGGACGGAACCGCCGTTCCGCAACTGCCCTGGACGGAAGTCGTCAATCCCTACCCGCCCATGGAGGTGCTGACCGCGGAGCAGCTCGAAGCGGTGCATCTCACATCGCTGCGGATCCTCGAGGAGCTCGGCATCGAGGTCATGTCGGATCGCGCACGCGGTTTTCTCGCGGCTGCCGGCGCGCAGGTCGATCCGGCGTCCGCCATGGTGCGGCTGGATCGAGGGCTGGTGGAGAAGGCGCTGACGACCGCCCCCGCCTCCTTCGTCCTGGAGCCGCGCAACCCTGCACGGCGCATCGTGATGGGCGGCAACCGCATCAACTTCGGGCTCGTGGCAGGGCCGCCGAACGTCCACGACTGCGAGCGCGGCCGCCGGCCCGGCAACTTCCGGGATTACTGTGATTTCGTCCGTCTGGCGCAGTATTTCAACGCCATTCACCTGCTGGGCAACCAGGTGTGCGCGCCCATCGAGATGCCCGCGAACTCGCGGCATCTCGATACCTACCGGGCAAACCTCGTCTACTCGGACAGGATATTTCACTGCTCGGCGATCGGCGCGGGGCGCGCGCTCGATGCCGTGCGAATGGTTGCGATCGCCCGCGGCCTCGACCTCGAGCAAATCGCGCAGAGCCCGAGCGTCATCACCATCATTTCCGTGAACAGCCCGCGCCGCTTCGACGAGGCGATGTGCGAGGGCCTCATCGCCCTCGCGATGCACGGACAGGCGGTGGTCATCACGCCCTTCACCCTGATGGGCGCCATGGCTCCCGTGAGCCTCGCCGCCGCGCTTGCGCAACAGAATGCCGAGGCCTTGTTCGGCGTGGTGCTCGCGCAGGCCGTGCGCCCCGGCGCGCCGGTGATGTATGGCGCGTTCACCTCGAATGTCGACATGCGTTCCGGGGCGCCCGCCTTTGGAACACCCGAGAACGCCAAGGCGAACATCGCCGGCGGCCAGCTCGCGCGCCGCTATCGCCTGCCGTACCGGACCTCCAATGCCAGCGCCTCGAACGTCGCCGACGCGCAAGGCGCCTACGAGACGCAGATGTCGCTGTGGGGCGCGATACTCGGGCACGGCAACCTCATCTACCACGCGGCCGGCTGGCAGGAAGGAGGACTCACGGCCTCGTTCGAGAAGCTGGTGCTCGACGTCGAGATGCTGCAGATGATGATCGAGTTCCTGAAGCCCATCGTCGTCGACGAGGCCGAGCTCGGGTTCGACGCCATCAAGGGAGTGCCGACGGGCGGGCATTTCTTCGGCGAGCCGCACACCATGGAGCGCTACGAGCACGCGTTTTACCGGCCCCTGGCGTCGAACTGGCAGAACTACGAAAACTGGCAGATCGCCGGCGGCAAGGACGCCACACAGCGCGCCACCGATATCTGGAAGGCGGCGTTGAAGGAATACGTCGAGCCGCCCATGGATCCCGCGATTCGTGCGGAGCTCGACGCCTACGTCGATCGGCGCCGGGCCGAGATCGGCGGCAACGAGCCCTGAGTCGGCGGCATCGGCTAGCGATAGCGTCCGAGCAGCTTATCCAAGGCGGCGCCCCCGGGCGAGAGCTTCTCGTAGGGAATGCGGTTGAGCGGCGTCGAGCTCGATCGGTTGAGCGTGTGGAACTCCGTCTTGCCGCTCTCCTCGATGTGGATCAGGCCGGTGACGTACTCGTTGTGCTTGAGCTTGTTCTCTATGAACGCGTACGCGGCGCTCCGGTCGGCGGGGTCGTAGCTCGCGCCGAGCTTGCGCAGCACGACGCGGCTGCCGTCATGCAGCTCCACGGGAATCGCCTCGCCCGCAGGATAGTCGACCGAGATCTCCCGGGCCGGCGGCACGAAGTCGGCCTCCATGGCGGGATGATAATGCTCCCGCGTGAAGGTGTAGCTCTTGGTCGAGCCCTCGTGATCGTTGAAGGTGACGCAGGGCGAGAGCACGTCGATGAGTGCGAAGCCGTTATGCCGCATGCCGGCCTGGATCAGCGGCACGAGCTGCGCCTTGTCGCCCGAGAAGCCGCGCGCGACGAAGGTCGCCCCCAGCGACAGGGCGAGCAGCACCGGATCGATCGGCGGGCTCTGGTTCACGTCGCCTTTCTTGGCCTTGGTGCCGATGTCGGCCGACGCCGAGAACTGCCCCTTGGTGAGCCCGTACACGCCGTTGTTCTCGATCAGGTAGAGCATGTTGACGTTGCGCCGGATCGCGTGAACCAGCTGTCCCAGGCCGATGGAGAGCGAATCTCCATCGCCGGAGATGCCCACATAGGTGAGGCTGCGATTGGCGGCGTTCGCGCCGCTCGCGATCGAGGGCATGCGGCCGTGCACGGCGTTGAAGCCGTGCGAGCCGGAAACGAAATAAGCCGTGGTCTTGGACGAGCAACCGATGCCCGACAGCTTCACCAGCTGTTCGGGTCGCATGTCGAGCCCCCAGCACGCCTCGATGATGGCGGCGGTGACGGAGTCGTGACCGCAGCCGGCGCACAGGGTCGACATGCTGCCCTCGTATTGGCGGCGCGTCATGCCGAGCGCATTGGTGGGAAGCGAGGGGTGGGCGATTTTGGGCTTATTGATGAATGACATGGGGTTCTCCTACCCGGGCGGCGCCCTTGCCCGTGACCGCCGACAGCCGCGGTGCATCCGGCAGCGTTGCGCGGATGCCGTCGACGATGGGATCGCAGGACATCGGAAATCCCGAGTAGCTCAAGATGGATTTGAGCTTTGACTTGTCCACCGCGGTCTCGAGCGTCAGGAGCGAGCGCAGCTGCGCATCGCGATTCTGCTCCACTACGAAGAGGGTCGCGTGCAGGCTCAGGAAGGTCTCGACGTCGTGACCGAAAGGAAAGGCCTTGATGCGCATGTAGTCCACCGCGATCTTCTGGCGGGCGAGCACGTCGATGGCCTCGCGCACCGCGCCGTCGCAGCTGCCGATGCTCACGATGCCGATCTTGCTGTCGCCCTGGCCGATGATCTCGGGCTTCGGCACGTAGCGCGCGGCGGTCGAGAACTTGCGTTTCAGGCGGTCGAGGACGACCTGATATTCGGCGGAGTCCTCGGTGTACGCACCCCACTGGTTGTGGCCCGAGCCACGGGTGAAGTAGGCGCCCTTGGGATTCACTCCGGGCAGGGTGCGGTAGGTGATCGCGTCGTCGTCCCGGTCCACGTAGCGGTAGAACTTGTCGAGATCGGCGAGTTCCTCGGCCGACAGCATCTTGCCGCGATCGGGACGGTAGGCATCGTCCCACTTCAGATCCCGGCACATCCAATCGTTCATTCCGATGTCGAGATCCGACATCACGAACACCGGGGTCTGCAGGCGTTCGGCGAGATCGAAGGCTTGCACCGCCATGTAGAAGCATTCCTCCGGATTGGCGGGGAACAAGAGCACATGACGCGTGTCGCCGTGCGAGGCATAGGCGCAGAGCATGATGTCCGATTGCTGCGTCCGGGTCGGCATGCCGGTCGAGGGTCCGACTCTCTGCACGTCGAAAATCACACAGGGAACTTCGGCGTAATACGCAAGCCCGAGGAACTCGTTCATGAGCGAGATGCCCGGGCCGCTGGTGGGCGTGAACGCCCTCGCCCCGTTCCAGGAGGCGCCGAGCACCATGCCGATCGCCGCCAGCTCATCCTCCGCCTGGATGACCGCGAAATTGCGCTCGCCGGTCTCGGCGTCGACCCGGTAGCGCTCGCAGAAGCTCTTGAAGGCATCCATGAGCGAGGTGGACGGGGTGATCGGATACCACGCCCCCACGGTCGCTCCCGCGTACACGCAGCCCAAGCCGGCGGCCGTGTTGCCGTCGATCATGATGTGTCCGACGGTCTTGTCCAGCTTCTCGACGCGCAGCGGCAGCGGGCAGGCCAGGTGCTGCTTCGCGTGGTCGTAGCCCAGGCGCAGCGCCTTGGTGTTCGAATCGAGGAGCTTGGGCTTCTTGCCGTAGCTCTCCTTCATCATCGCGTCGATGATGCCGAGATCCAGGTCGATGAGAGCGGCGATCACGCCCGCATAGGCGATGTTCTTGAGCAGGATGCGGTTGCGCACGCCGTCGAAATTCTCGTTCACCATCTGGGCGAGCGGCACGCCGATCACGGTGATGTCGCCGCGCTGCAGGAGGGCGCTCCGCGGCCAGGTCGAGTCGAAGATGAGGAAGCCGCCGGAAGCGACCTCGCGCACGTCTTTCGAATACGTCTCGGCATTCATCGCCACCATGATGTCGATCCGGCCGGCGCGCGCGGCGTAGGCCTCGCGCGTCACGCGAATCTCGTACCACGTCGGGAGCCCCTGGATGTTGGAGGGGAAATAGTTCTTGCCCGTGACGGGCACACCCATCCGGAAGATGGCCTTCATGATCAGCGAATTCGCGCTCGCGGAACCCGTGCCATTGACGTTCGCGAACTTGATCACGAAGTCGTTCACGCGGTCGTTTGCGGTGACTAGATTCGGCATGGCTCGCTCTCATCCTCGGCGTAAGGAATTTTGATGGTGGACTTTTGCATGTCCCAGGCGGCGGTCGGACAGCGTTCGGCGCAAAGCCCGCAGTGCACGCAGACATCCTCATCCTTGACCATCACGCGTCCGGTCTGGGGCAGCCCGGCGGAGACGTACAGCGCCTGCTGCGGGTTCGCGGCGGGGGCCTTGAGCCGCAGGCGCAATTCGGATTCGGGCCCGTTGGGCGCGATGGTCAGGCAGTCGACCGGGCAGATGTCGATGCAGGCGTCGCACTCGATGCAGAGCTTCGCGGCGAACACGGTCTGCATGTCGCAGTTCAGGCAGCGCTGCACCTCGAGGGCCGCCTGCTCCGCCGTGAAGCCGAGCTCGACCTCGACGTTGATCTTCTTGAAGCGCTCGATCAGCCCGACATGGGGCACGAGGCGGCGCTCCACGGCGCTGTATTCGTTCTTGTACGACCACTCGTGCATGCCCATCTTGCGGCTCGACAAAGTGACGCCGCGCGGCATGCGGGCCGTCACCGGCTCGCCGCGGCAATGCTTGTGGATGGAGATCGCCGCCTGATGCCCGTGCTCCACGGACCAGATGATGTTTTTCGGACCGAAGGCCGCATCTCCGCCGAAAAAAACCCGCGGAAGGGTGGACTGAAAGGTGACCTTGTCCACTTTCGGCATGTCCCACTTGCCGAACTCGATGCCCAGATCGCGCTCGACCCAGGGAAACGCGTTCTCCTGGCCGATGGCGAGGATCACGTCGTCGCAAGCAAAGAATTCCTCCTCGATCACGCGCGACGAGGTGATTTCGCCGCCCTCTATCTCGTATTCGAGGTGCTCGAACAGCATGCCTTTGAGCACGCCCTCCTCGACCACGAAGCTCTTGGGCGCGCGGTTGACGATGATCTGCACGGTCTCGTGCTCCGCATCCTCGAGCTCCCAATCGGAGGCCTTGAAGAATTGCCGGGGCTTGCGCGCCATGACCTTCACATCCTTGGCGCCGAGCCGCAGCGATGAGCGGCAGCAATCCATGGCCGTGTTGCCGACGCCGATGATGAGCACGCGCTCGCCGATCTTTTCGACGTGCTGGAATGCCACCGATTCGAGCCACGCGATGCCGATATGCACACGGCTGCTGGCGTGGCGGCCCGGCAGTTCGAGCTCCTTGCCTTTCGGCGCTCCCGTGCCGACGAACACCGCGTCGAAACCTCCGGTATCCAGGAGCCGCCGCATGCTGGCGACGGGCGCATTGAGCTCGAGCTTCGCGCCCATGGCGACCACATAGCCGATTTCTTCGTCGAGCACCTTCGCCGGCAGCCGGAAGGCCGGGATGTTGGTGCGCATCAAGCCGCCGGCGACGTTGAACTGCTCGAAGATCGTGACTTCGTAGCCGAGCGGCAGCAGATCGTTGGCGACGGTCAGCGAGGCCGGGCCCGCGCCAACGCAGGCGATCCGCTTGCCATTTTTTTGCTGCGGTGCACGCGGCAACAGCGCCCTGATGTCGTCGCGCTGATCGGCGGCCACCCGCTTCAAGCGGCAGATCGCCACGGGTTTCTCCTCGATGCGGCCGCGCCGGCAGGCGGGCTCGCACGGCCGGTCGCAAACGCGGCCCAGAATCCCGGGAAATACATTGGATGCGCGGTTCACCATGTAAGCTTGGGTGAACTCGCCTTGGGCGATCAATCGGATGTATTCGGGAACATCGGTGTGGGCCGGACAGGCCCACTGACAATCAACTACTTTATGAAAATAATCAGCTTTCCCGGTGTCAGTCGGTTCCATGATTCCTCAAGTTGACTCGCCCCCCGAAGGCCAAGCCAAATTATAGGCTCAGGAGGGCCGCAGCGGGGGGTGCCTGGCGCACAGTCGGCCCCGGGGAGGGCCGAGGGCGCCCGGCGCGCGCGGCGGGCGATCGGGGGACTGCGCCCGGCCCCTCAATGCGGGCGTTCGGCATATTTCGCCACATCGTCCTCGAATTCGTACCATTCGGCGCGATCCGCGAAAAAGATATGCGCCTGGGGCTTGGTCTTGAGGTAGGAGTCGAGCGTCCCGATGCGCACCCGGATGATCTCCGGCGGCCCGGGTCGGCGGCTGATGATGGGCGATCCACAGTTGCGGCAGAAGATCCGATGCACGCCGGGGGACGATTCGAAATCGCCCAGGCTTTCCGCGCCCGACACCAGCCGGAACTCGGATGGATTGACCTGCGCCCCGGCGAGAAACGCCGATCCGTTCGCCTTGCGGCACCGCGAACAATGACACAGGCTGATGGGGCCGAGATCTCCGGCGATTTCGTAACGGACCGTTCCGCACAGACAGCTTCCGCGATGCATCTTGATTCCCCTCACAAGTGATTGGCCGCCTGGGCTGCGTAGCCGGGCCCCCGCAATACCCGGCCCGGCAGTGCATGAGTGGCGACGCCGTCGGCGATGACCGGCACACCGTTCACCAACACCCATTGCATGCCCACGGACAGCTGGTTGGGGTCTTGGAAGGTGGAGCGCTCGGTGATGGTGTTCGGATCGAACACGACGATGTCCGCCCAGAGTCCCGCCTTGATCACCCCGCGATCGTTGAGCCGCAGCCGCGAGGCCGGAAGACTGGTGAATTTGCGGATCGCCTCCTCCAACTTGAGCCGCCGTTCTTCACGCACGTACTTGCGCAGCACGCGCGGGAACGTCCCGTAGGCGCGGGGATGCGGAAACTCCTTGCCGAGGATCCCCTGCGGTGACGTGCCGGCGCTGTCGTTGCAAAACGATACCCAGGGCTGGACCACCGCGAGCTCGATGTCGGGCTCGCTCATCGCGAACACGGCCGCGTCGGTCTGAGCGCCGTCCTCGATCAGGATGTCGAACAGGGTATCCATGGGATCCGTGCCCCGGGTCTTGGCGATGTCGGCGAGCGTGTGCCCCTGGATGCCGAGCAGCTTGGGATTGTTGACCGTCGAGATCAGGATAGCCTCCGGCCCGGGCACCGACTGCCATTCGTTGTCCCAGTCGGCCGACTCGGTGGCGAGCTCCGTCTTGAGGCGCGCGCGAATCGAGGGATTTTTGAGCCGCTCGATCAGCTTCTCATTGCCGCCCGCATGGGCCCAGGGGGGAATGAAAGCCGATAGCTCGTTCGCCCATGCCGGATAGGCATACGTGTCCGCGGCGATGTCGACGCCCGACGAGCGCGCGCGATCGATGCGCGCCACGATCTCCGGCATCATTCCAAAAATCTTTACAGATCCGGCCTTTAAATGCCATATCTCAACTGAAATATGAGCTTCTCGGCCGATTCGGATGGTCTCGTCCAGCGCGGTCAAAATTCCTTCCTGCTCGGAGCGCATATGAGTCGCATAGATCCCGCCGAACTCGGCAGCGGTTTTGGCGAGCGCGATCAGCTCCGCCGTGCTCGCATAGGGCGCGGGCGCGTATTCGAGCGAGGTCGATACGCCGACCGCGCCCTGGCGCATCGCATCCGCCACCAGCCCCTGCATTCGGACGAGCTCCTCGGGCGTCGCCGCTCGGTCCGCATAGCCGACCACCATCTCGCGTGCCGTCGTCGCTCCCATGTAGGAGGCCAGGTTGATGCCGATGTGTTGCTTCTCGAGCCGCGCGAAGTAGCCGGCGAAATCGGTCCAATCCCGCGTGAGCGCGAGGTGCTGGAACTCCGCCTCCTGTTCATGCGCGATGAGGTCGTTGACGGGAGCGACGGAATTTCCCTCCCCGGTGATCTCCGTGGTGATGCCTTGGAAGACCTTCGAGGGCACCGTGGGGTCGACCAGCAGCGTAAGCTCCGACTGGCCGAGCATGTCGATGAATCCGGGGGCGACCACACGCCCCGCCGCGTCGATCCGGAGCTTGGCAGTCGCGTGGTCCAGGCGGCCGATGGCCGCGATGCGCCCCGCGCGAATCCCGATATCGGCGGCATACCACGGGCCGCCGGTCCCATCGATCACATGACCGTGCTCGATGATCACATCGAACGGTGACGGCGCCGGATCGCGTGTCGGGACGGCGCCGGGGGCCGGTGAGGCAGCCGCAATCAGGGCCGTCCCGATCAGCCCTAGCGGCATGCGACGCGCACTACGTCGCAGGCGTGCGAGGGCACGCACAATCCCCTTGATCATCGCGATCTCCCCGGGCAAAGCGGCGATCATAAACGCAATTCAACCCGGCCACGGCGCTCTTCCCGAGCCGGCTCCGTACGTGCGCCGCCGCGGGTCCGGGGCTTGTCGGCCGCAAGCCCGCCCCACACTCGGCTAATTCTTGCACCAGGCCAAGAATCACCGTATATTGAATGACTTACGGGCTGCATCTGAGTGAACGTCGAGTTTGACTCGGAAGGCCTCTAGGGAGAAGGTGAGGATATGCCTACGCAAGCTCGGTCCATTGCTTCGCTCACGATCTCATTCGGCCTCGTGGCGATTCCCGTCAAGCTGTATTCCGCCACCGTCTCCTCCGAGCGAATCTCGTTCAATCTGCTGCGGCAAAAGGACGGCTCGCGCGTCAAGCAGCAGTACATCGCAGTGGCGGACGGCGAACCCGTGGAACGCTCGGAAATGGTCAAGGGCTACGAATTCGCCAAGGACCAGTACGTGATGTTCAGCGCCGAGGAGCTCAAGGCGCTGGAGGACACGACGACCCACGCCATCGACATCGGGCAATTCGTTCCGCTGGAGTCGGTCGATCCGGTGTATTTCGATGGCACGTATTATCTCGCGCCCGACAAAGGCGGCGCGAAGCCGTATACGCTGCTCGCGACGGCGCTGCGCAAGGCCGGGCAGTGTGCGGTCGGACGCTGGGTATCGCGGGGCAAGGAGCACATCGTCGTGATCCGGCCGATGGAAGAGGGTCTCGCCATGCATCAGCTGCACTTCAAGGAACAAGTCCGCGAGTTAAAGGATCTTGGCATCGAACCCGCGCAAGTATCTGATCCTGAACTGAAACTTGCCCAGCAATTGATCGAGCATCTGGCGGCCAAACGCTTCGACCCGAATGAGTATCAAGACGAATTCAAGGGACGCGTCGAAGCCGCCATACAGAAGAAAATTCAGGGCAAGCAGATCTCGTTGTCGGAGGCGCCCGTGCCCGCCGCGGGCGGAAACGTGATCGATTTGATGGAGGCCTTGAGGGCCAGCATCGAAACACGCGGCTCAAAGGCCACCGCGAGCCTGAAGGAGCGCAAGGAGCCGAAGCGCGCCACCGCAAAGACGGCCGCCCGAAAATCCGCTCGTCGATGAGATGCATGAGTTCGATTCGAAAGATCTCAAGCGCCTGTTTGGGATCCCGGCATCCCAAGTCCGCGCCCTCGTCCGCGCGGGCCATATCCACCCGCTGAAGAAGGCTGGCCGGCTGAGCTATTCCTTTCAAGATCTGATCGTACTGCGCACCGCCGGCTCGCTTCGAGCCGCCAAGATCCCCGCCCAGCGCATCAATCGAACGCTGCGCGAAATTCGCGACTCGCTTCCGGGAGCGCTGCCGTTGAGCGGGCTGTCGATCGTCGCCGTGGGCGACCGGATCATGGTGCGCGAGGGCCAGGC
>Ga0182013_10004836_pt1 | contig 15986 bp, 9 predicted proteins | sample 612S2MmetaG_FD_120487 | JGI IMG/M metagenome (GOLD analysis project Ga0182013, IMG submission 120487) | Permafrost microbial communities from Stordalen Mire, Sweden - 612S2M metaG | ecosystem: Environmental > Terrestrial > Soil > Wetlands > Permafrost | place: Sweden: Stordalen | collected...
CGTTTCAGTAGGTGGTCCCGAACCGTCGCACCGGGGAAGCCCTCGACAACAACGGTTGGCTTCCTGAGCGCCATCCATCCCCACGGCAAGATGCATGATCCTTCCAGGTAAAGCGGGAGAAGCACTTCCCGAGCGCCGTAAATAGTTTGCCGGTAGAGTTGCTCGAACAGGGGGAACCAGGAGGTATGGTTGCACTCATCCACCTTGGCGGCGCTGCCCCCACGCCACCCCTGCTCGATTTGTCAACTCTCTTGCCTCGTCACGAAGCGCCGTTGCGCTGCCTTCGCCATCACACCACCGAAGCCATTCCGGCCAGCTATTCGCTCCTAGCGCCTTCGCAGTTTCCTTGGCGATGCCGAACGGGAAGTCGAGCGACCACCAACCCGGCTCCCGCCTAATCAATTCCACAAGATCGCGGCGACATATCTTGTCTGCCGGCGTGTCGGGCCAGCCGCAGCGAAGGGCGACGTCCTTGCCTGGCGACCATGTCGCGACCCAGATCTTCCTGTTGCCATAGTGCGGATCCTCCTCGCCGCCGCTGAAATCCACACCGTGGACTGGAAACTCCGGTCGGGACCACCGTTCAAAGTTGGAATCCGTGGCCAACGATGTCTCGTCGGATACAGTCTCATCAACCGGTATCGCGACGCGAGGTACCTTCTGGTTAGCCACAACAGCGCCGCTGGCGAGGTCCTCAAAGGACGCACCGCCGAAGTCCCAGTATGTGAACGACACCTGTGAGCGGAAAACGTTGGCCGCTCCCAGTCCGCTGCGCCAGTTGTGCCCAGGAATGTCGTGAAGCGACTCGAATTTAACGCGAACGGGATTGCGGATACGCCACCATGCGACGAATGCCCCACGATCTCGGTAGAGTTCATTGGTGGCGGGGTCGTCGGGCGCCTTGCTGGTTCGACCAATCACCTCGGCGATAATAGCATCCAGTGTTGGTGCCGCGAGCAGGATGCAGATCCCGAGGCCGTTCCAGTCCGTGCCAGGTTTGTGCGTGCCGAACCAAGCTTCGCGGGTGGGCGAGCTGTCGGCAAGATCTGAAATCCTCTCCAACTCCCCGAGCGGTGATGGCCCACCGCCCACAGTGAACTTTGCGATGAAGTGCTTGGGCATCTGTTCAGCCGGGAATATTCTACCAGCCTGATTAGATCAGTGGGCCGCGCCGAGGCGCGGGCAGCACGAGCCCGCGACCGGAAGCGGAACGATATGCGGCAATATCGTTAGCTGCTCGGACAACGTGTCGGCGGCCAAGCCAAGGCTAAAGAAGACGAGCACTCAATCTCTGGCCACTCGCTGCATCCCGTTCACGGAGCAAGGGTTAAAGGCTTGATCAACTGCTTCGGGCCGTGGAGGTCGCTGCAACGGCCACCTGCGCGGGAATAGGATCAGCAAAGAGACGGGTCCTGATTTGTTGAAAAATGCTCTGAAGCATCAGACACGATGGGCACTGTTCCAAGTCACATCGGTCTTTATGCTCAAGAAGAAACCGAAGATATTTTGCAATCTCAGCGTCATCGCGGTTCATAGTGCAACCTCGGGTAGCGAGTCTGTTAGAATTCTCCTGTCGTACCGAGCCTTTAACAAGGCTGTACGAGGACAACTGAACTCGTGTAGCAGACGATAACGGAAAACCATCGCCTCCGGTTGATGATATGCTATTCACCAACGTGGACATCGCGTTGTCCAGCACGCGATGGCCGCTTCAAGGAGCATATGCCGTGTGGTGCCAGCTTCTTTTCGGGCGATCACTCCTGCGCCGCCTTCGGGTTGCCGCCGCGGCACGCCCGGGCAACACTTCTGGCAGTGTAGCCCACTTGCAAAGCAAACGCCTCACATGTGTCCGGCCGTTACCGGGGTGCCTGTCTCACCCTCCAAGTGCCCGCCCTGCCGAAGATCGCCCAGCCGTTCGTCCTCTGCGCGTTCCGCAAGGAGAACGTGCGCATACTGGCCGAGTTGAAGCGCTACGTCGAAGCACAGCCGTAAAATCCTCGTCCCAACGTGAGCGTACTGTCTAGTACCGATTCGCCACGAATGGGAGCGATTATCCTCAAGCTATAGCAAACCTCGGATATAATCCCACTGGGTCTCTGCGCGGAGCCGCCTATGTTGGCCGAGCCCGCGCATTTCTCCACGAAAGAGGATATTGCGATGAACCAAAACGATGCTGCTGAACACCACCGAAAAGCGGCTGAACATCACGAGCATGCTGCGGCTCACCACCGCGAAGCTGCCGAACACCACGCCAACGGAAACCACGAAAAGGCCGCCCATCACGCGCACGTCGCGCACGGCCACGGGCTCCACGCGGCACACCACGCCGAGGAAGCGACCAAACACCACGCCAACACCCATGGCGGCACGATCAAAAAGGCTCCGGTAACTAAAGGCTAATCTCGCACCTTTGGCGCGGCCCGATCCGGCATTCAGGTCGATGCCGCGCCTCTTCCCCTCGAAGCCAGCGTACAACGGCCGGGTCCCCAGCCGCCGTGATTTCCTCTTGCCGACATATGGCTGGTTCTCGGGCTGCTTTAGCGTGGTGATGAGAATTCCTTCGGGGCCGGTGAGCTGCCCTCATACGAAGCATGGATTACTGCCGACCCGTTCAAGGGCGGATTCCGGTTGCTGATTATTGGACCCCACGGCTTCGAGCGCACCGTCGCGCTTGCCTGATCACAGATCGTGTTCGCGAAACGCTGGAAGAGTAGCGCGACCTGGAAAACGGTGACCTCTCCAGAGCCGATATCAATTGGCTGGGCGGTGAGGCATCCTGCAACGCTTCGTCCGCGCGCTCACGGGTTTGCGCTCTGCCGCATCCATCGGTTTAGGCGGCGCGCTTGCGCCAATCTGCTGAAGGGCCTGCAATCTGGTGATGATACGTTCCAGCCGCCGCCTCTCCGCGTACAGATTCTGTAGCGCCTTCCCCAGATCCAAGTGCGAACTCCATTCCTTGATAGACCGTAACATAATCGGTCCGGAGCCGCACTGTACGCCGGTCGGCGCCTCGATATCCCACAATATCGGAATCCCTGGCTCGGGCGGCTGGTTGGCATGAGTGCCCGTCCCCGCAAACATGAGGCTCGTCGTGCCGCGCCACTTACTTATCTTTGCGTTGGAGTTCCGCGGGTGCGCGCTCGCGATCGTGTCCTTCCACCTGCAAAGTCCAGCGCACCGGCACGGTCTCCGGCGGATAGCAGATCTTGTCATCGCAGGCCTGGTACTTCAGCGCGCCTTCGATGGGGAGTTTCCCCTCGGCATCGAGCAGGGGCCTGACCGCCGCGTCGCGGGCGACCGTCACTTCACGCACCAGGCGGAATGCGCCTTCGTACACCGGCGCTGTCTCCCCGATCGCCTCCAGGCGCAGCATCTTCGCAGTCGGGTACACTGCCGTCCGCACCAGTATCGCGGGCGAATCCTTCATGCTCCACTCAATCGCAATGTAGTCGCTGTTCACCCCCGGCGCGTAGACGTGCAGCCGAGGCCCGAGTTGCACGTCCAACGTCAGCGAGATTCGCTGTCCCGACCGTACACGCTCATTGCTCGCCGACGCAGATATCCGCAAGTGCTTACCCTCCGCTATGGTCTGCACCGTTCCCGCGCTCTCGCCAAAGTGGCTGACCAGGATGTCGCCCGACGTGTAGCGTTGGGTGTAATCCTCCTCGAAGTACTTCGCTGTCACGCGGCCGGCGCGGTCCACCAAGTACGTTCCCGGGTAAGGAATGCCGTACTGCATCGTGCCTTTCTGCGATTGCTCGTTGAAGATGCCGAAGTCGCGGATGATCTTCGACTCAGGATCCGACAACAGGGGAAACGTGATGCCTCGGCGTTCGGCGAAGCTTTTCAGCACCGCCACCGAGTCGTAGCTGATGGCCGCGACCCCCAACCCCTCCGCTCGAATCTTCTCCAGATTGCTTTGCAGCTCCACGAGCTGGCCTTTGCAATACGGTCACCAGTCGGCCGAACGGAAGAACACCAACATGGCACCCTTGGCGCCCATTACCGATGACAGGCTCTGAGTGCGCCCGTTCTGATCGGTGGCGGAGAACGCGGGCACCGTCTCTCCTACTGCAGGCCCGGTCTTCGCGGGCCGCGGAACCTGAGCCAGCGCCGCCAGCCCGATCGCAAGTCCCATGCTCAGTATTTTTCGCATCAATCCACCGTAGTCCCAATTATAGGCGGAGTGGCTTTTGAAAATGCATTCCCAAAGTCGTCGGCTAGTCTAATCTCGCCCAGCCGCTAGCCTGCGCAGTGACATCGCGAACACCGCTCCGCACTCAAGGAGCGTTATTATTCATTATCGCTAGCCACGGCTGGCCGCTGTTCCGGCTGGCCAACGCCCCGACTAGATCGCCGTCTGTGGACCCCCTTGTCCGACAAGGGCGACCACCCCGGGTGTCAGAGCCCCACGGCCAACAGGTCCGATTGCGACCCTCCTATGCTGGCGCCCAATCGGCTGGGCTGGATCGGACGCACCCGGTGCCCTTGATTTTACCCTTTGCGAACCGCCAGAGGTTATGACAGAATCACTGCACTCACAGGAGATGACCATGTCCACGTTCGCCATTCGTCTGCGATTTCTGTCTTTCGCTGGGGGGCCGCTACGCTTGCGACAGCGATCTCCCTCCCGGCTGTTGCTTCCACTCATTGCGTCAACCCCGCCGGCTCCGGCGGGTGTTATGCCAGTATCCAATCCGCAGTCAATCACGCCGCCGCTAACGATGTGATCAAAGTCGGTCCCGGCACCTACAAGGAGGGCGTCGTCATCGGCATCCCGCTCTCCCTGCTCGGCGCTGGCGCGGACCAGTCCACCATTGATGCGACCAACCAGCCCAACGGCGTCCTCATAGATGGCTTCGACCACCCCGGTCTCCTTAACGTCGTCGTCACCGGATTCACCGTCGAGAACGCTCAATTCGTAGGCATCTTAGCTGTCAGCGCGACGAAGATCACGATTAGCAACAACCACGTTATCAACAACGATAAGAGCCCAGGGCTGTTCTTCACCGGCGCCGCTACCGGCTGTCCCGGCCAGCCCGCTTACGAGATGGACGAAACCGGCGATTGCGGCGGTGCCGTTCACCTCATTGGCGTTTCCAACAGCACTGTTTCGGGCAATTACATGACCGGCAACGCCGATGGCCTCCTGATCAGCGACGAAACCGCCATCAGCGAGGGGAATCTGCTGACCCAAAACACCTTCATTAACAACCCGCTCGAGTGCGGCATCGTACTTGCCTCTCATCCTCCCGTCGGCTCCTCTGGTCCCTATTTCGCGCCCCACCATGGCGTGGTCCACAACACCGTAACCTTGAATCTCTCCGAGGGCAACGGCGTTCAAGTGGGTGGCTCCGGCGTAGGGCTCTTCTCCGACGGCAACGGCCCGGGGCGTGTCTCTGAGAACGTCATCAGCTTCAACAGCCTAGTCCACAATGGCATCGGCGGTGTTAACCTCCACACTCATGTCGGTCCCGCCTTCGGGGCGCCGGCCGACAACATGGACAACAACACCATCACTGGAAATTACATCGCAAGCAACCTCGCGGATACCTTTGACACTGCCACTCCCGGCCGCGTCGGCATCAACATCAACAGCGGCGACGGCGGCTCTCCCGTTACGGGCACCGTCATCTCTTTCAACGCTGTCAGCGATGAAGACGTCGACATCGCCATCAACACTCCTACCACAGTGGAGATTCACGACAACGCCCTGCTTGGCGGCAAAATCGGCGTCGCCAACGTCTGTGCCTATGACTTGGCCACCATTTGCGGAGGAGTCATCGACGCCACCCGAAACTACTGGGGCTGCCCGGGTGGCCCTGGCGCCGGCGGGGCGTGTAGTTCTATTAGTGGTACGAACATTCTCTTCACGCCCTGGATTCCGTAATCCGTCGCGAACGGTCACAATTTATCGGCATTAGCAGCAGGGCCGTGTTTCCCTTTTCCAACCGCCCTGGAACTTGGGGGTCTTTAAGGCAAGCCATGGGCCCCGACGCGGCCCATATCCGTGTTGCGGGAGTGTCCCCATCAAAGCGCTCCTCATCGAGCGCGCAGCAGATCTCGCCCAATGTGCGCCAACCTCTCGTAGGGTTCGCAGCGGGTTCGGGTGCGGCAGCGCCATCCGCAAACCTGTGCACTAGTGTCATCTGGCCGTTAACGGCGAATATCGGTAGCTTGCGCAGACCGCTCACGGACGACCCCGCGCCACGCGAGCCTTTTTCCGAGTTGGCCACGATCCTCCCCAATTCCGCTGGTAAACATGCCGAGGCAGGGGAGATCTATCGTTTGGCTTGCGATATCGGTAATCGGCAATTCCGGCTAAAATAAAGTTTCGAAGGGTTCCTATAGAACTCAGTACCTCCAATGTGGGCCGGGGTGTCAGCCGCGGACTGCTTAACGATCAGTCCCTGCCCGGTTGCGGGTTAACAACCAGGACTTCAATCCGGCGGGCTGTCTGAGTCTTGTGGGGGCCTCTCGAATCAGGAGGAAACGACCATGAAGAGCGCGACCGTGACGCTGTTGCAGTTTTTGGTTATCGGGGTTGCCGCTGGACAGCCGCCGCAGAACGCATCCGTAGCCGACCGATCCAATAAACCGGCCCAGGCCATTAGTTACCGGATTGGTGGAGGCATGACCAAAGTCACCCTGATCGGTACCGGCGCGGTCCCCGAAGCCTACGGCGAAGCAAGAGTCGAGGCCAAGAAAGGGGCGACGTATGTCGAAGCGGAGGTCAAGAGTCTGGCCCAACCGACAAAGTTCGGCGCGACGTTTCTTACGTATGTGCTGTGGGCCGTCTCCCCGGAGGGAAGTACCTATAACCTCGGCGAAGTCCGCATCAACAACGCCGGGGAAGGCAGGCTCAAGACGAGCACCCAGTTGCAGGCCTTCTCATTGTTCATCACCGCGGAACCGTACTTCGCGGTTCACCAGCCCAGCGAGATTCTGGTGCTGGAGAATGAGATCCGGGAGGATACGAAAGGGGAGGTACTGCCGGTCCACGAATACAAATTGATGGCGCGCGCGCAGTATCAGCAACTGGGAAATCCGCTCGCGCTGTCAGTTGACCTCAAGCACGTACCCTTGGAAATGTATGAAGCGCGCAACGCAGCCGAAATTGCCAGGTCGCATGGCGCGGAGCGATACGCGCCGGACATTTTCGCCTCTCTGAATACGAGCCTGAAGAACGCCGAAGATGCTCTGGCACGCAAGGCCGGTAGTGCGGAGATCATCTCGGCTGCGAGACAGGCCGTGCAGTTCGCGGAAGATGCTCGGGTGCTCGCTGTTCGACACCAGCAGGAGGAACAGATCGCGCAGGAGCGGCAGGCGGCTGCCGCCAGCGCCAAGGCCGAGGCCGAGGCCAAAGCGGCCGCCGAGGCAGCGGAAGCCAAACGGAGGGCCGATGCGGATGCACAGCGCCAGTCTGAACTGGCTACCGCCCGGGAGGCGAGGATGAAAGCGGAGGCGGAACTCGCCGCCGCGAAAGCCAAGATGGACGCGGATGCTCAGGCGGCAAAGGCCAAGGCCGATGCGGATGCTCAGGCGGCGAAGGCCAAGGCCGAGGCCGATGTGCTGACCAAGGCCAAGGCTGACGCGGAGGCATTGGCCGCACGAACCAAGGCCGAGGCCGACGCGAGGGAGGCCCAAGCGAATGCAGAGGCCGAGACGCTAAAGGCCAAGGAACAGGCAGCTCAGGAAGAAGCCGAACGGGCCCGCCAAGCCGCCGAGGCTCTCCGCGCGCAGCTGCTGGAACAGTTCAACCGTATCCTCGATACCCGGGACACGCCGCGTGGACTGGTGGTCAACATGGCCGATGTCCTGTTCGATACCGCCAGATTCGATCTACGACCGATCGCTCGGGAGAAGCTGGCCAGGTTCTCCGGCATTGTGCTGGCTCATCCGGGATTGAATCTCGCCATCGAGGGACACACCGATAGCACCGGGAGCGATGAGCTCAACCAGAAACTCTCAGAGCAGCGGGCTGAGTCGGTTCGAAAGTACCTGATTGTACAGGGATTGCCGGATTCCAGTTTGACCGCCACGGGATTTGGGAAGACGATGCCGATAGCCGACAACAGCACAACGGCGGGCCGCCAGCAGAACCGGCGGGTGGAAATCATCATCTCAGGAGAAGTCATCGGCAGAAAGATCGGTAAGTAGTGATTGTCTGTGGCGCGCTACCCGCTTGGTGGCCCATGTGAATTCGCATGGCGCAACGAATGTGGAACAAAGGCCGGGAGGATCGCGCTCTTCGTCCCCAGCGTCCTAATGCAGGGCGCCCGGTCTCCAGGCCTTTGCATCCGCCTCTGCGCGGCCCCCGCGAATCTGATTGTCTTCTCGAACCTCAGTTGTTTGCGATAGGGCCGCTTTTCATCTCTTGGAGGACGCAGGTTCTCACCCAAATGGTGAATTGCGCAGCAGTTGGAAACCCGCGCGGAAGTGCCTTGCGGCCGCCGCTTGGCCTATGATCATCCACGGGTAGTCGCACAACATTACCGAATTCTTCTCCGTCGCACCATTGGGTCCTCCAGCCGGATGACGCGCTGGTCGGAAAGAACGTTAAGAGTGAATATCGCTAGCTATTCTCTCGGGGCGGGCATCTGGGCGCGGAGGCGTTCACCTCAAAACGGAGGTGGCTTTGCCGGTCGGGCCGCCATCGCAGTGTGGTTATTTGAATCCTGTGTGGTTATTTGAATTTGGCAGTCACGCTGACGCCGATTTCGCCCTGTACGATGCCGATATCCAGACCGGTCGCTGGCAACGCCTCATAGATGTCGTTCTGGATTTCGACACCGCCGCTGCCGGCCGGCAGAGCCGACAGGATATAGGCGGGCACGGTAAGCTGCCCATCACCGGCATTCGCCAGGCAGGTGAAGCCGCCGGCGACGGAGGGCGTATTGGCTGTGGCGGCCGAGGTGGACGTGCCGGTGACGAAGACGTAAGAGCCGGGATTGCCGCCTGTCCACGTCACCGTGAATCCCCGGCTGCGGTCGATTGTCGCGGCGACGTTCTGGTTGGTCCAGCTCAGAAGAGGATTTGAGAAATTCAGCGTCGAGGTGAACGAGCCCACATCGGCGCCTCCCGTTCCTTGAAAAGTGTAGGAGCCTCCGGATTGCGGAATCGCGCCGGCCGTCAGGGTTGCGATAAACGCCCCCTTGATGCCCAACTGGTTTGCCAGATTGACCGAAAGCCCGCTGGGGCCGGTAAGCCCGATTTGCCCCGGATCGAGGCCGGTGAAGGTTCCCACGCCGACGGGTGTGAGGTTGCTTACCAGGCATCCCCCGGGTGACACGGGGTTGGTGGGCGAGTAAATACCCTGGTATTTCTCGAACGCACCCGTGGCGCTGGTGCTATACGTGAGGGTCCCGTTCGCTCCCGTCCTCACGGTCTGAATGAGTCCGACAAATCCGGTACGTATGGTTTGCGAACCCGGCACCACCTGGCTGCCGCTAAGACCATTAACGGGGTCGACGCAAGCTCCGCCTCCGGCATTGACGGGAATGGTTGCGATATTGCTTGGCACGCCATTCGACACAGCCACGATCGCGATCCAACAGCCGTTTGGCGTGGACGCGGGTATGGTGAGATTGATCTGATTGACGCCCGGGTAGCCGGCCGACCCCTGATAGAGAATGGTGGCGGGCGTGCCGTCGATATAGATTTGCAGCGGAGTTGCCACGGAGTGAGGGGTGGTCGTATAGGTGGTGTCGCTGTCGGCCGGGTCAGCCCCCAGGCCAGTGGTCCAGAGAACGATCGTCTCGCCGGGGGTTCCGGAAGCAGTGTAGGTGAGGAGCCCGCCGGTGATGGCGTCGGTGGCGACGGCGGAGTTGGTGTAGAAAGTGTTGATGCCGAGCGCGGCGGGTACCACCACGAGCGGCTCGGCGTTGCTCGCCACCCCTTTATAGGTGACGGTCAGCGTGCCGGTTCCAACCGGCGTCGATGCCGGGAGCACGGCGGCAATCTGGGTGGGGCTGGTGTAATAAATCGCCGGCTGAACAGTCACCCCCGCCACCGTAGCGGAGATGCTGGCCCCGTTTAGCGTCAGCTGAAGACCCGGCGCGGCGCTAGATTGCAATACCGGAGTGCCGGGGTCGGCGAGGCCCGTTCCGATGATCACGAAGATGCTGCTGGGGGCGATCCCGTAGTTCGGGAAGCCGGCGAAGATGTTGCTGGAGTTATTGCGAATCGCGGTGATGGTGGGCGGGCCGGTAGTTCCGCTGCCCGTCACGCCGAACGTGGTGAACATGAGGGTAATGGTCGAGCTTGTCGACCCGGTCACCAGTACCTTGGCCCAATGGCCGCCATTGGTGTGCACGAAAAAGCAATCGGTCAACGAAGCTTCGACGGCAGTCAGCGTGGCGATGGAAATGGTCGAGGTAGAGTAGCCGGGATATAGTTCGACGATGAGCTGGGAAATGTCGGCAAAGTCAGCGCTGCTCTTGTAGCCGACGTTGTTGACGGTAGCGGAACCCAGCGGTGCGATTCCGTTCGCACTGAACTGGATGTCGCCGCCGGAATTGGAGGCCGCTCCCGTGTCGAGGCCCAGGTTAGTTGGATTGGAACTGGAAAGGGTTACCGTCTGGGTGAGGTCGGCTAGCGCGGTCGCTGGGAGAATGAATGCCAGAGCGGGTACCACGGACCACAGAGCAGCTTGAAATGACTTCATACAGTTCCAATGGGGATGGAATGCGGATTCTTTCAAGAAAACCGCGCCCAAGAAAGAACGGCCCCTCCGTTTGACGCTGCGAGCGGCGACGACCTCGCCAAGAACATTAACCGTGAATATCGCTAGCTATTCTGCTGGCAGCCCGGGCCGCCCGCCGCTCCAATCGCGCGCGAAGTGCGATGCACGAGATTCCCATTGCCCGCGCCCAAACCTCAGCCATGCTTTCCACCGGGCCGGCGACGAAGCCTGCGCGCGCCAGCGTTTTGCGAGCCAATCGGTCGCTGCCGGATCATTCCGGGTTATCGCGCAAATAGCCGGGCGCAACGGCTTCTCAAGCCCTTGCAGGCGCCTGGCAATCGTCTTCATCGGTCTTGCAGCTCGGCGGCATGCGGACGTACTGCACGGTCGCATAGTACCCAGCGCTATCGAGGTCTATTTCGCAGGTCTCCCGATTCGGTTAGGATTTGTGTCATCGAGTTCGACGCAGGTCTCGCCCGGGAGCCCCGCGCGGAGCCCGAAAGGAGTTTGTATGGCATCGGACCAGGATTCGTGGATTCAGAGCGCACTCGGTGTGGATGTCGGCAGCATCGTCTCCAAAGTGAAGTCGGTCGCCTCTTCGGCGGTCGATACCGCGTCGAACATGGCGACGGCCGCGGTGGACGACGTGAAATCGGCCGGGAGCGCCGTTGCCGATACGGCCGCGACGGTGACCTCGGCTGCCGCCGCCGAAGTGAAGTCCACGGTGAACGAGGTGACCAGCGAAGCGAAGGCGGCGGTGGCCACCGCCACGAAGGTCGCCTCGGCGGCGAAATCGACCTTCACGAAAGCAGCCACAACTGCGGCGAAGGCAGTTTCGACCGCAGCGTCGGCAACCGAAGATGCGGCGGGCAAGGCTTGGAAGGATGCCAAAGCCGGCGGCGGCGCCGTTGTGGACGAAGCCAAGGACATCTACAAAGGCATGCAGGGGAACGCCAAGCTCGTCAAGGAGGGCGAAGGCTACGTCAACAAGGGCATCGACTGGCTGGAAAACGAAGCCAAAAGCGGAACCAAGTGGGCCGCCGATCAAGCCAAAGGGATTCCGGTAGTCGAGCAGGTTGCGAAGGGAGTGGAGGAAACCGTCGACCAGGATGTCGACTTCGCGGGCGGCGTCTTGAAGGGCGCGACCGGTCTCGTCGGAGGGGTGGTGGGAGTCGTTGCCGACCCGGTGGATACGGCCAAAGGGCTGTACACCATGAGCGAGCACCTTCCGGGAATCGGGTTACCGGCAAAGGCGCTGGCCGAAGCCTACGACGTGGCCACGACCGACAAGACGATCGCGCAGGCGGGCCAGGAGATGGCCGATCCGACCGCCGACGATAAGTATTGGACGACCGTGGGGAAGGCGCTGGTGGATCCGATCGTAAAGTCGGTGAAAGACGGCAAGCCGATGGAGGGAGTGGGGCAGGCGGCGACGCAGATCGGGTCGTTGCTCATCGGGGCGGGAGAAGTGGGTGCGGCGGCGGAGGTTGCCGAGGCAGCCGGGACGGCGGGCAAGGTCGCGGAAGTGGCTGATGTGGCGGCGACGGCGGGGAAGGTGGCCGACGTAGCCGATGTGGCCGGAACGGCTGGAAAAGTCGCGGACATCGCCGACACGGCGGGGAAGGCTGCCGACGTCGCCGACACTGCGGGATCGGCGAGCAAGGCGGCCGACGCAGCCGCGGGTGCGAAGCAGGTTCACGCACCTCCCGAACCGCCCGTCGACCCGGGAGCACTCACCGAGCGCCCAACGGACCCCCACGCGCCCGAAATAGATCCCGAGTCGCCCACCGAGCACGATCCGGAGAAACCGCAAGAAGAGGAATCCGGCGAACCCGAGAGCGAGGGAGTTGGCGACAAACCGCCGGAGGATCCCTACGATGCTGAGGGCTGGGAGAAATACTACGCCAAGCATCCCGAGGTGAAGCGATCGGTGGGAGCGGCGGGTGCGAACGATCCCAAGATGGCGGGCGAAGGCGAGGAGGCAGAAGAAGCCGAGGAGGCAGAGGAAGCGGAAGACGCAGCGAAAGGTGAAGATCCCGACGCCACTCCGCCTTACGGAATCACCACCGACGGCAAGCGCGTAATCCGCATGGACAAACCCCAGGTCACGTCCGGCGCCGAAGAAACGCGCGTCACCTGGAGCGGCGACCCCAAAGCCGTCGTGCAGTTCAAGCCGCTGCCGGGCGGCGGCGTCAAGATCGGCTACATCAACGTCGGATCGCAGGCCGGAGATGGCGCCAAAATGTTGGCGACCGCTCTGCGTAAGGAAGCGGAGAGACTGGGGAATCCGGCGATCGCCAAACCCGCGTTCCTCGAGTCCCACAACGTGGTCAATCAAACCATCGAAAAAATGGTCGCGGAAGGCGAGACCGAAGCGGCCGAAAACATCGTGCGGCGCTTGTCCCAGGCTTACGGCAAAGAGCTTGGAGGCAAGGTTGGGAAAGTGGTGTTTGACACGCAAGGCGAGAAGATAGTCGTCAAAATCAAGATCGATTACTGAAAGGTGTATCCGCGGGGGTTTTGCTGGCGGCACTGACGCTGACGCGCACACCCTCCTCGCGCGGAGACGCTGAATGGCATTAATCCGCCGCGCGTTAAGGACGAATATCGGTAGCTTCGGCACGCCCGCGAAGGCCTGCGCATCCGCACGAAAGATTGCGCCCCTTACCGAGCTGCTTCCGTCTCACACGCCGGACCGGCTTCCCCGATGGGAGCCGACTGGACAAAGTACGATAAGCCCACAATAACCGGCCAATGTTGTGAGTGGGGGCTCGCGTCCGCCAACGAAAAGCAGTATTCTTTTTTCGTTCGAAACTGACTTTACCGGAGGGTGAAGGCCCGGCCAGCTGATCGAAACTTAGCAGGGACGGTCGCGGCGGGCCTTCACGCCAGCCGTGATTCTCTTTATCGCACTGCCAGAAGCGAAAGACAACATCGACCCGGGGTGATCCCGTTGGAACTTTCTGCCGCGGCGATGCCCGCTTTGCGGCGAGCACACGATTACCGGCCACGGACGGCGGCTCCGACTGGCCCACGATGACGGCCATGAACGCATCTGGGTGCGGCGCGGAATCTGTCATCCCTGCAAGCAGACCTTTACAATCTTGCCTGACTGGCTCGTTCCACGGGCGCCTTTCAGTTTGCCTTGCCGACAGCAGGCCTGTGAGAGCATCGCCGCCGGTATCTCCGTCGAGCAAGCCGCGCCACACTGCAAAGATGCGTCGCGATCGCCGGATTCATCTACTGTGCGCCGCTGGGCATGGCGTCGAGTGCTCAGCCTATGGTGCTGGCTGACAACCGGGACTCATGGAGGGTACTTTTTGCGGGCACCCACCATCGTCGCCTGGGATCTCGGCGCGCTCTGCCGTATTCTGCCAATCGAGGCAAGCAGTCCGTGAATCGCATGGCACTCGATGAACTGAAACAGCAGATACCGTTGCTGGAGTATCTGCAAGCACATGGTTGGCAGCAGGCTCGGCCCATCGGCTTCGGCCGCCTCCTGGGGCTGTGCCCGCTGCACGCCGACCACCAGCCCAGCTTTCTCGTCGACCCCCACAAAAATCTGTTCCACTGTTACGGCTGCCGTCGCGGCGGTGACGTAATTCGTTTCGCCGAACTCTATCATCAGGTGGAGTTTCCCCAGGCCGTGGCGCTGTTGCGGGAATGGTGCGGCGTGGCGCCGTTACTGCACCAAGCCGTGGATTACTATCACATGCAGTTACACCGGCATGGCGAGGCGGCTGCCTATCTCGATCAACGCGGACTCCGCTCCTCGGAGCTGATCGAGCACATGCGGATTGGCTACGCGCCCGGCGGTTGCTTGCGCGGTTGGCTGACGCAGTTGGGTTACGCACTGCCAGCTCTGCGTCAAGCCGGCTTGGTTAGCACCGCCGGCTACGACACATACACGCATCGTATCGTGTTCCCTCTGGAAGGCAATCTCTATGGCCGCAGCATCTCCCCTTCTGCTCCGCCTCACCGCTTCTTGCCTGGTTCCAAGGGTGGGTTGTACTCGTGGGAACAAGCCCGGACCTATCCGGAAGTGATTCTCGTGGAGGGCCTGTTCGATTATGCCGTTTTGTGGCAAGCCGGTTTTCAAAACGTCACCTGCTCGCTGGGAACCCATCTTAATGCGCGTCAGCTTCGGCAGCTGTGCGACGGTCCCCGAACCGTCTATCTGGCTTTCGATGCCGACAGCAACGGCAGCGGACCACAAACCGCCGAACGCCTGGCCGACCAGCTCCGCGGCGAAGGCTTGAAAGCTCTCATCCTCGCTTTGCCCGAAGGCCACGATCCCAATAGCTTCTTTACCGCTGGCGGCGAAGCCGGCCAGTTCCGGGCTTTGTTGGAGGCCGCCCAGTGAGAACGTTCCGCATCCTCCATCAGCCCACTTCGGCAGCGCGCAGTCCCTTCCGCGTCGTCGAGGAGCCCTCCCGCCGCGATGTGGAATGGGTCAATCGCTTCCTCGATCGCGAGTGCCTGCGGCGCGTCGCCGAACTTACCCTGCGCACCTATGCCAACGGGTTGCTCCACTTTCTGCGCTGGTGGGAGAGCGTCTATCATACGCCCGAGATCACCGAAGACGCACTCTCCGAGGCCACGCTTCTGGAGTATGTCCGGTTTCAATCCAGCCAACAACCCCCACTTTCCGGATCGACCATCAACGAGCGCGTGGCGATTGCCGATCGCGCGGTGCGGGCCCTATTTCCGGCTGCTCCTGGACAGATCGCCTCCGGTTTTCAAGTCACTTACTGGCGCCGCGCCCCTATGGGGCTCGGACGCCCCCGGCCCACCCTCAGCCGCGTGCGCGTGAAAACACCGAAACGAACCATCGTTCCCTTGTCGGTGGATGAGGTGGCGCGCTTCTGGTCCAGTTTCCGCTCCTCGCGCGATCTGGCCATCGTCGGCCTGATGCTGTTGCAAGGACTCCGCTCGCGCGAGGTGCTGCATCTCAATCGTGACGACGTGCTGTTGCCCGAAGCCCAAATTCGCGTCCACGGCAAAGGCAATAAGGGACGAATCCTTCCCCTCGCACCGGAAGCAGTGCAACTCCTCGATCATTATTTGCGGGCCGAGCGGCCCAACCCCGCCAGCGCCGCTTTGTTCGTCTCTTTGAAGGGACCCGCCCGCGGTACCCGCATGACGCCCGCTGGGCTGCGGTCCCTATTCCGCTATCATCGCCAGACCACTGCGGTCAAAATAGCCAACCCTCACCGCTTCCGGCACACCTTCGCCTCCGACATGTTGCACGGCGGCGTCAGCCTGCCCGCGCTCATGCATTTGATGGGGCATGCCTTTATTC
>Ga0182013_10004839_pt1 | contig 15982 bp, 13 predicted proteins | sample 612S2MmetaG_FD_120487 | JGI IMG/M metagenome (GOLD analysis project Ga0182013, IMG submission 120487) | Permafrost microbial communities from Stordalen Mire, Sweden - 612S2M metaG | ecosystem: Environmental > Terrestrial > Soil > Wetlands > Permafrost | place: Sweden: Stordalen | collected...
ACCGACTCATCCTGATAGAGCCCCGCAATCACCGCGCTCTTGCCGACATTGGCCTTCAAATCCTTGGCGACTGCGGCCAGAAACTTCTGCTGGGCATCCGTCCAGGCATACGACGGCGCATTCACGCCAGCTACGCCGACAGCCTTGGCCAGTTCCGCCACAAATGCCGGAATCTCGCTCGCCCTCAGGCCCAGGCGATGCTCGGCCTTCATTCCAGTGGTAGTCGGTGTGCTTTCGACGGCGTAAAGCCTGTTCAGATGATTTGGGTCCTTGCGCCGCTTTGCGTAACTGCGGACCAGCGCGTGAAATCCGGGGAAGCTGGCGCCTGACAAAAAGTCCGCATCCAGCGACACAATCACATCGGCGTCGTCCAGCGCGTATTGAACATTCAATCCCTTCGAAGCAGCAGTACCAGCCAGCGCCGGGTCATACTGCACCAGCTTCGCCTTGGGCCATGCCGCCTGCGCCGCCTTCCACTGCCGCGCCAGCGTCGGAGAGGTAATGGTCGAACTCAGGAAATAAATGCCGGTGCCGTCTTTCGTTCCCGCGACCTTCTCGCGGAAGGCCTTGGCGAACTCCGCCCAGTCGCGATTCTCGCCGCGATACATCACATGCTGCGAGCGGTCCGGATCGTAAAGATCGAGCAACGTGCCCTGCGTATACGGATCGGATGAACCGGCGTTGTAAGCGTGTTCCGGATTGCCGTCCACCTTGATCGGCCTAAATTCGTCGCTCTTGACCAGCAGCGGCACACCGCCAGTCGTGAACGGATGCGCCGTGGCAAAGTACATCGGCTTGCCCAGCACCAGGTCTTCTGGCTGCTTCACATAGGGATAAATCGTCTCTTCGGGCTGCTTGGTGCAACCGGCCAGGCCGGCCAGCGCCATCGAAGCGCCCATCAGTTTCATAAAGCCGCGCCGCGAAACCGGATCGACCCACTCCTGCGCCGCGGAAGGAAACTCCTTCTCTACCGCCGCCTGAAACTCCGCCGAATCGGCCAGCTCGTCCACCGACCGCCAGAACCGTTTGCCCTTGACGCCCTTCAACTCCTGGCGAACCTCGACCAGCGTCATGGGCGTTGGGGTGTTTTTCGTTTCGTGCTCCACGGCATTCCCCGCCTTGTTCGTGCTTCCGCTCTTCCCGTTGTTGTCGATTGGTCCGCTCATCGGTGGCAGACCTCGCAGCTGGTAAGGTCCTTCGGGGTCCGAATCTTGTAGTGATCCACCAGGAAATGCCCCAACTCATCCTGGCTGGTGAACTTCTGGTAGACCGGAGCCACAGGCAATGCCGCTGCGGCTACATCCCCCGCCAACCCATGCGTACTCGCCATAGGCAAAGTGAGCGATGCCATCTGCGCCCCCGCACCACCCGGATCTTTCGTTACGCAATTCACGCTCTCAGCCGTCGGCACGCCCGCCTTGTCGTCCGCCACCGAGCACCACACCGGCCTGTCGCTCGCCGGCTTCTCCCACGCCATGTTGTAGACCTGGCTCGTCGGCCGCAGATTCTTCGCCGGATTCCTGTGGCAGTCCAGGCACCACTCCATCTGCAGCGTGTTCTGCTCATACATCAGCGGCATCTGGTCCACACGCCCATGACACGTCGCGCAGCCGAGCCCTTTGTTCACATGAATCGAGTGATTGAAGAAGACAAAATCGGGCAGGTCGTGCACCCTGATCCATGGCACCGACTCCCCCGTTGCCCAGCTAGTGCGAACTGGCTCCAGCAGTTGCGCGTTGGTCCAAATCTGCGCGTGGCAGTTGATACAGGTCTTGGTCGGCGGGATTCCCGCATAGCTCGACTTCTCAACCGTGGTGTGACAGTACTGGCATTGAAGCCCCAGCCCTTGCACATGGTGCTTGTGGCTGAATGGCACAGGCTGCTCAGAACGCTGACCTTGCCGTGTCACCCAGGGCGAACGTTGCAGTTGATCGAGCGTAACTCCCAGGGCGATCACGATCAGCCCCGTCAGCACCAGGCTCATGCGAGCAAGCGCGTTGGAGCTGCGGTCAAAAATTTGCGCCATGAATGCTTTTCCTGCTGGATTTTTTGCGTTTGGATGCGCCCGCTGTGCCAGCGGTCACACAGGTTGTGTACAAAATTCAATCTTGGGTAAGACTCACCCGCGACGAGGGGAACCCCGAAAATTCAATATAACAGCCCAGATACGCCACGCAAGGGCCTGAAGTCCCGATTTTAAAAAAAATCTTGTGCAAAATGACCTTCGTAACCCGTTGATAACTAAACCGGTTGTGATAAGCGCGATTGCGGGGAATAACTCACCGTGCCTCTGGCTGCTTGCGTACCAGAGACTGGGATTATGCCTTCAAAAATATCACGCCAAATCAAGGTTTAGCCACCTTGTCTTGAAACACCTTTCACAAAAATGCTGTCACACCCGATCCTGCTCGGCCGGCTTCGCACAGGTTTCGGCAAAACTGGTGTCAGCCGAACTCGGCGGCCATCCAATCATTACCAGAAAAACATCCAAAACAAAAAGCGCGATCGCAATGTCGTTGTACAGTGTCGCCTGTGCCGAATTTGGCCAGAACTGGTTGGCCGCCCAGAAAAGAAACGCGACCGCCAGCAGGACCGCTTTGATAAGTTCCCTTGCCGGAGGCCGGTGTACCACCTGATATATCAGATAAGCGACGGCTATCATCGCAAGCGAAAATGCACCAAGAAAGTCGTGACTCCCACCAGGAAACCGCTGCGGGAACGCATCCCACACCAGCAGCACTCCGACGTCGACAAGGGTTAAGAAACCAAGAATTACGGGGAGAGCCCGATGGGCCCGGTCTAAACGGCTGTACATAGCTCATTATTGATCGCCCTTCGAAAAGAAACCATAAGGGCGGCCTGGAGCCCCTTGGAAAACTGTTGCTCCTTGGAAAATCAGATTCGTCCGGCCGCTGAGCGGAAGGCCTCTTTGTCGTGATACCCGTGACAGAGCCTGACAACCGGTTGCTATAGAATTCATAAGGGAATTCATCGGCTCGTAACAGTCGACCTCAAAATACAATTGGCAGAGCGGACCTCAAGAATCAGAAACCTGAGGGTTGGCGTTATCCAGTCCCGGGCCGCGCTGCCCCCACGCAGGTTGTTCCTGACTATCTCCAAAGGCTCGGAAAGGAAAGACCATGAAGTACGCCGGATTGCTGGTCATGCCCGCCGGATTCTTTCTCTCGATTGCCGCACTTGTGCTGTTTAGCGATCCGACGCAGCGAGGGGTCTTCGTGGTCTGCGGCTTGGTGGTCGAATTGCTCGGCCTGGGGGTCGCGGTCCGCGGTCACATGCTGGCCCGGGGAGAGAGCCGCCCATGAGCCCGACAATGCCTTCCGTCATGCCTGACGCTGTTTTTGCGCTGACCCTCGCGCTACTCCTGCTTGCACCGCTTGCCATTGCGGGCGTGGCGCTTGTCAATGCCGGCCTCGGCCGCTCACGCTCCGCCGCGCAGGCCCTGCTGGGCAATCTGGCAATCATCGCCGTGACGGCGATCGTCTTTGCCCTGGTGGGGTCCGCCTTTGCCGGCTCTCTGCCTGGCGGCGCTGGCCACACATTTCAATTGGCCGGCAAACCATGGAATTGGCTCGGCACCGGCCCGTTTCTGCTTGGCGGCATGGGCTCGGCCCCCGCACAATCGCAACTTGCGCTCATCTTCGAGTTCCTCGCCGTCGCTCTTGCTGCCTTGATTCCCTGGGGTTCGGGAGCCGATCGCTTGCGGCTCGCTGCCGGCTGCGCCATCGCCGCGGTCCTGGCCGCTTTTGTGTTTCCCCTGGCGGCCCATTGGGTCTGGGGCAGCGGATGGCTCGCCCAGTTGGGAGTCAACTTCGGCACGCCTGGGGCAGAACCCGCCGGATTTCTCGACGCAGGCGGCGCGGGCACTGTTCATGTGCTTGGGGGCTTGAGCGCGATGGCCGTCATCTGGATCGCCGGTCCCCGCCGCGGCAAGTTCCCGAAGGAAGGGTTTTCTACCGCCATGCCCGGCCACAACGCAGCCTATGTGCTCTTCGGCTGCCTCATTTGCCTTGTCGGCTGGATGGCCTGGAATGCCGCCGGCGCAATCCTCTGGCTCAAGGCGCCGTTGTCGGCCCTGCCTCTCACTGCAATCAACACGTTGCTCTCTGCCTCGGCGGCTCTCGCGGCCACTTTCACCGTGACCCGCGTCCGTTTCGGCAAGCCCGACGCCAGCCTCTGCGCCAACGGCTGGATGGCCGGTCTGGTCGCCTCGAGCGCCTGCGCCGCCCTTGTCTCGCCAATTGTATCCATCTTTGTCGGCATGGTCGCGGGCATCGCCACGCCGCTGCTTGTCGAGTTGTTCGAACTCGCACTCTCTGTCGACGACCCCTCCGGCGCTATCTCGGTCCACGCTGCGGCCGGCCTGTGGGGGCTGCTCGCCGCCGGAATCTTCGTGTCCAGGCCCGGCCAGTTCGTCGCTCAAGTAGTCGGAATCGCCACTCTGCTCGGCGTGTTTCTCCCACTCGTCTATCTGCTCTTTTGGCTGCTCAATCGCGTTGTGCCTTTCAGAGTGGACCCCGACGGCGAACGCATTGGCATGGACCTCCACGAGCTGGGCGGCGGTGCCTATCCGGAGTTTGTCATTCACCGCGACGAATCGTACCGGTAGATCCACCGGTACGATTCAAAGGCAGGCTCCTACTCTACTTCGCCCCAATCAGCCGAATGCGCGCCGTGAAAGCCCTGCCCTGGAACTCGCTGAAGGTTCCATATTGCGGAGAGTCCATCACGTTGTTCACCATCGCGGGATTCCCGCTGTCCGTTGCATTTTCCATCACGCCGCGCAATCCAAAGTACGCGCCGCGCAAATGAAACTTCCACTCCAGGCCAGGACTGAAGTTGACGTACTCCGGAAACCGCTGCGAACCTGCCGCCCCCACAACCTGCCGATTTGCATTCACAGCCGTGTAGGGAAACCCAGTGCGCCACTCCAGCAAGTAAACGAAGTCCCAGCTCTTCTTCAACTTCAGCAACGGCACCGGCAGCCACCCCCACGAGATCGCGCGGTTCGGCGTATCCCATCCCAGGGGCCCGCTCTGTTGCGAACCAAGCGGCGAGACGGTGGGCATGTAGTCAAGCGCCGCATTGGTTCGTGCCGAAGAGCGCATGTACGACCCAAACAGCGAATATCCGTTTGCGAACAATCGCCGCGCGTCGACTTCGAAGGAATCGTAGTCGTCCTTGCGCTGGTTGGTTAGCAGATAATTCCCCCAGAGCGCCGCGGCCCCGCTCTGATTCACAAAAGTGAACACATTCGACGTCCGCTTCTCAACGAAGTTGACGCCGGCAAAGATCTGCCCGGGCAGTTTGTGTTCCACGCCCAGGCTCCAGTTGACGGCGCGCGCCTCGTGGAGCGAACTGTAGTTCGTTGTAAAGCTCGTCTCCTGCGCAGGGCCTGTTGGCGTCACCCCATCGGCCGCGTAGTAAGTGTCAAAGCGAATCCCCGCCAGCGCGCGCGTCAGGTATTCAAGCTGTGTGTGCTCGTAGTAAAGCCCGATGCCGGCCGAATACTTCGTCGTGCCCTCCCCGCCCGGCGGCGTGTAGACAGCCGCAATCCGCGGCGATACCAACGGCCGTCTCACAATCTCGTCCCAATCAAAACGCACTCCCGGTTCGATCACCAGCCCCTTGCGCGGTTGCCAGCGTTCCTGGACGTAGGCGCCCACTTCGACGTTGTGAAGCTTGAAAGGCGCGGTCACGGGAAAAGTACTCCGGCGCAAGAGCGTTCCGTCTTCACGCAGATAATTGATCGGCGCGCGCGCAACCAGCTCGCTGTAGCCCACGTGATTAAGCTCAAGCCCGAGTCTCAGATCGTGCTGCCCTTTCCAGCGTCGTGGAGGCAGAAAAAGCGCCGCAGTGCCTTGCACGCGCTGCGAGCGCCCGGCTTCGTTCTCGAAGTAGCTGCCTTGGGTGAGTTCCGGCGTGATCTCGTAGGGAGCGTTTCCGTGCGGCTCGTATCCGTCCCGCACGCGAATTCCGCCTATTCCAACGTCCAGCAACTCGCCTCCGGCAAAGCTAATCTTGTCGCGAAGGTAGGGCAGCCACGAGATTGTGTCGCGCTTGGTGGTGCTCTCCTGCGGCGTCAACGACGAGATGCCGTCGTAGCGGGAGTGATAATCGTTGAAAAGCAGGCCGCCGGTGAGAATGTTGGCGGGAGTTGGATTGGCCTGAACCTTCAGGATGTTGGTTCCGCGGCCCACCGTGTTGGTATCGGCGTTGGCAGGAAGCTCCGCTATGTAGATGTCGTCGTACTCCACCTCCATGCCATCGTAGAACCAGGCCCGGTCGCGCGCGATCGGCCCGGAAAAAGTGAATCGGGGAACGAACTTGTCGAACCGAAGTCCATTGAGGCTGCGAAACGAAGGAACGAAGTTGGTGGCGTTGAAGCGGAATTTGTTGTCCCCCATTCCCGTGTAAAGAGCGATGACTCCACCCGTCGAGCGGCCAAACTCCACCGGGTAACGCGTCGTCTCCGCATCAATGGTCCGAACTGCATCCGGGCTGACCCGCATTGCAAACGCCCCGTTGACCGGCGAGCGGATATCGAATCCGTCAAGCTCATCCAGCGTCTCCCAAGGCGCCGAACCAGCTACGTGAATCTGTCCCGCTGCGTCCTGCACAACGCCGGGATTAAACGGCAGCAGCTCACGGATATCGCGCGAAGTCTGGTAGGGAATGTTCACGATCTCCGGCGTGTTCATCGTGATCTGGTCAGAGGTTTGCTCGGGATCGATGCCGGGAACCGACGCGGTCACATTCACCTGCTCCTGCACAATCTGCTCGTGCGTCAGCACAATCCGGACCTTGCTCAGTGTCGGGTCAACCCCGCTCTGTACGTCTTGATAAAAACCGGGCTTTCCTGACCGAATCTGGTACGGCGAGTTTTGCCTGGGTACAAAGCTGCAATGGCCGTCAAAGTCGGTCCAGATATCGAGAGCGCTCTCGCCGGGCTCAAGGACCGTGATCTGCGCGGCCGGAACTGCCACGCCGTTTTCGTCGACTACCGTAACGGCAACTGAATCAGATGAGTCCTCAGGCGCCCGAGCGGAAGACTGCTGCCCGCCCGCAACCATCGCACATAGGATCAGGAGCAGAATGGCGATCACGCGCCTTCCGCAATCAGAATGCGGAATGGAAATCAATCGCAGCTTCGGCCCTGATTGCTGTTCCGTCACGGCGCAAGTATACCGCCCGCTACAGGTTCTCCCTGTACCCCAGTCGGTTCCTGGTCGCCGACCTGAACATAAGGCGCAAACTTGGAATCAAGTCGCGAAACGACTCCCTCAAGCGCTTGCTGACTCGGACATCTCAACCCCTGTTAACGCGAGTTCAGAGCCTTCTGCTGTCCCGGATGCAGTCACTACCGAGGTGTGCCGAACGTAAACCCACAGATAGAAGACGCCCATTGCCAGGAGGATTAGCGGAACCGGCCTGGCCAGCATGAGCGTAAGAAATTGACTAGTCAACCCAGTCGTTGCCCCTCGGAGGCGGGCGCTTTGAATGGCGAGAATCTGCAAGGGAACGTCGTCGGTCATGACGATGCCCGCGCCCGTCAACAGAAGCGCAAGCCACTTGATTCGGCTTCCCCGTGACCACACCCCCGCAAAAGCTGGAAAGACGAGAAGCAAGAGCCTGGTGTCGTGCAGCCGATGGTAGATCGGGAGCATCGAGATAGCCGCGATGGTTGCTAGTCCGAGCCATGCACTCTCTTGCGAGAAGCGCTTCCGAAGAGTCGCCACTGCCCAGACGAGGAACAATGGTGCGCAGAAGGCATATGTGGCCGCATTGTAGAAGCTCGCCCTGTCCCTGAAGATACTAAAAACGGTTTGCAGGCTAATTTGAATGGCTCCATGAAAGCGGGGATCAACACCTGCTGGGCCCGGATCGCCGAGACCGCCGTGCACCGAAAAAGTTTCCATATTGGCGTGCAACTCCGCAATCCAGTTAGGCGCAATATGTGAAACCCACAAAACTACTGGCAAGCAAAGTAGAGCGGTCACCGCCAGGGTTTGCAGCGCGCGCTTACGATAACGTGCGTTAGCCAGCAGGAAATAGAGCAAAACCATACCTGCGACATGTGGTTTGACCGCAAGGCTGATTGCGAAACAGAGAATGCCGGCCGGCACAAGCCTCTCCCTGATGAAACACGAGACCGCGATAACGCAAAGACTTGCCGCGATGCAGGCCGCGTTGCCAATCTCAAGAGCCATCTCGCTTCCGATGAGAAATAGGCAGATCAGGCCGCCCGAAATAATCGGCGCTTTGGCCGCCTCGAAATTCCACATGAGCCAGGCGGCCAGAATGAAGCTGGCCGCGGTAAAGATCATCCAAAGTACATGCGCAGAACTCCAAGGAAGCATCGCAAAGGGGACGGTGAGAACAAATGCGGTGGGTAAATTGATGTAGAGCGTCACTACCTGGAGAAACGAATCCGGGGTCGATTCATGGTCACTCCGCTCGGCCTGGTAAACACGGAACAATTCAGCTTGCTGGTATGGATCGGAATGTTGCAACAGGCACCGCGCACCATAATAGTATTCCTTGAAATCCGCCATTGATGCGTGAGAGGCACGCTCCCAGGCCGAGCCCGCCAAAACAAACACAATGCATCCCAAGAGAAAGAGTAGAAGACCGTCGAGCCGCGCTTTTGTCATCTTGGATCTCTCCTCCTATCGGTGTCCCGTGAAAGAGTGCAGGACATCTAGCCGTGTGGTTTGGGTCTGCTCAGGAAAAGGATAGGGCGAAAGAATTGCAGAATCGAGGTCAGGCTGCACGAGCCACGCTTTCCGGTCTTTGTAGTGCTGAATGAGCTCAATATTGTTCGCCCCATCCATCTCTCTTGCCCATATCACTTTGGACCCGTCGATATCGGCAGAGTTGTAAACCCATTCATTAAACGGATTGTGCCGGGAAGAATAGCGGACAATTGCGAGCTGCTTGCCGGGGAGATCTTCCAACATGCTTTCGACACGAAGTCGATCCGTTCCAAAATGGTCTGGACCATACCAAATAACATTCCAGTTGGCAGGCGGATACTCGGGCAACTCCAAATGGAGCGGTCCCGCGTAGAGCCGAAACCCGGCCATCAGGATGCAAACCATTACTGATAACCGAACTAACAAGAGACCGGTGGGCTTATTCCCTAGGCTCCAGAATCGGAGATGGCGCATGGCCTGCAAGCCGATTGCATAGAATGCCGCTGTAAAAGGTGCCAGGTAGTGAGGAACAAGAAAGATCTGAATCGCCATGCCGGCCGTCATCACCAAAACACAAAGAATCAGAAAGCGGATTCGTCGATCTAGGAACACTCGCCGCAGCATGATTAATGGGGGAAGTAATGCGATGCCGGCGAAAAACTGAATTGACATGGCAACCATGAAGGATTTCTGAAGGAGATAGGAAGGCACGGTACTGACCTTCGAGGAGATCTTTACTTCAGTCTCGTAGTAATAATCCCGCATGACAGCGTGCCTGTAATATGGTTCGGGCCGTTGCTTCTGCCACACAAAATAGGGCGCCATGGCGTAAGTTGCGCGATTAACGCTGTACGGCAGGGTAATGGGGCTCCCAAACGCACGGTAATCGTAGTAGCCCAACCAGGCAACGGCGGCGACAATCAAAAGCAGCGGGAACGCTGCACGCCGAAACAAAACGCTTGGCCTCGGGCGGTTCTTTCCGTGGAGAGCCCAGTGGCCCAAAGCGGCCCCCACGGGCAAGCAAAGCAGCACTCCCTCGAAGGGGCGAGACAACGCAAGGATGGCGATGCCTGTCGCGAGCAGAACCCCGTATCGCGGCCTGGCCGTCTTGATCAATCGCGGCAACGCGCCTAGAACCAGCGCTCCAGCAAGCCCCGCAATCGACGCACCGTGATAAGTGTTAATCCAGTAGCTGAACAGCCCCAGATGCACCACCGCCAGCATCCCTCCAAGAAAGGCCCAGGTGGCTGGCAACCAAGCCTGTAACATCCAGCAGATTGCCGCGCACATCAGTACAGTCGCAATCAGCTGGCCATACCAGAAATTTCCCAGCAGGACCTTGCCTGCAGCGAGCATCAGCCCCTGTGCGGGAAAGTACATGGACATATATGTGGGCTGCATGCTGATGTGGATGCTCTCGAAATGAGTCCACATGGCGGGCGTGGGATTGGTCAGCCGCCCGTGCGCGAAGGTGTCTGCGGAAAGGAGAAAACTAAAATCATCGGGAACAAATGGAATCGGAATCGGACAGACAGGTAGAATGGCGAGCCGCAACAGAAGTGCGGAAAATCCTACGAAAGCAACGGCCAGGCCCCGCTTTCGCGCCAACGGTGCAAAGATCCGCTCGATCCGCGCGAAAAACGAGGAGCCCAGATGCGGCCAGCCCAGCGGCAAGAGAACGGCGACTATCGTCAGAATGAGTTCAAGAGCAATCGGAGCGATACCTAAGTGCGCTTCGGAAGGCGGCGTCATATCAGTAATTCAACCCCCCTCAAGAGGCAACACGATGCCCGGACTGTTGGCCTTATAAGCCGAGCTTTGCCTGGGAGTAATACTGCTGCGTTATCTTTCTTCCCGTAGCTCCGAATCGCGGCGCGCGGTGGATGCCCAGTCTGTGAGCCACGAAGCCGACAGTAGTAGCCAGCACTCCCATTCCGTACTCCACGCTGCGCTTGAAGTTAATTGAAGATGCTTCCTCGAAATACTTTGTTGGGCAGGAGATTTCGCCAATCTTGAATCCGAACATTACGGCTTGCGCGATCATCTGATTGTCGAAAACAAAATCGTCGGAGTTTTCCAGCAATGGAAGCGTCTGCAGCAGCTCACGCGAGAAGGCCCGGAAGCCGGTGTGGTATTCAGAAAGCTTGACCCCCAGAAACAGATTTTGAAACGCCGTCAGCAGCCGATTCGCAACGTACTTGTAAAACGGCATTCCGCCCTTCAGCGCGCCTGCACCAAGAATGCGCGACGCCAGAACCATGTCATACACACCGCTGGCGATCATGCCTGCCATCGCAGGAACAAGCAACGGCGTGTATTGGTAGTCGGGATGAACCATGACCACGATGTCGGCGCCCGCGGCCAGAGCTTCGCGGTAGCAGGTTTGCTGGTTGCGCCCATATCCATAGTTGGCGTCGTGGACAAAAGTCTGCACGCCCAGTTTGCGGGAGAGCGCTGCGGTCTGGTCCTTGCTGGAATCGTCAACGAGAATCTTGATGTCCACAACGTCTGACAGTTCACGTACCGTCTGTTCCAGCGTCTTCTCGGCGTTGTATGCCGGCATTACAACCGCAACGCGTTTTCCATTGATCATGATTTCCACTCCCGAAATATCGGTTGTTTCACGCCCAGGGCCAGTAGCCGATTCAGTCCTTCTTGACCACGGTCGGCATTTCTGCAATCGGGTAGGGCACGACTGCTGCCGGCGTTGCATCCGGCTCTACCAGCCAGACGGTGCGCTGCTGATAGTAGTGCATCAACTCCAGATTATTGGTTGTGTCCATCTCTCTTGCCCATACGACTTTGGAACCATCGATATCAGCGAGGTTGTAGACCCATTCGTCAAGCGGATTGTGGTCGTGAGAATAGCGGACGATCGCCAGTTGCTCGCCGGGTAGCTGTTCAAGCCGCGCCTGAATCTGCGCGCGTTGAAGGCCGAAATGCTCCGGACCTTGCCAAGTACTCGTCCATCCTGACGCTGGCCATGCCACAGTCTCCAGATGCAGGGGTCCCGTGAGTAGCCTGACTCCGGCCATCACAAAGCAGATTGTGACGATAAGCCTGACGATCGTCTCACCTGCAGGCTTGCCTTCCGGTTTCCAGACTCGCAGATGGCGCATGGCCTGCAAACCGATGGCATAAAACACCGCCGTGAAGGGCGCCAGATAATACGGGATCAGGAAAATCTCGATCGCAATTCCAGCCATCAGCACTGGAAGACACAGAACCAGAAAGCGGATGCGGCGATCCCTGAGCGCTCTTCGCATCATGATCAGCGGCGGCGCCAGCGCAAAACCCGCGAAGAACAAGATGACTACCAGGATTCTTCCAAACTCTGTTGGAAAATAGTGAGACCATGAATGGATGCTCGGGTACTCCTTTACCTCGAGCACCGTATAAAACTCACGCATCACCGCGTGCCGGTAACCCGGCTCTGGATGCTTTTGTTGCCAAACAAAGTAGGGAGCTACAGCATACGTCGCTCGGTTAATGGTGTAGGGCAGTGTTGTTGGCTTACCGAAAACGCGGTAATCGTAATAGCCCAGCCACGCTACGGCAGCAACAATCAGCAGCAAGGGTAAGGCGGTCCGCCGAAGCAATACCGCACTGCTTGGCCGGTTCTTGCCGTAAAGTGCCCAATGGCCCAAAGCGATCGCGACAGGCAAACACAGCAGCAGGCCTTCATACGGACGCGTGAGGCCGAGAAGAACGATGCCGATCGCCATCAGCATTCCGTAGCGAAAACGTGCAGTCCTCATCAAGCGGGGCAGGGCACCCAGCACCAGAGCTCCGCCCAGCCCGGTGATCATTCCCCCGCCGGCGTAGGTGTTGACCCAATAGCTGAACATGCCCAGGCGCAAAATTGCCAGGATGCCCCCCAAAAGCGCCCACGTGGGCGGCAGCCACGCCTGCAGCATCCAGCAGACCGCGGCGCACATCAGTGCGCTGCAGATCAAGATGCCAAACCAGGGGTTTCCAAACAGCACCTTGCCGGCAGCAAGGATCAATCCCTCCCCAGGGAAGTACATCGACATGTACGTCGGCTGCATCGTGATGTGGAAGCTCTCGAAATGCATCCACATAGCCGGGGTCGGGTTGGTGAGCCGGCCATGGGCAAAGGTGTCGGCTGCAAGCAGATGGCTGAAATCGTCGTGGATGAAAGGAAGTGGAATTGGGAAAAGCGGGAGGATGGCCAGGCGCAGAACGAGTGCAGCCAACCCAACCGATACAACCGGCCATCCCTTCCTTCGGGCAAGTTTCCCAAAGGAGTGCTCGATGCGCTTGAACCAGGGGTTGCCGAGCCGCGGCAGGACAAATGCCATCGCAACGGCGATCGCAGTCAGTCCGCTCTCAATCAGAATCAGCGAATTTGTGTTATCCGGAGCAGAAGGCAGAGACATATCAAGCCACTTCCCGAATCCGGCTGAGGTTGCCATAGATGCCATCGAGCTGCAAGAAGAGCATCTCAGCCAGATTCGAGGAGCGATCTGGTACCCGTGTTGGGAGACTTGTCATCCTGAAAACGTATTGTATAGGCGGGGGATTGCGGGACGGCAGTTGACTCTTTGTCAGGTATCTTCCTCGCAAAGGAGCGACGCTACCTGACAGTGTCCCCTCGCGTTTTCTTGACGGCAACTAGCTAATGTAGACGCCGAGCTTGGTGCTGACGTCGCTGAACGCATGGTTGATGCCCGATGCGAGTTTGCCCATGCCAGCGGTCGCGCCGAATGCAATCAGAGCGACAACCATGGCGTACTCGACTAAGTCCTGACCTTCTTCGCCATCCTTCAGGTCTTGGAACTTCACATAAAGCTTCAGGAGCATGTCGTTCATTGCGGTCTCCCTCTTAATGTTTAACCTGGCCCCGCCCCGGTTCGGTCGGTAGACGCTGCTCATTCAAGCCCTGCCGAATCATTCAATGCAATCTGGGAGGGAACCTTCAAAAGCGGACAATTAAGGCCGCCTATGAGAGGCAGCCAGTGAATACCCTTGTCTGGGAGAGTGCGCTCAGGACGTCAAGCCTGACGTTCGCGCCCCTCCCGCAAGGAAACAGAGCCAACGAGTTGGCCTTCCTGTCGGTACCAAGAACAACGACTAGCTGATGTAGACGCCAAGCTTGGTGCTGACAGCGCTGAACGAGTTGTTGATGCCGCTAGCCAGCGATGTCATGCCGGCTGTGGCGCCGAAAGCGATCAAAGCGACAACCAGGGCATACTCAACCAGGTCCTGACCTTCTTCGCCGTTCTTCAGTTCCTGGAATTTCACATAAAGTTTCAGAAGCAAGTTATTCATTGTGCGGTTCTCCTTGTTGCGCGGACTTCCCAGCCTCAGCTGGATTACCGGCAGGATATAGGATTCTTCCAGATGCGCCTTGTTTTATCGATCCCCAGGAATCAAGGCAGGCATTAGAATTCGTGGCTTCGATCCAGAAACGGGCTACAACGAACTGGTCCATTCGGATGACTATTATTTGTTTACCCTGGCTGGAGGGAGTGCGTGGGTGCCTTGTGCCGATCCACGTGTCCCTCCAGCTAGGAGGCTGAGGTAATTGGGCGCTCTGTCTTGACGTGCGTTGACAGAACTAGCTGATGTACAGGCCGAGCTTGGTGCTGACAGCGCTGAAAGCGGTGTTGATGCCGCTGGCCAGCTTGCCCATACCGGCGGTTGCGCCGAACGCGATCAAAGCGACGACCAAGGCATACTCCACGAGATCCTGACCCTCTTCACGGCTGGCCAGATCCTGGAACTTAACATAGAGCTTCAAAAGTAGGTTGTTCATTGGTGTTTTCTCCATTTTTCGAATTTCCCAGCCTCAGCCGGGCACCCTCAACAATGCATGTTGCTTGCCATTCTCGATATCTCTATGGCTGCCTTATAAATCAATGACTTGCACAATCTCTTCTCAGACTCAACTGCCAAACCCTGTAAACAGGTGTTTACAGCAAGGGCTCGGACAGTCCGGCGCCGTATACATGACTTAAGTGCACGAAGATAAGAAGTTACCAGGAAGGCTCTGGAATCGGCGCGGTCCGCGTGCTCGACCATCGCGGAAAGTAGAATAGCGATCATGACAAGCTCCGACGCTAATGCAGCTAAGCCGCGCATCGATTTCGCGGAATTTTCGATTGCGACCGTCGCCGGGCTGGCGCTTGCATTCACCGCGATGTTCCTTTGCGTTGTACCGCTGGCCGGCAAAATTGCAGCGTCGCGCGATTTCGTTTGTTTTTGGGCCACTGGTCAGCAACTGATCCACCACGCTAACCCTTACGACGCTGCCTCCATGAAGCGGATCGAGCAGTCCGCGGGTCTCGCCAAAGGGTATGGTGTCCTTTACATGCGCAACCCGCCTTATGCTCTGCCAATCGTGCTGGCGCTCGGGCTCGTTGGCCTGCGGATTGGGGCATTTCTTTGGTCCGTTGCCATCTTCGCGTGCCTGGTGACTTCGGTCCTCATCTTGTGGCGGATGCATGGAAAGCCCAGAAACCATTTGCACTGGATCGGGCTTTCGTTCGGCCCTGCCCTGCTTTGCGCCATCATGGGACAAACCACCGTGTTCGCGCTGCTTGGGTACGTCCTGTTTCTTTACCTGCAACGCACCCATCCCTTTCTGGCGGGAATGGCGCTCTGGTTCTGCACCCTGAAGCCGCATTTGTTTATCCCTTTCGCTGCTGTGCTGCTTGTCTGGACCCTCATCTCCCGAAGCTACAGAATCCTCCTCGGGGCCGCGGTCGCGCTTGTCGCAAGCTGCGCCATCGTCTATCTGCTCGACCCAACTATCTGGGCCAATTACGCGCAGATGATGCGTTCGGCTGGGCTTGAGACGGAGTACATTCCTTGCATTGTTGTCGCGCTGAGGCTTTGGCTTAGGCCCAGTGCAGTATGGCTCCAATACCTGGCGCCGCTGCTCGGTTCTGTGTGGGCGCTCGCCTACTTCTGGCCCCGTCGAAACGTGTGGGATTGGGAAAAATACGGCAATCTGCTCGTTCTTGTTTCGCTTGTCGCGGCGCCTTACTCATGGGTTTACGATGGCGGCCTGGCTATTCCAGCGCTGATGCAGGGCATTTATCGGACACGGTCTCGGCCTATGTTGGTGATTCTCGCTTTTGCCAGTCTCGCGATTTTGGTCGAACTTGTCTCCGGCATCATGATCATCTCGCCCTTGTTCCTATGGACCGTCCCGGCCTGGTTTGCATGGTATCTGCTTGCTTGCGCTACCACGGGCCAGTCGCAGACCCGCCAGACCCCAGAGGATGCCGTCTAAATGGGTA
>Ga0182013_10004840_pt1 | contig 15976 bp, 14 predicted proteins | sample 612S2MmetaG_FD_120487 | JGI IMG/M metagenome (GOLD analysis project Ga0182013, IMG submission 120487) | Permafrost microbial communities from Stordalen Mire, Sweden - 612S2M metaG | ecosystem: Environmental > Terrestrial > Soil > Wetlands > Permafrost | place: Sweden: Stordalen | collected...
GCGCTGGGGATCGCCGGCACCGTCACCTGCTGGGGATACAACGTTTACGGCGAGCTCGGGGACGGGACACGTGAAGAAAGCGCGACCCCGGTCCCAGTGGCGGACCTGACGGGCGCGAAAGCGGTAGCCGCCGGCGGCTACCACACGTGCGCCATCACGAGCACCGGCGCCGTCAAGTGCTGGGGAGACGGCACGTATGGTCAGCTTGGGAACGGGAAAACCGAAAGCAGCACGACACCCGTAGAAGTCGAAGGCCTTGCAGGCGTGAAAGCGATCGCCGCAGGCCAGGATCACACGTGCGCGATCACGAGCACCAACACAGTGAAGTGCTGGGGAGAGGGGTCCTCCGGCCAGCTGGGCAACGGCAAGAGCGAAGACAGCTCGACTCCCGTCGAAGTCAGCGGCCTTACGGGCGTGAAGGCGATCTCCGCAGGCACATACGCGACGTGTGCGGTCACGAGCGCCGGCACCGTCAAGTGCTGGGGGGAGGGTAACGACGGCCAACTCGGCGACGGGCAGTTCGAAAGCAGCTCGACACCCGTCGAAGTCAGCGGCCTTACGGGCGTGAGCGCCGTCGCCGCCGGCGGCGAATATGCGTGTGCGCTGATGAGCGGCGGCGCGATCAGCTGTTGGGGCGGCAGTGAATACGGACAACTCGGAAGCGGGACGACAGAAAACCACGACACACCGGTCAAGGTCGGCGGGGTCGCGGATGCAAGCCTCATCTCCGCAGGCGGCGAACACATGTGCGCGGTGACGACCACCGCCGGCGTCAAATGCTGGGGCCTCAACGCATACGACGAACTTGGAGACGGCAAAACCGACATGATCCCCACTGTCCTCGAAGTCGGCGGCCTGTCGAGCGTCAGCGAGGTCGCCGCTGGCAGCTACGACTCGTGCGCGCTCCAGACCAGCGCAACCGTCAAGTGCTGGGGCGACGACAGGTACGGCCAACTTGGGGACGGGAAAACCGAAAACAGCACGACACCCGTCGAAGTAAGCGGCCTCACAGGCGCGAAAGCCGTCGCTCCCGGCGGCGAACACACCTGCGCTCTGACCGGCACCGGGACCGTCAAGTGCTGGGGCGCAGGCAGCTACGGTGACCTCGGGAACGGGGAAACCGAAAACAGCACGACCCCCGTCGAAGTCGCAGGGCTGACCGGTGCGAAGTCGATCGCCTCCGGCTCCTACGACACGTGCGCGGTTACGAGCACCAACACAGTCAAGTGCTGGGGCGACGGCGAGTACGGTCAGGTCGGGAACGGGAAAACCGAAGAAGACAACTCGACCCCCGTCGAAGTCACCGGGCTCACGAACGTAACCGCCGTCTCCGTCGGCGAGGACAGCGCCTGCGCGTTGACAACCGGCAAAACCGTCGAGTGCTGGGGGTTCGGAACCTACGGCGAACTCGGGGACGAAAAATACGAAGAGGCCGATACGCCTGTCGAAGTCAGCGGCATCAAAACCGCCGCGGCCATCAGCGTGGGCGGCTACTACGCCTGCGCGCTGTTGACGACCCATGCGGTCAAGTGCTGGGGCTACGGCCAGTACGGAGAACTCGGCGACGGATCCACCGAATACGCCGCGACGCCGGTCCAGGTAAGCGGCCTCACGGACGCGGTCTCCGTCACCGCGGGCGGCTACCACGCGTGTGCGCTCACGAGCACACCGAGCGTCGTGTGCTGGGGAGACGGCGCCTACGGTGAACTCGGGAACGGGAAAACCGAGAGAAGCAACACTCCCGTCGAAGTCACAGGTCTTTCCAGCGTCAGCACCATCTCGGGCGGCGAATACCACACGTGCGCCGTTACGAGCACCGGAACCGTGAAGTGCTGGGGATTCAACGGCGACGGAGATCTCGGGAACGAAAGCCTAAGCGGTCCAGAACGGTGTTTCGGCGAGTCCTGCAGCAGGATCCCCGTCGGGGTCGTGGGATTGCCAGGCTCACCGATCGAAGCTGCGACCGGGCGCGTTTCGCTTGACGGGTCGACGGTCGCGGTGCAGCGAGGGAGCCGGGCGCTGGTCAAGCTGAGGTGCACCGGAACGGCTCGCTGCAGCGGCCGGCTGACACTGACGATCCGGTTCACGACGCGAACGGCGAGAGGCCGGCGCACGAGGACCGAGGCAATCGGCACTGCGACGTTCTCGGTCCCCGCAGGCGGCACGGCGCTCGTCAGGCTCGCGCTCAACCGGAGCGGCCGGGGCCACCTGAAGGCCGCTCACGGCCATCTTCGCGCCAAGCTGACGATCGTGAAGACGTCGCCGAGCCCACGCACGACCGCAGTGGACGCAGTGCGCCTGACGCTGCAGAGATCGCGCCGGCGCTGAAGTCGAAAAGGTCCGCCGCGTCACCAGGCCCGCTGAGCCAGGGCCGGTGGAGCGACAGCGGCCGGACTGCTCGTGAACGGCGGTGGCCACGACGTCCTCCTCACTTGACAGGCAGCGTACTGTTAACCGTATGGCTAACTATATGCTGGACACCACGTTCGCGGCCTGCGCGCACCCGATCCGGCGGGGGATCCTCGAACGGCTCGCGACTGGCGAAATGACGGTCGCCGAAGCATCACGTGGCTTCGGCGTCTCCAAGCCTTCAATCAGCCGGCATCTGCGGGTCCTTGAGGAAGCGGGGACGATCGTCCGGGTCGTCGACGGCCGCAATCACCGGCTGCGCATCAACCACGATTCGCTCGACCAGGCGGCGGCTTGGATCACAGACCAGCGCGCGATCTGGGAGCGGAAGTTCGACGCGGTCGAGGAGTTCCTGGCCGCTAACTCAACCAATGACGAGAGGGGGAAGGATGCCTGAGGCGACGCAGATCCTGCGGCTGGAGCGCAGCTTCGACGCGCAGGTGCAGGACGTCTTCAACGCTTGGACCGATCCCGCGGTCCTGAAACGCTGGTGGTCGGGCGGACCACAGTGGTCAACGCCGGTCGCCGATGTCGATGCGCAGCCGGGCGGGAGCTACCGGCTGATGATGGAATCGGAGTCCGGCGAGCGGCACACGGTGGTCGGTCAGTACCGGACCGTCGAACCGCCGACCCTGCTCGTCTACACCTGGGCTTGGGAGCTCGATGCCGGCGGAACGGGCCCCGAGTCGACAGTGACCGTTGCCTTCGAGGCCGACGGCGACGCGACACGGGTCGTGATCGAACACGCAGGCCTGCCAGACGAGGCGTCGCGCGAGCGACACGGCGTCGGCTGGAGCACGTGCCTCGATCAGCTCACCTCGCTCTACGCGGCGGCAAGGTAGCGCCGCAAGAGCAGGCCACAACCAAGGGAGAGAACGATGGGTAAGTATCTACTGACGTACACCGGCGGTGCGATGGCGCAGACCGACGAGGAACGGCAGGCCGTGATGGCAGCTTGGGGCACGTGGTTCGGCACACTGGGGAGCGCGATCGTCGATCCTGGGAACCCCTGCGGCGAGTCGCGATCGCTCGGCGCCGCGTCGGGCGGCAGCCTGACTGGGTACACCGTGCTCAGCGCGGACAGCCTCGAGAGCGCCACGGAGCTCGCGAAGGGCTGCCCGGTACTCACGGACGGCGGCGGAGTCGAGGTGTACGAAACGTTCGAGGTGATGTAAGCGTGTTGATCGCGGGGCGACGAGCGCCCCGCGATTGCCGAGCCGCGCGGGCGGGCTACTGAAGTAGCCGGCCGCCGTCGACCACGATCTGCGTCCCCGTGATGTAGCTCGCCAGGTCGCTGGCGAGGAAATGCACGGTTCGCGCGATGTCGTCGGGCATGCCCAGGCGCCCCATCGGAATCATCGCCTCGAAGGCGACGCGCGCGGCGTCGTCGGTCACGTGAGCGCCGGGCGTGTCGATGCCGCCTGGTGCCACTGCGTTGACCCAGATGTTGTGGCGAGCGAGATCGAGCGCCGCGTTCTTGGTGAAACCCCACACTCCGTGCTTGGAAGCGTCGTACGCGGCGAGGCCGATCATCGATGGATGCAACGCGTCGATCGAGGTCACGTTGACGATCCGGCCACCACGCCCCTGGCTGACCATCTGCGCCGCGACCGCGCGGACGAACAGGTAGACCCCGACGAGGTTGACCTCGAGCACCCGCCGCAGCAGATCCAGCTCAAGGGAGTCGAGCTCGACCATCGGATAGATCCCGGCGTTGTTGACCAGGATGTCGACGTCACCGAAGTGCTCGACCGCGGCCGCGAGAGCCGTCGCGACGCTGGCCTCGTCGGCAACGTCGCAGGCCACGCCTAGGCAGCTGCCCGCGCGCAGCGCGGCGAGTGGCTCGGCGGCGGCCTGCGCGGCGGCGCCGTCGAGGTCGACGACGAGCACCGAGGCGCCCGCGTCGTGCAGCCGCCGGACAATGCCGAGTCCGATGCCCTGCCCACCCCCGGTTACGATCGCCGCTCGCCCGCTCAGGTCGAGCAGGTCGGCACTCGAGGTCAGGGAGCCGGCCGTGTCACTCACGTCCTCAGTCTCCCACTCGCCGGTCGATAAGTCACGACCGCCCGCAAAGTCTTCACGGGTCGCACCCCGCCGCGATCAAAGAACGTCCGGGCGACTAGCTGCGCGCCTCGTCGGCCTTGTGGCGTTCGTCGACGATCGCCTGCAGCTGATCCATGATCTCGCTCGAAATTCGCTTCAGGTCCCACTTGCTGAGCGTGATCAGGTGCATCGACGAGGTGGCCACCACGTCGGCGTTGCGCTTCTCGCCGGCCAGGACGCCCATCTCGCCGAACACGTCACCGGGGCCGAGCGTACCGATTACCTCGCCCGCTTTGATCACGTCGGCGGTGCCGGAGTCGATCACGATCAGGTCGTAGGAGTAGTCACCTTCGTGTACCAGCCGCTTCCCTGCCGACACCGAGGTCTCGGTGGCGAATACGGAGATCTTGGTGAGCGCGTTCTCGGACATCGACGAGAACAGCGGAATGGCCTTCAGCAGATCGGGATCCATGAACTCTCCACTCTTGCTAGCGATGCTTTGACGAGACCCAGTTGACAGCGACTATGAGGTTGCAGATTACAGCCAGTCACCGTGGCATCGATCCGTTGGTCACACCGCCCCCGCGAACCCGCCCGCCAAACAGTCATCCGGCGGCCGGCGTTGGCGTTCGGGGCGCGCGGTAGATTCCCCAACGTCCGCATCCCAGGGTCAATCGAGGGGGAAGTATGTCGGCGTACCCCGTCCACTTTTCGGCCGATTACAAAGAACGGCGCAGCCGGTTCTCGGTCTTCTTCCGGTTGATCCTCGCGATCCCGCTGCTGATAGTGCTCAGCATCTACGGGCTGCTCGCAGAGATCGCACTCGTCATCGCCTGGTTCTCGATCGTGTTCACGGCGCGCTATCCGGATGGCTTGTTCGAATTCATCGCCGGATACATCCGCGCGCTGACACGGATCACCGGATACGTGGCGCTGATGTGCGACGACTACCCGCCGTTCTGGGGCGCACCGGAACCGGCGTACCCGGTCCGCCTGGACTTCGATGGTCCGCTGCATCCGTACAGCCGCGCGAAGACGCTGTTCCGCCTGATCCTCGCGATTCCGCTGCTGATCATCCGCTGGGCGTTCGCTGTCGTACTCGAGCTCGTGTCGATCGCGGCGTGGTTCGTGATCGTGATCATCGGCACCTTGCCCCGTTCGATCTTCGACGTGCTCGCCTACTCGAACTCCTACATCGCGCGCGCCGACTCGTACGTCTTCCTGCTGACTGAGAGCTACCCGCCGATACAGGACAACGCTACGGACGAGAATCGCGGCGAGCTCGCGGCGACGCCTCCCTCCCCAGCGCTGGCGGCGCCCGTCGAGGAGGCGGTCCAAGAGCCCGCCGACGATGGCGGGGCCAGCACTCCCGGGACCTGACGGGCGGCGCGCTCGCGCGGACGCTCGACGCCCTGTAGATAGGGAGTCGTCGGCTGCGAATCTGGACGCGGACGCGCGCCGGAGCAGCTCAGCTGGTAGAGCGCCTGGCTCCAGATCCCTCTCCGACGTAGGCGCCAGAGGACTGCGACGCGGGCCAAAACCCCTCACGGCCGCCTCTGTTGACACGTGGTCAACGGTCCAATCTGCCCACACGCGCGTTTGCTGCTGGTACCTTTTGGGCGCGCCGTCGGGCGCCAGCGACCGGCCCCAACCCGAGGTCGGCGCCAATGCACGTGAGGGGGACGCTTGTGCGTGGTCTTGTGCGCGGTTCTGGCTGCGAGCTCGAGAAGCAACCTGCACCTGGAGTCCTCGATGCAGTGGGCCGCAGACTGGTTCGTTGGGCCATCGCATTCGGGGTCGCTGCCGTGACTCTGGCCGCGGCACCCGCAGCCAACGCCGAGACGACCAACGCCATCTCCGCCGGCGCCTACCACACCTGCGTGCTGACAAGTGCCGGCACGGTCAAGTGCTGGGGCTTCGGCGCTGACGGCGAGCTCGGGGACGGGAAGTTCGACAGCAGCACGACCCCCATCGAAGTCGGCGGCCTGACCGGCGAGACGGCAGTTTCCGCCGGCGGCTACCACACCTGCGCGCTGGGGGGCGCCGGCACCGCGACGTGCTGGGGTTACGGCGCTGACGGCGAGCTCGGGGACGGGAAGTTCGAAGGCAGCGCGAGCCCCGTCCCAGTCGCCGGCCTGACCGGGGCGAAAGCGATCTCCGCGGGCGGCTACCACACGTGCGCCATTACGAGCACCGGCGCCGTTGAGTGCTGGGGATACAACGGGTACGGTCAGCTAGGAGACGCGAAGACTGAAGCCGCCTCGAGCCCGGTCGACGTCAGCGGCCTTGCAGGCGTGAAGGCGATCTCCGCAGGCGACTACTACACGTGCGCCCTCACGAGCGTCGACACGGTGAAGTGCTGGGGAGAGGGCAACGATGGCCAGCTCGGCGACGGCAAATACGAAGACAGCACGACTCCTGTCGAAGTCGGCGGCCTCACGGGCGTGAAGGCGATCTCCTCAGGCGAGTACGAGGCGTGCGCCATCACCAGCGCCTCGACCGTCAAGTGCTGGGGTGACGGTAACTCGGGGCGCCTCGGGAACGGGAAAGACGAAGACAGTTCGACGCCCGTCGAAGTCAGCGGCCTGGCGGGCGTGAGCGCGATCTCCGTCGGGGGCGAATACGCATGTGCCCTGACGAGCGGCGGAACCGTCAAGTGCTGGGGGGACGGCGAATACGGTCAACTCGGAGACGGAACGTCAGAAAACCGCTACACGCCGGTGCAGGTCAGCGGCCTTGCCGGTGCGAGCTCCGTCGCCGCAGGCGATGCACATGCCTGCGCGGTGACGACGGGTGCCGGCGTCAAATGCTGGGGCGAGAATTCATATTCCGAACTCGGAGACGGGAAAAGCGACATCATCGCGACCGCGCTCGAAGTCGGCGGGCTGACAAACGTCAGCGCGGTCTCCACCGGCAGCTACGACGCATGTGCGCTTGAGAGCAACGCGACCGTCAAGTGCTGGGGCGACAACTATTACGGCCAGCTCGGAAACGGAACAGAGGAAAACAGCTCGACCCCCGTCGAAGTCAGCGGCCTCACGGGCGCGAAAGCCGTCGCCGCCGGCGGCGAACACACCTGTGCACTGACTGGCACCGGTACCGTCAAGTGCTGGGGTGCAGGCGGCTACGGCCAGCTCGGGAACGGGAAAGACGCAAACAGCTTGACGCCAGTCGAAGTCGAGGGCCTCACGGGCGCGAAGTCGATTGCCGTTGGCTACTACCACTCGTGCGCGCTCACAAGCGCCAACACCGTCAAGTGCTGGGGCTACGGATCCGACGGCCAGCTCGGGGACGGGAAAACTGAAAACAGCTCGACGCCGGTCGAAGTCAGCGGACTTACCAACGTAACGGCGATCTCCGCCGGCTTCTACGGCACCTGCGCGCTAACGACCAGCCATACCGTCAAGTGCTGGGGCTACGGCGAAGACGGCGAACTCGGGAACGGCAAAACCGAACAGAGCGACACGCCCGTCGAAGTCAGCGGCATCAGCAACGCCGTTTCCATAAGCCACGGCGCCTATGCCGCATGTGCGCTGACGAAAGCCCCGGCGATCAAGTGCTGGGGCTACGGCCAGTACGGAGAACTCGGCGACGGGCTTGCCGAACAAGCCGCGACGCCGGTCCAGGTCAGCGGCCTCACGGACGTGAGCTCCGTCTCTGTGGGCGGCTACCACACGTGCGCATTGACGAGCGCAGCAAGCGTGATGTGTTGGGGCTACGGCGAGTACGGCGAACTCGGGAACGGGAACACCGGAAAAACCGACACTCCCGTCGAAGTCACCGGCCTTTCCAGCATCAGCAGCATCTCGAGCGGCGAATACCACACGTGCGCCGTTACGAGTACCGGAACCGTGAAGTGCTGGGGATTCAACGGAGATGGTGATCTTGGAAACGAAAGCCTCAGCGGTCCGGAACGCTGCGCGTCGGCGTCGTGCAGCAGAGTCCCGGTCTCGGTCCTCGGGTTGCCTGGCTCGCCAATCGAAGTCGCGACCGGTCGCATTTCGCTCGACGGCTCGACGGTCACCGTGCTGCGCACCGACCGCGCACTGATCAAGCTGAGATGCACCGGCACGGCCCGCTGCAGCGGCAGGCTGACGCTCACGATCCGCATCACGACACGAACCGCGAAGGGCAAGCGGACACGGAGCTACGCAATCGGTGCGGCCTCCTACTCGATCCGCGCGGGTACTTCGGCGATTGTCAGGGTCCGGATCAACCGGCTCGGAAGGACTCACCTGACGAGAGGTCACGGCCATCTGCGCGCAAGGCTCACGATCTCGAAGACGTCTCCGAGCCCGCGCACGACGACGGTGGAGGCTGTGCACCTCACGCTGCAGAGGCCGCGCAGGCGCTGAACGTCAAGGACCGAACTGCTCGGGCCCAACTGCAGCGGTCAGGTTTCGGCGCGGCTCAGCGCCTCGGTCGGCAGCGCGCCGCTGAGGAACAGCGCCGCGATTCCCACGAGCAGCACGACCGACAGCGAAACGCGCAGGCCGTCGTAGCGGGCTTTCCTGTTCGCTTCGACCACTGCTTCTGCCTCCTGCGCCGGAACGTTCGCCTCTTTGAGCGCCTGTTCGAGCTGGGCGTCTGAAACGAACGGCGCTCCCCCTTCGGTCTTGACGGTGACCTTCGAGCGCACGTCACTCGAGACGTGTGGGTCCGCCGCCAGTGCGGTGCCCAGCGAGGTGGTCAGCGCCGCGATAAGCAGCGAGCCGACGAGCGCCGTCCCCAGTGAGGCCCCGAGGTTCGTCGCGGTGTTCTGCAGGCCACCGACCTCGGCGGCCTGCGATTCATCACAGCTCGCGACGGCCTGTGCGCCGAGCTGTGAGGCCAAGGCCCCGATGCCGATGCCGATCAGCGCGAGCGGGATCAGCACGACTCCCGCTTCAGCGCCGGGTTCGAGGCCGCCGACGAGCGCCGCGGTGCCCGCGAGCATCATCAGCAGCCCGATGCGCACGACCCGGCGCGGCGACGCGTCGGGCCAGACGCGCGGTATCCCAATCGCGGCCAGCAGCAGGCCGACCGATAGAGGCAGCAGCTGGAGCCCGGTTTCAAGCGCCGAGAGGCCAAGGATCACCGAGAGGAAGAGCGGGATCGTGAAGAAAACGCCCGCCTGCATGAAGAATTGGGAGCCGAACAGCGTCAGGACGTTACGCAGGCGGCGATTCTGGACGAGGTCGCGGTGGATCAACGGGTCCGCACCCCGCGCTTCCACGCGCGACTCCCATCTGAACAGCAGCCACAGAACAACCAGGCCGCCGGAGACCATCCAGATCGTCGGCGACAGCCCGAGAACCGTCGTCGCCCCCGGCTTCGGCGTGACCCACCCCCAGGCGCTGGACTTCAACACGCCGAGCACGACCGCGGCGAGGCCAATGATTGACAGCAGCACCCCGACGAAGTCGATCCGCCGACGTTCTTCCAGTGGCGGATCGGCCAGGCGTCCGGCCAGCACGAGGATCGTCATCGCAACGAACACCTCGCCAACGAAGACCCAGCGCCAGGAGAAGGAGGTCGTCACCGCACCCCCGATGATCGGACCGGCGGCGACCGCGATCGCCCCCGCCGCGGCGACCGCGCCGTAGGCGGCAGTGCGCCGGTCGCTCGGGAAGTTCGAAGCGACGAGCGCGACGACGGCCGGCATGATCAGCGCGGCGCCAATCCCCTCGAGCCCCGACCAGCCAATGATCAGCACCGTGAGGTTCGGCGCCAGTGCCGTCGTAAGCGAGCCCGCGGCGTAGACGACCGTCCCGATCCGGAACGCTCGCTTGCGACCAATCAACGCCCCGACCTTGCCGCCGGTGATCATCAGCGACGCCATCACCAGCGTGTAGGCGGTGATCGCAGTCTGGACGCCCGTCACCGTGGTTCCGAGGTCGTTCGCGACGGAGGCGATCGACACGTTCATCACCGAGGCATCGAGTGCCATCAGGAACTGCGAGGAGGCAAGTGTGACGAGCACCATGCCCCCGGCGGCGGCGGCTGCCGCAGGCTTGGAGACCGTCGACATGCAGGGATACTCCCAGCTTGCGGCGTCGGAGCCGAATGGCACGATGCTGCGATGCGCATCGCGGTCGCGACCAGGGCGGGAGGGCCCCAGGTGGTCGCGGGGGCCGCCGGAAGCCGGCAGCTCGGCACAGCGGGGCTGGCGAGATCGCTAGCTTCAGCGCCGTGGCGAGAAACCGACGCACGCGATGCCCGAGCTGCTGACAGAGCGCCTGCGGCTGCGGCCCCTGCGGGTCGACGACGCCGAGCGGCTGCTCGCGATCTACAGCCACCCGCTCGCCGTGCCGTGGACCGGAGCCCACACGCTCAGCGAGATCCGGGCCGAGATCGCGTTCTACGCCGGCTTCGAAGCCGAGCACGGATGGTCGATGCGCGGCATCGAGTTGCGTGCGACGGGCGAGCTGATCGGCGACTGCGGGATCGTCCCGCTCGAACTGAAGGGCCCGGAGCTCGAGCTGATGTATGACCTGCACCCCGGCTTTTGGGGCCGCGGGCTCGCGAGCGAGGCCGTCGGGGCGGTGCTCGACGCCGGGTTCGGTGAGACCGGCGCGGAGCAGATCATCGCGGTGGCCAAGCCGACGAATGCGGCCTCGCTGCGAATCCTCGCCAAGTTCGCCTTCGCTGCGGACGGCACGATGCACGCGTACGACGAGGACCTCCTGCGTTTCGTGCGCCGGGCGCACGCATGAGCGCCCAGGGCGCTCACCTGCGGGCCGGGCAGCTCGGGACCCTCGATGTGACCGCTTCGACGGTCGCGAACATCGGTCCGGGGATCGACTTCTACTTCGGCTTCGGGATCGTCGCGGCCACCGCCGGGGTGGCCGCGCCGCTGACGATCATCGCGGCAGGCGTCGCGACGCTGCTGCTCGCGCACATCGTCTCTGAGTTCACGCGGGCGGAGCCGTCGGCCGGAAGCTTCATCACTTACGTGCGCAGCGCCTTCGGCGATCGCGCCGGGATCGTCACGTCGCTGCTGATCGCTGTCGGCTACACGATCGCGATCGCCGGCGTGTTCGCGATGTCGGGCGGGATGCTGACGCTCGCACTCGCGCACTATGCGCACGTCGCGGTCGCCTGGGAGCCGATCAGCCTCGTGCTGACGCTCGGCGCACTGCTTCTGAGCGCCCGCGGGGTGAGCCTGTCCACGCGAGCCGTGGGGGTCGCGGTTGTGCTTCAGGTGCTGGTGATGATCGCCGTCTGCGCCGTCGTACTGCTGGACCAGCGCGCGGCGCTCTCGGACGCCCCGTTTCATCCATCGAACATCACCGGAGGCCTTGCCGGGCTCTCGGGCGGCTTCCCGCTCGCCCTGTACATGTTCATCGGCTGGGAAAACGGCCCCGCGCTCGCCGAGGAGTGCCGCGACCCCAAGCGCTCGATCCCCCGGGCGCTCTATGCGTCGATCCTCCTGACGACTGCGCTGTTCGTGCTGTTCGCCTACGTGACGGTGACCGGCTTCCACTACGACGTCTCGAACGTCGGCCGAGCGTCGATCCCGTTTCTGCAGATGGCCGACTCGTACCTCGGGCGGTGGGCCGCCCTGGCCTGGGTCGCGGGGATCCTCTCGATCCTCGCGACGCTCGTGTCCGCAGTCAATGCGCAGTCGCGGATGATCTTCGACGCGGGCCGCGCCAACCTGCTGACGCCGTGGCTCGGCCGCCTCAGCAAGGGCAGCGACACGCCCGTCAACGCACTGTGGACGATGGGCGGAGCCGGGATCCTGATCGCCGCATTCTGGGGAGCCGGACATCTCAGCGGCGCCCTCGGCGGGCCGAACGACCCCGTTGCCCTGTACGTCGAGTCCTCGACGATGGGCACGATTGTGATTCTCGTGGTCTACGTCCTCACCGCGCTCGCGCTGCCGGTCTTCGTGCGCAGACGGCACATCGAGCGCTTCTCGCCGCTCAGCCACGTCGTGATCCCGGCCCTCGGAGTGCTCTCACTGGCGATCCCCTTCTTTGAGCTCTGCCGGCCGGGCCAGCCGTTCCCGTACAACGTCTTCCCCTACCTCACGCTCGTGCTGCTCGGCGGCGCGGTGCTGTACGCGCGGCTGAGGCCGCGGCCGGATGTGCGATGGCCGACCTAGAGCCCCATACGGCGCCGGCCGCACCGGCTCGGGCGCCGAAGAAATCTGTCTTCGCGGACATCCGCTCGCTAGTCGTTTCGCTTCCATACGGCGAAGACGCGGTGGTCGAAGCCGTCCAACGCCTCTCGCATTCGCGGCGCGCGCTCGCGCCGCTTGCGCTGACCGCGGGGGCGTTCGCGATGCTCTTCGACGGCCTGCGCGTCCTCGCGTCGAACTGGCGCCTGCTGGTCGTCGAGATCCTCCCGGCAGCGTGGATCTGGATCGCGATGTACGACATCCGCGCGCGGTTGGTGCACCAGCACCCGGTGCCGCAGCTTGGGGGCTTCTGGCTGGCCGCGGCGCTGGTCGCCGTGACGTTGATCACGACCGCGAGCCTCTACCTCAACGGGGTCTTCGGGTTCGCCGTCTCGGAACGTCCGCCGGATCTTTCGCGGGGCTTCGCCGGCGCCGCGGCGAATCGCTGGTCGCTCCTGATCCCGGGCCTCGTCGTCGGGGCCCTGCTCGCTTCCTCGGCACTGCTTGCCCCGGCGCTGCCGCGGCCCTGGCCGATCCTCTCGCTCGGAGCCGTCGTCGGGCTGATGATGGTCGCCTATGTCGCGGTGCCGGCGCGGGCGATCGGGCTTCGGCGCAACTACAAGCGCACCGACAAATGGGTGATGACGGCGATCAGCTCGACGGTCGGCGTGATCGTGATGTTTCCCGCCTACCTGCTCGGCCGGATCGGGCTCTTGATGATCGGCGCGCCGGTGCTTCGGCCGTTCGGCGTGGTCGCGTTCGCCATCGCGGTCGTGCTCGAGGTCGGCGCCACAGGCGCTGTGCGAGCCGTCAAGCTCGGGTCAGCGCTGACGTCGGGTCAACACGCCGAGAAGGACGCTCCGCAGAGCTAATCTGAAGGTGTGACGTTGCGCATCTTCATCGGCCCCGCACTGGCCATGCTCGGTCGCCTGACAGGGCTGCGCGTCTGGCACTTCGCGACCGGCGCCGCCGCACTCGCACTCGCGCTGGCAGCGCTCGTCGTGCCCTTCTGGCTGTTCGCCCAGGCAGCCGCGCCGACGCTTGGGCTGCTCGCGTTCCTGATCGCGTTGCTGGCGTACGGAATGTGCGCCGCGGCGCTCGTGGCCGCCTCGGCCGTGCTCACCGGCCGCGTGGTGCTCGAGCGCTTCCGCCGGGCCCTGACGCTGCGCTAGCGCGCCGCATTTCGGGCCTACCGGTAGTCTGCACCGTCGTGGACGTCTTCCGTACTCCCGACGAGCGGTTCGAGAACCTCCCGGACTTCCCGTACGCGCCGCACTACGTCGAGGTCAATGGCCTGCGACTGCACCACATCGACGAGGGCAGCGGGCCGACCGTGCTCTGTTTTCACGGCGAGCCCGACTGGAGCTACCTCTATCGAAAGATGGCGGCGCTGCTGCTCGACGCGGGCCACCGTGTGGTCGCCCCGGACTATGTCGGCTTCGGCCGCTCGGACAAGCCGACCGACCCCGACTGGTATTCCTACGATCGCCACGCCGAGTCCGTCGGCGCACATCTGGCGCAGCTCGACCTCGAGGACGTCACCGTGGTGGTCCAGGACTGGGGCGGTCCGATCGGCCTGCGCTGGGCCGTCGAGAATCGCGAGCGCGTCGGCCGGCTCGTGATCCTGAACACCGGGCTGTTCACGGGCCGCGTCAGCAAGGGCTTCGAAGCCTGGCGCAAATTCGCGCACGAGAACCCCGACCTTCCAATCGGGATGATCATGCAGGGCGCGACGACGACCGAGCTGCCGGACGAGGTGGTCGCCGCCTACGACGCGCCGTTCCCGACCGTCGCGAGCAAGGCCGCGGCCTGGGTCTTCCCGAGCCTCGTGCCGCGCGACGAGAACGACCCTGCCGCTGCTGCGATGCGCACCGTCCAGACGGCGCTCGAAAGCTGGGACAAACCGGCGCTCGTCGCTTTCTCGGACAGCGACCCGGTGTTCCCCTTCCCGAAGTCCGGCGACGTCTTCACAGCAACGATCCCGACGGCGGGCGAGCAGGTTCGGATCGAGGGCGCAGCACACTTCTTGCAGGAGGACCGCGCGCCGGAGATCGTCGAGGCAATGTTCGCCGCATTCGGACGCCCGTAATCGGGCGTAGTTGCGGTTTTGCCGCGGCGCCGTGAGGAGTTCTCTCGGAAGAACTCGGCGGCACGCGGCCATAACTTTTTCCCATGGGAGCCAACAAGAGATCGCCGGGCTCCGATCGGCCGATCGGAATCAAGGAGGTTGCGGCCGCCGCCGGCGTCTCGACGACCACGGTCTCCCACGCGTTGAACGGCAAGGGGCGCCTGCCGGACGCGACCCGTCGCCATGTGCATGACGTCGCCGAGCAGCTCGGCTACCGTGCCAGCGCGACAGCGCGGCATTTCGCGGCCGGACGCAGCGGCCTCGTCGCCCTCGCGCTGAGCGAGGAAATCGCCCAGACCTTTGCGGTCGCAGGCTTCACGTTCTACGCGCAGCTGATGGTCGGGGCGGCGGAACGGTGCCTCGAGCACGGTTTCGCGCTGGTGCTCGCCGGCGGCGCCAGCGCCGGCGAGTGGCTGACCGGCCCGCCCGACGCCGTCCTCGGCGTCGACCCGGTCGCCGGCGATCCGGTGTGGAAGGAACTCACCGACGCGGGGGTCCCCCACGTCACGGTCGGACGCCCGGTCGACGGCGACGGCTGCCCGTGGGTCGACAACGACCATCGCGCGGCGGCACGCCAGGCCTTCGAACATCTGCGGGCCCGCGGCGCCGAGCGGATCGCGGTCATCGGCACTGGACTGACGACCTCGGTGGAAGCCGACATTCGCGCCGAGTACGAGGTCTGGTGCGCCGCGGAGGGACACGCGCCGCTGCACGCCAGCGCGGGCCGCGATCTCTCGGCGTCCGGGGGCTTCGACGCGATGCGCGGCCTGCTGCGCGGCGCCGCGCCGCCAGACGCGGTCTATGCGACGGTCGACCGGCTCGCGCTCGGCGCCGCGCTCGCGGCCTCGGCACAGGGGTTTGCGGTCCCGGACGGCGTGATGATCGTCGCGTGCGGAGATTGCGAGGCCGCGGAGTGGACCCATCCGTCATTGACCGCGGTTGACCTTGCCGCCGAGGAGATCGCCGAGCACGGCATCGACATGCTCGTCGGGATGATCAACGGTTCGGCGCCGCAGCCGGCCCCACGCCTGGTTCCCACGCGTCTGGTCGAGCGCGAGTCAACGCGCCGCGCGGGGCGTCGCGAGCCCGTCCCGCCGCCGCCCGGACCGCAGGGCAGGCGCCCCACGAGAGTCTCCTAGGCCGTCCCGCGCGCAACCCGCGACGGCCGGGGTGAGCCCCCCACTATCTTTCCCGCGATGAATAACGGCACGGACAGGAACGCAAGCGCCAAGTCGGTCGGCATCAAGGACGTCGCGCAGGCCGCCGGCGTCTCGATCACGACGGTCTCGCAC
>Ga0182013_10004842_pt1 | contig 15972 bp, 11 predicted proteins | sample 612S2MmetaG_FD_120487 | JGI IMG/M metagenome (GOLD analysis project Ga0182013, IMG submission 120487) | Permafrost microbial communities from Stordalen Mire, Sweden - 612S2M metaG | ecosystem: Environmental > Terrestrial > Soil > Wetlands > Permafrost | place: Sweden: Stordalen | collected...
CAAGTACAAGTTCATCCAGCACCTGGGAAAAGTTCCCATGCTGGCGCCGCAATGCGTCGCGGTCGATGCCCAGGACAATATCTACGTGACCGATTCGGATGCGGGCGTGATCTTCGTCTTTGAGCCGAGCGGAAAGTTTCTTCATGCCATCGGCAGCCTGAGGGGCGGCGAGGGCTATTTCAAACGGCCCACCGGAATCGCAGTGGACTCGGCGGCACAGCAGATCTACGTGACCGACACGCTGCGCGACAAGGTCTTCATTCTCGACATGCAAGGCAGCGTCCTCAAGACCATCGGCGAGACGGGCGAAGCCGATGGCCAGTTCAATCTCCCCACTGAGCTACGCCTGGATGGGCCGGACCTGATCGTGGTGGATGCCATGAACTTTCGCGTGCAGTTCTTTGACCGCTCCGGAACTTTCAAATACGCCATCGGAAAAATCGGCGATAGCCCTGGGGCTATCTTCCGGCCCAAGGGCATCGGTGTCGATTCGGAGGGCGACCTCTACCTGGTCGATGGTTTGTGGGGCGTGGTGCAGGTCTTCAACCGCCAGGGCCAGCTTCTTTATTACTTCGGTGCCCCAGGCATCCATGCCGGAGAGTTCCAGTTGCCGGCAGGGTTGTACATTGACCATGGCGACCGGGTTTTCGTGGTGGATTCGTTTAACCGACGCGTCCAGGAGTTTCAGTACGTTGGCTTGAAGAAGCCAGCCGCGGAGGAGATGAAATGAGGCTCAGAATATGGCTGGCCGGGCTGACGATGCTGTTGAGCGGGAGCACGCTCCTGGCCCAATTCACGGGCGATGTGCTGGGCGTGCATAATCTGGGGCCGGTCAGTAAATCGCCCATCACCGGCGCTCGTCCGGACGCCTGCGCCTACTGTCATGCGCCGCACTCCGGCTTGAATACGGGCCTCTGGAACCAGAAGCTGACCACACAAACCTATACAACTTACTTGAGCGATACCGAAAGGAACCGCGGCAGGCAGCCCAGGCTCGGCTCCGACAGCAATCGATGCCTGAGCTGCCATGACGGAACCGTGGCGGTCGGAAACACCGTAGCCTATGGCCAGGTCACCACGCAGGGATCGATGTACACGGCTGACGTCTTCAACAGCAACATGCAGCCGTCGCACCCCTTCAGCCTCGCGCTGCCTTTGAAGGATCGTATCGATCTGGTTGCCTCGCTGGCGACGCGCCACAAGACCGCCGACCCGACCGGAGCGGTAAGGCTGATTGGAGGCAACGTCGAGTGCACCTCGTGCCATGATCCGCATGTGCAAGCCAAGGACCTGGTCTCGCAGAATTTCCTGGTCAGAGACAGTTCCAATGGCCAGATGTGCCTGGCCTGCCACGATCCGACCAGGCAGATGAGCGGCCACGTCAACCCCCTGGCCGATTGGGCCGCCAGCGCGCATGCCCTCTCCGCCGCCAAGATCTCGCTTCAGGCCCAGATCGGAAGCTACTCCACCGTGGCTGCCGATGCCTGCATCTCCTGCCATGCGCCGCACAACGGCAGCGCAACCGCGCGCCTGCTGCGCGGTCAGAACGAGCAGGATTGTCTTGCCTGCCACAATGGCGGCTCGAGCATCACCTCCGGAATGGCGCCCTACGCCAACGTCGCTCCCGAGTACACCGCGCCCAAGGCCGGGCATCCATTCCCCACCTCGTCCAATCCGCATGATGCGGCGGAGAAGGTCTTGCTCAACAACAACCGCCATGCGACATGTGTCGATTGCCACAATGGACACGGCTCCGAAACAGTCGGGGCATTTCCATCTCCGCCGCTGATCCGCGTCTCTCAGAAGGACATTGCAGGCATCAACGCCAGCGACGGAGTCAGCGCCCTCGCGCCCGCCATCAATCAATATGAGAACTGCCTGCGCTGTCACGGCACCAGCTCGGGTAAGCAAGTCCTGCCGATCTACGGATACTTGCCGGTGCGGGCGGTTTCCGCGGGCGATCCGCTGAACGTAATCTCGCAGTTTGCGCCAACCAACCCAGTCATCTCCAGCCACCCCGTCCTTCATACCAGCAGCAGCGGCCGCGTGCAACCAAGCTTGCTTACGAACATGCTCGACCTGAAAGGCGGCGCTACAGGCCGCGCCATGGGCAACCAGATTCTCTGCACCGATTGCCACAACAGCGACGATAATCGCGAATCCGGGGGCAACGGCCCCAACGGTCCTCACGGCTCCAAGTGGGCCCATATCCTGGAGCGCCGCTATGAATTCAACACCCCCACAACGCGGGGCGCCACGGTCAATAATCTCTTTCCGACTCCCGACCTGAGCGTGAATGGGCCCTACGGCCTCTGCGCCAAGTGCCACGATCTGACCATCGTCCAAAGCGCCAAAAGCTGGAGTGGCCACATCAAACACATGAACGAAGGCTTCAGTTGTTCCACCTGCCACACCGCGCACGGCATGGGCGCCAGCCCTGAAAGCATCACCGGCGAGCGGCTGGTCAATTTTGATGTGAATATCGTGGCTCCAAATGGCGTCGAGCCCCTCTCCTACAATTTCCAGACGGACACCTGCGCATTGCTCTGTCACGGCGTCACGCATCTTTCCAACGGCAACATCAGCCAGCTTCGCACGCGCAGGAGCCCTGTCGGGAAGAAGTGAGCGCCGCCCGGCCTCTGAGTCTTCCTACAGCACGGTTCCAGCGCTGCTGCCGTTCATCTCGTTCGATTTGTCGGCATGGCACTGACGGCAAAACTGCGCCGTCTGGTTCGATGACGGATTGGAATCGTTCGGATTGTACGGTCCGCGAAGAAAGAACATCGTCGAATAGCTGCCGGCCGGCAGGCCTGACGTCGAGGCGCTGGTCACAGTGACCACATTCATCACGTGCGGTTCGTGGCAGGTTGTGCAGACCACGACGGCGGTGTTGTTGTAACTGCCCATCTTGACGAAGAAGCCGTAGCTCGCCACGAACTTGCTGGAACGTGCCCCCTTCATGCTGATCACGCCGTTGGTCTGGGTGCAATCCCAGTTCGACGAGCCGCCGCAACTTACTTTGGCGCTGAGTCCCATCGGGTGATCGTTCACATAGCTTCCGCCGGTCGTGCCATTGTTCCCCAGCAGCGTCGGAATGGAAGCAGAGGCTCCGTAGCTTCTGGGCGTCGTCTCGTAGACCCTGTTCTTCATCATGGCGTTTGTCGCATAGTTGCCGTCGTGGCAGCTCAGGCAAGTCAGCATGCCGCTCACGTCCGGCGTCTTGGCCGACATGCTGGACGGCAAAACCTCAACATAACGGCCTCCGTCGGTTGCGATCGTCTTGCCGTACAGGCTGACGACATCGTCGCCCCAGAGCATGGAATTGCCTGAAGCCAGGTCTGCATTCTTGGCGTTGCCGTTGCCGTTCGCGCCGCTGTGTGGCGCGTGGCAGGCAGCGCAGCCGCGGCCGTAGTTGAGATGAGCGCCGAGAACGTCCGTCGTCGGTCTCGCCATCTGGGCCGCCGCCAACTCCGCGCCTGCCAGCACCATCACCATAACGAATGAAACCAGTTTCATGAGTGAGAGCCTCCTGTTGGGTACCTCCCATCAATCGGCTGAGATTTCTCAAACAGGAAGCGACGGCGCCGATTCCGTTAACGCCATGGTAACTAGAGAAGATAAACGAAGGCGTAACTACAGGATATTAGTGGAGAGTTAGCGATGCTATAGTATTTGCTTATTACCGCAGCGATTAAGTTGCTCTAATTCAGTAAAAGGAAAACGTTGAGCGGGAGCGCCCTGTAGACATCATTCAAAGCGCCGGCGATGACCGCGCAATTCTATGGTCGCAGGCATGGAGCGCCGGTCTCCAGACCGGCTGTCGTGCGGGCGTCCACGCCCGCACTTGTCCAGAAGGAACTACCAAATAATCCAGTCTGCGCCCCTAGCCTTCATCATCGCCGCGAACCAGACCGAATTTCTTTAGCTTGTAGCGCAAGGCATCGCGGCTGATGTCGAGCAGTTTGGCGGCGTTGGTCTGGTTGCCGTTGGCCTGGCCCATGGCCAGCTCGACCATCGAGTGCTCCACTTCTTCCAGTGACGTTCCACCCTCCGGGATATAGAGTCGCGGAAGGGTTCGTCCATTGGGCAGCGTCCGCCCTCCGTCCGCTGGCGAGGTTCGCTCAAAGAGTGTGCGGCCGCCCGATTCGCCCACCGAAAATGGAAGGTACACCGGCCGCAAAAACATCTCCTCCTCCAGAATCATTCCGCGCTCGATGGTGTTTCTCAGTTCGCGAACATTGCCCGGCCAGTTATGACTGAGAATAAGGTTGCGCGTATCATCGGTAATACCGCGAATCGATTTCTTGAACCTGCGATTGTAGCGATCGATGAAAAAGCTGACCAAGGGAAGAATGTCTTCTTTGCGATCGCGCAGGGGCGGAATGAAGATCGCAATCACGGCCAGACGGTAATAGAGATCCTGACGAAACTGGCTCTCGCGCACCGCCTTTTCGAGATCCCGATTCGAGGCCGCAATCACCCGCACATCCACCTGCATATCCCGGACGCCGCCCACGCGGCGAATCACCTGGTCTTCCAGCACGCGCAGCAGTTTGGCCTGCAGCAGCGGAGAGAGTTCGCCAATCTCGTCCAGAAGCAGCGTGCCGCCGTCGGCCACCTCGAAGAGGCCCCTCTTCATCTGCTTGGCATCGGTAAACGCGCCCTTTTCGTGCCCGAAAAGCTCCGCTTCCATCAACGTCTCGGGGATGGCCGAGCAGTTGATCGCCACAAATGGCTTCTCGTGCCGGGAGCTTTCGTAGTGGATCGCCTTGGCGATGAGGTCCTTTCCGGTGCCGCTTTCTCCCTGAATCAGGATCGTCGTGGCTTCGCTTGACGCGACCTTTTTGACAAAGTTCATCAACTCCGTCATCTTGGGCGACACGCTCACCACGCTGTCATAACCGACCCCGCGCCGCACCTCGCCGCGCAGCGCCTCCACTTCATTGCGCAGGCTGGTGGCTTCAAGCGCATTGCGGATGGCCACATGCAGCTCATCAAAATCGATTGGCTTGCCCACGAAGTCATAAGCCCCGAGCTTGAGCGCGGCTTTCACATCGTCGAGCTGCGGATCGGCGGTGATCATGATGACCGCGCGGGCGCTTCCATTCTTCTTGAGTTGGTCCAGCACTTCAATGCCGGTAAGGTCAGGCATGCGCACGTCGAGCAGCGCCAGGTCGGGAGACTCCTGCTCGGCCAGCCGCAGCGCTGCTTCGCCGGCTTCGGCTTCGATGACCTGATAGCCCCACTCCTCGCACTTCTGGCGGAGCGACCAGCGCACCAGCCGCTCGTCGTCCACGATCATGATCTTCTCGGCAGGCATCAGTTCTTAATCTACTATGCAGGGGAAGCGGCTTGCTTTGGCGGGAGTTCTCAATTGCCGGTTCCCAGCAGGAGCGATCCGGTTGTCTGTTGGGAGCTGAGAACTGTATCTCGTGGATTCTCCTGCACATAGCCCCGAATAATCATGAGGCCGATTGAAAGACCTGAAAGGGCCAGCAGATTCTAGGCGTCTTCGTTGTGACCCGCGGGCACAATAAAGGGAAGCAAAACCTCGAAAGTGCTGCCCTTGCCCACGACGCTGGTGACGTCGATCCGGCCATGGTGGTCTTCGACGATGCGCCGCACCAGCGACAGGCCCAGGCCGGTGCCATTGCCCCTGGTGGTGTAGAAGGGGCGGAAAATGCTCGCCAGGCGATCTTCAGGAATGCCCCGGCCCGTGTCGCTGACCGTCACGCTGGCGCAATCCTCGCGCTCGCCGATCACCACACGCACCGTTCCCGCGCCGTCCATGGCCTGCACCGCGTTGAGCAGAAGATTCAGAAGGACCTGGTGAATTCGATCGCTGTCGTGCTCCACCTCCGCGAGATCCGGGGCCTGCTCGAGTTCGATCTTGATCGGCTGGCTCAGCACTTGCAGGCGCGCCAGCATCACGGCGTGCTCCACCGTGGTGTTGAGGTTGCTGCGCATCATCTGTGGAGGATGCGGCCGGGCGGTTTCAAGCAGATCGGTCAGGATGCGGTTGATCTGGTTGATTTCCAGACGAACATCCTTCACCATCGCCCGGGCAGGACTGGTCGCCGGCAGATCGCGCCCGATGATCTCGAAGACACCGGCAATTCCAGCCAGGGGGTTGCGAATTTCGTGGGCCAGGCCGGCAGCCAACTCGCCGAGCGTCGCCAGGTGTTCGGCACGAGACATTTGTGTGCGGTGCATGGTCTCAATCTCCTTGCGGCTCTCGCGCAACTGCTGCATCATGTGATTGAAATTGCGGCCCAGATCGCCGATTTCGTCGTTCCGCCGGGAAAAACTCACCGAAACATCCAGGTTTCCTTCGCTGATCAATGCGACCTTTTCCTGCAATTCGACCATGGGCTTATGAATCAAATAAGCCAGAACGCCAATCGACACCGCGCAGATGATCACCGCCCCCGCTCCCGCAACGAAGAGCACAGCATGGCGTTCCGGGTCGCGAAAAGAGACCGTCGCCGCCGTGAAGAGCAGCAGGCCCACCAGCAGTACGAACACGACCGGCAGGAGCGCTTTAAGCTGCCAATTGACGCGAACCGCATCCACCCTGAAAAACCTCCGCCAGCCGAATCGTGGCACCGGCCGCTCACTTGATTATGTCGAAAAAGCGTGCATTCCGCTCAAAAGGTACGTGACCCCGAAGAAGGTGAAAATCACCACGGCGAAACCTGCAATTGCGAAGTAAGCAGCTCGCCGTCCGCGCCAGCCAACCGTGATTCGCATATGCAAATAAAGGGCGTAGACCAGCCAGGTGATCGCCGCCCAGGTCTCTTTTGGGTCCCAGCTCCAATACGAGCCCCATGTCTGGTTTGCCCAGTAGGCTCCGGTGGCGATCGTCAGGGTCAGCAAAGGAAACGCCAGGCAAATGGTTCTGTAGGTGAGGCGGTCGAGTTTGTCTGGGCTGGGCAGCAAGCGCTCCAGATCCGGACGGCGCCACACCAGCAGCAGGAAAAGCAGTGAGATAAAGATGCTGCTTACCAGGCCCGTCAGTATGAAAGGACTGGCGGCTAGAGTCTTTGGGAGCGCTCCGCCGGCGCCGGGCGAAGGATAGCGGCCATCCCCCACGCGCACCAGAAGCACGATAAGCGTCATTGCCTGCAGCAGAATGCTGGGAAATATGCAGTGATTGGCAAGCGTCAGAAAGCGGTCGTTGTTCTTCAGGCGCGCCAGCCCGTAGCAGACAAGCGGCATCGCCACCACCAGAAAAGCCAGCGTCATCAGCCAGGCCAGGTCCGAGACGGTAACAAACACGCGGACCCGCTGAGAAAGGAAGATCTCCGCTTTGCGATCCTGGTTCCACGCGAACAGGCTCAGCCCGCCCCACCTTTCAAAGCAAGTCAGCACGACGCTCGCATAGATGGCGAGCGTGCTGGCGCTCGTTATGGCTAGAAAGGTCTCGGTCTTCATGTTGTCCTGAATCAGGAACATCATGGCAAGAGCAAAGCTCAGCGCGCACGTGGCATAGGCCAGTATGGCCAGCGTCACATGCACATTCAGCCAGGTCGATTGCAGCAGGGGCACCAGCGGATGCACCTCAGTCCGCAGCAACTGCATCAGCACCACACCCACAATCGCCACCGGCATGGTCACCGTGCCGATGACCTTCACGCCATACTTCTTTTCCGCGATCAGCGTGAGCACGGCCAGCGCCCACACGGAACTCAGCAGCATTTCATAGACATTGGAGAAGGGCGGATGTCCCGCGTCATACCAGCGATGGGCGACCGCCCCGGTATTGGCGATCAAGCCCAGCCATGTGGCCAGCGATGCGAACTTTACATAAGACTCGGCGCCCGTGACTCCAAAACCCAGATATAGCGCGGCGGCGCCGGAGTAGAAGATCAAAGTGGCAAACAGCAGGTTAGTCTCGCTCAGCAGATTGCCGTTCCTCACCACGTTGAGGAATCCCATGTGCAGCAGGAAGGCGATGGCCAACCCGACAATCGCGATCAGGGCCATGCCGCCCGCCGCTTGCCGTTCTTCTTTCTTTCCCCGCGCCATTCACGTCCTCCAATTGACTGGTCTGGTTACCCGCCTTGCCTTTCAACGGCCGTGGCGAGTTGCTCCCGCGGGGCGGAGCCGGCAGTTGGGTTCAGTTCATCTTTAATCGATGCCACCAGATCGTTGAAACGCTTCTCAAGCCTCTCCCGATTGCGGTTCGCGCTTCCGCCTATCCACAGCGCCAGCGTGCCTGTCTTGGGGTCGCGAACCGGTACCACCCAAATCCTGACATGTACAAGGTAGAACACCAGCACGAGTCCGACTCCCATCAGCACCACGCCGGACCACACCCCCCACTCTCCCGGCTCGTACGACGCCTCCAGGCCCGTAAAGTGGCCGCCTGTGCCGTAGCTCGACTGGTAGATGCGGACACCGCTGTAGAGAAGCGGATCATTCACTGCGATCACCTTTTTATCGACATCCTCTCCTGCCTTCACTACCGCCAGTCTGGACCACCACCTTTTTGGAGTGCCGTCCGCATAGTTCTCCTGACCCGCCGACTCGCAGCGAATGGAGAAGGGAAGTGTACGCATTTTTCCGTCGCGCATCTCCACGATGTTCGAGGACTGCCCTTCATTCAGATTGAGCGTCCCCCGCCAACCCCAAAGACCGTCCACGATGGTGCCGAAAAAAATCAGCAGCAGGCTGGAGTGCACGATGAACACCGCCAGCTCGGAGATGCGGTGCCGCTCCGCGAAGATTCCCAGTTGGTCCCGGTGCAGGACACGCTCCGGATTATATCCTCTGGATTGCAATGCGCGCTCGGCGGCTGCGAGCACCGGCTCTTCGCCGGCTTCCTGGTCGATCTCCCGGTTGACCAGCGCCAGCATTTTCTGCGGTTGCAGCGCGCGGCGGAAGCCTTCGTCGGGATACTTGTACGGACGCGAGAAGTAGCGCCAGCGGCTCGGAAGGCGATCAACGGAAGCCGCGAGGATGCAAAGGCTCACCAGGAATACGAGTCCGAGGAACCACCAGGAGTGGAAAACGTCAGTCAACCCGGCCGCGTCGAGGATCCAGAGGACCTGGGGGGAGTAAGTGCTCTGCATCTCCTCCGGCCTGGTAACAGGCCGCTGCAGGATGATGGTGCCCACCGCCGAGAGAATTACGACCAGAATCAACAAAACAACGCCGCTTTCTATCGAAGCAAAGGTGCGCCACGTTTTGTGGAAAATGGAGCGTAAATTCGCGGCCATCTCATCCCCTGTCCATTGTGGGACATGCAAGTGGGTCTCCACATGGAGGTTATAGCCTAAGCGATAGATATAACGCAGCTTACAAGTCAAGTGGCCGGTTAGAAAACAGGCAGTCTTGGGCTAAATCACACAACGCCGTCCAGTTCGGCGGGAATTTCACTCAGTTGTGATGCAAAACACAGACGGGCTGGCGGCCCGAGGTAGCGGCTTGAATGGACCATGCGAGCGAAGGCGCGGTATGGGGGATCATTCGGTCGTGCCCCGTAAGTTAAGAAAATGGTTTGGTTTATGGCTAGCCAGAACCTGCTGTCAGCAGGCGACAGGCTGTTTTCCTCTTGACAACCCTTTGCGAGAAGCGCAAAGTATGAGTGTCGAAGGGTTGAGGTCAGGAACGAAGACGCTACCCTGGCATAAACATCCTTCGGTTCTTGATAGGGTCACGCTTCGCGTGGCCCTATCGTCTTTTGGGCTTCTCCTTCAGTCCATCGCCAACCGGGACTACGGAATAGAGATCCGCATATGGTTGTCTGCCGCTGCATTCAAACACCGCCTCATCGTTGACCAGCATCCCGTTGTGGTCCCTCCTCTTGTTGGGATTGCGGATAACCACCGAAGGACGCGAGGGACTAACCACCGAATCGGCTGAAAACGCACTCTCAATCTGTTCCAGAACCTGATCGATTGTATAGGCGTCTTCAACACACCTGCTTTGGTACAGATGGGAACCGTGGAACAGAATCTCAGGGCGCAGAGCCGGGAACCCCATGGAGATTCGGGCTTCGTTTATCTGAGTGATCTGGTCGGGGGAAAGAAGCCCACCTTTGCGACCCACGGCTTCTGGCCGGACTGGACCTGAAGAAGATTGCGGCGTATTTTCTTCATCCCGTCGGCATACAGGGGCATGATTGTTCCCGTCTGCTCCCAAGTCTACAGATCGCATCTGGCGGCCACGCCAGCATCCGCCTGATTACCGTGCGCGACGGTTGTCGAGGTAAGCCCCATACATCAAATGCGGTCCGCGTCCGCAATCAACGATTTGATTCCGGAATATTGGAACCTCCCGGCGATATCGACTATTCTCGAAGAGCGACGCCGCAATCCTCTTGGGGCATTTGACCGAACAGGCTGCGGAAGAAGGCCCATTCTGAGCTCCAAAGAGGGGCAGCGGGACACTGATCTGGATTCAATATGCTTGCCAACTTGTTTTTGTTCAGTCAGTTATGCGCACTTCACCGCGCGCCGTCATCTCGTCGCGCTGCGGCGACCTTCGTGCAACGTGCATCCTTCGGAGGCCGTATGAGATTGCTCCCTCATTGCGTCTGGTTCTGCAGGACAGCCGCCTGCCGCGGGCCGCGTACGTGCGTCTGGCTCTGCATTGTCCTGCTGGCTCTGCTGGCGCAGCGCGCTTCCGCCGCGGTTCATCCCGTCCCGCTGGACCCCAAAATGGACCCCGCTAAATGTCTTGAATGCCACGACGACAAAGCAAAGGGCAAGTCCGTCCACACCGCCATGGCCATGGGCTGCACGAGCTGCCATGAAATTCGGGTCAACAGAGACATCACGCGCGTCAAGCTGATCACCGCGACTCCAGTTGCCCTTTGCCTCACCTGCCATGCGGATAAAAAAGCGGCCGATATCAAGGGAACAGTGCACCCCCCGGCGGTTCGCGACTGCCTCACCTGTCACGATCCCCATGCCAGCGACAACAAGAATCAGCTCCTGAAGCCCCTGTCAGGCGGGGAAAAGGAAAACCTCTGCCTCAGTTGCCACCAAACCGGATTGAATGTGCCCGAGAAGGGAAGTCGTCATGCCGCGCTCGATATGGGCTGCGATACCTGCCATCTCATGCACAAAACCGGCCCCGAGCCGACGACGGAAAACAAGTTCAATCTCGCCAAGGCCTCTCCGGCGCTCTGTCTGGATTGCCATGACGCCAAGGATGCCGACCTCCAGAAAGCGCATCAGAACCAGCCCTTCGCCACGGCCGATTGCTTGGAATGTCACGATCCGCATCAGTCCTCATCTCCCAAGCTGATGGTGAAGTTCATGCATGCTCCGTTTGCGGCGGGGGGCTGCGATCTCTGCCACGCCCCGGCAAAAGACGGAAAGGTGGTGCTCACCCAGGCTGACCCCAAGTCTCTGTGCGTGACCTGCCATGACACCATGCCCAAGCTGATCGAAACGGCCAAAGTGCAGCATCCAGGCGCAATGGGCGATTGCACTGACTGCCATAGCCCACATGGCAGCCGGCAGCCGGGCCTGCCCAAGACCGACGCGGTCTCCATCTGCCTGGGATGTCACAGCGACATCGATGATCTGCGCAAGAAAGCGGTGCACCATCAGCCCGCCTTTGAGCAGGGCTGCGCAACCTGCCACACGCCTCATGGCGGCGAAATCGAGCATCTGCTGCGAGCCAAAGGCAACGCGCTCTGTCTGGAGTGCCACGGTCCCAACGCCGCTCCGCAGCGCGATGAAGCCGACCATCTCCTCACCATCTTCAACGGCGCGGTCAGGTTGCCGTACGACTACTTCAAGGTCAACAAGGTTTCGATTCTGCCTCTGCGCTTTGACCTGGGACACCCTGTGGACTATCACCCCGTCTCTGACGTGATGGACCCGGTCAACCAGAGCAAGGTCAAGATACCGCTCAGTTGCCTCTCCTGCCACCAGCCGCATGCTTCGGCCGGCCCCGATCTGCTGGTGAATGACCAGGCCAACAACATGGCCTTCTGCGACACCTGCCACAAGAACAGAATCAATATGATGCAGACTATTTCCCCTGAGAAATAAACGGAGAACAAGATGTTTCGCGCTCTCTTCAATTCGCTGTGCACCCGCAAGCCCCTCGCGGTGCTGCTGCTGCTCGCTCTGGGCCTGGCCTTGCCGCTTTCCGCTGGCGCCGCCAACAACAAAAAGAAGAAAGCTGAGCCCGCCCCTGCGCCTGAGGCCGGCCCCCACAAGTTTCCCTTCGATCCCACCAAGCTGGCATGGCCCGCGCCGCCCAACATCGCGCGCGTGCGTTGGCTCGATTATTTTGCCGGCGAGAAGATCGATTACACTCCCGAAACCACTGTCAAGCCCAAGGCAACCTGGATGGACCGTCTTGCGGGTTCGCAATCCCAGGCAGAGAAGATCAACCTCAAGACCTTTCCTTATCAGATGATTGCCCCCTACGGCATTGCTGTCGATTCCAAGGGTTTGGTCTACACGGCCGATCAAAAAGTCGGGGCCATCTTCATCTTTGACACAAAGACACACGACACGCAGCTCATCCGAAACGGCTACGAAGCCCACTTCGGCTGGATCAACTGCCTCGCCTTCGATGATGATGACCGGCTTTTCGTCTCGGACGGCAGGTTGCACCGGGTCCAGATCTTCAATCCCAAGCACGAGGTGGAAAACCAGATCACCGAGGGACTGGTCGATCCGGTTGGCCTCGCCATCGACACTGAGAACCGTTTTCTCTACGTTGTGGATACCCAGCAGGATCAGGTGCTTGTCTATGACGCGGACACTCTCAAGCTGCTGCGCCGCATCGGAACCGGTGGAAAGAATCACGCTCTCACCACGCCGGGCGACTTTGGCGCGCCCCAGGGCGTGGCGCTGGACAAGGACGGCAATGTCTACGTGACCGACACCCTCAACAATCGGGTGGAGATCTTCGACGCCGACGGGAACTTCATCAGCCTCTTCGGAAAACACTGCGATGGTCCCGGATGCTTCTCCCGGCCCAAAGGCATCGCGGTCGACGCCGACGGGCACATCTGGGTCGCCGACGAGATGCTGGACCTGCTTCAGGCCTTCAATCGCCAGGGTCAATTGCTGACCTATATCGGCATCGGCCACGGAGATTTGCCCGGCCAGTTCGACGCCCTCATTGGCGTCGCCGTCGATAAGCAGAATCGGATTTTCACCTCCGAGCAATATCCGGGACGCTTGCAGGTCTTCCAATACATCACCGACGCCGAGGCTGCCGCCGAAAAATCGCGGCGCGAGGAGGAGTTGCAGAAAGCTGCCGATGCGCGCCAGAAAGGCGCGGCACCCGCGCCGCCTGGCCCACCGGCGGAGGCCTCTCCGCAGACTCCTCCGGCTGCGACCGCCCCGCCGGAGAGCGCTCCGCCTGCCGCAAAACCGCAATAGATTTCCTCCGGCATTTGTTCTTCCAGTTGCTTCCATTCGTCGCCAAAGAGAGGACCAACCGCGGTCTTCCCGGAGGGAAGAGACGAAAATAGCCCAGGGTGAAGCGCAGCGCAACCCTGGGACAGCATCCAGACCAGGTCTTGCGCGCCCCGTAGGGCCGCCTCGAAGCTCCTCCTCGAAACCAAACCACACTCATGCGGTCGCCCTGGGGCAGGGAATCATCCGCTTTTTCCGTTCGCGCTATACTTGAACTTGCTATGGCAACCGAGAAAACCTTCTACTTAGAGACCTTCGGATGCCAGATGAATGCCCATGACTCGGAAAAGGTCATCGGCACATTAGAGCAGCAGGGCTACCGGCAGGTCGAATCCGAAGAGGAAGCCGGCCTGATCCTCTACAACACCTGTTCCATCCGCGACAAAGCCGAACAAAAGGTCTTCCACCGCCTCGATGAATACAAGCGCCAGCACAGGGATGGCAAGCGCTTCGCCGTGCTTGGCTGCGTGGCGCAGCAGGAGGGCGAGAAGATCTTCGAGCGCGCGCCCTACGTCTCGCTGGTCTCCGGTTCTGCCTCCTATCGCAAGCTGCCCGAGATGCTGGCGCGCCTTGAAGCGGGTGAAACCCGCATCACCGGCCTGGACGACCGCCAAACAGACGAGACCTTCGAGACGGAGTTCACCGCCCGCCGGAACCCCTATCGCGGGTACATAACCATCATCGAAGGCTGCGACAAGTTCTGTGCCTACTGCGTTGTGCCATACACGCGAGGCAAGGAGCGAAGCCGCGGGGCGGATTCAGTTTTGGCGGAGGCGCGGCGCATTGCCGACCTCGGTTACACCGAGATCCAGCTTCTCGGCCAGAACGTAAACAGCTATCGCGACCCGGAAGGGAAGCGGAGCTTCGCGGAGTTGCTCGCCGCCGTCGGCCAGGTCTCCGGCATTCGCAGGGTTCGCTTCACCACCAGCCACCCGCGCGACTTCACCCGCGACATCGTCGAAGCCATTGACGCCGTCCCCACCCTCTGCGACCACGTGCATCTGCCGGTCCAGTCCGGCTCCTCGCGCATCCTGAAACTCATGGCCCGCGAATACACCCGCGAATGGTACCTGGAGCGGATCGCCTGGATCAAGGCCGCGCGCCGGCCCATCTCGCTCTCGACCGACATTATTGTCGGTTTTCCCGGCGAGACCGACGATGACCTGATCCAAACCATGGATCTTCTCGCCGAGGTCCAGTACGACTGCGTCTTCGGCTTCAAGTACTCAGGCAGGCCCAACACTCCGGCTCTGACCATGATTGATTCCATCTCCGAGAGCGGGAAAGCTGCCCGTCTTCAAGTGGTTCTTGATCGCCAGAGGGAGATTCAAAGGGTGAATTATGCGAAGCACTTAGGGGAGGTTATGGAGGTGATGGTTGAGGGAATCAATCCAGCGCGGGGACAGATTATCGGACGCAGCAGCCAGAACAAGCCGGTCAATTTCACCTGGGCCCAGCCCATCGCGCCCGCGCCCGGCAGCTACCTCCAGGTGAAGATTACCGCTACGCATCCCAACAGTCTTGCGGGCGAGGCGGTCTAAGATAAAAGCGGAGACAGGAAGGGAACTCATGGACATCGAAGTGCGGATTCGCGGGCTGATGATGGACCCCTCCACCAGCATGCCTATCGTCGTTCTCAAGGACGTGGCTTCAGAGATGGTGATGCCCATCTGGGTCGGGATTTTCGAGGCCAACGCGATTGCCATCGAGATTGAGAAGGTGGCGGCTCCGCGTCCCATGACCCACGACCTGACAAGAAATCTCATCGGTCATTTGAACGCCAGGCTGGAACGTGTTGTGATCTCAGAGCTTAGAGACGACACGTTCTTTGCGGTTCTCTGGCTCCGGCAAGGGGATGAGCCCATGGTGATTGACGCGCGGCCGTCGGACGCGATCGCACTGGCGTTGCGCGCCGATTGCCCGATCTACGTCTCCGAGCAGGTGATGCAGACCGCCAAGCTGAACACCACCGGCCCGCCCGAAGGCCCGACCGCCGAGCAGTTGCGCGGCTGGCTTGAGGGTTTGAACGATGAGGATCTGGGGCGATACAAGATGTAGTGCATGGCAGCAGGGAAATGCACGGGGGAACTCCTGATTGCTGAGGTAATTGCAGGAGAGAAACGGGATTGGATTCTGACCGGCGTCCACTATACAGAATATACGTTATCAGACGTAAGCGTTGATCGGGGACCGCTCGGGAGTCCCGATGCTCCGTTCGATTTGGCTTCAAAGCGATCTCTTCCCGTATAAGCTCGAATCCAGCCGTCCCCCGGCCGGAACTCCAATGCAAGACTCTGAGCGGGACAAGCGCACGGGCGGGCAATGGCTGCGGTCAATCACCGCTTATTTGGAATGGCAGAGCGGCGATTCGTGGCGTCGGGCCTCGGACCGCAATTCACCGGAGCGCTGGCTCTACCTTGACGCGATCCGGCTGCTGAACGGAATCATCGGTGGCTTGCCACGGCCGGCCGCTGACCATCTCTCCCGCCGCACACTCACTGACATTCGCGTTTCTTCCCTCGCAAGCTGGCCTCGCGTCCGGCTGGTCGACGAGCTTTTGCGCCTGAATCCGGCG
>Ga0182013_10004843_pt1 | contig 15971 bp, 11 predicted proteins | sample 612S2MmetaG_FD_120487 | JGI IMG/M metagenome (GOLD analysis project Ga0182013, IMG submission 120487) | Permafrost microbial communities from Stordalen Mire, Sweden - 612S2M metaG | ecosystem: Environmental > Terrestrial > Soil > Wetlands > Permafrost | place: Sweden: Stordalen | collected...
GGCATCTTCCGCGTGCACCAGTTCGACAAGGTCGAGATGTTCAGCTTCGTGCTGCCCGAGCAGTCCGAGGCCGAGCACGAGCGGATTCTCGGGATCGAGCGCGAGATCCTCGACGAGCTCGGACTGCCCTACCGCGTCGTGAACATCGCCGTCGGCGACCTCGGCCCCTCGGCCGCCAAGAAGTACGACTGCGAGGCCTGGATGCCGTCGCAGGGCCGCTATCGCGAGCTCACCTCCTGCTCGAACACGACCGACTACCAGGCGCGGCGCCTGTCGATCCGCGCCCGGGTCGACGGACGCCCGGTGATGCTCCACACCCTCAACGGCACCGCCGTCGCCGTGGGGCGCACGATCGTCGCGCTGCTCGAGAACGGCCAGCGCGCCGACGGTTCGGTGCGGCTGCCCGCGTGCCTGGAGCCCTACGGCGCGCCGGCAGAGTTGCCTGCGGCCTGAAAAGGCGCCGCCCGGCGCCGTTACGCTCACTTCGTGTTCACTGCGCTCGGATCGCTACTCGCCCCGGCCCAGCCCTCGCGCCGCGTCGGCGCACTGGTGGCCCTCGTCGGACTCGCACTCAGCACGCTGATCATCTACCCGCTGGCGCACGTCGCGCCGGTCGTCTCGCTCGGCGTCGTCTACCTGCCGGCGGTCCTCGTCGTCTCGATCATCTGGGGCCTGTGGTTCGGCGCGGCAACCGCGCTGGTCGCCGCTGCGGCGTTCAACTACTTCCACCTTCCGCCGGTCGGGCGCTTCACGCTCTCGAACCCGAGCAACTGGGTCGCGCTGGTCACCTTCTTCGTCGTCGCACTGATCGCCTCCTCGCTCGCGGAGGTGGTGCGCACGCGCACGCGCGAGGCGCAGGAACGGCGCGTCGAGGCCGATCTCGCGGCGGAGATGGCGCGCCTGCTGCTCCAGGGTTCGAGCTTCGACGCATCGCTGAAGACGGCGGCCGCGCGTCTCTCCCAGACGCTCGAAATCGGCTCCGCGGCGATCACGATGGACGCCGTCGAAGGGGACGAGCGGACCGTTGCCTTCCCGTTGCGCGACGCGGCCGCGCGGATTGGCACGCTGCTTGTCGCCTCAGACGCGTCCGAGGCGACCCTGCGGCGCATTCAGGAGCGCATCGTGCCCTCGCTCGAGGCGCTGCTCAGCGCGGCACTCGAACGCGAGGAACTGCTCGGCAGTACCGTCGAGACGGCGGCGCTGCGCCGCGCCGACACGATCAAGACGGCGCTGCTGCGGGCCGTCTCGCACGACCTCAGGTCGCCGCTCACGGCAATCGCCGCGGCGGGCGATGCGATCGGCTCGCCGACGGTCACGGAGGACGAGCGCAGCGAACTGGCGAGCGTGATCCAGGAGGAGACGGCGCGGCTCGCCCGGCTCGTCGAGAACCTGCTGGACCTCTCGCGCCTGGAAGCCGGCGCCGCCGAGCCCCACCGCTCCTGGACCTCGATCGACGAGCTGATCAGGGCCTGCGTTCAGGACGCCGGCGGACCCGATAGCTACAACCTCGCGATCGACGCAGACATCCCGCTGCTCTCGATCGACCCCGTGCAGATGGAGCGGGCGCTCGTCAACGTGCTCGAAAACGCCCGCCGCTACAGCGGCGGCCACCCGGTCTCGGTCCGTGCGCGGGCCGTCAGGCAGCTCGGCGGCGAGGCCGGCGACCGCGTGATCATCCGGATCGTCGACCGGGGGCCAGGCATCCCGCCCGCACAGCTCGAGCGCGTCTTTGAACCGTTCTACCGCGCGGGCCAGGGCGCCGACCACCGCGGGTCGGGGCTCGGGCTCGCGATCGCACGGGGCTTTGCCGAAGCCAACGACGGCACGCTGCACGTCGAGTCGCTGCCCGGGCAGGGCGCGACGTTCGTCTTCGAATTCCGCCTGCGCGACGAGGACGGCGGGGGCGTCGAGGCGCTCGAGGGTGAACCCGCAGGCGCCTCGGGCCCGCAGCCCTGATGGCCGACGCGCAGCCCCGCATCCTGGTCGTCGACGACGAACCACAGATCGTCCGGGCGCTGAAAGTCGTGCTGCGCGAGGCTGGCTTTCAGGCACTCGCCGCCGAAACGGTCGCCGAAGCGCTGGACCTCGCCTCGGTGCGCCCGCCGCAGGCGGCGATCATTGACCTGATGCTCCCCGACGGAGACGGGGTCGAGCTGACCCGCGAGCTGCGCACATGGAGTGAGATGCCGATCATCGTGCTCTCCGCGCTCGGCGAGGAGGACCACAAGGTGCGCGCGCTCGACGCCGGCGCCGACGACTACGTGACCAAGCCCTTCGGCACCCGCGAGCTCGTCGCGCGCCTGCAGGCCGCGCTGCGCCGCGTCGGCGCCGGACCCGACGAGCCGACGCTCCGCGTCGACGGCGTCGAGGTCGACCTCGCGGCGCACGTCGTGCGCCGCGACGGGCAGGACGTGCACCTGACGCCAATCGAGTTCGACCTGCTGCGCGTGCTGGCGAGCAACCGCGGGCGGCTGATGACCCACCGCAGGCTGCTGACCGACGTCTGGGGACCCGAGTACGCCGACGACGTCCAGGTGCTGCGCACGCACATCGCGCGCCTGCGAGGGAAGGTCGAAGTTGAGGGCTCCCCGCGCCTGATCGTCACCGATCCGGGCGTCGGTTACCGCCTTTCCGGCTGACCGTTACGAAATCGACACGCCCGCAGCCCTGATCGATACGGGGCCGTGATGGCCGCCGCGGAAGAGTGCAGCCATGGACATTTTGGCTGTAGTTCTCGGGCTGTTCTTCTTCGTCGTCTTCATCGTGATGATCGACGGGATCGACCGGATATGAGCGCCGGCGACATCATCGGACTGGTCGTCAGCGTGCTGGTGATCGCGTACCTCTTCTACGCGCTGATCCGCGGGGAGAACCTGTAGATGAACCTCGCCGGCTGGGCGACGATTGTCGTCTTCTTCGTGCTGCTCACGGCGCTCGCATTTCCGCTGGGCACCTACATGGCCGGCGTCTACAGCGGCGAGCGCGTCTTCCTGACGCCGTTGCTCGGCCCGGTCGAGCGCCTGCTCTATCTGCTCACCGGCGTCGACCACGAGCGCGAGCAGGACTGGAAGCACTACGCGCGCAGCCTGATCCTCTTCTCGCTCGCCGGCTGGCTTCTGCTGTACCTGTTGCTGCGCACGCAGACGCTCTGGAACTTCACGGGCCTGAACCCCGAGGGCTTCCACTCGGCGCCCTGGAACGTGACGTTCAACACCGTCAGCTCGTTCATGACGAACACGAACTGGCAGTACTACAGCGGCGAGACGACGATGAGCTACTTCAGCCAGATGGTGGGGCTGACGGTCCAGAACTGGCTCTCGGCGGCCGTCGGCATCGCCGTCGCCGTGGCGCTGATCCGCGGCATCATCGGCCGCCACGGCAAGGCCCTGGGCAACTTCTGGCGCGACCTGATCCGCACCGTCGTCTACGTGCTCGCGCCGATCACGGTGATCGCTGCCGTGGTCCTCATCTCGCAGGGAGTGCTGCAGAACTTCGCTTCTTACCTGACGGTGCACACGGTCACGGGCCTGACACAGGTGCTCGCGATGGGTCCCGTCGCCTCCCAGGAGGCGATCAAGATGCTCGGCACCAACGGCGGCGGCTTCTTCAACACCAACTCCGCGCACCCGTTCGAGAACCCCAACCAGTTCACGAACCTCTTCGAGATGCTGCTGGTGTTGGTCATCCCGGCGGCACTGGTCTTCACCTACGGCCGGATGACCGGCAACCGCCGCCAGGGCTACGCGATCTTCGCCGCGATGTCCCTGATGTTCCTCGGCGCCTGCGTCGTGGCGTACATCGCCGAGGCCCACGGCTCGCCGGCGCAGCACGCCGCGGGCCTGCACACGGGCCTCAGGGCCGGCTCGGGCGGCGGCAACATGGAAGGCAAGGAGCAGCGCTTCGGCATCGCGGGCTCGGCGATCTTCGACGTCGTCACGACGGTCACCTCGTGCGGCGCCGTGAACAGCGCGATCGAGTCGTTCACCGGCATCGGCGGCGCCGTCCCGTTCGCGAACCTCTCGGCCTCCGAGGTGATCTTCGGCGGCGTCGGCACGGGGCTCTACTCGATGCTGCTCTACGTCCTGATCGCGGTCTTCATCGGCGGCCTGATGGTCGGCCGCACGCCGGAGTGGCTCGGCAAGAAGCTCGAGGCCCGCGAGATCAAGCTCGCCGGTCTCGGGATCCTGATCACGCCCCTGGCGGCGCTGTTCTGCACCGCGATGGCGACAGCGACGAACGCCGGCACGCAGTCGATCTCGAAAGCCGCGGCCGGGGGGCCGCAGGGATTCTCGGAGTCCTTCTACGCCTATCTCTCCCAGGCCAACAACAACGGCTCGGCGTTCGCCGGCTACACGGGCTTCATCCAGCCGAACGCCGGCAGCATCGGCTCGCACGGGATCACGTTCGCGGACCTGCTCGGGGGCTTTGACATGCTCTTCGCGCGCTACGCGCCAATCCTCTTCGCGCTTGCCGTGGCCGGCGCGCTCGCCGGCAAGAAGGTCGCGCCGGCGGGGCTCGGCACGATGCGCACCGACAACGCGACGTTCGTCGTGCTGCTGATCGGCGTGATCGTGCTCGTCGGTGCGCTGACGTTCTTCCCGGCGCTGCTGCTCGGCCCGATCGTCCAAGGACTAACGGGGCACCTGTACTCATGATCGCCCGCGAATCACTGCGCGCGCTGCGTGCCGTCATCGTCCTGACGCTCGTCCTCGGCGTGATCTACCCGCTCGTCATGACCGGGGCCGGCAAGGTGCTCTTCCCGGACCAGGCGGACGGCAGCCGGATCACCGTCGGCGGCCGCGTCGTCGGCTCGGCGCTGATCGGCCAGTCGTTCGCGACGCCCGTGACCAAGGGCGGCAAGCCGGTGCTCAAGAACGGCGTGCCGGTCACCGAAGCCGACCCGCGCTACTTCCAGGGACGCCCGTCGGCGACCGAAGGCGGCGAATACAACGCCTCCGCGAGCACCTTCTCGAACCTCGGACCGAACAGCGTCGCGACCAAGGAAGCGATCGCCGAACACATCAAGGCCTACATCGAACTGAACGGGCCCTACTACCCCGGCCTGAAGCCGTCGAACACCCCTGTCGACGCGGCCAACAGCTCCGGCTCCGGGCTCGACCCCGAAATCTCGGTCGCCAACGCCCGGATCCAGGCCCGCCGCGTCGCGGCCGTCCGCCGGCTGGCGCTCTCGCGAGTCCTCGGCCTGTTGCCCAAGTACACGTCGAGTCGTTTCCTGGGCTTCTCGGGCGAAGAAGGCGTCAACGTCCTCGAACTGAACCTCGCCCTCGACCGTTTGCAGAAAGGGAACGGAAATGGCAGCTAACGCACCGGTAGCCGAACGTAAAGCGATCTCGCTCTTCCAGCGGGAGATCGTCGGGCGCGCACTGTGGGAGAGCGTCTTGAAGCTCGACCCGCGCGTGCAGCTCCGCAACCCCGTGATGTTCGTCGTCGAGGTCGGCTCGATCATCACCACGATCACCTGGGTCGTGCAGGCCTTCGGCGGCAAGCCGCTCGGCGGCGGCGGCGACCCCGCGTGGTTCACGTTCGTGATCGCCTTCTGGCTCTGGCTGACGGTGATCTTCGCGAACATGGCCGAGGCCTTTGCCGAGGGTCGCGGACGCGCGCAGGCGGACACGCTGCGCACGATGCGCAAGGAGACGGTCGCCAAGATGCGCGACGGCTCCACCAAGGCTGCATCGGAGCTTTCGCGCGGCGACGTGGTCGTCGTGACGGCCGGCGAGCTGATCCCGGGCGACGGGACCGTGATCGAGGGCATTGCCACGGTCGACGAGTCCGCGATCACCGGGGAGTCGGCGCCCGTGATCCGCGAGTCCGGGGGTGACCGCAGTGCAGTCACCGGCGGCACCCGCGTCACGAGCGACGAGATCATCGTCGAGATCACCCAGGAACCGGGCCAGTCGTTCCTGGACCGGATGATCGCGCTCGTCGAGGGAGCCGCGCGGCGCAAGACACCGAACGAGATCGCGCTGAACATCCTGCTCGCGGCGCTGACGCTGATCTTCGTGATCGTCGTCGCGACGCTGCGCCCGTTCGGCCTCTTCGCCGGCACCTCGATCTCCGACACGACGCTGATCGCGCTGCTCGTCGCGCTGATCCCGACGACGATCGGCGCGCTGCTCTCGGCGATCGGCATCGCGGGGATGGACCGGCTCGTGCGCCGCAACGTGCTGGCGCTCTCGGGCCGTGCCGTCGAGGCCTCCGGCGACGTCGACGTGCTGCTGCTCGACAAGACCGGCACGATCACGATCGGCAACCGGCTCGCCAGCGAATTCGTGCCGATGCCCGGCGTCGAGGAGTCCCAGCTCGCGGAGGTCGCGCAGCTCGCCTCGCTCGCGGACGAGACCCCCGAGGGGCGCTCGATCGTGGTCCTGGCCAAGAAATACGGCCTGCGCGAGCACGACATGGCCAGCCTGAACGCCGAGTTCGTGCCCTTCACCGCACAGACGCGCATGAGCGGCGTCGACATGGACGGCCACCAGCTGCGCAAGGGCGCCGGCGACGCGATCATCAAGTTCGTCGAAGGCGAAGGGGGCTCGCCGCCGCCGGCACTCCAGGAGGCCCTGGACCGGATCGCCCGCGAGGGCGGCACGCCCCTCGCGGTGGCCCGCGACAGTCAGGTGCTCGGCGTGATCTACCTCAAGGACACCGTCAAGGAAGGCATGCGCGTGCGCTTCGACGAACTGCGCGCGATGGGCATCCGCACGGTGATGGTCACCGGCGACAACCGCCTGACCGCAGCAAAGATCGCCGATGAGGCCGGCGTCGACGACTTCCTCGCCGAAGCGACGCCCGAGCGCAAGCTCGAGCTGATCCGCGAGGAGCAGTCCGAAGGCCGGATGGTCGCGATGACCGGCGACGGCACCAACGACGCGCCGGCGCTCGCGCAGGCCGACGTCGGCGTGGCGATGAACACCGGCACGCAGGCCGCACGCGAGGCCGGGAACATGGTCGACCTCGACTCGAACCCGACGAAGCTGATCGAGATCGTCGAGGTCGGCAAGCAGCTGCTGATCACGCGCGGCTCGCTGACTACCTTCTCGATCGCCAACGACGTCGCCAAGTACTTCGCGATTCTGCCGGCGATCTTCGTCGCGACCTGGGCGACCGGGGGGCCGAACTCGAAGGGGCCGCTCTCGGTACTGAACGTCATGAACCTCGGCACCCCCCGCAGCGCGATCATCTCGGCGATCATCTTCAACGCGCTCGTGATCCCGCTGCTGATCCCGATCGCGCTTCGCGGCGTGGCCTACCGCCCGGTCGGCGCGTCGGCACTGCTGCGGCGCAACCTGCTGATCTACGGGCTCGGCGGGATCATCGCCCCGTTCATCGGCATCAAGCTGATCGACCTGATCATTCACAACCTGCTCGGCGCCTGACGCCTCTGGCGGCGATGCCGCCCGATCGGTGAAGATGGAAGGGTGGCGGACGAGCGCGGTCATCTGAAGGTCTTCATCGGGATGGCACCGGGGGTCGGCAAGACCTACCGGATGCTCGCCGAGGGACGCTCGGAGGCCGAGAGCGGTCGCGACGTCGTGGTCGGCTATCTCGAGCCCCACGGGCGTACGGAGACCGTCGAGCAGGCCGGTGAGCTCGAGGTCCTCCCGCGGCGCAAGCTCTCCTACCGCGGCCGTGACCTCGAGGAGATGGACCTGCCCGCGATCCTTGCCCGCGCGCCGGAGCTGTGCCTCGTCGATGAGCTCGCGCACACCAACGCGCCCGGCGTCGAGCACGAGAAGCGCTACGAAGACGTGCTCCAGATCCTCGACGCCGGAATCGAGGTCTATTCGACAGTCAACGTCCAGCATCTCGAGAGCCTCAACGATCAGATCGCCCAGCTGACGGGCGCCAAGGTCCGCGAGACGATCCCCGACCAGGTGCTCTCCGAAGCCGACGAGGTCGTGCTGATCGACGTCACGCCGGAGGCACTGATCAGTCGCCTGAAAGCCGGGAAGGTGTACCGGCCAGAGCGCGTCCAGGCCGCGCTGAACAACTTCTTCAAGGTCGAGAACCTCGCGGCCCTGCGCGAGACCGCGCTGCGCCAGGTCGCGGACGAGGTGGAGATCCGCCGGCTGCTGCGTGAGGCGGCGCCGGTCCTGCGCCGCGACGAGGAGGGCAGGCCGGCGACGGACGGGGCTCCGCAGCAGATCGCAGAGCGGCTCCTGGCGTTGGTGACGCTCGACGGCTCCTCCGAGCGCGTGGTGCGCCGCGCGTGGCGCTCCGCGCAGCGGCTGGACGCCGAACTGGACGTGCTCGTCGTGCGCCCGCCGGGACGCGAGGCGAGCGCCAAGGACCGCGGCCAGGTCGAGGAGCTGCGGCGCCTGACGTCGATGCTCGGCGTGCGGCTGCGCGTCGAGGAGGGCGACGATGTCGCCGCGGTCGCGTCGCGCGTCGCGCGCTCGCTTGGCGTCACCTACATCCTGCTCGGGCCGCCGCCGCCGGCGCGGGGAATGTCGCTGCTCGGCAGCGAGCGTTCGTTGATCTCGCGGCTCGCCAAGCAGGCTCCGGGTGTGGACATCAGGATCGTCGCCGACCCCGCGCTGCGCGCGGCTCCGGCCGAGGAGCGCCCGGACTAGCGGGCGTTGAAGGTGTCCGCGCCCGCCGCGCCGTGTACCGGCGAGACGACGAAGCGGTAGTGGCCGCGCAGCCTGCCGTTGCGCATCCTGACGGTGTTGGCGCCGCTGCGCATCTGCATCGAGTGCCTTCGCCCGACAGCGATCCACCTGCTTCGCCGGCCGCGGCGAACGAGCTTGTAGAGACGCAGGTGCACGGGACCCGCGCCCGAGACACGAACCGAGAACGAGAGCGAGCGCGAGCGCCCGCGGCGCAGGGCGCGCGCGGCGCCTGCCGTCAGCGCGACGTGGCGGACCATCACGCGACCACTGATGTATGGGCTGTGGAGAATCGGCGCCCCGACGGGGCGCAGCGCGGCAAGACCGTTCGGCGTGCCGACACCCGTCGGGCCGTTGTAGCCGTTGCCGGCGGTGCAGATCGCGCGGCCCTGGCAGGCCTGCGCCTCGTACATCGCGTCGCAGCTAGCGAGGCCTTCTTCGGCGTTCAGCGCGAAGTTGCAGCCGCCGTTCGAGCCGCGCGTGATGTTGTGCAGGGCGCCAGGGTTCTGACGTGCGTTTTCGTAGAGGTAGCGCGAGGGGTATTCGGCGCCGTTGTTGCCGCCTGCGAGCGCGTAGGAGGCTGCGATCAGCGGCGTGGCAAGGCTCGTTCCGCCGATCGTGCACCAGTGCTGCACTTCGGTGCGCCCACTTTCGTTCGGGTAGCGGGTTTCGCAGAAGCCCGTCGAGTTGTAGACCGCGAGGCCCGTGTAGGGATCGGCGACGGCCGAGACATCGGCGACAGCGCGTTTTTCGCCGCAGCCGACGGCGCCCCAGGTCTCGGCTTCCTGCTGCCAGCTCTGTGCGTTGAACATCGTGCTGCAGCCAGAGCCGCCGGCCCCCTGACCGTTCCAGACGGTCTCTTCTTCGCGCCGACCCGCGGCCGTGACCTTCAGCCGTGTACCGCCGACCGCCACGACATCCGGCGAGGATGCCGGGAAGTACGGGGCGCTCGCGTATTCGAGCCGGCAGTTGCCGCCGAATTCACGCCTGGCTTCGCATTCTTCGAAGGAGTGGTACCAGTCGAGGTAGCCTTCGTCGCCCGCTGCTGCCGTGATCACGGTACGCGGGTCGTTGAAGGGCGCTTCGGCGTCGGATGAGCCGCCTTCCTCGATGCTGCCCCACGAGTTGCTGATCGCCGCGGGGTTCATCGCCTCGGCCGAACGCTCCGCCGTGAACAGCGCGTTGTTCTCTTCCGAGCTCGCCGCGACCAGCGTGATCCGGCAGGCCGGGCAGACGGCGTGGACCGTCTCGACGTCCAAGGAGATCTCGATGCCCCAGCTGAGCGCCGCTTCGGCCGTCGCTCGCTGCTGCGGGCTGCCGTTCATGTACTGCGTCAGTTCGCCGGTCGAGTGCGGGAACGGAAGGTCCCCCGACTGCCCGTTTTCGCCGACGATGTGCAGACAGCCGTTTGCGAGCGTGCACGACGGCAGGCGGAATTCGCGGCTGTAGGTCGCGAGGTCGCCGTCGAGGGTCGGCGCGTTGTAGGCGTCGACGATCACGACCAGCGGATGGCCACCCGTTTCGCTCGGCAGCGCGTAGGCGTTGTGCAGGTCGCTCGGCCGCAGGCCGAAATCGCCTTCGCCGGCGGATGGGCCGCCGAGCACCTTGGCGCTGGCGACTGCGAGCGGGTGGTCGTGGCGCCTGGCCGTTGCCGTGAGCGCCACCAGCCGCCTGGCAAGACAGGTCGCGTGCCCCGGCGTCGCCTGCCGACAGACCGGCACGGAACTGTAGTTCGTAGCCGGCAGTGGAGTGACGGTTTCGGCACCGGCGCCGGGGACAACGACGAGCGCCGCGGCAACGATGCCGAGCGCGAGCGTAAGGGTTCTCTTGAATGTCTTTCCCGCCATCTCCACCGTTTGGCTCGGCGGAGAGGGGCGGGATGCGAAGGTCTGACGCCTCGACTGGACGAATTGGCCAGTGCGGTCGACAGAGATCTTCCGGTAACGACCATTTCACTTCCGGGGCGGCGGCCGACGCGACAATCCGATGCGGGGTCGGGCGTTAGGCAGGACGCCGTCAGGGAACGTCCCGAGCAACGGATGCTCTTCAGGTCGTGTGCCGTCCCCCGGATGCCAGGGCACGCGACAAGGCGCGGGGCGCAAGCGAACGGGGCCGAGGGCCCCGTTCGTCCCGTGCCCTGCGCCGCTCAGGAGGCCGTCAGCAGCACCGCCACGAAGGCCGCGTAGAAGCCGACGACGAGCCAGCCCCCGGCGCGCGTGATCCCGCCGCGCACGTGGCAGACGGCGAGCGTGAAGAGCGTCATCAGCAGCGCCGCCGCGGCGACGTAGGTCGTCGCGCTGCTTGCGGGCCCGATCCCGAGGATCGTCGTGGGGATCAGCAGCCCAGCGATCACGTTGATCGAATTGGAGTTCAACGACGTCGAGAGGACCGCTGCGCCGCGGCCGCGGCGCGCGAGATACACGCCGGCGACGGCGTTGGGCAGGCTCGTCACGGCGGCCAGTGCCAGCGCGCCGACGACGATCGCGGGCACCTGTGCGCGTGTTCCGAGCGTCGTCGCGGAACGCTCCATGACGACGCTCGCGAGCACGACGAGGAGCGTCAGTCCCAGCGCGAGCAGCGCGTCGAAGTGTGTCGCGCGGCCACGGCGCGACTCGTTGCCGAGCTGCATCTCGGTCTCCTCGGCGATCACCGCGCCGGCCAGCGCGCCGCGCACGCGGTCGTGGCGCGCGAGCCGGTCAAGGCGCTCCGGGCTCAGCGTGAGCACCGCGATGTACGGCACGAAGACGATCAGCGACAGCGCCAGCGTCAGGGCGGGGGAGAGCGCGCCGGTCGCCGCCGCGAGCGCCATCAGCGCGACCCAGGCGGCGATCACGCCCGCGAAGCGCACGACACGCCGGTCGAGGGCGATGAAGCCGCCCACGATTCCCGCGACGCCGATCAGCGAAGCGAGGTTGAAGAGGTTCGAGCCGATCACCACGCCCGCGCCGACGTGATGGTTGCCGGCCGCGAGCGCGCTGACGGCGGCCGTGATCTCCGGCGCGTCGGCGGCGAGCGCCGCGAGCATCCCCAGCGCTCCCTCGGAGAGCCCGACGCGACCGCCGACCCGCTCGAGCGCGGCGACGAGCTGCCAGCCCGCGAGCAGACTGACGCTCGTCCCGGCGACGAACAGCAGGCCGTAGATGGCGCTCGACATCAGTCGTGCCCCAGGAATTCGGGACTCTGGCGGCAGGGCGCCCTCACGGGGCGCAGAGTCTATTTGCGCCGCCCGCCCATCGCCCGGATAGGATTCCGGGCGATGAAGGTTCTTGTCATCGGAGCGGGCGGCGTCGGCGCCGCTTTCGCGGCAATCGCACAGCGTCGGCCGACGTTCGAGCACATCGTGCTCGCGGACGTCTCGCTAGAGGCTGCGAGCGCCGCCGTCGAGCGCCTCGGCGAGCCGGACCGCTTCTCGGCGGCCCGCGTGGACGCTTCCAACCGCGCCGAGATCGTCGAGCTGATCAGGCAGACCTCGCCTGACGCGGTGCTCAACGCTTGCGATCCGCGCCTGAACGAGCCGATCTTCGGTGCCTGTTACGACGCGCGCGTCGACTACCTCGACATGGCGATGACGCTTTCGCATCCGCACCCCGAGCGGCCCTACGAGCTGCCCGGCGAGATGCTCGGCGACAAGCAGTTCGCGGTCGCCGAGGACTGGGAGAAGGCCGGACTCCTGGCGCTCGCCGGCGTCGGCATCGAGCCCGGACTCTCGGACGTCTTCGCGCGCTACGCCCAGGACGAGCTGTTCTCCGAGCTGCACGAAGTCGGTGTGCGCGACGGCGCGAACCTGACGATCGAGGGCTACGACTTCGCCCCGACGTTCTCGATCTGGACAACGATCGAGGAGTGCCTGAACCCGCCGCTGATCTGGGAGAAGGAGCGCGGCTTCTACACCACCGCGCCGTTCTCCGAGCCCGAGTTCTTCACCTTCCCCGAGGGCATCGGCGAGGTCGAATGCGTCAACGTCGAGCACGAGGAGGTCGTCTTGATCCCGCGCTGGGTCGAGTGCCAGCGCGTGACCTTCAAGTACGGCCTGGGCAGCGAGTTCATCGCGGTCCTCGAGACGCTCCACAAACTTGGCCTGGACCGTACCGAGCCGGTCAACGTGCGCGGCAACGAGGTCAGCCCGCGCGACGTCGTCGCCGCAACGCTGCCGAACCCCGCGACGCTCGGGGACAGGATGTCCGGCAAGACCTGCGCCGGGACCTGGGTCACGGGACTGGGCAAGGACGGCAAGCCCCGTTCGACGTACCTCTACCACGTGGCCGACAACGAGATGACGATGCGCGAGTACGGCAGCCAGGCCGTCGTCTGGCAGACCGCGATCAACCCGGTCGTGGCCCTCGAGCTGCTCGACAAGGGCATCTGGAAGGGCACCGGCGTACTCGGACCCGAGGCCTTCACGCCGAAGCCCTTCATTGACCTGCTGGCCGAGATGGGCGCGCCCACCGGCCAGCTCGAGCTCGAGCCCTAGACGGCTGCGCCGACGCAGGCGGGCCTGAGGCCGACCCGCCGCGCCGCCCCTCGGCCGGTTCCGCGCTAGCCGTCGATTGGGGCCGGGGCGGCCGTCGGTACCGGTTCGATCATGCCGGCGGTGCCGATTTCCTGCTTGCGCGAGAAATACTCTTTGAAGTACGGCCTGCTGATCATCATGATGATGAAGCCGAGGATCATGCCGCCGATTCCACCCCAAAGGGGGAGCGTGATGCCGAGAATCGGTTTGCTTGAGGTGTTGGCGGAATGGCCGTAGTAGATCGCCGCCTTCACGCCGACGGCCCACATCGAGAGGCCACCGACCACCGGCACCAGGCCGAGCAGCATGAAATGCCTGAAGGACGTTTTCAGCTCCCGGCGGAAGAACCAGGCGCAGGCGATGCCCGTGAAGCCGTAGTAGAAGACGATCGGGAAGCCCGTCGCCGAGATCGAGTCTTCGAGCACGCTTTCCGAGACCAGCAGCAGCGGCACGGTGACCGCGATCGACAGGACGCCGAAGCCGATCGTTGACACCGTCGGCGTCAGGTACTTCTTGTGGATCCGCTGGAGCGCCGCGCTGACGGCTTTCCAGTGCGCCATCGACAGCGTCGTACGCGCCGTCGGCAAGATCGTGGTCTGGGTCGAAGCCGAAGCCGAGGTCAGCACCGTGATGATCAGCAGCTTGTTCAGCGGTTCGCCCAGCACGCCCTTGCCGAGCGCGTTGAGCACGTCGGCGGCATTTTCGGGGCTCGAAACAAAGCCCGGACCGTGGAATGCGACGGCGGCATACGTCACGACGAGGTAGATCAGCAGAAGCAGCAGCGTCGACACGACGGCCGCCTTCCCCGGGCCCTCGGCCGGGTTCTCCGACTCCTCGTTCACCGCGACGCCGGAATCCCAGCCCCAATAGATGAAGAAGGCGAGCAGGATGGCCGCCGTGAACGTGCTGAACGGGATGTCGAAGGGGTTCAGCCACGACAGCGACGGGTGGACAGAGCCCGACGGCGGGTGCGATCCATAGACCTTCACGAGCGCGACGACTGCGAAGACGCCGAGAATCACGACCTCGGTCGTCAGCAGCGCGGCCTGGATCCGCGCCGAGAGCTCGATGCCGCGGTAGCAGATCCACGTCATCAGCACGATCCACAGGACAGCGGCGACGATGATCGCCCATTTGGATTCGCTCAGTTCGCTGAAGCCGAACAGCTTGAACGTGTAGATCGCCGCGATGTCCGAGAGTGAGGCCATCACGAGCACGTCGGCGAGGAAGATTGCCCAGCCGTTCATCCAGCCGGTCATCGGGCCGAAGGCGCGCGTCACCCAGGCGAAGGTGGTGCCCGCGTCAGGGTCGGCGCGGTTGAAGAATTTGTACGCGCTCGCGACGAACAGCATCGGGATGAAGGCGACGAGGATGATCGCCGGCGCGTGAACGCCGACGCCCGCTGCGTAGAGCACGGCGACGACGAAGCCGAGCGTCGTGGCCATCGAATACGCCGGTGCCGTCGACGCGACGCCGATCACGACGTTCGACATGTAGCCGATCGCGTTCGGCTTCAGACCCTTGTCAATCGTCTCGTAGGCGACTGTCGGCGGTTGCTGTTCGCTCATTCTCCCCATCCCCCTTCGGGTGGCCCGTTGCGTCTCCCCAGACGCTGCGACTGGAAACCGTATGGGATCGGTCAAGCGGCTGCGGTGACCTTGCGACCCGGACCGTCCTCACCGTCGGGCCCGGCTGGCGGGCCCGACGGCCGGCGCCGCGGGGCGGCGCGCCCTGAGCGCGAGCCTAGTCGTCCTTCGGGGGCGGCGCGGCGCCGCCGTCGCCACCGCTCTCGGGCCTGAACGGATGCTCCGCGGTCGTCACGGCTTCCGAGCCCATCAGGTGCATCGGTGCATGCTCGACCACCGCATCGAGTGTGCCGGGCGGTGCCGTTTCGAGCTTGCGCGAGAAGAACTCCCGGTACCTGAAGCGCAGGCCGACGGCGATCACCAGCCCGATCAGCATGCCGACCACGCCGAGCCAGATCGGCAGCGTCAGGCCCAGGTAGATTTTGCCTTCGGCGTTTTCGGCTTTGCCGTAGTAGTAGATCGCGTAGCCGCCGATCCCGAACATCATCAAGCCACCGAGCACTGGCAGCAGGCCGGCCAGGATGAACTTGCGGGCGCTCTGCGTGAGTTCCTTGCGGTAGTACATCGCCGACGCGAAACCGGTCATGCCGTAGTAGAAGCACACAGGGATCCCGAGCGCGACGACCGCGAGTTCGAGCACTTCGGTGGAGATCAGGATCAGCGGCACCGCGACCGCAATCGAGACGAGGCCGAACCCCCAGGTCGAGGCCGTCGGCGTCAGATAGCGCGGGTGGACCTTGGCGAAGACTCGCGGGATCGCGTCCCAGTGAGCCATCGACAGCGTCGTGCGGGCCGTCGGCAGGATCGTCGTCTGCGTCGAAGCGGCCGCGGAGGTCAGCACCGCGACGATCAGGAACTTCACTCCCACCGAGCCGAGCACACCCTGCCCCAGCGCGTGCAGGATGTCTTCGCGGTGGGATTCCGCGGCTTCACCTTCGCCGACGAAGAAGTTGAACCCGTGGTAGGCCGTGGCGCCGGTCGAGACGAGCAGGTAGATCGCGACGAGCAGCAGCGTCGAGATGACGGCCGCCCGCCCCGGCCCCTCGGCCGAGTCCTCCGACTCCTCGTTGACCGAGACACCCGAGTCCCAGCCCCAGTAAAGGAACACCCCGAGCAGCAGCGCCACCAAGAGATCGTGGAACCTCAGATCGAACGGGTTGAACCACGACGCTTGGGGATGGAGTGCGCCCGAACCGCCGTTACCCGTGTAAACGTCGACGATCGCCACCACCGAGAAGACAACGA
>Ga0182013_10004844_pt1 | contig 15970 bp, 12 predicted proteins | sample 612S2MmetaG_FD_120487 | JGI IMG/M metagenome (GOLD analysis project Ga0182013, IMG submission 120487) | Permafrost microbial communities from Stordalen Mire, Sweden - 612S2M metaG | ecosystem: Environmental > Terrestrial > Soil > Wetlands > Permafrost | place: Sweden: Stordalen | collected...
CCGGCCGAGTTCGCCGCCGATCAGTTTGCCTCCGGCTCCGCTTCGCTCCGCCTACGGCAAACTGATCGGCAACTTCAACCCCAAACTCTCATATCTACTGGTACATAATTCGGGGGCCGGTCAGAGCTTCCCTTTCGCGCACGAAGAAATCTCTCCTTCACAATATTTCTTCAGGCGTAGTCCCAATTCGCATGTGTCCAATTCCATCAATAGATCATCTAACCCAAAATCGAGATTTTGTTTTTTCATCCCAGTCTGAATCCACAAAGCTTGCTCTCCAAAATAGAGAAATGACATACGAAATCCATTTCCGTTTTCATCCTCGCCACAAATTGAAGTCCAACCCTTAGGCACTGAACGATCCAGTTTGTCAAAAAAGTCATGTATTGACTGTGTCGTTTTTTGAGAAAGCCAGTAAGGGAATCGTTTGACATTTGCACCCGGCTGCATAAAGATAGGATCAAAGGGCTCGTCCCATGGAATTTGCCCGCTTATCTGTGCTTCATTGAATGCTCTTGCTATATCTCGCACCTCGATGATCCATCGAAGAAGCGTCATACCATTTTCTAGTTTTGTTACATATCTATCATTGATTCGCAAAATGCCTAAATTGGCCTTCTGGCAAAGCTCGTTCTTGATTTCATCTCTTTCACGTTGTACTTTATCTTGAGCATGAATTGGACCATCATACTCTACAACCATCATTGGTCGATAAGCATTGTCTGTCAGCACAAAATCAAAATGACTTCTCGTATAAAAATTGAACTCACGCTGCGTTAGGAAAGACCTCCCTTTTTCGATTACATCCGAGAGTCTCGCTTTGGGAAAGACTCTCATGCCAGCATTTGATGCAATTCCTAGCAGCTCCTTGTATACAGCCGACTCCGAACGATTCAATAGAGAAGGAACGATGTTCATTTCATTTCTAACACGTCTCTAACACGTCACGTGCCAGCCTCCATAACCTCTGTATTGCTTGCCGGGCGCCGGGTCTCGGGTGCCCCAGGTCTCGATTTTAAGCCCCGGAACTCCACCTCAGCGGCCAGCTTCTTCCAAAAAGCGCACGATCGATTCAATCCCCAGCTCGAAGTTCTTCAGATGGAACTTTTCGTTGGGGGCGTGAATGTTGTCGTCGGGCAGGCCAAAGCCCATCATCACGCTGGGAATGCCCAGATGGCGGGCGAAATCGCCGACGATGGGAACCGAGCCGCCGGAGCGGATGAAAACCGTCTCCTTGCCCCAGACCTCTTTGAGCACCCGCGTCGCGGCCTGAATGTAACGGTTGTCGACCGGAATCAGGCAGGGGTCGCCAGCGCTGATCAGCCGCACCTCGACCTCGACGCCCGCCGGGACGATCTTCTCGACGAAGGCCTTGTAAAGGGCAAAGATTTTGGCCGGCTTCATGCCCGGAACCAGGCGCATCGAGACCTTGGCCAGCGCCTTGGCCGGGATCACCGTCTTCGCGCCCGCTCCGGTGAAGCCGCCGGGAATGCCGTGCACGTCCAGCGTGGGCCGGGCCCAGGTGCGCTCTAAGACGCTATAGCCGGGCTCGCCCACCAGGGTGCGCGAACCGACCTCGCTGATGCGGTACTGCTCCTCGTCGAAGGGCAGGCTGCGCCAGGCCAGCAACTCTTCGGGGCTGGGGGGGATGATGTCGTCGTAGAAGCCGGGGATGAGAATGCGGCCCTCTTCGTCCTTCAGCCGGGCCAGCATCTGCGCCAGGGCCATGAAGGGGTTGGGGGCCGCGCCGCCGTACATTCCCGAGTGCAGGTCGGTCTTGGCGCCGCGGACCTCCAATTCCGTATAGATCATGCCGCGCAATCCCACGCACAGCGTGGGCAGGCCGGGGGCAAAGAGCTCCGTATCCGAGATCAGGGCGAAATCCGCCTTCAATTCGGGCGGTTTGGAGGCGACAAAATCTGCAATTCCCTCTCCTCCAACCTCCTCATCGCCTTCCAGAATGACGCGCACATTCACCGGTAGCTTGCCATTCGCGGCCATCAGCGACTCGAGCGCCTTGATCTGCGCCCAGACCTGCCCCTTGTCGTCGGCCGCGCCGCGGGCGTAGAGGTTGCCGTCGCGCTCGGTAGGCTCGAAGGGCGGCGAAAGCCACTCCTCCAGCGGGTCGGTGGGCTGCACGTCGTAGTGGCCGTAAAAAAGGGCCACGGGCTTGGTCGGGGCGTGCAACCAGTCAGCATAAACCAGCGGGTGGCCTTCGGTTTCAATCAGCCGCGCGTTCTCCAGGCCAATGCGGGTCAGTTCCGATGCCAGCGCCTCGGCGGCGCGACGGCAGTCGCCCTTGTTTTCAGGCAGCGTGGAGACGGACGGAATGCGCAGCAGCACCTTCAGTTCATCCAAAAAGCGAGGTTGGTTCTGGCGGGCATAGATGACGGCCGGTGAAGACATGCGGGCCTCTCTTCCGTGAATTCTGTCCATCGAAAGTATAGGCCGTGCAAGCCTGTTGCCGCGAGAACTTGGAACAACTTAGCAGCGGCTTATGGTTGATTCGATCTGCCGGCTGAGTCTAGTTGTCCCGATGGCGCGATAGCCGCCCTGGCAACACGATAGTCTAAGGAGAGATGCCTCCCATTCTCAACGCGCAATCAGTCAGCAAGCAGTACGGCGCCAAGCCGCTCTTCCAGAACATTTCACTCACCGTCGAGGAGGGCAGCCGGATCGGCCTGATCGGCCCCAACGGCGCGGGAAAATCCACGCTGCTGGCCATTCTCGCCGGCCAGGTCGAGCCGGATTCAGGCGAGCTGGCGGTGCGCAAACGGGCTCGCGCCGCCTATGTGCCCCAGAACTCGAGCTTTGCCCCTGGCCTCACGATCCGCCAGGTTCTGGAGCAGGCTCTGGCCGCCGCCCAGGTCAACGAATCCGAACGCGAGGGCCGTTTGCGGGAACTCTCCGGCCGCGCCGGCTTCCTGGACCTCGACGCCGAGGCCGCCCGGCTCAGCGGCGGATGGCGCAAGCGGCTGGCCATCACCGAGGCGCTGGTTTGCGAGCCCGAGGTGATGCTGCTGGACGAGCCGACCAACCACCTTGATCTGGCGGGGATCGAGTGGCTCGAAGAGCTGCTCGCCTCCTGCTCCTTTGCCGCCGTCACGGTCAGCCACGACCGCTATTTTCTCGAAGCCACGTCGAGCGAGATTATCGAGCTGAACCGGGTTTATGCCGACGGCCTGCTGCGCGTGAAGGGCAATTTCAGCCGCTTTCTCGAAGAAAAGCAGGCCTACCTGGAAGCGCAGAACCGCCAGCAGGAGAGCCTGCGCAACGTGGTGAAGACCGAAATCGAGTGGCTGCGGCGCGGACCCAAGGCGCGGACCGGCAAATCCAAGGCCCGCATCGACTCGGCCAACCAGATGATCGGCCAACTGGCGGCCATCGACGCGCGTTCGGCGACGGCGACGGCCGGAATCGACTTCGAGGCCAGCCAGCGCAAGACCAAGCGGCTGGTCGAGTTCAAGAGCGTCTCCTGCGACGTGCCCGCCAGCATCGAGATTTCAGAAGGCAGCATCGAGACTTCAGAAGGCAGCATCGGACCCACTGAAGGTGTTGTGCCTTCTGAATCCGGCTCGGAATCGGCAAAAAGCCGCCGACTCTTCACCGATTTGAACTTTATTCTCACGGCGGGCATGAAGGTGGGCCTGGTGGGCCCCAATGGCAGCGGCAAAACCACGCTGCTGCGCCTGCTGCGCGGCGAAATCGAGCCAGCCGAAGGCTCCATCCGCCGGGCAGATGCGCTGCGGCTGGTCTACTTCAGCCAGATGCGCGAGCTGGACGAGAGCCTGACCCTGCGCCGCGCGCTGGCCCCGGAGGGCGATAGCATCATCCACCAGGGCCGTCTGGTGCACGTGGCCAGTTGGGCGGCGCGCTTCCTCTTCACCAGCGAGCAACTCAACCAGCCGGTCCGCAACCTCTCGGGCGGCGAGCGGGCGCGGGTGCTGATTGCGAAACTGATGCTGGAGCCAGCCGACGTTCTCCTGCTCGACGAGCCGACCAACGATCTGGACATTCCGACCCTGGAAATCCTGGAAGAAAACCTGCTCGAGTTTCCCGGCGCGCTGATTCTGGTCACCCACGACCGCTATTTGCTGAACCGCGTCTGTTCGACGGTGCTGGGCCTGGACGGTCGCGGCCACACTGGCCTTTTCGCCGACTATGCGCAGTGGGAGGATTGGATCGAAGAGCAGAGCAGGATCGAGCAGAATCAGGCCGAAGAGGGCGGACGCGAGCCGCGCGGGTCGGAGCGCAAGGCGGACGGCTCCAGTTCCTCACAGCGAACCGGCTCAGAGTCGGCCTCCGGCGCGGGAGGCAGGAAGAAGCTCTCTTACCTTGAAGCCCGCGAGTTCGCGGCCATCGAGCAGCAGGTCGAGGACTCCGACGCCCGGCGGGCCCAGGCCCGCGAGCGCGTCGAAAGTCCCGCGATTGCCACCAATGCCGCGGCCCTCGAAGAGGCTCTCAAGGAGCTGGACGCAGCGCAGCAGGAAAACGACACCCTCTACGCCCGCTGGGCCGAGCTGACCGAAAAAGCTGGCTGACGCGGTTAGCTCCCGCTGGCGGCTACGGTGAAGAAGCCGGGTGCCCCACCCTCGATTGTCATTCTGAGCGAAGTCGAAGAAGCTGCTTCTTGAAACTTTTTTCGGTTAGGGTGGGATAGCAGGATGCGCGCCATACAGAAACGCTGAAACCGCTCCAGATGTTAGAAACGAACGGCTCCATGCCCTGGGTTACACTGAATCTGTGAAGATTGCACTGGCTCAGATCGATCCCACGGTGGGGGATTTCACCGGAAATCTTGAAAAGATTATCGCGGTCAGCCGTCGCGCCGCCGACCAGGGCGCGCGGCTCACCGTCTTTTCCGAATTGGTGATTTGCGGTTACCCTCCGGCTGATTTTCTTGAAAAACCGAGCTTCCTGGCCCGCTGCCGTTCAGCCGTCGAGGAGCTGGCCGCGGCCACCCGCGAGCTGACGACCGCCGTGCTGGCGGGCGTGGCCCTGCCGGCCGCCCATGCGGCCGGGCTCGAGAACGGCAAGCTGGGATTCCCAGCAACAGGTCCAGGTTGCTGGGGGGGGAGGCCGGCCGTCAATGCCGCGGTTCTGATGGATGGCGGCCATATTCTGCTCGAGCAGCACAAGCGCCTGCTGCCTTTCTACGACGTCTTCGATGAGCAGCGCTACTTCATCCCCTCTCAGCCCCAGCAGGTGGTCGAGCTGGAGGGCGTGCGGCTAGCCATCACCATCTGCGAGGACGCCTGGAACGACAAGAACTTCTGGCCGCGCCGCCTCTACACCGTCGATCCGATGGAAGAGCTGATGCGCCAAAATCCCGCCATTCACATCAACCTTTCTTCGTCGCCTTTCTGGCATGGAAAGCGCGCGCTGCGCCGCCAAATGCTGGCCGCCGTCGCCCGCCACGACGGCATTCCCGTGCTGCTGGTGAACCAGGTGGGCGGCAACGACAGCCTGATCTTCGACGGCACCTCGCTGGCCATCGATGCGCGCGGCGAGTTGTTCGCGCAGGCCGCCTCCTTCGCCGAGGACCTGTTGATCGTCGATCCTTTTCAGGCTTCTGTCGCGGCTCCGGCTGACTCCGCTTCGCCGGTCGAGTCCATTCCGCCGACGGAATCTGTTCAGAAAGTGGCACTCGCACCCCTCGAAGTTGCGTCTGCGCCCCTCAATGACGACACCGAGGACGACACCGAGGCCGCCTACCGCGCTCTGGTCCTCGGCACTCGCGATTATGTGCGCAAGTGCGGCTTCCGCAAGGCCCTCGTGGGCCTCAGCGGCGGCATCGACTCGGCCCTGGTGGCGGCCATCGCCACCGAGGCGCTGGGAGCGGAAAACGTGCTCGCGATCGGTATGCCCAGCCCCTACTCTTCGGCGGGGTCGATCGACGACAGCCGCCAGTTGGCGGCCAACCTCGGCATTCGTTTTGAAGTCATCGGCATCAGCAATCTCTTCGAGGAGTTTACCGACGCTCTGGGGCCGCTTTTTGCTGGGACCAAGCCGGACATCACCGAGGAAAACATTCAGTCCCGGATTCGCGGCGACCTGCTGATGGCCCTCTCCAACAAGTTTTCCGCGCTGGTGCTCACCACCGGCAACAAATCGGAGATGGCCGTCGGCTACTGCACCCTTTATGGCGACATGGTGGGCGCGCTGGCGGTGATCGGCGACCTGGTGAAGACCCGCGTTTACCAGGTCTGCCGCTGGATCAACCGCGCGGGCGAGGTGATTCCCTGGGCAATTCTGGAGAAGCCTCCCTCGGCCGAGCTGCGCCCGGATCAGAAGGACACCGACTCGCTGCCCCCCTATGATGTGCTCGATCCGATTCTCGAAGCCTACGTCGAGCGTTATGAAACTCCCGAACAGATCGCCCAGGCCAACGGATTTCCTCTCGAACTCGTCCAGCAGGTTGTGCGCCTGGTCGAGCGCAGCGAGTACAAGCGCCAGCAGGCCGCGCCGGTTCTGAAGGTGACCTCCAAGTCGTTCGGCATGGGCCGCAGATTTCCCATTGCCGTCAAGGTTCAGGCGTAAGACGAAAATCAGGAGCATTTTCGCAATTTTTCGGGAGAGTTTCCGCAGTTTAAGGAGAAATAGCTTGATCCGTCTGTCCGCCCGTCTTGCTCGCTCGCATTTTGGTTTCGCCAGTCCACGTAGTTTCGCCAGTCCACGTATTGGTTCTGCCAGTTCACGTTTCGTTTTTACCCGTTCTCGCCTGGCCAGTGTGGTTGCGCTGATCGTCTTGTCCCTGCCCGCTTTGCGAGTCGCGGCCCAGCAGGATGCGCCCTCGGCGCCCACGCCAGCGCCCACTGCTCCCGCGCCTGCCGCGGCGCCCGCGTTTCCCAAGCCCGATCCGGCAAATTTCACGGCGGCCGCGCCCACCAAGGAGGCCGTCAACGCCTTTTTGGCGGCCAGTTGGGGCTACGACAACAGCCGCATCTGGCAGGTTCAGGCCATTCTGAAGACGCCTGTCGAGGGCGTCAGCAAGGTGGTGATCCTGGTCGGCGACAAGGAGGGCAAGGAAAAGCCAGCCGGGGTCCAGTTCTTTGTCCTTCCCGGCGGCAAGTACCTGCTCGCCGGGGACGAGATCATCCCCTTTGGCGAGCATCCGTACGCGGAAAACCGCGCCCTGGTGCGGCAGCGCGCCGATGGACCCTATCGCGGCTCAGCCTTGAAAGAGCTGGAGATTGTCGAGTTTGCCGATTTTCAGTGCCCCCATTGCAAGGACGCGCAGGCCAATATGGACAAGCTGGCGGTGGATTTCCCCAAGGCCCGCATCGTCTTCGAGAGCTTTCCGCTGGAGCGCATTCATCCCCAGGCCAAGCTCGCGGCCGCCTACGGCCTCTGCGTGGCCAAGCAGGGCGGAAGCGATGCGTTCTTCACCTTTGCCGCGGCGGTTTTTGACGGCCAGGATGGGTTGGCGACTGCCGATGGCGCCACCCTGACGCTGAACAGCGCCGCTAGCAAGGCTGGTCTCGATCCAGCCAAAATCGCCGCCTGCGCCTCGACTCCGGCGACGGATGCGGCGGTGGAGGCCCAGGTGAAGCTGGCCCAGGATCTGAACATCAACCAGACCCCCACGCTGATCGTCAATGGCCGCCAGATTCCCGCCAATGCTCCCTACGACACCATCAAGAAGATCATCGAATTCCAGGCCAGGCTGGACGGCGTAACGCGGTAAGGCTACTCCCATCCCCGCCACGGCAGGATGAAAAAGCTCCACGGCCGCCGCGACTCCCATCAAGGGGATTGCGGCGGCCGTGGAGCTTCGTTTTGCGCCCTGAAAGTTTTATTTCGCATACGGATGAATCCGCAGCGCGGCAAGGTTCAGCGCGCTTCCTGTCCGCGCTCCACGCGCATCATCGGTGAGTGGCCGGCGGCCTGGGTGCCGCGGATCACGTGGGGCGTGATTAGAATCAGCAGGGTGGCATCGCTTTTCTGAGTGTCGTTGCCGGTCAGGCTGCTCAAACCGGGAATCTCGCTGATGCCCGGCGTTCCGCTGATGGCGCGGCTCTGGGACTTGTCGATCTCGCTGACCACCGCCACCGTCTCGCCCTGCCGCAGCGTCACCACGCCAGAGTAGGCGCGATTGTCGAGCACCGGATTGCCATTGAGCGAGGTCCCCGAGAGGGAGTCGATCTTCATGTCGATGGTGAGCGCGACGTCGTTATTGCGCATGACCTTGGGGGTCGCCTTCAGGGTCAGGCCCAGGTCCTGGTACTCCACCATCGGAACATTCGGCACACTGCTGGCGTAGGAGGCCAGCAGCGCGGACAGGGCGCTGGAGCTTCCCGCGGCGGTGAGCCCGGCAATGCTCGAGGCGCTCGACGAGAGGCTGGAAAACGATGAGGTCTGAATGGGGTAGCGCTCGCCCATGCGCACCGTTCCCTCCTCGCCGTCGCCCAGCCGCAGTTGAATCTGGTCGAGCTGGCGCGAGTCCGAGGAGTTCAGGCTCAGATTGGCCGTGACCGAGCCGGGCGCGAGGGCCGATTGCGTCAATCCGCCGCCAAACAGGGCAAGGCCGTTGGAGAACATACTGCCCGACACATCGCCGGCGGCGATCAAAATGCCAAGAATCGCCAGCGGATCGCTGGCAGAAGCCAGTCCCGAGGAGATGATCTGCTGCACCGTGGACGCATTGGCGTTGAGGATGGATTGTTCCTCGGAGTAGACGTTGATGGCCGAGACGCTCTGCGGCAACTGGACTCCGGTGTTGCGCGTGTTGGTGTGCGCAAGCTGGATCAGGCGCACCTCCAGCAGCAACTGGCTCTTGCCATCGAGCAACTGGCCCATGGTGGAGTTGAAGGCCTTCAGACCCTGATCGGTGGCGCGCAGGGTGATCGTCCCCGCCGTGGGCTCGGCCACCGCCTGCTGCGCATTGAAGACGCTCTTGGCCAGGGTGACCGCCTCGGTCAATTCAGCAGAGGTCAGCCCCGGCAGGTAGACCGTCTCCAGCTCCTGGCGCTGAAACTGCTGGCGGTTTTCCCTGGTGTCGGAGGCCACCAGCGCCCGGTGCGCATCGAGCGGCACATAGAAAGAATCCGTCGCCATTCCCAGGACGCGCGCCGCCGTCTCGAAGCCGACATTATCCACATCCAGGCGGGCTTGGGCGCCGCGGACGCTATCATCCACGGTGACGTCGATTCCGTAGGCCTTGAAGACCTGCCGGATTATCTGGCGCTGGTCGGCGCGCAGGTGAAAGCTGTGCACGCCGGCCGCGGGTTCCAGCTCCACTGCTTCGCCGGCCCTCTCCGCACCCTGCTCGTAGACGGGCCTTGACTGCCCGAGCAAGGCATCCTCTCCCAGCTCATACAGGTGTTCGCTCACCAGCGGATTTTTGGGGTCCAGTTCGAGGGCATGAGCCAGGGCCGCGCGGGCGGCCGCCGCATCGCCGCGCAGACGGGCCTTGGCCGCGGCCTGAATCTCTGCCGTCACCGCATGGCCGCGCGCCACATTGGCCGCCAGCGGGTAGTCAGCATTGCCGGGGTCCAGCCTGGCCGCCTGCTCGTAGCCGCGCATGGCCTCTTCAAACCGCCCGGCCATAAAAAGCTTGCTGGAGGCAAGGAAGAGCTTGGCCGCCCGCCGCCGGTCGGCGTTGCGCACGGGGGGCTTGGCTGGCGTGGTCTCCTGGGCCTGCCCGGGGTTCGGAACTGGAGCGCCAGAAACTGGAGCGCTCGGAACTGGATTATTGGAGTTCGGAACTGCCGAGGAAGTCAACCCTGGGGGGGCGTCCTGCGCAGAGGAGATTACCTGTGCCGTCCCGCTCTGCACAACCTGGCTTTGCGCAACCTGACTCGGCGCGGCAGTTTCCGCCGTTTGGGCCTGCGTGAGGCCGGGAAAAACCAGCAGCAGCGTGGCCGCCCAGAAATTCGGCCATCGCCCGAACGGCCATTGCCTGAACGCGTGGCGCGGACGCTGGCGCACGGACACTTCGAGGGCCTGTGGGGTGGTCTGCATTGTTTTGAGAAACGCTGTCAGCCCTGGCGGAAGCCAACGCGCACGGCGTTATAAATGACAGGACGTTCGCTGCGCGGCGGACGCTTGAGGGTGGCGCGCACCTCGGCCAGGCTCAAGCCCAGCTCCGCCATGGCGCGGCTCAGCGTGTTGCGGTGCATCCCCAACTCTTCGGCAGCTTTACACTGGTTTCCCCGGTGTGCCATCAGCACCTCACGCAGGTATTGCTTCTTGAACTCACGCACGGCGTCTTCATAGCGGATGCCGCTGGAGTGCATTTGCGTCACCAGGCTGTCCAGTGCTCGTCTCACGTCCACCTCTGCTTGTTCTTGTTAGCTTGCCACATTTTTAGTGGCTGTGCGTTGCTCAAATCACATTTTACTGACGCCGGGGTGCAGCCAGTGCGGCGACTCTTCTTCCAGAGTTCGGAGTCCCAGCCGAATGCGTTCGGCCAGTTGGTGAGGACTCATGTGGGCGCTCAAATGGCAGGCCCCGAAAAAGAACCGGGGAAGCCGGGCTTTGGCCAGCCAGTGGGCTCTCGGAAAAAAAGCCACGGCCACCAGAATAACCAGCGTGACCAGCATCGCGCCCTGAAAAAATCCAAAAATTGCGCCTGCCAGCTTGTCCAGGCAGCCCAGGCCCATCAAGTGCAAGGCTTTGGACAAGGCATTGCCGGCAAAGCCGATCAATCCCATCACCACCAGCGCAATCAGCAGAAACCCGACCGCATTGGCCACCGGCTCAAAGCGCACCAGGGGCAAAATCAGCCGCGCGATGCGGCCATAGTTCCAGGCCGCCAGCACCAGGCCCAGAAACAGACCGCCGAGCGCGCAAACCGAGCGAAAAAAACCCTCTCTCAGCCCTCCCAGCACGGAGAGCGCGATGATCACCACGATAGCCCAATCTACCAGCCCCATGCCGCGCTCCGTTTACGCTCCCAATGCTCCGCAAGCCCTATTCGTGCTCTATCAAAAGCCGGATTTCGCCCTGCAAATCCGCATCACGTCCTGCAAAAGCCCTACCACTTTTGGCAGATTAGCATCAAAACCTGCAAAAGTTAGGCAAACCCCGTTACGCTGCCTACAAGTCCAAATCCCGACCGGTCAGGCGGCGGAAGGCTTCCAGGTACTTGGCCTGGGTGTGCTCCACCACCTCGGCGGGCAGCTCCGGCGCGGGGGCCTGCTTGTTCCAGTGGATCGCTTCCAGGTAATCGCGCACAAACTGTTTGTCGAAGGAGGGTTGCGCGCCGCCCGGCTTCCAGGAAGCGGCCTCCCAGAAGCGCGAGGAATCGGGCGTCAGCACCTCATCGGCCAGAATGATTCCCTCCGAAGTCCTGCCAAACTCGAATTTGGTGTCGGCCAGAATCAGCCCGCGCGACTCGGCGTGCGTGGCGGCCCTTTGGTAGATGGCCAGCGTGAGCCGCTTCAGCTCCGCCGCGTCGGCCGCGCCGATGGCCGCCACCGTCGCGTCGAAGCTGATGTTCTCGTCGTGGGTTCCCACTTCGCCCTTGGTCGAGGGCGTGTACAAGGGCTCGGGCAGCCGCGAACCGTCCAGCAGGCCGCCAGGAAGCGGAATGCCGCAGACCGAACCGCTCGCCTGATACTGCTTCCATCCCGAACCGGTCAGGTAGCCGCGCACCACGCACTCGACAGGAAACATTTTGGCCTGCTTGACCAGCATCGAGCGGCCTTCCAATTGGCTGGCGTAGGGCTGCAGCGAGGCGGGAAACTCGCTCACCTTGGCGGTAATCAAGTGGTTGGGAACCAGATTTGCCAACAGGTCGAACCAGAACAGGGAGATTTGCGTCAGAATCTTGCCCTTGCCTGGAATGCCGGTGGCCAGCACGTGGTCAAAGGCCGAAATGCGGTCGGTGGCTACCAGCAGCAGCGCGTCCTGGTTTGTGCTGAGGTCCGCGCCGGGGACCGCATAGAGGTCGCGCACCTTGCCGCGGCCGAGCAGGCGCGTTGCGCCCAGATTCGTCGTCAAAAGAGCTGTCACGTGGAGGTTTACCTCGGAAGAAACTGAATCTCCGATTCTCCAAGCCGCGGCCCGCTTTGTCAATCTCCGCTCCGCGGCCTTGAGAAGAAAGCGGTTGCGTTGCGCAGTGTGCGAACCACGGCGCGTGAACGCAAAATTGACCGGTGAGGAGTTCTTCTTCAGCCCAAAAAGTTTTCTTCTTCAGCCGGTGAGCGGATTTGCTCAGCAATCTGGCCGACGTTGTTACAGGGCGCTGTGATGACCGTCACGGAACACCCTGTCCGCATCATAGACACTTCAATTGTCAACATGGTTCGGAAAGCGCATTCGTGTGCTCTCCTGGAGCCGGGCGACACGAAGTAGCCGTGGAAAGGGGAAGCCGCAGCTAACTTCGTTCTATAGGGACCTCCAGTAGCCGCGTACTACGACCTCCAGTACCGGCTACTGGTCCCCTTCCGCGGTGGCCGGCCCTCCTCTTCACGTTTCTCATCGCGTTTTCATCGTTTTGCTGCATGCTGTCTTCTGATTGCCGCAGCTTTGTGCTGATTGCCTCTGCGTTGCGCCGATTGCCGCGGCATTGCGCTGATTACCGGTGTTTTGCGCCGATTGCCCTGATTTGCGCTGATTGCCGGTGCGTCGAGAGCAAAGTTTTCTCAACATGTTTTTTTGAATGGTTTTACCATTGCTGTCGGGGAACTGGTTGCCCCTGACGGGCTGTTTCCCGGGCAGAAATCCAGTTGCCAGGGCTGGCCTCACTCTATGCCAGTTTCGGAAAATGCTTTAACGTTGAACGTTGTGTGCGGCTTTTGAGCGTAATGTAAAACCAAGGTGTAACCCATGCGTGCCGGCAGGCAGCTCAATATCAAGTACTACGTGGAACCGGATAAGGCGGCTCTGGCGCGCCGCGCGGCGCAGTATTTTGTGGAGATGGCCGGAGAAGCCGTCGAGGCGCAGGGGCGGGCGCGGATTGCGCTGAGCGGCGGCTCGACACCCAAAGCCGTTTTCGAACTGCTCGCCGACCCCACACAGCCCTGGCATCAGCGTATGCCCTGGGAGAACCTCGAAATCTATTGGGTAGACGAGCGCTCGGTTCCTCCCGATGATGCTGAAAGCAACTACCGCATGATCCGCGAGGCGCTTCTGGACCACGTTCCGCTGCACCCTGGGCAAATTCACCGCATCGAGAGCGAGTTGGGGCCCGAGGCGGCCGCGCTGCGCTACGAAGCGGAGTTGCGCTCGAGCTTCCACATCGAGGAGGGCGGGAGCCCACGCTTCGACCTGGTGGCCTTGGGAATCGGCACCGACGGCCACACCGCTTCAATCTTCCCGCACACATCTGCCATCCACGATATTGACCACCTGGTGGTCGCCAACCACGTCTCCCAGCGGGAGGCCTGGCGCGTCACCCTTGCCTGGCCGGTCATCAACCACGCCCGCTCGGTCTTCTTTTTGGCCGCCGGCGCGGAAAAGGCCGCTATTTTGAAGGAAGTGCTGATGGGACCGCACGACCCGGAGCGGCTGCCCAGTCAATTGATTTGGCCTTCCAGCGGTATACTCACCTTGATCCTGGACAGGGCCGCAGCCGCGTTACTACCCTCGACCGATGAGGAAGGCTGTGGGGTTTTAGAAAGGGTAAGATGATTTTGGCGGGTGATGTGGGCGGCACCAAGGTCCGCCTGGGGCTGTATGACTTTGTCGATGGAAGGCTGGAGTGCAGCCGCGAGCGGCGTTTCGCAGCCGGGGAGTATTCCGGGCTGGAGGAGGTCGTAAAAGAGTTCCTCGGTTCGCATCAGGTGACGGCGGCCTGCTTCGGCGTGCCCGGCCCGGTGCGCGACGGCCGGTTGCGGCTGACCAACCTTCCCTGGACGCTGGATAGCCGCAAGCTGGCGGCCAGCTTGGGCATCACCCACCTTTTTCTTATCAACGACCTGGAGGCCAACGGCTACGGCGTGGCCGAACTCTCTGCGGAGCAGATTTACACCCTCAGCGAGGGCGACCCCAGCCAGATTGGCAACCGCGCGCTGATCGCCGCCGGAACCGGCCTGGGCGAGGGCCTGCTGATCTGGAATGGCCACAGCCACATTCCCTACCCCTCCGAGGGCGGCCACGCCGACTACGCGCCGCGCAACGAAGACGAGATCGACCTGCTGCGCTATCTCAAGCAGAAGTACCAGGGGCGCATCAGCTTCGAGCGCGTCATCAGCGGCCATGGCCTGACCAACATTTACGAATTCCTGCGCGAGGTTCGCGGCCTCGAAGAGCCGGCCTGGCTGGCCGAGCGCATCGCCGCCGAAGACCCCAACGCGGTGATCTCCGAACTGGCTCTCGCGGCCAAGAGCGAGATCTGCGAACGAGCTCTGGAAATTTTCGTTTCCGCTTACGGCGCCGAGGCCGGCAACCTGGCTCTCAAACTGCTTTCCGTGGGCGGCGTCTACGTGGGCGGCGGTATCGCCCCGCGCATTCTGGAAAAGCTTCGCGACGGCGCCTTCATGCGGGCCTTCACCGACAAGGGCCGGCTGAGTCCGCTGCTGGAGAATATGCCGGTGCGCATCATTCTGGAGAGCCGCGCCGCCCTGCTGGGAGCGGCGGCCTACGCCGAAGCCCGCGCTGCAGAGTTGAGCGGGATTTCCCCCCGTGCCGCCTCGGTCAAGTTCTAAAGAGTTCTCTCTCGCATTTCATGCCAAGACAGATTGAGGGCCAGCCGGATAGGGCTCGCCCTCAGTCTTCATAGGCCTGCGCCGCTGCCGGGTGCCCCAGGTCCCGCTGTTGGGACCTGGGATCCCACAATCCAGTCGGCGCTCAAGCCTGAATGCGGGCACTTTCTCCAAACCAGTTTCTTTTCAGCCACAGCGAGACCTGCACCAGCAGAATCAGCGCGGGAACCTCGACCAGAGGGCCGATCACCGCGGCGAAGGCCGCACCGGAGTTCAGCCCGAAGACGGCTACGGCAACCGCGATGGCCAGCTCGAAGTTGTTGCTGGCCGCGGTGAAGGACAAGGTCGCGGTCTTCGCGTAATCGGCGCCCGCCCGGCGGCCCATCCAGAAGCTGACGAAGAACATGATGGCAAAATAAATCACCAGCGGCAGGGCAATGCGCAGCACGTCGAAGGGAAGCTGGACAATCAGATTTCCCTTGAGGCTGAACATTACCACAATCGTGAAGAGCAGCGCGGCCAGCGTCAGCGGGCTGATGGCCGGGATAAAACGCGTCTGGTACCACTGGCGGCCCTTGGCCTTCAGCAGCAGAAAGCGGGTCAGCATTCCGGCCAGGAAGGGAATTCCCAGGTAGATGAAGACGCTTTCGGCGATCTGGCTCATGCGAATATCAACGACTACGCTCTTCAATCCAATCAGCGGCGGCAGCACTGCCAGAAAGAACCACGCGTAGACGCTGTAGAAAAGCACCTGGAAGATGCTGTTGAAGGCTACCAGGCCCGCGGCGTAGTCGGTGTCTCCCTTGGCCAGCTCATTCCACACGATCACCATGGCGATGCAGCGGGCGAGGCCGATTAGAATGAGCCCGGTCCGATACTCCGGGTAGCCGCGCAGAAAGATGACCGCCAGGGCGAACATCAGCACCGGGCCGATCACCCAGTTTTCCAGCAGCGAGAGGCCCAGCACCTTGCGGTTGTGAAAGACCGCGCCCAGCCGCTCGTACTGCACCTTGGCCAGCGGCGGATACATCATCAGAATCAGGCCCACGGCGATGGGAAGGTTGGTGGTGCCCGCCTGGAAGCGCTGCAAGAGCGCCGGCACGGACGGCACGAAGCGGCCCAGCGCGACGCCGGCCGCCATTGCCAAGAAGATCCAGAGCGTCAGATAGCGGTCAATGAATGAAAGCTTTGAAGCGCTGCCCGGTACGGCAGCCGAGCAGCAAAGTTGCGGTTCTGTCTGCATTCGATCTCTCCTCTGTGGCTTGGTGCGTCCGTGGCTTGGTGCGCGGTTACAAAGGCTGCTGCCCGATGGCGCGTATTTTTGTCTCGATGGCCATGCGGTCCAGAGTCTCCAGCGGCAGGCTGAGAAACAGTTGCAC
>Ga0182013_10004846_pt1 | contig 15966 bp, 15 predicted proteins | sample 612S2MmetaG_FD_120487 | JGI IMG/M metagenome (GOLD analysis project Ga0182013, IMG submission 120487) | Permafrost microbial communities from Stordalen Mire, Sweden - 612S2M metaG | ecosystem: Environmental > Terrestrial > Soil > Wetlands > Permafrost | place: Sweden: Stordalen | collected...
CGGATTGGAAATCTTGTAGCCATTGAGGTGCAGGATCGGCAGCACCGCGCCATCCGTGGCCGGATCGAGAAACTTGTTGGAATGCCAGGCCGTGGCGAGCGGTCCGGCTTCAGCCTCCCCGTCGCCGACAACACCGGCGACGATCAGATCGGGATTGTCGAACGCGGCGCCGAAGGCATGGCTGAGCGAATAGCCCAGTTCGCCGCCTTCATGAATTGAACCTGGCGTGGTCGGCGCGACGTGGCTGGAAATCCCGCCGGGAAACGAGAACTGGGTGAACAGCTTTTTCAGTCCGGCTTCGTCCTGGGTGACGTTCGGATAAACCTCGCTCCAGGTGCCTTCGAGGTATGTCTGCCCGACGATCGCCGGGCCGCCATGCCCGGGGCCGGCGATGTAGAACATGTCCAGGTCGTATTTCTTGATGACCCGGTTCAGGTGCACATAGATGAAGTTCTGGCCCGGCGTCGTGCCCCAGTGTCCGACCACCAGCGGTTTGACGTGAGCCAAGGTCAGGGGCTCGCGCAACAACGGATTGTCGTACAGATAGATTTGCCCAACTGACAAATAGTTGGAGGCTCGCCAGTAGGCGTTCATACGGCGCAACTCGTCGGACCCGAGTGCTTCTTGTTGGCCGGCGCTCCCATCATTTTCTGTACGCTTCGGAGACTCCTGGATCGCGATGGGTGAATCCATTTCTCTTGCTCCTGGTTGGTCTCATCGATCTCGCGGCCGCGCATCCGTGCGACGGCGACAGGATAGAATGCGAGCCATCGTATGGAGCAGCATCGGAAACTACTCATACCGCGACAAACCAGGATCCGCCGGCATCGCTAAAATTTCAAACCAAGGACGGCATATCCGTCAGGCCTGGATCTGCGTAGTTTCCGAACCTCCCGGCCCCTGTTTGTGAACGGTTACGGTGACAGCCCTCGTGGCCTGCTTCGACGTGGCACGCCCGGTGTTTGACGGACAATGCAACTTTGCCCGGGCGATCGGCTTAACCCTCGCGTGAGGCAGCGCGGAAGTCAGAAAAGCAATGATGCGACCATCGGCTGGGACCGTTGCACCGGACGTACCGGCATCGTGCTGGGCATGCGGAGCTTCGGGTTCCCGACGCCGATCGCCGTGGTCGCGGAACATTTCGGCTTTACGGGCGAGCATATGGTCAAAGCGGCGAAACAGGCGATCACCATGGTCATGAACCAAGGAACCAGACAATGCAGTTAGGAATGATCGGGCTGGGGCGGATGGGTAGCGGCATGGTAATCCGGCTTACCAAGGCCGGCCATGAATGCCTTGTTTACGACAGCCACCATAAGGCGGTGGACGCGCTCGTCGCCAAGGGCGCCAAAGGCACCACCAGCCTACCCGACTTCGTTAAGCAATTGAGCCAGCCGCGGCTGGTCTGGCTCATGGTTCCCGCCGCCGCGGTCGATCCGGTGCTGGAATCATTGATGCCGTTGCTGGACAAAGGCGACATCGTCGTCGATGGCGGTAATTCGTACTACCACGACGATATCCGTCGCGCCGAGGCGCTGCGTGAGAAAGGCCTGCACTACGTCGATGTCGGCGTCAGCGGCGGTGTATGGGGCCTGGAGCGCGGCTATTGCCACATGATCGGTGGCGAGCCCGAGGTGGTGAAACATCTCGACCCGATCTTCCAGTCGCTGGCCCCCGGTGTCGCCGCGGCGCCACGCACCCCGGGCGCGACAGGCGACCCAGGAACCGCCGAGAAGGGCTATCTGCATTGCGGGCCGAACGGCGCCGGACACTTCGTGAAGATGGTGCACAACGGCATCGAATACGGGATGATGGCGGCGTATGCCGAAGGTCTGAATATCATCAAACATGCCAATGTGGGTCAGAAGACTCACGCGGCGGACGCCGAGACGACTCCGCTCCGCCATCCCGAACGCTACAAATACGACATCGATATCGGCCAGGTCGCGGAGGTCTGGCGTCGCGGCAGCGTGGTCGCGTCCTGGCTGCTCGACCTCGCCGCCAGCGCGTTGCGGAAAAGTCCCAATCTCGCGAATTTCGAAGGCCGCGTATCCGATTCCGGCGAAGGCCGCTGGACATTGCAGGCAGCGATCGACGAAAGCGTACCGGCCCCGGTGATTTCGGCGGCGTTGTTCGCACGCTTCAGTTCGCGCGGCGAAGCCGATTATGCCGACCGTTTGCTGTCCGCGCTGCGCTTCGAGTTCGGCGGACACGTTGAGAAGCCGAAGGACGAGCATTGATGCCCACGCCGTCCGACGCTCTCGTCTTCTTCGGCGCGACCGGGGATCTGGCCTATGAGCAGATCTTCCCCTCGCTTCTCGGCCTGGTGCGCGACGAGGGCCTGAGCGTGCCGATCATCGGCGTCGCCAAGGCCGGCTGGGGGCTCGATCAACTCAAGGATCGGGCGCGGGACAGCCTTTCTCAACACGGTCCGGTCGATGAAAAGGCTCAGGAGAAGCTGCTGTCGCTGTTGCGGTATGTCGATGGCGATTATGCCGACGAGGCGACGTTCGCCGCGCTGTATCGTGAACTCGGCGATGCCAAACGGCCGCTGAATTATCTGGCGGTGCCGCCCAGTACATTCGGCATCGTGGCCGGGGGAATAGCGAAGTCCGGCACCGCCGGGGATGCGCGGCTGGTGATCGAGAAACCGTTTGGCCATGACCGCGCGTCGGCGAAAGAACTCAACGCGATGCTGCGCAAGAACTTCCCGGAAGAAAACATCTTCCGCATCGACCATTTTCTCGGCAAGGAGCCGGTGCAGAACCTGCTCTATACGCGCTTCGCCAATCCGATGTTCGAGCCGATCTGGAATCGCGACCATGTCAGCAGTATCCAGATCACCATGGCCGAGGATTTCGGCGTGCGGGATCGCGCCGCGTTCTATGACGCGACCGGCGCGAACCGCGACGTATTGCAGAACCATCTGCTGCAGGTTGTGGCGCACCTTGTCATGGACCCGCCCACCGGCGAGGAAAGCGAAGCACTGCGCGACCAAAAGTCAAGCCTTCTGAAGGCGATCCGCCCCATCGAACCAACCGACGTCGTACGCGGTCAATATATCGGCTATCGCGACGTCCCCGGCGTGCATCCCGGCTCCACCGTCGAGACCTACATCGCGGTCCGGTTGTTCATCGAAAGCTGGCGCTGGGAAGGTGTGCCGATTTATATTCGCACCGGCAAGAATCTGCCGGTCACCACGACCGAGGTGTCGGTTCAATTCCGCCGCCCGCCACGTGAAACCTTTGGCGAGTTGGTGCCGGGCGGGTCGGCCCATATGCGGTTCCGATTGAGTCCCGATATGGCCATCGGCATGGGCTTGCGGGTGAAGCAGCCGGGCGATCGAATGGTTGGGGACGACATGGAACTGATGCTCACCGCGCAGGCGGCCACGTATCGGCCGCCCTATCAGCGGCTGCTCGGCGACGCGATGCATGGCAACGGCGACCTGTTCGGGCGCGAGGACATCGTGGATGCGCAATGGCGCATCGTGCAGCCCATTCTCGATAACGTGACCCCGCTCTATACGTATGAGCCGGGAAGCTGGGGGCCGGACGAGGCAACGCAACTGATCGGCGGCGATGGACCGTGGCGTGATCCGTACGTGGCCAGGGCTGAAACAAAGGCGACCACCAAATGACGGGGATGGCAGACACGGTGTTCCTGTTCGACGTGGACAATACGCTGCTGGATAACGACCGGGTGCAGGCCGATCTGGGCGTGCATCTGGCGAAATATTATGGCGAGGCGACTTGCGAGCGGTTCTGGGAACTGTTCGAGAAGCTGCGTTCGGAACTCGGCTATTCCGACTATCTGGGGGCGCTGGAACTCTACCGGCTGGAGGCGTTGCATGATCCGACGGTGCTGCGTATCGCCAACTGGCTGGTGGACTATCCGTTCCATGACCGACTCTATCCAAAAGCCATCGCGGTCGTGAAAAAGGCGCAACTCGCCGGGGTTTCCGTCATCCTGTCGGACGGCGACGCGGTATTCCAACCCAGAAAGGTGGAACGGTCCGGACTGTGGCCGGTGTTCGGTAACAACGTGCTGATTTATGTCCATAAGGAACTGGAGCTGGCGGATGTGGAGCATCACTTTCCCGCCAGGCACTACGTCATGATCGACGACAAGCTTCGCATTCTGGCCGCGATCAAGCGAGAATGGGGCGACCGGGTCACGACGGTGTTTCCCAGGCAGGGACACTACGCGACGGACCCCGCCGTTCTGGCGGGGCTCCCGCCGGCCGACATTACGATAGACCGCATCGGGGATCTGCTGGACCACGATCTCGCGGCCCTCGCCAGGCGATAAAGGAACCAGACCATGGCCTCAGACGCACCCAAACTGTTGAACCAGCTCGGCCAGAGCCTGTGGCTCGACAATATCACACGCGATCTGCTCGATAGCGGCACGTTGCAGCGCTACATCGACGAATTTTCGATCACCGGCCTGACTTCCAATCCGACGATCTTCGACAACGCGATCGCCCGAAATTCATGGTACGATTCGGAAATCCGCGAGCAACTGGATGCCGGCGCGGCGGGCGAGGCATTGTTCTTCAATCTCGCTGTCCAGGACCTCGGCCGGGCGGCCGATCTGTTCCTGCCGATCCACGAGCGGACTGGCACGGTAGACGGCTTCGTATCGTTGGAGGTTTCGCCGGAACTCGCCTACGACACGCAAGCGACCATCGCACAGGCGAAGATGCTGCACGCCAAGGCAAGCAGGCGAAATCTGTTCATCAAGATCCCCGGCACGGCCGAGGGCCTGCCGGCGATCGAGGAAGCTATTTTCGCCGGTGTTCCGGTGAACGTCACGCTGTTGTTTTCCACCGCGCAATATCAGGCCGCCGCCGATGCTTACATGACGGGGCTGGAGCGCCGCGTGGCGGCCGGTTTGCCGGCGGATGTGCGCTCGGTCGCCTCGCTGTTCGTCAGCCGTTGGGATGTCGCGGTGGCGGGCAAGGTGCCGGCGGAATTGCGCAACGCACTTGGGATGGCGGTCAGCCGACAATCCTACAAGGCGTATCGCGACGTTCTGGAGAGCGACCGTTTTCAGCGTCTGGAGAACGTCGGCGCGCGGGCGCAACGACTGCTGTTCGCCAGCACCGGTACCAAGGACAAGACCGCGTCGGACACGCTTTATATCGCCGGTCTCGCGGCGCCAAACACGGTGAACACGATGCCGGAAGAAACGCTGCTGGCGTTCGCGGATCATGGCGCGACCGCACGCCCGCTGTCACGTGACGGTGGCGACGCGGAGGCGGTGCTCGCCGCGCACGTCAAGGCTGGCGTCGATCTGACGGCGCTCGCGGCGCGATTGCAATCTGACGGCGCCAACGGCTTTGTGAAGTCCTGGAAGGAATTGCTCGGCGCAATCGACGCGAAGAGCAAGTCGCTGGCGTGAAAACGGGAGAACGCAGATGACCGAGCTTACCGCCTCACCCGCCTGGCAGGCGCTGATCGCGCATCATGCTGAGATCAAAGATCTGCATCTCCGAACCTTGTTCGCCAACGATCCTGGGCGGGCGGAGCGCTTCTCGGCCGAGGGCGCGGGTTTGTTCCTCGACTACTCGAAGAACCGCATCACGGATGAAACAATGCGGTTGTTGCTGGCGCTGGCCGAAGAGCGGGGCGTGGCGCGGCGGCGCGATGCGATGTTCGCCGGGGAGGTCATAAACACCACCGAACGCCGCGCGGTATTGCACGTCGCGCTGCGCGCACCGCGAGGCACCCGCATCGACGTCGATGGTTCCGACGTGGTACCCGATGTCCACAAGGTGCTTGACGCCATGGCGAGGTTCGCGACGCGCGTTCGCGGCGGTGAATTCACTGGCCAAACCGGCAAGCGCATCCGGAACGTGGTGAATATCGGCATCGGCGGTTCCTACCTGGGACCCGAGATGGCGTATCGCGCGCTGCGCCCGTTCAGCGACCGCTCGATGAATTTCCGTTTTGTCGCCAATGTCGATGGCGCGGATTTCAACGAGGCCACGCTGGATCTGGACGCGGCGGAGACGTTGTTCATTATCTCCTCCAAGACCTTCACCACGCTGGAAACAATGACCAACGCCGCGACGGCGCGTGACTGGGTCGTGCGGAAGCTCGGTTCGGACGCGGCGGTGGCGAAACATTTCGCCGCGGTGTCCACCAATATTCCGGGCGTCACGACGTTCGGCATCGACCCGGCCAATACATTCGGCTTCTGGGACTGGGTCGGCGGGCGTTATTCGATGGACAGCGCGATCGGCCTTTCCACGATGATCGCGATCGGGCCGGATAATTTCAACGCCATGCTGGCCGGCTTCCACGCGATGGACGAACATTTCAGGACCGCGCCGGTGGATCGCAACCTGCCGCTACTGCTTGGGATTCTGACCGTGTGGTACAACAACTTCTTCGGCACCCAGACCGTAGGCATCATGCCCTACGCGGCGCATCTGGCACGGTTTCCCGCCTACCTCCAGCAATTGCAGATGGAGAGCAACGGCAAGCATGTCGATCTGGATGGGCACGTCGTGGACTACCAGACCGGGCCGATCATCTGGGGCGAGCCGGGTACCGACGGCCAGCATTCGTTCTATCAGTTGCTGCACCAGGGCACGAAACTGGTCCCATGCGATATGATTGGGTTTTGCAAACCGTTGAGTCCGTTGATCCATCAGCACGATCTGCTAATGGCCAATTTGTTCGCTCAGGCGGAGGCGTTGGCGTTTGGTAAGACGGCGGAGGCGCTGACGGCGGAGGGTTCGCCGGCGTTTCAGACGCCGTTCCGTGTCACCGAGGGCAATCGGCCAACCAACATGATCCTGGCTGACAGACTCGATCCGGCGACGCTCGGAAGCCTGGTGGCGTTGTACGAGCACAGTGTGTTCACGCAGGGCGCGATCTGGGCCATCGACAGCTTCGACCAGTGGGGCGTCGAACTGGGAAAGGTTCTGGCCAGCCGGATCATTCCGGAACTGGATCGTGGCGTGGAGCCGAAGCTCGCGCATGACGCATCGACCAACGCGCTGATCGGGCGATACCGGCGCGGGCGGGGATGAGCGCTGTCCGAGATATCGCCGGACTTAAGCAGCAGGCCGGCGAGCACGCCGCGACGCTGGTGGCATCGGGCATGGTGTGCGGCCTCGGCAGTGGTTCAACGGCGATCTTCGCGACGCGCCGTATCGCGGAACGGCTGCGTGCCGGCTACCTCAAGGACATTGTCGCCGTCGCCACTTCGCGCGCGACCGGGGTCGCGGCGCGCGAACTCGGTATCCCGATGCTCACCGACGACATTCCACGCGATATCGATATCACCATTGATGGCGCCGATGAGGTGGACCCGTCGCTGAACCTGATCAAGGGCGGCGGAGGCGCGTTGTTGCGAGAGAAGATCATCGCCCAGGCGACGAGACGGGAAGTGATCGTGGTTGACGAGGGCAAGTTGTCGCCGCGGCTCGGCACCCATTGGGTTTTGCCGGTCGAAGTGCTGACATTCGGTTGGCGTTCACAGGCGCGCTTCCTGGAAAGCCTCGGCGCGGTCGTTACGCCACGCATGACCGCCGGCGATCTGTTCCATACCGACCAGGGAAACATGATTCTCGACAGCGGCTTCGGCCCGATCGCCGATCCCATCGCGCTCGCCATCCAACTCAGCGCGCGGGCGGGCATTATTGAACACGGCCTGTTCATCGGCCTCGCGCACGATCTGATCGTGGCGGGCGCGAGTGGGGTTCGGCATGTGCGGCGCGACATGGCCTGAGCAGCGGCGGATTCCGCGTCGTCGCGGCGGTGGGACACGGTCCGCTACAGACAACTCTCTTGATGCAAAACGTAGTCTCGCAAGGCGATCGCGTCATGGCGCGCGTTGTGCGGCACATCGCTCAGCGCCTCCGAATCGAACAGCGGCAGATCGAGCAGGTCAAATCTTATCCGCGGCGACGGCATCCGCCATCCTGGGCCGGTCACCATCAGCAGTGCCAAATGCGCGATATCTTCGGGCCAGTCGGCGATCATGACCGGTTCAGCATCGTCACGCAGGTACGCCGCGAGCTTCGCAATCATTTCCGGACGGGATATGGGCCGCGTTCGCAAGACCGGTAGCACGTGCTCGGCGACCCAGGCCTCGGGGCCGGCGCACGGGAGTGCCTCATAAAACGGAAGTGCGTCCCGTTCCTCGGGCACAAGCGCCAGAGAGATCAATGGCCCGCCGAACCCATTGTACTCGGCGTCGAGGAAATATCGCATTTTGGCCTCGCTGTCGGTGCGACCGGCGATCATTGGTGGATAACCAATACGCATACTGAATGGCGCGGTGCAAATTGAGTGTTTTCCGAAGTCTTATCGCGCGGGTATGGTGACGTCATTTACAGGCAGGCACCCCGCTCCGGGTTGCTCGAACAAGATTGGAACGACCATGAAACGGGTACTTTTGGCCAGCGCCGGAATGCTTTTGGCTGTCTCTTCGATGTCTTATGCGCAGCCCGCGCCGGCCGCGCCAGCCACGCATGCGGTGCCGGGCTATCCTGACGTCAAGGTCCTGCCAGTGGACAGCGCAGCGAAGCCGGCGACGCCCGCCGCGCAGGCGGCCGGCACCAGCATGCGCCAGCAACTGTCGGACAACCTGACGAAGGCTGGCTACACGGATGTGAAGGTGGTGCCTGAAGCCTTCATCGTCGAGGCGAAGAATAAAACGGGCGAACAGGTCACGATGTTCCTGAGCCCCGATTCGATGACCGTCTTTACCGCGCAAGACGCCAAAGGTCAGGATACGAAGACGGCGCCAATGGCGTCTAAGTAGTCACGAAGGGACCGGCGGCAGAAAGTATGTCGTCCCAGCCCCCTTGATACGTGTCGTCTGAAAATGTGACGGAAGCGCGGCCACCCCTGGGCGGCCGCGTTGCCACGTTCGCCTGGCGATCGACACGCGGCGAACCTTGTTCCGAGGGCGGTCCTGGTTCGATTGCGGAATAAATCGCGGCCCTGATCTGGCTGCCGACCCGGTCCATCCGGGCTCGCTTCTCCATGTCGCCAAGGCCGGAAAGCCGCGCGACAACTGGGCAATAGGCTGCCATCAGGTAGTTCAGGACCTCCGCGTTCGCCACACCGGGGTAGCGCTTGCGCAGATCCTTGACGATCACCGGGACCCGATTGCCGACATCGCCACTGCCCAAAAGTGTGGCGACCTCACGCGTCCGGGCGGCGCTTTCCTTCAGCACCGCCGGGCCTGGCAGTGGTTGTGGCACCGGGCACTCGAATGCCATGGCGGGGAGGGAGACGAGGAGACAGGTGGCCAGGCCGAGCAGTTGTCCGACACCACGCCGCCCGCGACGGGGACGGGTGACCGTCATGGCTTCTCGCCTTCCAGGAATGGGTCGGGTTGAATGTCGTGCAACGGCGCATCCGCGACACCCCAGTCCCGCTCGATGGTGTGCGCATGCACCGACGTGCCACCGCAACGTCGCAGGACAGAAAGCGCGCGCTCTTCCGAGGCGCTGTCCGGCGTTCTGATCCACAGGACCAGCCCGCCCCGGGCGAGCTGGGTTTCGATCGTCACCGCGTGATGGTGCGCGACCGCGCCGGCGAGCAGGGCACCCAGGCCCGCCGCGACACCGCCGCTGAGGACGGTGACGCCGATCGCGGTGATCAGCGCACCACCGGCCGCGGCGACCGCCCAGGCGCCGGCGAAGCCACCAATCGCGAAGGGTACCGCGATCGCCGCGGCCCCACCTTCGGCTCGCGAGTGGGGCGAAACGGAAGTGGTCAGCCGTACCGTGGGATCGTCTTCAATCATCTCCGCGGATCGATAGAGGCCGTCGATCAGGCCTGACCGTTCGGCATCCACACTCAACACGGAGATCGCGGCACGCCCCACGCCGGCCAGTTCAAGTTGTTCGATCGCGGTGTCAAGCGCGCGGGCTGAGTGGAAGACGCCCACCACTTCGCGAATCATATCATGTTTGGTTTCCGAATCTCGCGCGGTGTTGTTGCTGTTCATTGAATCGCACCTGTCTTGAGTGGTTGCGTTGTGACCTCTGGCGCTGTGATCGCCGGTGCATTGATCGCCGGTGCATTGATCGCTGGCGCGCTGGGACGTGACGGGTCAAACACGGCGAGGGGTTTTTGGCTGGTAAAGAGATTCGCCATCGCCTCATCCAACGTCGGCTCCATCACGACCTTGTCGCCGGTCACCGCGATTACACGCTTCAGCTGCGGAAAGTTTTCTCCCTCGGCCTGGAGGTAAATCGGCACGATATACAGAAACGCGTTCTCGACCGGGGTCACGATCAGCTTACCACGGATAACGTGCGAACCTCGCTGATCCCAAAGCGTGAGCTGCTGGGAAATCGTCGGATTCTGATCGATCATGGCTTCGATCTGGTTGGGCCCATAAATCAGCTTGTCCTTGGGAAGTTCGTAGAACAGCTTCGCTCCGTATCCCGGGAAATCGCATCGTGCCGCCATCCAGGAGATCATGTTGTCGCGATTTTGCGGCGTGAACGGGGTCATCAGCAGATATTCCAGCGTGTCGCTGCCTGGAAGCTTCATCAGGATGTAGTAAGGTTGCATTGGCCCTTGCTCGCCGGCGTAGGTCTCCTTGGGCGATACCCACAGATCCTCGCGGTTATAAAAAACCTGCGGATCCGTCATGTGGAAGGTCTTGTATTCGTCAGCCTGAATGGCGAACAAATCTTCCGGGTAGCGCAAATGCGCCTTCAGGTCCGGCGACAGCTGATCGAGAGGTTTGAAGACGCCGGGGAATGCGCGTTGGTAGGCGGCCAGGATCGGATCCTTCGGATCCATGACATAGAACTGAACGCTGCCGTCGTACATGTTGGTCACGACCTTCACGGAATTGCGAAGGTAGTTCAGCGTGCTCGCGAAACCAGCCTGATGCTGATTGGCATACGGAAACTGGTCCGAGATCGTATAAGCATCCTGGATCCAGTAAAGTTGTCCCGCGCTCAGTACTGGATAGGGATCGGTGTCGAGTTGCAGGAACGGCGCGATCTTCGAAACCCGCTGCTGTACGTCGCGCCAGATTTGTATCCGGCTCTCCGGCTTCAGATAGGTGGTCAGGAGAAGGTTGATGTCACCTTGCGTCCAGGCGAACAGCGCTCTGCGCCAGAGACTGTCGATCGGGACGCCACCCGTCCCGGCGTAGCTCGTGTAAACGTTATCGTTGCCTTTGGGATAATCGAATTCCTTGGTACCGGTCGCGACGATGCGGTATCCCGGCATGCTCTCTCCATAATAAACCGCGGGCTGTTTGATGGTCAGGCCGGCCGTGGAGGTGGCGGGCACATCCTCAAGCAGATATCGCGGAAATCCGCCGCCGACCTTCTTCGATACGAGGCTCATGACCAGTCCGTAACCGTGCGTGTACTCCAGATACTGGTTCACCCAGGTTTGCGCGTCGGCCGGCAGCTTCGGCGACAGCTCACGGGTGGCCAACATGACCTGGTGATATCCGTCCGTCAGATGGTACCGATCGACACCGACATTGTAGAACTCATAGTAAAGACGGATCGCCTGGGTCTGCTCGTAGGTTTGCAAAAGTGGCCGTGCGTCCCACAGACGAATATTCTCGATCGTGTCCTGATTGCGAGCCACGACGGTTGGCGTGAGGTCGGCCAAAGCCGGATATGAAGTCTCCTGAACCGTCGACAGATCGTACGCCTTGCGCGTGTATTCAATGTAGTTCTTCAGATAAGGGGCTTCGAACGCCAGCTCACTTGGCTGGACGACGAACTTTTGACAAAGAGCCGGCAGGATCATGATACCGAGAACGTAAGCACCGACGTAGGTGCCGGCTCCGATCAGCAGCATCCGGGCATTTGGGCGGTAAACATTCAGCGCCAGCAAAGCGCATCCCGCCACGGAAAGGGCGAGCATGATCCACAACGCGATCCGTGTCACATGGTCGGCCGTGAATCCCGCGCCATAGACAACGCCCATGGTTGAGTACACGAGTTCGTAATGGGACAGCCAAAATCCGAAGCCCCAGTCAGCCACGAGGATAAGCAGAAGAATGGACGAATGCGATATGGCCCTGCGACCGAGGACGCCGCCGCCGGGTGGACGGTTCTGAAGGACCGCGATATATCCATAAACACAACTCACCATGCCAATCGCCACGGCGGTCAGCAACATGACGCTGGTTTGTAATAACTGATAGAACGGCAAACTAAAGACGTAGAATCCGACATCAACCCCGAACAATGGATCCGACACGCCGAATGAACCGCCGTAGCGAAAGCGCAGCCATGTGTCCCATTGGCTGGAGAAGGCATCGGCCCCTAACCACGCGACCAACGCGCCGCCGAGGACGATACTCCAGTTCAGGAGCCTGGGCGAAAAATCGATATTGAACTGACTCGACATATTTGCACGTAATAGCGTCATGCCCCGCTGGGTCGAACCGGCAGCTCGCGGAGCGGTGAGAATACGGGCGGCCACGCGGAGGTTGATCCAAAGGTACAGAAAAAAGCAGATGAACGCAGTAATGAACATGATCCACCGGATCGAGAACAACGTCCAGAAGATTCCGGTATATTTGAGTTCCCCCATCCACAGCCATTTCTCCAAATAGCCGGCGACCATGCCGAGCGCGACGAGGAGGATAAATGCCGCCGGCAGCAGAAACATCAGCAGGAATGACTTTCTACGGGACCTGCCTAGGGGCTGGGTATTTGAGCAGGGGACCGGCCACGGGCTTTCCGGCATCTCTATCTGTGAAGTCATTCTTCAGGGCTCCAGATTTTCCGGCGGGCTGATTGTGATGCGCCACGAAAGCCACCATTGATCAACGTAACGCGAACCCGTCGCGTGAGGGAGGATCGGAAACTACTCAAACACCGGCGCGGCCAACGCCAGCGTGTGTGCGCGTTAAGTCCCACCTCGTCATGATGATCAACGGCCTCGGAATGATCAACGGTCTCGGACCCATGGCGGCAGGTCGCGCTACCTTATGGTGGCCCAGGTGCTCCGGCAGGTCATTGTCTGGCGAACTTACGCAGAGACTGGCTTTGGCATGACCGGTTCGACGCGGGCAATTCGAAATTGGCGAAAGCGACCGCTCATGCGATTCGAAGTCGCCAACGCGGTGATCGGTCGTGGAATAAACGCTCGATCAGGGCCGATCGAGCACCCGGATCCCCCCGTAGTGGTCGCGGAAACGCATTTCGTAATTCCGATCGATCGTTGCCAATTCGTCATACTCCGGACTGCTTTTAATCTTTTCGCGATCGGCATCCAGGTTCACCAGTCTGTCCGACCAGTTGATGTCATGCACTGATGCCGGAGAGATCAGGACCTTCTTGGCGGGCCACCAGTTTTTCGTATCGACGACGAGGTAATGGATGCTCCAATCGGCATCGTCCAGCAGCATGGTCTCGAGATGTCCGATCTCGCCGTCGCTGGCGTTGATATGATATCCGGTGACCGCCTGGATGCTCCGCAGATGTAGGTCGTCATTGTTTCGCTGGTTGCTGGCGATTTCCTCTTCGCGGCGCCGTGATGCCAGCGGTGCCGATCCGGTCCAGGCATCGCCCGCGTAGCCGTGGCCGCCCATGTAGAACCCGGAGCCCCAGTATGGCCGCCAACCGTAATAATCATAAACAGTGCTTTCCATCTGTCGCGAGACGGACCTTTCGGTGTCGATATCCGGGCTATCTTTGACCTGCGCCATCGTCAGTCTGACCGAGAATTCGCGTGTCGCCGGATCGGCGTGCCTCAGGACAAACGGGGGCAAAAGGACCTTCCGGCCGGAAAGCCAGGTTCCGGTATCGACAACCAGCCAGCGCACCAGCCAGCTGTCGTCATCAAACAGGAAGTCGGAAACCGTGCCGATCGCCCCATCGCTCGCCAGGATCGCATAACCTTTGATCCCTGATGCCGTCCACAACATTGACCGCTCCTGCAACGTTACATGCCACTCAAAACAAGATCAGCCGCCAGATTTGAGATTCACGAGATGCGTCTTCCAATACGCGCCCACCTTCTGGCTCTCCTGATCGAAGTGGCCGGCGGTCGTGAACTGGTCATCGGTTATCTCCGGGGCGCCGTCCATCGTTGCCTTGGTGGCGTCGAGCACCAACAGGCTGGCGTTCCGCGTCATCTTGAAATCGTCCCAGGGGATTGGCACGTATTTCCGGTCGAACCCAAAAACTCCGCCGCGGGCAACGATCAGATAAGCGATCTTGCCGGTCTTCGGATCCATGACCAGGTCATGGACGCTTCCGAGACCCTGGTCCTGAGGGTTGCGCACGTCGGTGTCGAGCAACTGGTCTGATCGGAAGGCGATTGTCTTATCCGTGACCGGCACCGCCGCGGCGATCTGCCGCCGCTGCCAGTCTGGGCCGTCCGCCATCGACATGCCCTCGCTGTGCAATTGCGCCGCGTAACGCTTGTAGACGTCGCGGGTCGTGCCGAGTACGGCCTCACAGGTCTGCTGCTGGCCGTCCTGGCCGAGTATATTGGCGGAGGCGATGAGATTCCTGATCTCGTAGCCCGCCCGCGCGTTCTGGTAGCGGTTCGCGGTCCCGGGAGGGTATCCGCCAAGCGGACCGCCATAGCCAACCCCATAGCCGTAGCCGTCGAGCGGATAGCCGTAGCCATAGGCGGATCCGCCCAGCCAATAACCATCCTTCCGCATCTGATCGCTGAAGGTTTTGATATCGGTCAGGCAGGTTTTTGCAGGCATCACGGCAGATTCTGTCTTGTCACCATCGGACAGATTGGTCACCGGAGGCGGTGCGGCGAGCGCCGAGGCGACAAGGCCAAGACAGCACCACGCCGTGACGGAACTCAAAAGAACGGAGCGTTTCATGTACTTTGTTTCCTTACCGTGATTCCAATCGGCAGCGAACCGAATTGCCGTCGCGATCTCATAACGCCCGCGGGGCGTCCTCCATGACGGGCATATGAAGGGCTCCGTTGGCGCGAGGTGCCTTACCGGCTTTCTCAAGCAACTCAAGAAACGGTTTGATGATGTCGATCGGCATCGGAAATACGATCGTGGAGTTCTGTTCCGCGCCGATCTCCGTCAGCGTTTGCAGGTAGCGTAGCTGCATGGCGGCGGGAATGCTCGACAGAACCTTGGCGGCGTTGGTCAGGGTTTGCGATGCCTGAAACTCAGCCTCCGCATGGATGATCTTGGCACGCCGGTCGCGTTCCGCCTCCGCCTGCTTGGCGATGGCACGCACCATGTTTTCGGTGAGTTCAACGGTTCTGATCTCGACGTTGCTGACTTTGATTCCCCAGGTCTCCGTCTGGGCGTCCAGGATACTCTGCACGTCGGTACTTAGCTTCTTTCGTTCGGACAGCATCTCGTCGAGCTCGTGCTGTCCCAGTACAGCCCGCAGAGTCGTTTGAGCCAGCATGTTCGTGGCGGGAACGTAGTTCTGAACCTGGATTATGGCATGCTCGGGATTGACGACGTTGAAGTAAAGAACAGCGTCAACCTTCATCGAGACGTTATCGCGGGAGATCACGTCCTGGGTCGGTATTTCGATGACCTGAATCCGCAGGTCCACTCGCACCATTTCCTGGATAAACGGGATCAGCAGCACCAAACCTGGGCCTTTGACTTTCTGAAAGCGGCCCAGGGTAAACACCACGGCGCGCTCGTATTCGCGCAGGATCTTCACGGACGCCATGATCACGGTCAAAGCCACGACCACGACTATCGGGAAGAAGACATAGGTTGTGAAGTCCATGGACTCGTGCCTTTCCGGCCGGAAATTCAGCGTCTTGCCGCATCACCCGTCCCGGGGTCACTGCGCGCCTGACCCAGCAGACAGCTGATAAACAGATCGAATGGCCTTCATCGACTGTAGTGCCGGAAAACATGGACTTTCGAGATGTTCCCGGTAGACTCGGAATCTACCTATGTGACCTTAACGCGAGGCGCCTCGCGAACGTCATGGTGTCAGATGGCGCCACGAAAAAGAAAGTCGAACCTACATTTTCCATATTTTCC
>Ga0182013_10004849_pt1 | contig 15960 bp, 19 predicted proteins | sample 612S2MmetaG_FD_120487 | JGI IMG/M metagenome (GOLD analysis project Ga0182013, IMG submission 120487) | Permafrost microbial communities from Stordalen Mire, Sweden - 612S2M metaG | ecosystem: Environmental > Terrestrial > Soil > Wetlands > Permafrost | place: Sweden: Stordalen | collected...
CACGCGGTGAGTTCTCTCGTGCTTTTGGTGTTGCCATGCAGATCTCACGATAAATGGCCAAGTAACTCCATCATCGCGCACGGCGACGTCACGCGCAAGACGGCCCCTAACAGACGCTTACGACAATCGCGACGGCCGTCTTCCGGCTGGCGCCCGTGGCAGAACACCCCTCGGAAGATCCATTCCGAGGCGAGTTTTTGGGGTCCACGGGTCCACACACAAACTGGAGTGGCCGGCACGCATTTCGGCCGGAAACGCGCACGAATAAGGCTCCGATTCGCGCTATCGTTCGCGCAGCGCCGCGCGCGGTGCCAGGACGCGAAACCCGCGATGACGCCCGGCGCTTCGGCGCCCGTCTATCGCACCTTAGTGGCAGCGCTCAAACTTACGTCAGCGCAAACGGCTGTAGGGTCGGCTCCGGTCCCTACAGAGATGGACGCGAAGCTTGCCGCTGGACCGAACCGGCTAGGATGATCTGCGCGAGCGTGTGTTCGCCGTGCGGGCGCAGACAGTACGGGCAAAGCTGGGCGAAGCGTGTTGCTTCGTCGTGCGCCAGCTCGGCAAGGCCGCTCATTTCGCTTCCAGTGGCGAGACGCGCGTCAACGGATACCGCTTATTTAATTGCCGAAGGATGCCGATAAACGACGTCGTTGGCTTGATGGATGGCTCAAGGCCAACGACTCCGAGTTTATGGCCCCGCTCCGCTTGAATGAGTAATTCGGTTGTTTGGGTTAGCGTCATGTGGGTTCCGAGCGCCCATTCACACGCTACCGATTCGATCATTTCCGAGTCATGCAAGTTGTTTCCAAGCGATGCAAGGCGGATAAGACCGGCCGATATGTCAGGGGGTCGAGAACCCGGTCACGACGGACATTTGCCTGGTGAATCTTCCGAGGTCGTCGTCGCCGGTAGTTTTCGCCAGCGCAGGTAGCGGGGTGAGCAGTAGCAGCGCCAACAAAACTGAGAATAATCGGTTCACTTTTGACTCTCCATTTGCGGCCGAGAATCGGGTGTTCTCGGTTACGATACGGCCTTGATTCGGGCGCCCGTCTATCGCACCTTAGTGGAAGCGCCGCTACTTAGGTCAGCGCAAACGGCTGTAGGGGTCGGCGCCTCCCTACAGAGACGGACGCGAAAGCTTGCCGCTGGGACCGAACCGGCTAGGATGATCTCACGAGCGGGCCTGCTCCCGACCGTGTTCGCAGCGACCCGGCCGGTACAAATGGCTGAAGCCCGGTGTAAGTGTCCTTCTGCCGCACTTCTCAGGCGGAACCGTAGAGCGCGCGAAAATCGCGACTCTGAGAAGTACGGCTTCTCAGCCAACTAGGAGTGCTAAGAATCCTTATCCTGGCCTTCCTTTGCCATCGCAATAAGTGCGTTGAATTTTGCGCGCAGATCCATGTACACGGTCGAGTCAATAAATTCCCCGATGGCCATGCACCATTCTGAAAGAAAGGCGAGAAATTTGTCGGATAGAGGCTCGGCGATCAAAGGTGGAATCGCGATCCCAGTCTCAGCACGCGCTAGTTCTGCAGCGTCGGAGTAAGTGCCGAGCATTAAATTCGGCAGCTCGCGCCGCAGCGAGGGCGAATCGTCAAGTAGTGCGCGGATTCGCATGCTTTGCTCAAGGATCGTTGCATCCCACGACCGCGACGTCTTCTCCGGCTGGTAATAGCGCTTCAAAAGGTGTGCGCCAAGGACGCGCAGCCGGTTCTTAAGCTCGCGCCGTCGCGTTTCGCCAGGGCTTCCAACTCCTCGGTGACGTTCTGGACGTCGACGGCGGACAACCGGCCCTCGCGCAACGCGTCGACCTGAGCCTTGACCCACAGGGCAAAGTCTCGGTCGTATAGGTCGGTTTCGGTGGCGCGTTCCATCGTCGGGCGATTATACCATCCGGCGCGGGCTGCGCCTTGTCGCCCTGCTGCGATACGAGTCGATCATCCCTCGTAGCCTCCCATGACCGCCGCGATCTCCGAGATGAGGATGACGCCACGGCGTTGCAAGGCTTTCCGGGACGGAAGTTTGTCGAGCACGGTTCGAACTCTCTCTGACATTAGCTCGGACTGCGTGCGCAGGTCGGCCTCTCGAACTTCGACGGCGGTCTCGTCGACGTTAAATCCCCACGCCAGGACCTCGTCCAAGTCCTTGCCGGACTTGAGGATGATTTGCGTGTAAAACTGCTCCGCATCGACCGGCTCACCCGCGCCGTCGGCGATGCGCGCCTTGAGCGCTTCGAGGATCGGGTTTGCGGCCATCTAGCCTTTTCTCCACAATTTCGACGCCGTAGTATTTTGGGCGATCTTCTCCCCCTCGGTCGTCCCGATCTCCCAGAACACGACGCTCTTAGAGGCGCCGTTGACGTGATGGCCGGCGTCACGGCGGGCGCCGGAGTCGCCAGCAAGACCAAGGAGAGCAATCACGAGACTCCGATTCGTTCGCTCGTTCGGCTTGCCCGGCCGGCCTTAGAATTTGCGCGCTACGGACAGTATTCGGCGGCGAGCCGCTGCGACGGGGGTTCGGCTGACCTTTGACCTTTTCGGTAAGGCCTGGACCCCCAAAACGCGTATCTAGGGCTTTGTTTGGCCTCCGTTTTGGCCGCCGGAGCCCGGCCTTCGAGCGCCTCGATGCGCGTTTCGAGTTCGATCGGCCCGTGGTAGCCCCGTGCGAATGTATTCTGGCGACACGTCCTCGTTAGCCGCAAAGCGGTGCTGGCGATGCTTGGCGGTTGGGGAGGCGAATCTCCCCAGCATGTTAGGGGACAACCACAATCTGACCCGTGTTATTTGCGAGAGACTGCCCGATGGCCCGATGAAACACACCCAGCGCACCTTCAAGGACGTAGGGGCGGCGTTGCAGTGGCAGGCCCGCGGGTGTAGTGACGTAATGGTGCGCGACGAGAGCGGCGACGTTCTATGCGGGTCGCGCCGGATCACGCACACTATCCGCTTCCTCGAGGGTGTGGAAGCGAGCGCTGTAGCGGGTCGGTTGGGTGTGCTTTGCGAGGAGCCCTCGTAAACAGCGCTTCTGATCCCCGCTTATAGTCTGGGCAGCTCTTCGGATAGGGAATCGATCGCCCTGACGCCGACCAACGTCCCGGCGGTCGAAATCGCCTTAGAATTGACCTTCCGAAATAGAAAAATATAAAACTAGAAAACTAGAAAACTAGACATAATGTTCCTAGGCAGCAGCCGGCATTGGGATTTCTGTGAGGCTGTTGCTTACGCCGGGCGCTTCCACGATAACGCTTATCCGCTGCGTGTCGTGGTCGATCGCGACGGGGACGAAGTTCGTGCCGGTCGGATACTCGGCCGCGATCGTGACCGCATTTTCAAGAAGCCAAATCGCAACCTCTGCGGCTGCGACGTCGCGCTCGTCGTCCCTAAGTGCTCTCATCATCTTCGACCTCTAATTCGTCGTCTTTCTGAGCCACTGCAAGAAACACATCGGCGTTTATCAGGACGTCGCCAACCGCGTAGCGGATCGGCGAGACCCCCGGTGGCGGCTCCATCGGATCGGGCTTCCCTGGTGGGAACCGGGCGCGGTGCCGATGGAGCGGCCCGTGCCAATCATCGTACCGCACGACGTCACGAAAACGCCCGTCTCGGCGCCGAACCTGGAACGCAACGGCCCAGCGAGTCAACTTGCCGCCTACGATAAGCGACCGGACGACGTATCGAGCAAGCAAACCCTGTTCGTCCCAGCGCAACGGAACGGAGTATTCCGCCGGGTATTCAATCCTCGGCATGCTAGAAAGATAGAAACATAGAAAACTAGCGTTTTGCGGTGCGGCGCTTGATGTAGTCGTCCACGGCCGTCTCGATCATGGCTTGCAGCGTCTTGCTTTGCGGGTCGTGCAGCACGAAGTCTTTCCAGGCGGTGTGTTTGGCCTCGGGGATGCGGAAGGCAAGCTGCTTCATGGGGACCTCGGCGGGTTCGGCCGGCTTGGCCTTGCGGCTGGTGCGTGGCGGGGTGGATTCAACCGCCGACTCCGGTTCCGGCTCGATCGCGAACGAGGTAATGATCGACGACTTCGGTTTAGCCATTGACGCGACTCCAGATCTCGGTAAAAAGCGCCGCGATCTCGTCGCGCGCCGGCTTGTTGAGCAAATCGGTGGTTTCCACGACGGCGAGCCCGGTGCCGAACGTGCGCCGGTACAGAAGCCGGTCGTGGATCTCGGTTGGGAAGACGTGGCCTAGCTTGGCGAGGACCGTGCGGCTGTCGACGGCTTCCTGCGATCGGCCAGCCGGGGCCGAATTGAGGACGAACGCGAACGGGACGTCGGCCGCTTTTGCGAGGCCGGCGCTTTCGTAGGCGGTGAGCACGTCGGCCGGCGACGGCAGAATCGGAATAAGGGCGAAATCCGCCGCCCTGGTGCTTTCGGTGAGCGCGACGGTACGGTGGCGCCGAATCGACCCAAACGCTGCTGTAGGATCGGGAACGTGCCGTTTTGAGCACGCCGGCAAGTTCGCTCGGGGCGATCGTGACGAACAGCGGCGTCTCGGCCGCGCGGACGCGCTTCCATGCCGTTGTGCTGCCCTGGGGGTCTGTGTCGACGATCCCCGCGAGCTGTCCGGCCTGTATCGCCGCAAAGGCGAGATTGACGGTCAGCGTGCTTTTGCCGACCCCGCCCTTGCCGGAGAGGACCATAATCGTCTTCACGCCAGACAGCATAGCATGACATCTATCTAAGTTGAAAGATAGAAAGCTAGAAATTATGCTATACTGAAGGGAGCGAATACGCTTAGAAAGCGAGTTACGATGACATCCGAGGAGATCGAGCGGCGCCTGCACCTCGCGAAGATCCTGCGACTCCAAGAGCTTCGCGACCAAGCCGAAGCGGTCGACGCGCTGACACCGGCCGAACGCGAGGCCCGCGTGAAGACGAACCTTGCCGTACATCTCGCGGCCGAAGCCGAGATGGAAGCCGCGAAGTGACCGCACAACGCGACGACAACCTCGAAGGCGACTTCACCCCGCTCGACCCTCCGCACCGCGCGCTTGCGGTCGTCGCCGATCGCGCGCCGCTGCCGGCCGCACCGCTCACGACCGAGCAAATGGAACGCCTTGCCGCGATGCACGCCCGCGCCCAGGCGACCGCCTCGCGCGGCCGCTCGAAGGCCACACGCCGGGCCCGTGTATCGCCGGCGTGAAAATGGGAATCGCGACGTTGTTGTCTTCCTTGAGCCCGCAGTGATTCGGTTCCGTGCGTCTGCCCCTACTGTAAGGCTGACCCACGCAGATGGTTCTATAGAGGAATTTCATCCTGCTGATCCGGTAAAACAATGGGCGAAGCTCGCGTTAAAGAACGAGGCTATTACCAACGTATTTCGTATTTTAGCCGTGGTACTCTCGATTGGGTAAATCTCTACCGCATTTTTGAGATCGTCGCCTGTGATAGTGGCGGCCTGGACGCAATCAATGCCAATGCCTGGGCAACAAAGGCCTCGATGAAGCTATTCAAGCATACGGCGAATAGCCCGGGCGCTCTGGGACTTGACGCGCGCCATGGGACCGAAACGACACAACCGCCGAAGCAGCCCATGACCATATCGGAGGCCCGCGCACTGGTAAACTCGATTGTTCACGCTTGGCTTCGATCGAAGTGATGGTTTGCAGACGGACACGCAGCTACGTGGGAGAACCAGGAGAGTGGAACCAAACGGGGGGCAGACGCGGCTAAACCTGGTACTGAAGGGCTTTTGTCAAGGGGCTTGCCTTGCGGTTTTCGGGCCATGTCTCTCCTCTCGGAAGATGAATCGCATGGGACAACGAACGACCTCAGTTTGCTCGACGGTGGATCAGACTGGTATTCGCGGGTTTTACCGCATGACGCTGATTCGTCGGGGAGCTGCCTCGGTCTAAAGGCGCGCGTGGACTGAAAGTCTGCGCATAGGTTTAGTCGAGGATTCTCCTTACGTGGCTTGAGATCGTCCGTTGTCCGATGCGATCCGTTCCTTTCTTGGTTGCTGGGAATAAATTACCTTGATTGACGTTCGCGGCGTAATACTCGTTGAGCTGCGCGACGATCCGCTGCGACTCGGCGATGTCCGAAAGAGCATCGCGCGTTGCGGCGCAGATCGTTTTGGAACGGGCGCCGCATTCGGTGCGCCGATGGTGGCCCGCGCGTCCGGCGCGGCGAGCGCCATGCCCTGCGCGAGATGCGTGCCGGCCGCGCGCGAACTGGCGAAGAGCATCAGTGCGAAGATCAATCCGAGCGCGAGCCCCGCGTCGGCGAACAGAACCAGGGCGCTTCCGGCAAACGTCACGGCAGCGCCGCAGCGCACGAATAATCGAGCGTCGTGCTCAGCACGGTGAGCGCGAGAACGATGGGCAGAGCGTGGGTCAACGCCCGGGCTCGACGGTGCAAGACATTCATTCGCGCACGGCGTTCGACGGCTGCCCGAGTTTTGCCAGTGTCGCCCGATAGCTTCGGGCGATCGCCTCGCGGCGGCGGTGGCGGCCGGCTTCGACGACCTGGACGCCGCCGACATACACGTCGCGCAGCGCGCGCCGGCTGCCCGCGATGATGTAGCGGTCCAGCAGCGTTTCGATATCGCCGCAGAGCGTGGGATCCTCGGCGTCGAGCACGACGAAATCGGCGCGACCACCGGCGGCCAGCACGCCGATCGGCCGTCCGAGGGCGCGGCCGCCGAAGCGCGCAGCCTCGACGTACAGCGTCTCGGGCGAGGGCGCCACGGCCCGGCGCCGGCTGCGCAAGCGCTGGCCGTATTCCAGCCAGCGCAGTTCCTCGCCGACGTCACGGCTGACCTGGCTGTCCGAGCCGATCGCGATTCCTCCGCCGGCCGCACGCCACGCGGCGAGCGGAAACATGCCGTCGCCCAGATTGCCTTCGGTCGTCGGACACAAACCGGCGATTGTTCCCGTCGGCGCCGCGAGGTCGATTTCGGCGGCATTGACGTGCGTGGCGTGAATGAGACACCAGCGCCGCGAGAGTTCCACGTGATCGGCGAGCCACGCAACGGGTCGCATGCCAAGCGCCTCTATTGCTGCTTCGACCTCTGCCGCCTGCTCGGCGATGTGGAGATGCACGGGTGCTGCGGGATCGCGCTCGTCGAGCGCGCCGAGCACCGCGCGCAGATCGTCGGCGCCGACCGCGCGCAGCGAATGCGGTGCGATGCCCAGCCGCCGGTCGGGCGTGCCGCACCACGGCGCGAGTTCGTCGATGAGTTCGACGAATGCGTCGAGATCGTTGATAAAGCGCACCTGTTCGGGCAGCGGCGGCGCTTTGGTGAAACCGCTCCAGCGATAGAACGCCGGCAGCAGCGTTATCCCGATGCCGGCTCGATCGGCCGCGGCGAGCAAACGCTGTCCCATCTCCGAGCGCCGCGTGTAGGGCCGCCCGTCGCGGTCGTGATGAAGATAGTGAAATTCACCGACCGCGGTGTAGCCGGCTTCGAGCATTTCGACGTACGCTTGTGCGGCGATCGCTTCGAGATCGTCGGGGTCCAGCCGCGCGGCGAGGCCGTACATCGCGCGCCGCCAGGTCCAGAAGGTATCGTCGCCGGTGACGCTGCGCTCGGCGCAGCCGGCGAACGCGCGCTGAAACGCGTGTGAGTGAACGTTGGGCATACCGGCGATCGCCGGACCATTCAAAAGCGTCGCACCGTCGCGCGGCGAAGCCGGCGTAATGCTCGCGATCGATCCGTCGGCATCGATGTCGATGCGGACGTCCGCCGTCCAGCCGCCGGGCAGCAGCGCGTAGGGCGCGATGAGCGAGCTATTTATCAACCTGCGCCTCGCGACGATGACGCGCGCCGGACCGTACGGATTGATCGCCGACGCCGCGCTTGCCTTCGACGGCGAAACGATCGTCTTCGCCGGGGCACGCGCCGATGCGCCCGTCGCCGATCGCACGTTGGATTTGGGCGGGCGGCTCGTCACGCCCGGACTGATCGATGCGCACACGCATTTGATCTTCGGCGGCAATCGCGCGCAAGAGTGGGAACAGCGCCTGCTCGGCGCCGACTACGCCGAGATCGCGCGCAACGGCGGCGGCATTCTTTCGACCGTCCGTGCGACGCGCGCCGCGGGTTACGAGCGGCTGCTGCAGTCGGCACATGGGCGGTTGGCGACCTTGTGCGCCCACGGCGTGACGACCGTCGAGATCAAGTCCGGCTACGGCCTCGACGTCGAAACCGAGGTTCGCATGCTGCGCATCGCGCGCGATTTGGCGCGCCGGCTGCCCGTCGACGTGCACGCGACGTTCTTGGGCGCCCATACGATCCCGCCCGAGTTTGCGGCAATGTCCGACCGCTATGTCGATCTGATCTGCGACGAGATGCTGCCGCTGGTCGTGAGCGAGAGGCTGGCTGACGCCGTCGATGCGTTTTGTGAAACGATTGCGTTCTCGCCGGCGCAAACCGAGCGCATCTTCACCCGTGCGGCGAGTTTGGGTTTGCCGGTCAAATTGCACGCCGATCAGCTCGCGGATGGCGGCGGCGCCGAACTTGCCGCGCGGTTCGGCGCGCTCTCCGCCGATCACCTGGAATATACGAGCGCGGCCGGCATCGCGGCCCTCGCGCGCGCCGGCACGGTCGCGGTCGTGTTGCCCGGAGCGTTTTATTTCCTGCGCGAGGGGCATCCGCCGCCGATCGCGGCGCTGCGCGCCGCCGGCGTGCCGATCGCCATCGCGACCGATTGCAATCCCGGCACCTCGCCGCTCGTCTCGCCGTTGCTGGCGCTCAATCTCGCCTGCACGCTGCTGCGCTTCACGCCCGAAGAAGCGCTGCGGGGCATGACCTGCGATGCGGCTCAGGCGTTGGGCGTCCAACGCGACCGCGGGACGCTCGAAGCGGGAAAACTCGCCGATTTCGTCGTCTGGGACGTCGAGCATCCGGCCGAACTTGCTTATGCGCTGGGCGCCAACCCGTGTCACGCGGCCTACAAACGCGGTCGACACGTCGTCGCAAGCGCGAACGACGAAGGCAACGCGATCCGGCCGTCGGCTTGACGCCCAAAGAATATCCGGCGGCAACGTCACATCATCGGCAAGTCAAGTGCGTGTTCGCGCGCGCAGGCGACGGCGGCGTCGTAACCGGCGTCGGCGTGGCGCATGACACCCGTCGCCGGATCGTTTGTCAGCACGCGCGAAAGCCGCCGCGCCGCGTCGGCCGAACCGTCGGCGACGATCGCCATCCCGGCGTGCTGCGAATAGCCCATCCCGACACCGCCGCCGTGATGCAGACTAACCCATGTCGCGCCGCTTGCGGTGTTGAGCAGCGCATTGAGGATCGGCCAATCCGAAACCGCGTCGCTCCCGTCGCGCATCCCTTCGGTCTCACGATTCGGACTCGCGACCGAACCTGAATCGAGGTGATCGCGGCCGATGACGATCGGCGCTTTGAGTTCTCCGCTGGCGACCATCGCGTTAAACGCGAGGCCGGCTTTGGCCCGGTCGCCCAAACCGATCCAGCAGATGCGTGCCGGCAAACCTTGAAACGCGATCCGTTCTTTAGCCATGTCCAGCCAAGCGCGCAATCCGGCGTTGTCGGGAAAAATCTCTTTGAGTTTGGCGTCTGTCTTGTAGATATCGTTCGGGTCGCCCGAAAGCGCGACCCACCGAAACGGTCCGATACCGCGGCAAAAGAGCGGCCGAATATAGGCCGGCACGAAACCCGGAAACGCGAACGCGTCGGTGCAGCCGGCGTCGGCGGCGATTTGGCGGATGTTGTTGCCGTAGTCGAACGTCGGCACGCCTTGACGGTGAAAGGCGACCATCGCCGCGACGTGCCGCGCGATCGAACTTTTGGCCGCGTCTTCGATGCGTGCCGGATCGGCGGCGCGAGCGCGCTGCGCGTCCGCGAGCGTCCAATCCGCGGGCAGATAGCCGTTGCGCGGGTCGTGCGCGCTGGTCTGATCGGTTACCATATCCGGACGAATGCCGCGCCGCACGAGTTCGGGAAAGATCTCCGCCGCGTTGCCGAGCAATCCGACCGATACCGGCTCGCGCCGCACCGTCGCCGCATTCACGATCGCCAGCGCTTCGTCGAGCGTGGCGGCGCTGCGGTCGAGATAGCGCGTCTCGAGGCGTCGCGCGATGCGCGCGGGATCGCATTCGATCGCCAGCAGCGACGCGCCGGCCATCGTGGCGGCCAGCGGTTGGGCGCCGCCCATGCCGCCCAATCCCGCAGTGAGAATCCAGCGACCGCGCAAGTCGCCGTCGTAGTGCTGCCGCCCTGCCTCCATGAACGTCTCGTAGGTGCCTTGCACGATGCCTTGCGAGCCGATGTAGATCCACGAACCGGCCGTCATCTGGCCGTACATCATCAGACCGCGGCGGTCGAGTTCGTTGAAGTGCTCCCACGTCGCCCAGTGCGGAACGAGATTCGAGTTGGCGATGAGCACGCGCGGCGCGTTCGCGTGCGTGGTGAAGACGCCGACGGGCTTGCCCGACTGCACGAGCAGCGTTTGATCGTCGTCGAGCCGACGTAGCACTTCGACGATCGTGTCGAAGGCGCGCCAATCGCGCGCGGCTTTGCCGATCCCGCCGTAGACGACGAGGTCACCGGGCCGTTCGGCGACATCGGGATCGAGATTGTTCATCAGCATCCGCAGCGGCGCCTCCGTCAGCCAGCTTTTCGCGCTGCGAGCCGTGCCGCGCGGTGCGCGAATGACGCGCTGCGCGGCGATCATCGCACGCTCACTCCCGCGTCGCGCGCGGCGGCTACGAGCGAACCGTCGCGCAGCAAGGCGCGCGCGGCGGCAATGTCGGGTGCGGGCGAACGATCGGCAACGAGTTCGCCGATCGTCGCGCGCGCGCGTTCGTACACCGCGCCGGTGCCTTTTCCGGAGCGCAGCGGCCGGCGGAAGTCGGTGGCGGCGAGCGCGGCCAGCAATTCGCAGGCCAGCACGCCTTCGACGTTGTCGAGTACCGTGTCGAGATTGCGCGCGGCGATCGTCCCCATGCTCACGTGATCTTCTTGTCCCGCCGAGGTCGGAATCGAATCGATACTGTTGGGATGCGCGAGCCCTTTGCTCTCGCTCACCAGCGCCGCCGATGTGTATTGCGCGAGCATCAGGCCCGACTCGAGTCCGGGTTTGCGGGCCAGAAACAGCGGCAGACCGCGGTCTTGCCCGTTGAGCAGCAAGTACAGCCGGCGTTCGGAGATCGAGCCGAGTTCGACCGTCGCGATGGTGAGGAAGTCGCTGACGAGCGCGACGGGTTCGCCGTGGAAGTTGCCGCCGGTCAGAAACTCGTCGCCGGCCGCGAAGACCAGCGGATTATCCGTCACCGAGATGGCCTCGATCTCGACGACCCCGCGCGCGTACCGCGCGGCGTCCCGCACGGCGCCGTGCACGACGGGGATGCAGCGGAACGAATACGGATCTTGCACGCGCCCGCACTCGCGATGCGAGAGCATGATCTCCGAGCCTGCGAGCAGCGCGCGCAGGTTGTCGGCGACCTGCGCCTGGCCGGGATGCGGGCGCAGCGCGTTGATGCGCGGATCGAAGACTTTATCGGTGGCCAGGAACGCTTCGAGCGACATCGCGCCGATCACGTCGGCGGCTGCGATCAACCGTTCCGCGCGAATGACGGCGAGCGCCGCGATCCCGGTCATCACCTCGGTCCCGTTGACGAGCGAGAGCCCCTCTTTGGCCGCCAGCGTGATGGGGGTCAGTCCCGCCCGGCGCAGCGCCTCGGCGCTGGGGAGCCGCTCGCCGCCGAAGGTGGCCTCGCCCTCGCCGATCAGGGTCAGCGTCATGTGGGCGAGCGGCGCGAGGTCGCCGCTGGCACCGACGGACCCTTGGCACGGCACGACGGGCGTCACGCCGCGGTTGAGCAGTTCGCACAACAGATCGAGCGCCGCGGGGGTGATCCCCGAATGACCGGCGGCCAACGAACTGGCGCGCAAGACTCCCGCGGCGCGGACTTGCGCTTCGGGCAGCGGCGCGCCGGTCCCCGACGCGTGCGAACGGACTAAATTGAGCTGCAGGAGCGCCGTGTCGTCACGGCCGATGGCGACGTTCGCCATCCGGCCGAAGCCGGTCGTGACGCCGTAGATGATCGCGCCGAGCTGATATTGGCGTTCCACCGACGCGCGGGCCGCGGCGACGCGTTCGCGCGCCGCCGGCGCGATCGCTACTCGGGCGTTGCCGATGGCGACATCGGCGATGGTCTCGAGCGAGATATGTCGCCCGTCCAACTCGTGCGTCGTTCCGATCGAGCGCGCCATCGTGCCCGCTTCGGGTTCCCGCGGCGCCGGAACTGCCGGAGCCGGCCCGCGGCCGGCCCCTGCTAGCCGGCTTCGATGGGCGATGCGAGCGGCTCGAGCACGGCCGACACGTTGTCGAGCACAACGATCCGGCGTTGGGCTTCGGGCGACGGCTCGCCCGCGGCGTGCCGTAAGTCTCGCCAAAGAACGACGGTGCCGTAGCTCCGCGATCGGGTCGCGCGCTGCTCGAATTCGTCGTCCGCAACGCTGATGGCGTGAGCGCGAACCAGTGCCGGCGAAGCGTCGAAGAGTGCGCCGCAAACCGGATTGTAGTACACGATCGTGAGCGGATGCGCGCGCCCGGCGAGGGTCGTCTCGAGTCGCTCGATCAGCCGCCGCATGCTGCTCTCGCCGAAGGGATGAAAGAGAAAGATCGCCAGCGGTGCGTCCGGCAGCGCAAACTCAACCGCGTCGCCGGTCACGACGCGCATCGGGCTGCGGCCCGGAAACGCCCGCTGCACCTTGGCGACATTTTCGCGCGCGATCGCGGCGACGACCGGGGACAACTCCACGCCGACGATCTCGCGGAACCCGATCTCCGACGCCACTGCCAGCACGCGGCCTTTACCGCAGCCCAGATCGAGCATCACGGTCAGCTGTGGATCGGGCACGAGAGCCAGCGACTGGCGAATGACCCCCGGCTGCGAGCCGACGTAGAAGTTGCGCTCGGCGGCGGCATTCGCGGAGCGGTCCGGCACCTCGCTGGAGCCGGCGCCGCTGGTGCGGATGGTGGGCTGAACGTCGATGGGATGCCATTTCCGCAGCGGCTCGAGGCGGGACGCCAGCGCGGCCAACTGCCGGACTTGCCGTGGGATCATCATCAGGCCCGAGCCAGCGCTTCGCGCGCCTCGCTGGCATCCAGCGGCTGATTGTACACCGGGGTTCCCGGCTGCTGCCGCCCACCGTCGTGCAGACTGCCGGAGTCGACGGCATCGAAGCCCACCTCATCGATGAGCTGCATGACGACTGCCTTGGCCGCGGCGTCGTCGCTGGCAACCGGAATCGCCAGGCGGCCCTCCGCGCCGCGCGGCTTCCCCTCGCTCGCAAGCCGGCGGTAATAGATCGTGTTGAATGCCTTGACCAGCCGAGCGCCGGGAACGAGCGTTCGGATGATCTCGCTCGACGTGCGGTCGCCGAGGTCCTCGATCTCGAAGTCTTCGGTATACGGGTTCATCGCGTCGATGACGATCTTGCCGTCGTAGGGTCCGGCCTCGGGGATGGCCTCCTCTTTGGCTATCCAGGGCAGTGCGAGCAGGACCACGTCGCCGAAGGCGACGGCGTCGCCCGGCGTCGCGGCGCGGGCGTGGGGTCCGATCTCGGCGATGAGGTCTTTGAGACTTTGCGGTCCGCGCGAGTTGGCGATTCGCACATCGTGGCCGGCCTTGGCGAAGAGACGAGCGGCATTCGCGCCGATGTTGCCGGCGCCGAGGATTCCAATGTCCATGGGGGTCACCCTCAGATGCGTAAGGAGATCGAGACGAGCGAAGTTTGTAAACTTTGCCGCTGCGTCCGGGTTCCTTTCTAATTGGAGCGCAGCGCGCGGATACGAGCGCAAGGAGCGGGACGCCGCGAATCGGCCGGAGGCCGAGAATCGTTGCATGATGACGATGATTGAGTCCGATCCGGCCGCGGCGGATCAGTTTTGGGAAGCCGTGTCGACCCGCGACGCGCGGGCCGACGGCCGATTTGTCTTTGCCGTGCGGACGACGGGCGTGTTCTGCCGTCCCCAATGCCCGGCGCGCCGGCCGCGGCGCGAGAACGTCGCGTTTTTCGCGACCGTGGACGACGCTCGGGCCGCCGGTTTCCGCGCCTGCAAACGCTGTCGGCCCGACCGCCCCTCGGTCGACGACGAGCTCGTCGCGCTTGTCGACCGGGCCTGCCGCACCATTGACGAAGCGGAAGCGACACCGACGCTTGCCGAGCTTGCCGCCGCGGCGGGAAAGAGCCCGTTCTATTTCCAGCGCACCTTCAAGCGCATCGTGGGCGTTACGCCGCGCGAGTACGCCGCGGCCAAGCGCGCTGAGGGCCTGCGGGCCGCGTTGCCCGGACGTGCGCGAGTGGCCGACGCCGTGTACGATGCCGGATTCGGGTCGAGCAGCCGGGTGTATTCGCTGGCGGCTTCAACTTTGGGCATGACGCCGTCGGCGTTTCGCGCCAAAGGCCGCGGCGAACGCGTGCGCTTCGCCGCCGTCGAATCCGCGCTGGGCTGGATTGCGGTCGCCGCGACCGCGCGCGGGGTCGCGGCGATTGAACTGGGTGATTCGCGCGATGCGGTGTGCGCTCGCATAAATGAACGGTTCGCCGCCGCGGATCTGGCGGAAGATCGAGCCGAACTCCGCGTCGCGCTCGACGCGATCTTGCGCTATATCGAACGGCCGCGAGCGGGTCTGGACTTGCCGCTCGACGTCCAGGGCACGGCGTTCGCACGGCGCGTCTGGCGGGCTTTGACGCAGTTGGCACCCGGCCAGACGGCGACCTACGCGCAGATCGCCGCGGCGATCGGCCGGCCCAGTGCGACGCGCGCCGTCGCTTCGGCCTGCGCGGCGAATCCTGCGGCGCTGGCCATTCCGTGTCATCGCGTCGTCCCGGCGCGCGGCGGGAGCGGGGGCTACCGGTGGGGCAGTGCGCGCAAACGCAAGCTGCTCGACGCCGAATCGGCATGAACGCGCCGGTTGCCGCGGGTGCTTGCTCGATGCCGGCGAATGTGCCGCACTGCGTGCGTCGTACGAATGCGACGCCGCGTTTCGCTCGCGCGTGGTGATGTTTGTCCCTGCGGGCCGAGCCGCGTATGGCGTTTGCGGTGGCGCCGCGGCGGCGTCCCGTTCTTTCCACATGCGTGTAACAAATCGACAATGCGTGCTTTCTACCATCGCTGCATGGATGGAATGCAGTGGATGGCCAGTGCGATGCACGCGGCTCGCGCGCAACTCGAAACCGCTACGCACAATTTGGCGAATGTTTCGAGTGCCGGATTCCGGCGCGCGACCGCGCATCTCGAACTCACCGAGAACGGCTTAGTTGCGAGCGAGACGCATACGTTTACGCAGGGCGCGATCCGGCACACGGGCCGCGCTCTCGACTTGGCGCTGTTGGGTCCAGGTCAGTTTCGCGTCGGCACGACGGCGACCCGCAACGGCGCGTTCGTAACCGATCGGGACGGTTGGCTCACCGACGACCGCGGGCGCCGCGTCGCGGGGGCACGCGGTCCGATTGCGATCGACCCGCGGACGACGATCGCGGCGGACGGCGAGGTTCGCTCGAACGGCCGCGCCGTCAACCGCATCCCGTTGCCACCGGGCACGCGCCTGCAATCCGGTGCGCTCGAGATCAGCAATGTCGACGCCATCGGTGAGACGCTCGCGATCCTCAACGCGCAGCGCGCGTTCGAGACCGCGCAGAAAGTGCTCGTGGCGATCGACGACACGCGGCAAAAAGCCGTCAACGACGTGGTGCGCTTGAAGTGAATCGCGCGATGTACGCCGCGGCGTCCGGAATGGCCGCGCAGCAAACCAATCTCGATATCATCGCCGACAACTTGGCCAATGCCGACGTCGTGGGCTTCAAGGGCGCCGCGGCGTCCTTCACCGACGTCAATGCCGGCGGTACGCTGGGGCTAGGGACTGCGGCGCTGGGCCGGCATCCCGTCTTCGAGCAAGGCAAACTCATGAAGAGCGGCGGCCCCTTCGACCTCGCGATCGACGGCGCCGGATTTTTCCAGGTCGAGAA
>Ga0182013_10004853_pt1 | contig 15950 bp, 12 predicted proteins | sample 612S2MmetaG_FD_120487 | JGI IMG/M metagenome (GOLD analysis project Ga0182013, IMG submission 120487) | Permafrost microbial communities from Stordalen Mire, Sweden - 612S2M metaG | ecosystem: Environmental > Terrestrial > Soil > Wetlands > Permafrost | place: Sweden: Stordalen | collected...
CTCTTCCTTTCGCGCTTGATGCAGGCCACCTTACGGCCCGGCACACAATAGCGCCCACGCCCCTCGGCTCTAACTGCCGATCCATACGCATCGGCCTAACTTGATCTGCGGGAGAAGAAAAGAGAAATGCCAGCGATGAGCGCCCTGCCGCAACTTTCGGCCGGCCCATGTTTCAGTGTCGCGGTGGGTTCGCTTCCCGGCCGCTTTCAGATCCGGCCAGAAAAGACTATAAAAAGGAATCCAACGCGGCGCGGCAACATGAATTCATGTTGGCAAGCCGTCAACGAGCGCCAAAAGTCGCATTTGTACAGATAACCGGAATCCTGGAAGCTTTGCAGCAGGAAGGATTCTTAAACCTCGACCAAGGCGTTCAAAATACCATGACAAGGCTCGCACCGCTGATCCTCTGAATCCAAAACCAGTTTCTGGCTCAGAGGATTGATCCTGACTTCTTCAGCAGCATTCAGTCACCCGTTCGCGCTTTCTCAGACACTCTTCACGAAACGGCACAGACTAAAAAGCAACTAAGTATCGCGCGCGCAAAGAACAGTTGTCAACCGTCAAATTATGGAGCACTCAACAGCCTTGAATCCCCGCTCCGCGACAAGGTCCGCGATTTTGCCCCCGAATGCATTTGCAAGCTTCCGGTCTGGCGCCAGTTGCGTTGCCATGAAGTGAGCCATGGAGTGAGCCATGGAGTGAGGAGGAGCAGAAAGCCCGGAGCTTGAAATGAGAACAGGACCGCGATCATTCTCCCGGCCGCGGACATAAAATAGCCCCGCGCGGGCGAAAGCCTTGAAAACATTTCCCTTGCTGTTGCCCCGCGCTCTGTATATGATTGTGTTCAATCCGGGAAGATAATGAAGGTAGAGCTTCGATCCGGATACGTTTCCTGATGTGTCTGAACGGCCTTCTTCAAGTTCGATAGTAGAGTGGTCTTTCCTGATTCGAAGGCCGAGGAGAGCGAAAAAATCTTCATGCAGGAAAAGTTGACACCGCTGCGGGTTTTCCTGCAGGGAACTCCCATCATCCCCGCGGTCCGCAAGTTCGAGCATGTGGATCAGGCAGCAGCCGCGCACGGCAAGATGGTCTATTTCCTGACGGGAGATCCGGAAAACTGCGAATCCATGATCCAGAAGATTCTGGCGGCAGGCAAGCTGGCCATCGTCAATCTGGATTTACTCAATGGCTTCTCGCGCGACAGGTATGCCGTGAATTACCTGAAGCGCTGTGGAGCCAGCGGGATCATCTCCACGCACCTGGATCCGTTGCGTCACGCTCATGAGATCGGCCTTTATGTCATCCAGCGGACTTTCCTGCTGGATAGCGGATCGATGGATACCATCACCAATCAGTTGAGAAATTCGCCTGTGGATGCGCTGGAGGCGCTGCCTGCCATGGCGGCGCCCAAACTGCTGGGGATCGTTCAAGCCAGTTCGCTCGATATTCCTGTCGTGGGCGGCGGGCTGCTCCGCACCATGAAGGAAGTCGAGGAACTGCTCTCGCAGGGGATCAGCGCGGTCTCGATCAGCAATCCCCAGATGTGGATTCATTAGCGGCCGCGAAAGGGCGTCCTCCAGCGGCTCAAGAATTATAGACCGGTTTCCTTCCACTTCACTCCGATAATTCCTTGCCGGGAACCATCTGAATCAACCCGATAGCGGCGTCCAGACCGGCCCGCTCAGGCCGGCGGCAGACACCTGTCTGACAAGCCTGAAGCACCGGAATAATTTTAAAAATACCCTTGCTTTTTTTCACGCAGAGTGTTTATGATTAGGCGTTTTTCGGCGCAGAGATTAAGAGAGCCCGACTGTTTGGATGCATGAGTGTGCCCCCCTCAGGGGGGACTCGATAATGTGCCTGGACTGTCTGGCTCTTTTTTGACATAAACAGAAACTCATGATTTGCAACCCTGTCATGATTTGTAACCCTGGAGGAGACCACGAATGAGATCTTCAATGAAACTCAGCTTTAACCCGCGCCACTGGAATGCGGGAATCCTGGCAATTGCCGGCCTGGCGGTCGCACTGTTCCTGTGCCCGCGCGCCGTCTTTGGCCTCACCGGAGCGGACCCTGCCACGACCGCAGCTCCCACGGCGACCGCGACAGCGACTCCCGCGGCCGAAGCGCCTTCGCCGGCGGCAGCCGTACCGACATTTACCACCCAGGCCCACATGCTCAACTGGGGACCGGGACGCGAAAAGCTGGCCGACAAGGGCTTCAGCTTTGACTTCTTCTATGTCACAGATATACTCGCTGATCCTGCCAACCCGACCGGGACCGATCGCAGGCTCACCGACTGGCAGCGTCTGCGCGGCACGATCAACGTGGACTTTGGAAAGTTCAGCGCGTTGAAGGGTCTGTCCCTCTGGTCGACCGGTCTATGGCAGAACGGTTCGAACATGGGCGGCGTCATCGGCAGCATCTCCAACCCCAGCGGCATCGTCAGCTCCCATCAGTTCCGCCTGGATTCCATCACCCTGACGCAGAAGTTCCTCGATAACAAGGTCTCGATCGAAGCCGGCATCTTTGCCGCCCGCGACCGCTACGGACTGCAGCCCTACGGCGGCGCCTTCGTCATGGAGCCGTTGGATTATGACTTCGGCAACCTGGGCAATGCCCGCCCCTCCTACGATCCTGAATCCTCTCCCGCGGTCAACCTGAAGATCACTCCCAACAAGTACTTTGCTGTGGAGTCCGGCTTCTTCATGCCCCCCGACGACGGCGAGGAGCATGATTATCCGACCGGCTGGAAGCCCATGAGCGGCGCTCATGGCAACACCTGGGATACGGCGGTGTTTTACAACACCTTCGCCAACCACACCCCGGACCAGAAGAACTATCAGGGCCAGATCCAGGTCGGCTACATCTACAACGGCAGCAAGGCTGGAAGCTGCTCGGCGTATACCGGCTGCAGCGGTTTTGTCGATTACAGCAAGACAGCTGACTACTGGAACCTCTATAACGCTAGTGGCGCCGTCCACAAGGCAGGTCTGAGCAAGAACGCCTCCACGGGCATCAGCTACGATGGCGGTGTTTTGATCGACGACGAGGTGTACGTCGACCACAACTACGAAGTTTATGCGATGGTCAACCAGCCGGTTTATCGCGTAGCCGCAGGCAGCAACCGCGGTCTTGACGTGCTGTTCGGCGTGAACACGGGCCCGCAGGAAAAGAGCGAAGTGCCGACGGAATTTGTCGCCGGTGCGGTCTTCAACGGTCCGATTACCTGCCGCCCCACCGACACCTTGGCCGTCGGTATGACTTATGCCAAGATCGGCAGCGACTACAACGACGCAATGACTGCGTACTACGGCCCCGGCTACACGCTTAACAACGAGACTCAGATCGAAGTCAACTACGATCTGCATGTCTTCCCGTGGCTGCAGTTCCAGCCCGTCTACCAGCACTATTCGAGCGTGGGCGGCAGCAACAAGTCCGCTACCGTTGCCGGCATGCGCGTGTTTGTTGACTTCTAAGACGCAGCAGACAATCGAAACATAAGGCACGCAAGGAGAGGTTGATGAAAAGCCGTACCGGCGCACTTCAGGCAATCCGGAATCGCCAATTCGATGTGTGCGTCGTTGGGGGAGGAGCAACAGGAACCGGCAGTGCGCTGGATTCCCAGTTGCGGGGGAAATCAACCCTCCTTCTGGAAGGAGCGGACTTCGTTTCGCACACCTCCAGTAAATCCACCAAGCTGGTACATGGAGGAGTACGGTACCTGCAGCAGGCCGTGGCCGATTTTGACCTCGGCCAGTTCAAGATGGTGCGCAAGGCGCTGCATGAACGCATTCATATGCTTCATGCAGCGCCCTTCCTGGCGCACCCGCTGGAGCTGCTGGTGCCGTGCTTCAGCTTTTATGAGATGGTCTATTTCGCAATCGGCATGAAAATGTACGATGTGATTTCCGGAAAGGCCCGTCTCTTTCCTACCCGCATTCTTTCCAAAGCTCAGGCCCTCGAACGGTTGCCCGGGTTGCGTGGCGACAAGATCGTCGGAGCCGTATCCTACGCCGACGGCCAGTTCGACGACGCCCGTTACGGCATTACCCTGGCGCAAACCTTCGCGCAGCAGGGCGGGGAGCTTCTCAACTACGCAAAGGTGGTGGGGTTCGGCCGCGATGCAGCCGGAAAACTCGCTTCTGTGGAAGTTGTGGACCAGATTTCCGGCGAACACTTCAATGTCAGCGCGCGGGCTTTTGTGAATTGCACAGGCCCCCACGCGGACGAGATCCGGCTCATGGCGAACCCGAATATCGTTCGGCGCCTTCGTCTGAGCAAGGGAATACATATTCTCCTCCCGGTGGAGCCGATGGGCAGTGACGCGGCTCTGCTGATTCCCAAAACCGAGGATGGAAGGGTCATCTTTGCGATTCCGTGGCTTGGCAGCCTCCTGGTTGGAACAACCGATGATGAGATCGATTCCGACGAAGGGCTGGCCGCCAACGAAAAGGAGATTGCGTATCTGCTCAAGTACACCAACCGGTACTTGAACACCGCATACACCCTTGCGGATGTGCAGGCTGCTTTTGCCGGAGCACGTCCGCTGGTGGCATCCAAAGACGCAGTGAATACCAAAAAGCTGATTCGCGACCATGAAGTTGAAGTCGACGAGCAAAGCGGCTTGGTGAGTATTCTCGGCGGCAAGTGGACCACTCACCGGGCCATGGCTGAAGACGGGGTCAATCATGCGATGAACGTGCTGGGAGACCAGCACGCGCATTGCAAGACGCTCGATTTTCTGCTCGCTGGCGCAAAGGATTTTCACCCCGGTTACTGGCGCGAACTGTCTGAGCGGTACTCGCTGTCTGCGGAGACTGCCCAGCACCTCGCGGAAAAGTTCGGTACGGCGGCGCCTCAGGTTCTCGATGTGGCGGCCAGCCAGCCCGAACTTCGCCAGCCGCTCTATCCAGGAAGTGCAGCACTTGCTGGTGAAGTTGTATATTGCGTGCGTGAAGAGATGGCTCAGTCTATAGAAGACATCCTCGCGCGACGTGTCGGCATTCAATTCCATAGTTGGAAAAACGCAATCGCCGCCGCGCCTGTTGTGGGCCGGCTGCTCGGCAAAGAACTTGGCTGGAACGAGTCGCAAACGACAGAGGCCGTCACTACCTATGTCGAGTCGATTCATCGCCTGTCCGAGACCGCTGGACAGCTATCCCGCGTGTAAGAAACTCCGGCTCAAAAGCCGGACCAACGTCTGGAAATCCAGAGAGGGGACACCAATAATGGCAGATTATGTTGGAGCAATTGATCAGGGGACGACGAGCTCCCGCTTTATCGTGTTCGACAAGACAGGCCGCATCGTCAGCGTTGCGCAAAAAGAGCATGAGCAGATCTTCCCGAAGCCCGGCTGGGTTGAGCATGATCCGGCGGAGATCGCACGGCGCGTGGAAGAAGTCATCACCGAAGCTATGGAAGCCAAGGGCCTGCGGCCATCAGACCTGGCAGCCATCGGCATCACCAACCAGCGCGAGACCACGGTAGTCTGGAGCAAGAAGACGGGCAAGGCTGTCTATAACGCCATTGTGTGGCAGGATACGCGCGTTGCGGATACGGTCCAGGAGTTCACGGCGAACGGCGGCCAGGATCGCTACAGGGCCAAGACCGGCCTTCCTCTGGCGACTTATTTCAGCGGTCTCAAGATTCGCTGGATTCTGAACAATGTTGCGGGCGCGCGCGAAGCTGCTGAAGCCGGCGAGCTGATCTTCGGAAACATCGATACATTCTGTATTTGGAATGCGACCGGCGGCATCAACGGCGGTGTACATGTGACCGACGTGACCAACGCCAGCCGCACCCAGCTGATGAATCTGGCGACCCTCCAATGGGACGACGAGATACTGAAGGACTTCGGGATTCCGAAGCACATGCTTCCCAAGATCGTCTCCAGCTCCGAAGTGTACGGCAACGCTACGATCGCTGCGGTCAAGGGCGTTCCGATTGCCGGTGATCTTGGCGACCAGCAGGCTGCTCTGTTTGGCCAGGCATGCCTCAAGCCCGGCGAAGCAAAGAACACCTATGGAACCGGCTGTTTCATGCTCATGAACACCGGCGAAAAGGCTGTTCCCTCGACCAGTGGACTGCTGACCACGCTGGCTTACAAGATCGGCGACAAGCCGGCCATCTATGCCCTGGAGGGCTCGGTTGCAATCACCGGCGCTCTGGTGCAGTGGCTGCGCGACAACCTGAACATGGTCGCGAAGAGCTCTGATGTCGAGACTCTGGCTCTCACCGTGACTGACAACGGCGGCGCTTATTTCGTGCCCGCATTCTCCGGGCTCTATGCACCTTACTGGAAGGACAGCGCGCGCGGCGCCATCGTTGGCCTGACGCGTTACGTCAACAAGGGCCACATCGCGCGTGCAGTTCTGGAAGCAACCGCTTTCCAGGTCGCCGAAGTGGTGGATGCGATGCAGAAGGACTCCGGAATCAAGCTGGACAATCTGCGCACCGATGGCGGCATGGTCGTCAATCAGACGCTGATGCAGTTCCAGGCTGACATTCTCCAACGGCCGGTGATCCGTCCCAAAGTGCTGGAAACGACGGCTCTTGGCGCGGCATACGCTGCCGGGCTCGCGGTCGGCTACTTCAAGGACACGGATGACATCATCGCCAACTGGGCAGAGGACTATCGTTGGAAGCCGACGATGGACGCTGCCAAGCGCGAAAGCCTCTATCACTTCTGGAAGAAGGCTGTCACGCGCACCTTTGATTGGGCGGAGTAGCCAGCGGCGCCATGGTCCTGCTTTAGCGGGAGGCCAATGGATGTATCAACGAGTGCCCGGAGAAATCCGGGCACAAAGAAATCAAAAAATCAAGGAGATTCCAGATGCACGGTTTACTTTTCGGCGAGTTTATGGGCACACTGGTACTGATTCTTCTCGGTGACGGTGTTGTCGCGAACGTTCTTCTTAACAAGTCCAAGGGACAGAATTCGGGCTGGATTGTCATTACGACAGGGTGGGCATTTGCCGTAACCATGGGCATCTGCACTGCGCTTGCGTGCGGCAGTCCTTTTGCGTTCATCAACCCGGCGGTTGCACTCACAGTGTGCATCCTTCACCCAACCAACTGGCCTATCTTCCTTCCCTGCTTTCTCGCAGAGGTGGCTGGCGGCCTTGCAGGCGGCATTCTGGTCTACCTGGTTTACCTGCTCCACTGGAAGGAAACGGAAGATCCAGGCCTCAAGCTGGCCATCTTCTGCACAGGCCCAGCGATTAAGAATATTGCCTCCAACACCCTGACAGAAGTCATCGCCACCGCTGCTCTGATTACCATCGGCCTGACCTTTGGCAACAAGGCGGTTGGCGGAGCTACCGGCCTGGCCGCAGGGTGGGGCCCGTGGCTGTGGGGCGTACTGGTTTGGGGTCTCGGCCTGTCGCTCGGCGGTCCTACCGGATATGCTATGAATCCTGCTCGTGACTTCGGTCCCCGTTTGGCCCATCTGATCCTGCCGATTCCAGGCAAGCGCGATTCAGATTGGGGTTATGCCCTGGTTCCGATCATTGGACCGCTGCTCGGCGCCGTTGTGGCCGCTGGAATCATCATGGGTTCCGGAATCTAATCATCCAACCCGAAAACTGGCCGCGACAACCCGACTTTGGGCTGCCGCGGCCAGTTCGGCCGATGGAATCTATCTCGAAGTTTGTAGCGGCCCTCCGGCCTCGATAGGGATTGCCGAACAGGAAGCTCCCCGGCGCAGCTGGAGGTGTAGTTTTCATTTCTGCACCATTCTTTCCGGGTTGCAAGGGTAAACGTCATCAGTTCGTTTTGATTTGGCGCAGAGCGTCAAGCGAAACACGGGACGCAGCAAAGTCTTTACCGCTGGCTGGCAAGGCGTGCGCAGGCTGCGGGGCATTGTCATGACTCCTGCTTTCTGCTCCGGCTTCCGGTGAGGCGGTAAGGGTAGCTCTGTGCGATCCATTCAAAAGGGTTTATCTGAAGACAGCGGTGCTTTTCGGAGTTCCGCGTTGTTTTCCTGGAGGATTCCGATGGAAAATCTCATGAGTTTACCAGAAAGTGCAGTTCGCGAGGAATTGGGAGAAACTCAATGGTTTCTTGCCGACAGCCTGCGCGTTCTCTTGTATTCCGCCGTTTGCGGCGTAGTCTGCGCTCTGGCTGCAACTTCCCCGGTTACCGCGCAGTCCGTGCCTGTCCCGCATGCTACCTATGTCCCAGTAACCGCCAACTCCTATCCCCTCGGGGCGGCGAATCATCTCAATGTCCCCGAAGACCTAAAGCGCGTGGGCTATGTCGAAGATGAGTACTTCGTCAGCGGGACCGCCAACGTCTATGACTGGACCCCGCCGAATCCCGCCACTGTGCGCACAGCCAATGCACCCTATACCACGCGTATGCTGATCCGGCGGCCTATCGATCCCCGGCGTTTCAGCGGAAACGTCATCGTCGAAATTCTGAACGCCACCAATCTCGTGGACTTTGAAATCGGCTGGGCTCTCTCCAAAGAGCAGATCGTGCACAACGGCGACATCTGGATCGGTTTCACCAGCAAGCCAGTCACGGCCGCCGCGCTGCAGCGCTTCAATCCTACGCGCTATGCACCCCTGAATTGGGCCAATCCGCTCCCGGTGACCGATTCCCAGAACTGTACGACTCTTTCGACGATCATTGCCGGGGACAGTTCCCGCACGACCGAGGACGGACTTCTCTGGGACATCTTCAGTCAGATCGCGGCCCTTGCCAGAAGCGATGCCGACGACAACCCGTTGCGCAACTACAACGTCAAGCGGGTCTACGGTTACGGCTATTCGCAATCGGGCTTCGATTTGCAGACCTACATCGATGCGGTGCACCCGCTCGCAAGGCAGCGCAATGGCAAATATATGTTTGATGGGTTTCTTGATGTTGCCGGTTTCAACACTCCGGCGCCCATCAACCAGTGCTCGCCGGCTCCTGCGGGCACGGGGGCTGCAGAGATCCACAATGCCGGCGTGCCGGTGATCCGCATGGCAACCAACAGCGAGGATGTGCTGGCCAGCGTCCAGGCAGCGCGACGCGAGGATAGTAACCAGTATCCCGATCAATTCCGCGAGTACGAGTTGGCGAGTGCAGCTCATGCCACGCCGAATGAGCTTGACTTCGGGCCGGCCTACGCGGATATCCTTGCAGCCGGGGCTCCCATGCCTCCGCTGACCTGCGGCTTCGGTCCACGCAGCCCTTATCCGAGTGGATTTCTGCAGAACGCAGCGCTGGCAAATCTGGAAGCCTGGGTAAGCACCGGTGTTCCCCCGCCTCCGGGGCTGCTGCTGAATTACGGCGAGAATGATGTTCAAACGCTGGATGAATATGGAAATGCCACTGGAGGCGTGCGCACTCCGTATGTCGACGTTCCGACAGCTCAGTGGTTCGTCGGAAGTCCTAGCACCACATCATCGCTTTGCTTCCTGCTCGGGTATGTGCAGCCGTTCGACAAGACGCAACTGGAGGCGCTCTATGGCGATCATGAAGCCTATGTCAAGCAAGTGGTTGAAGACACTTTGCGTCTGGTCGCGCGGCGCTATCTCACGTTCGCAGATGGGCAGTATATGATTCGTCATGCCCAGCAATCCAGTGTTCCGGCGGCGGCGGATATACCATCCGATTTACCGGATGACCTCTACTGGCGCTGATTTTATGACGATGGCGGGCCGGAAAACACTCCCGGCTCGCCATCGCCCAACCCCAAATTGACACACTGAAGCGGCGCTTTTCGGAGTTCCGCCTTGTTTTCCCGGAGAATCCAATGAAAAAGCTCATCAATGTACCAGAGAATGTGGTTCGCGAGGAGTTGGAAGGAATCCAGTTGGCTCATGGCGATCGCTTGCGCGTGAGTCTCGATCCTTTTTACATTGTGCGCAAGGATGCGCCGGTCAAGGGAAAGGTCGCCCTGGTGTCAGGCGGCGGCAGCGGCCATGAGCCGATGCACGGAGGGTTCGTCGGACTTGGAATGCTGGACGCGGCGTGTCCCGGCCATGTTTTCACCAGCCCCACACCCGATCAGATGTACGAAGCCAGCAAGGCTGCAAATGGCGGAGCGGGTGTTCTGCATATCGTCAAGAACTACACTGGCGATATCATGAACTTCGATCTTTCAGCTGAGATGCTGCGGGCCGACGGAATCGAAGTTGCCAGCGTGCTCACGGACGACGATGTGGCGGTGCAGGACAGCCTGTATACGGCCGGCCGGCGCGGAGTCGGCCTCACGGTTCTGATGGAGAAGCTGCTGGGAGCGGCGGCGGAAAAGGGCGCAAGCCTGGCCGATCTCAAGTCTCTTGGCGACAGCATTCGGGCGACCGGGCGCAGCATGGGCATGGCGCTGACAGCTTGCACCGTGCCGCACGCTGGCAAACCGTCGTTCGAGCTGGGAGAAAACGAGATGGAAATCGGCATCGGCATTCATGGCGAGCCTGGCCGCAAGCGCATGGCTCTGGCGTCCGCCGACGAGATTACCGAGATGCTGATGGAGCCGATTCTCTCCGACCTGCCCTTCAAGAGCGGCGAAAAAGTGATTCTGTTTGTGAACGGCATGGGCGGCACGCCGCTCATCGAGCTGTATATCGTTTACCGCAAGGCGGCGGAGATCGCGGCCAAGCACGGTATCCAGATCGTTCGCAACCTGGTAGGCAGCTACATCACCAGCCTGGAGATGGCCGGGACTTCGATCACCGTGCTGCGCGCGGATGACAAGCTGGTCAGCCTGTGGGATGCTCCGGTCAACACGCCGGGGCTGCGCTGGGGAATCTAAGGCATATCCTGAATGAGTGTGGAGCCGCCAGGCGGGTTCCGGGTGGATGTTTTCTGGGTAACAATCCACCCGGTGCTTGCGGTCTCACCCGACACCATTCGGCCGATGCCGAGTCGAGACAGGAAAAAAGAAAATGGAACTGTTCAAGCTGGAGCAGGCGCGGGCGTGGCTTCTTGCCTCCGCCGTTGCGATTGAAAAGAATGCTACCCTGCTTTCCGATCTGGATGCAGCGATCGGCGATGGCGATCATGGCGCAAACATGTCGCGCGGATTCACGGCGATCACCAAGAAGCTGGAGACGACCTCTCCGGCCGATATGAGCGCACTGTTCAAGAGTGTGGGAATGACCCTGCTTTCGAGCGTTGGCGGCGCGGCCGGACCCTTGTACGGAGGATTTTTTCTGGAATTGGGGAAACAGACTGCTGGAAAGCAGGAACTGGATGCGGCGGGACTGGCTTCCATCCTCGAAGCCGGGCTGGGGGACGTCCAGCGGCGGGGCAAGGCGCGGCTGGGCGACAAGACGATGGTCGATGCGCTTACCCCGGCAGTGGCCGCGATGAAGGCAGCAGGAAGCGATATTGCGGTGGCAGCTCGCGCCGCGGCCACGACGGCTCGCGATGCCGCGGAAAAGACGACGCCGCTGCTTGCGCTCAAGGGCCGCGCCAGCTATCTGGGCGAGCGCAGCATCGGGCATCAGGATCCGGGCGCGACCTCCACAGCACTGTTATTGGAGTCCTTAGCCGCTGTCAGCGAGCAGGGGTAAAGCCGCCGATGCGGGCATAAATCATGATTGGAATCGTACTGGTTTCTCATAGCAAGAAGCTGGCGACGGCGCTTCGGGAGCTGGTCCTGCAGATGGTGGGACCGGATTTCCCGATCGCGGTTGCCGCCGGAGTGGGCGAGGATCACGAAGAACTCGGAACCGACGCGGTCCACATTGCAGAAGTTCTGCAGCCGTTCCTGGAAGGGGAAGGCGCGCTGGTTCTCATGGACCTGGGCAGTGCGGTTCTGAGCGCGCAGACGGCCCTCGAGCTGCTGGACACCTCGGTGGTCGCGGACCCTGCTACCAAACTGCGTTTGTGCCCCGCGCCGATTGTGGAAGCGGCTATCGCAGCGGCGGTGCAGGCAAGTACCGGCGCAGCTCTGGATGATATTGTCCGTGAGGCGGAGATGGCGCTGGCTCCCAAACAGGCGCAACTGGGAACCGAGGAGCCGGCCGCGCCCGCGCCGGCGGCTGATTCCGCCCTGGCATCTGAAAAGCTGGTGGAGTTCGATGTGGTGATCGAAAATCCGCATGGCCTCCACGCGCGTCCCGCGGCCAAACTGGTGCAGTTCATCAGCCGCTTCCAGTCGGACGTTCAACTGACGAACCAGACAAGCCACAAGGGTCCGTCTTCGGGGCGCAGTTTATCCAGCGTCAGCCTGCTGCAGGCCCGCCGGGGCGACAGCATCCGCTTCAGTGTGCGCGGCAGCGACTCCGATGCGGCATCCGCGCAACTGAAACAGCTCGCCGCTGCACGTTTTGGCGAGGCGGCGGAGGAAGCACCGGCGCCGGCGGAATTGCCCGTGGCCAGGTCTGTTGCGGACGGCGTATCCGGCGGCGTTGGCGCCTCGGAGGGAATCGCGATTGGCCGGGTGCTGGCGATGGACGCCGCGCTGCCCATGCCGAAAGAGGGAGAGCCGGGCACGCCGGCCGAAGAGCTGGACCGGCTGAGCAAGGCCCTCGCGCAGGTAGGGGAACATCTGAAGGGCGAAGCCTCTCACCGTGGGGCAGCCGCGGAGATTTTCGCCGCCCAGGCGCTGATCCTGAGCGACCCGGTCTTCCTGGACGCGGTGCATGGGAGGATTTCTGGAGATAAAGTTTCCGCTGCCCGTGCGTGGCGAGTGGAGAGCGAGAAGCTGGCCGCATCCTGGGCCGGGATGGAGGACGAATACCTCCGCGCCCGCGCCGCCGATGTGCGCGACATTGCGACCCGGGTCTTGCGCGTCCTTCTGGATAGCAACCAAACGGCCAGAATTCAGCCTGATCCCCCGGCCATTCTTCTGACCACGGAATTGCTGCCCAGCGAGGCTATCGCGTGCGATCCAAAATATGTGCTTGGAGTGGTGGCCACAGCGGGAAGCGCCACGGCTCACGCGGCGATTTTAATGCGCACGCTGGGGATTCCCATGGTGGTGGGAGCCAGCGGGATTGCCGACGCCACGCTCGGAGCCGATGCTGTATTAGCCATTGACGGCGCCACGGGCGAGGTGTGGGTCGATCCGCCAGAGCCGCAACTGGCCATGATTCGCGCCCGGCAGCAAGCCTTGCTCCAGGAGCGCGCGGCTCTGGAAGGCGCCAAGCGCGAGCCCGCGATCACCCTCGATCACGAACGCATCGAGATTCTGGCCAACGTGGGCAATACCGCCGACGCCCTCCAGGCCATGGACAACGGAGCCGAAGGCGTGGGGCTGCTGCGCACCGAGTTCGTTTACCTGGCGAACAAGGAGATGCCCAGCGAAGATCAGCAGACGGCCTCGCTGGCCGCGGTGCTGAAGGAGCTGGGCCCGGGGCCGGTGGTGATTCGCACGCCGGATGTGGGCGCGGACAAGCCCCTGGCTTACCTGGAGGCAGCCGAAGAGCACAATCCATTTCTGGGCGTGCGCGGGCTGCGCTTGTCTTTTCGCTATCCGGAGTTCTTCCGCTCGAATCTGAAGGCGATCCTCCGGGCCGGAGTTGCGCACGACGTGTGGATCATGTTCCCCATGGTGACCAGTCCGGAGGAGATGCGGAAGGCGCGCGGATTTGCCGAAGAGGCTCATGCGGCGCTCGATCGCGCGGGCGTCGAGCATCGCTGGCCGGTGAAGCTGGGGATGATGGTCGAGGTTCCGGCGGCGGCCGTGCTGGCCGGGCGTTTTGCCCAGCTGGCGGATTTTTTCAGCATCGGCACCAACGACCTGACGCAGTATGTGATGGCCACCGAGCGCGGCAATGCGGACCTGGACTCTTTGCAGGACACCGCGCATCCGGCCGTGCTGCGCACCGTTCACTCCATCTGTCAGGCGGCGGACGCGGCATCCTGCCATGTATCCGTTTGCGGCGATGCAGCATCAGATCCTGTAGCGGCGGCCTTGCTGGTCGGGGCGGGTATTCGCTCCCTGAGTGTGCGTCCCAACCAGGTTGCCGCCATCAAGGCCCAAGTGCGCAGATTTTCCTTCGCGGAGCTGCGGACACTGGCCGCAGACGCAATGAAGCTGGACAACAGCGCGGAAGTCCGCAAGCTGGCGTCCGGATTCTTGCAGAAAGAAACCTAGGGGATCCAAAAAATGGCGGAAAAATCCTTACTGATCTTTGTCGAAGACGGTTATGAAGACATGGAACTGATGTATCCGAAATACCGGCTGGAAGAAGCCGGATACAGGGTTGTGGTCGCCGGCCCCAAGGCGGGGACCCTCTATCTTGGCAAACACAGCTACCCCTGCCCGAGCGACGCGGCGATTGAGGAGATGAAGGAATCCGACTTTGCGGGAATCGTTCTGGTGGGCGGATGGGCTCCGGACAAGCTGCGGCGCAACGCCAAGGTGAAGAGCCTCGTCGCCGAATTTCATCGCTCGAAGAAACTGATTGCCGCCATTTGCCACGGCGGCTGGATGGCCATCTCGGGCGGGGTCTACAAAGGCGTCCGAGTGACCGGAAGCCTGGGAATCAAGGACGATCTGACCAATGCCGGCGCCATCTTCGAGGATGCGGCGGTGGTGGTGGACCGGCACTTTGTGAGCAGTCGCAAGCCGGACGACCTGCCGGAGTTCATGAAGGGCGTTCTGCAAGTGCTGGCGGGCAAATAATCGCGTTGCCGGAGTGAGGAAGAATCCAGAAGAGCCTGGCCGCGGAGTTCTTCACCGGCTCCGCGGCCAGGCGCGTCTTCAGGAGATGATCCGCCCGAAGCCGCTCTAGTCTCTCACCGGCGTTGCCGACCCACGGGGGATGAAACGGGTATCGTAGCTGATTTAGATTAGTCTTGCGTCATCGGCACAGAGGTCATTCATTCCTTGGTGCGTATGAGCCCGTGCTCTAGAGCATTTTCATAGTTCCTGTAGTGATGGCGTAGCGTGTCTGAACCATGCTTTTGCATTGTCGGTCGTGATGAGTTGGAGGGCTTCGGCGATGGCCTTGTCGAGGTCCTCTTTGCATCGAGCACGCGTGGAGCGCAAATATTGCTTGATCTTGGACCAAGCCTTTTCGATGGGGTTCAGATCAGGCGAATAGGGTGGCAGATAAAGCACGGAGGCTCCTCGCGCCGCAATCAGTTGCGAGACACCGTTGACCTTGTGAGAGCTGAGATTGTCCATCACCACCACATCGCCTGGTTGCAGCGTGGGGCACAGAATCTGTTCGACGTAAGTCAGGAAAATATCAGCATCCGTGGCTTCTTCGATGGTCATTGCCGCCGTGATTCCGCTCAACCGCATTGCCCCCAAAATGGTCCGTATCTTCCAATGAGCGCCGGGCGTTGTTTCATGAATACGACGCCCATCGGCGCGGCGTCCGTAGATGCGCGTCATTGAGGTGGTCACGCCGCTTTCGTCAAGGAAAATCAAGTGGTCCGGCGGCGTTGACCGGATACGTTCGACGAATTGTTCTCGCTTTTGACGATTGCTTTCTGTGTCGCGCTCGGTGGCGTGGATCGACTTTTTTTAAGACGGATGCCCATCTTCTTGAGCACGTTCCACAACTGCCCGATGCACAACCGCACACCCTGGCGCACAGCTAAAATCTCTTGTAATTCCGCCAACGTCAGATCGGGCCGCTCTTTGATTGCATCCAGCAGGCACGCCTGCGCAGCAGCATCCACGCGGCTGGTAGGGCCATGTCGCTGCTCGATGCGTTCTGGCTGACCGCTAAGGCGATGTTGTCGACAGATCTTCTCTGCCCAACCAACACTGACACCGAACACCAAGGCCAACTCAGCCTGCGTGCCCTTGCCCGCAGCATAAGCCGCCAGAAACATTCGTCGCAAATCGTTATCGTAAGGTCGCGGCATAGGCACCGCGAAGAAACGCAGAGCTTCCTTATACTATCACTGAAAATGCTCTAATGCGGACCCGGAACCGTTGAGCACCCCGGATTGTGCCACGGGCTTATCATCAGCCCCGGAGCACGCTTGTCAGATTTCCTTCAAAGGGGTTCCACGCTGGCGGCGCAGGAGGAGGAGCGATGGAA
>Ga0182013_10004854_pt1 | contig 15947 bp, 13 predicted proteins | sample 612S2MmetaG_FD_120487 | JGI IMG/M metagenome (GOLD analysis project Ga0182013, IMG submission 120487) | Permafrost microbial communities from Stordalen Mire, Sweden - 612S2M metaG | ecosystem: Environmental > Terrestrial > Soil > Wetlands > Permafrost | place: Sweden: Stordalen | collected...
ATCGGCGTGCTGGCTTCGCTCGCACTCCATGAAGACCTGTTGCGCCGCGATCTGCACAACTTCGACATCGACGCTGCTGTGCGCGCCTGGCCCTCCCTTGAGAAACTCGAACAGAATGCAAACAAGCTGTTCGGCGCCGGAGCTCTGGAGAAAAGAGCCATCGAAGAAACCAGGGCCAAGTATGTGGCGGGGGACGCGCTTCGCATCCAATTGATGCAGCTCAAAGAAAACTGGCCGGAAGTGCGATTGAAACTCACAGAGCAGTTGATACCGTTTGCTGAACTGCGTGACATGCTTCGCCGCGCGGGCTGCCCCACTGAGCCCATGCAGATCGGCATTTCCCCGGCGCGTCTTCGCGTGAGTTATCAGCAATGCTGCTACATGCGCCGGCGTTTCACCATCCTGGATGTTATGCAGCGGCTGGGGATTTTTGACGAGGCGCTCGGAAATATTTTTGGCCCTCGAGGACCGTGGCCGATGGATGGGGAGAGCGTGCTGTGATCGACCTCAAGCGCGTACGCCACGTGGTTCTCGATATGGATGGCACGTTGTACAAAGGCTCGCGCCTGTTTGCGCAGACGGTGCCATTCCTTAAGAGGCTGCGCGGTCTGGAGATAGGCTACACGTTTCTGACCAACAATACTTCGCGCAGCAAAGCCGACTACGTTCAGAAGCTGCGCACGCTGGGTATTGAAGCGCGCGAGCCGGAAATCTACACGCCTGCCGAGTCCGCAATGGCCTATTTACGAAGCAACCTGCCGCAGGCAAAGGCGCTGGCGATTTTGGGCACCCAGTCGCTTGAGCGTGAGTTTGTTGGCGCGGGGTTCAGGGTAAGCTGGGATGCACCGGATGCCGTGGTGGTGGGCTTCGATACGGAGTTGACCTACGAGCGGTTGTGCCAGACGGCTTACTGGATAAGCCGAGGCCTGCCGTATCTTGCAACGCATCCTGACTTCGTCTGTCCGACCGATGAGGCCACGGTTCTTGTGGATTGCGGCTCGATCTGCGCCTGCCTCAACGCGGCGACGGGACGGAAACCGATTGTATTCGGAAAGCCGAACCCATCGATTCTGCTCGAATTGCGCGACCGCCTTCATCTGGCGTCAGAGGAGATGATGATGGTTGGCGATCGCCTCTACACCGATATGAAGATGGCGCAGGAGGCCGGCATTCCCGGAGTTCTGGTCCTGACGGGCGAAGCGACGGAGGCACAAGCTGCGGCCCTTCCCAGGCAACCGGACCTGATTGTCGCCGATGTTGGAGAACTCGGGGTATTACTGGCGGAAGCGCAGCGTTCCTAGAACTGGAAGAGATCGTTCTTGAGCGTTGCTACCACCTGGGTGTTGGGCGCGAGGGCGACTGAATTGTCTGTGGGCTGAGGCCGTAGTTCGGCCTTCAGGGTCAGGTGCTTTTTCGCGACGAACTCTGCGCTCACAGTACTTGAGGCCTTTTGCACGCTGCCGCTGCTTACGGTTACGCGGAATTCATGCACACCGGGCGGGACATAGAGGCCGTCATAATCAGCCTTCTTTCCGGCGGTGCCCTTGCAGTAGAGCTTGCCATTCATCTCGACGGTGAAGGTCATCGCCGGCGGCAGGTGGCTCAGGTCGATCTTGAGGCGCGCATTCTGCTTGGGGTCGAGTGTTTTGGGATTGAAGGCGACCGGCGCAAGACGCGGCTGGGGTGCGGGGGCGGCGACCAGCGGAGTGGCGGGAGGCTTTGCCGGGGTTGGCGCTTTTGCCGCTGGGGCCGGCGTGGGAACAGCAGGTTTTTCTGGAGCCGGGGCGACCTGTGCCTGGGTTGCCACCGCCTGAGGAGCGGGAGCAGGAGGCGGCGCGGCTTGCGGGACGGCGGCCTGGTTGCGATGCAGCATGAACCATCCACCGGAGGCTACCGCGGCAACAAGAACCACTGCTGCGATGATCTGCCCGGTGCGATTCTTTGCTGCGGGAGCCGGAGAAGTTTGTGGAATTGCCGCCGCCGCGGCCGATGCTGCTACGGTCGAAGCCGCAGTGCTCCTGGCCGACAGCCTGGGCGTTGCGTCGAGCGTGGCTTCGGCATCGCCTCCTGCGAATGTGGCTTGCGGTACAGCCGTATTCACACTTGCGGGTGCAGCGCCGGATCGAACCGCCGCAAGGGCATGCGCCAGTTCCTCTCCGGACTGATATCGATCGGCGGGGCTCTTTGAAAGGCACTTCAGAATCAGCTTGTCCAGTTGCGAAGGAATGACAGGGTTCAGTTTTGCGGGAGGAACGGGCTCGGTGTGGACGATCTTGTAGGAGACCGTGGTCATGGTCTCGCCGGGGAAGGGCTGCTCTCCCGTGGCCATCCAATAGAGGATGACGCCCAGCGAAAAAAGGTCGGTGCGGCCGTCGATGGGCGCGCCGGTGAACTGCTCCGGCGGCATGAAGGCGGGCGTGCCGAGCATCTGACCTGTGGTCGTGATTTCGCCGGCCGTCAGCTTGGCCACGCCGAAGTCCGTGATCCGCGGCCGCTCGATTCCGTAGGTCTCGCGCGAGGTGAGCAGGATATTTGCCGGCTTGATGTCGCGATGGATTACGCCTTTGCGGTGCGCGTATCCGAGAGCTTCGGCGATCTGCTGGCCGATTTCGCAGACGCGATCCATGGAGACGCGTTCGCCCTTTTTCATGGCATCGGCCAGCGTTTGCCCGTTCACAAACTCCATCACCAGGAAGGGCATTCCTTCGTGTTCTCCCACGTCGAAGACGGGCACGATGCCGGGATGAGCCAGGGCACCGGCGGCGCGTGCTTCGCGGTAGAAGCGCTGGCGGAATTCGTCGCTCTGCTCGCTTGCCAATGCGCCGGAGAGGATGGTTTTCACGGCGACGGTGCGGTCCATGGAGGGGTCGCGTGCAAGGAACACGGCACCCATGGCCCCGTGACCCAGCTCGTTCACAATCTCGTATCGCCCAATTTTCTTCGGTTCGTCCATAGCCTGGTTTGTCCTACTCTAAAGCATTTCAGCGTTCCTTGAAATGCACCCATCGTGGTATCCCACCCTGGGCTTTTCTAGCCGGGCATTCGATAGCGGACTACGAGCAAAGTCATGTCGTCAGACTGGGCGGCTCCGCGCGAAAAGGCGTTGACGGAGTCAAACACGATCGTCCGTACCGACTCGAGCGACTCATCTTGCCAGCCGGAGAGAATCTGATGGAGCCTATCAAAGCCGAAGAGTTCCCGGCCAGGATCTTCCGCTTCGATGATGCCGTCGCTAAAAAGCAGAAGCGTGTCGTCGGGCTCGAGCTTAACGCGCGTCGCCGTGAACTCCGCCTGGGCCAGCAGACCGACCGGCAAGGACCCCTCGGTGTAGAGATCGCTGACCTGTCCGCGCCGCAGCAGCAGAGGCGAGGGATGGCCGGCGCTGATGAAGTCGAGCGTGCCGTCGCGATCGAGGATGGCGAAGAAGACGGTCGCGCAACGGCCCACACTGGAGTGCTCGCAGAGAAACTTGTTGATGTGGTTGAAGACGCGAACCGGATCGGTGCCGAGCGTCATGCCGGAGAGCGCGCCCTGGAGCATGGTAGTGAGCAGTGCGGCGCCCAGGCCCTTGCCGCTGACATCGGCGATCAGAAAGGCGGTTCGGTCATCGCTGAGGGGAAAAACGTCGAAGTAGTCGCCGCCCACTTCGTGGCAGGGATATTGCACGCCAGTGACCGCGAGATGGGGGAAATCATTTAATCCGCGCGGCAGCAAAGCCTGCTGGATATCCCGAGCGATGGTGAGCTCCTGTTCCAGACGCTGGCGCTCGCGTTCCTGTTCGACAAGGCGTGCGTTGTCGAGGATGCTGGCGGCTTCAACGCCGAGCGCGTCGAGTATCTGGCGGTCGATGTCAGAGAAGGCAGCCGGCCTGCGGGAGTCGAGGTAGAGCGCGCCGAGAAGCTGGCCGCGGCTGAGCACAATGGACTCATCGGAGTTGGCGCGCGGCATGGCATAGAGCGGAATAGCAACGATGGAGCGCAGGTTTTGCACCACGATGCTTTCCGCGCTCTTGAGGTCGAGGGCAGCGAGATTCAGGTCGCCGGTGATCACGCCGGCCTGCCGGTCGATTGCCTGGCGCAACGCGGTCTGGCTGGGGCTGATGGTGTCGGTCGGAAGGTTGTCGCCCTTGCTTCCGCGGGCCAGGCGCAGCTTGAGGTTGCCCCCGGCATCGGGCTCGAGCAGCAGGCCGCGATCGGCATTGGTAATGGAGATGGCATGGTCGAGCATGGTGCCGAGCACGGAGTCCAATGGAAGCTGCGAGTGGAGCAGCGACGTGGCCTCGAGCAGAAGGTTGAGCTTGCTGAGGCCACTGGCCGGCATGACGGCCGCGATGGAAGGTATGCTGCCGAGCCGCGTCAGCATGCTTTCAATTGTTGCGGTGCGGCGTGTGGTGCTGGTTCCAGAGGCTGGCGCACTGGTGCGAGGGGTGTGGAAGGTGATTTCGCAGCCGTCTTCGAGACCGAAGTTGATGACGTCGCCGTCGCGAAGATCGCGGCGGTCGACTTTTTCGCCATTCACGAAGATTCCCTGGCGATGGCCCAGATCCTGGAGTTTGTAGCCCGTCTCAAGGGTGACAATGGCGGCGCAGCGGCGCGAGATGCGCCGGTCGTCGAGTTGGAGGTGGTTTCCGGTTTCGCTGCCCCTACCGATGAGAAACGGAGAATCGGTTACGGGTACGAATTCACGAGGACGGCCCGGAAAGGCAACTTCCAGAACGGTTTCACGATCAGAGAATTGGTCGGGCATAGGGGCCAAGGCAAAAAACGAAAAAATCGAACAAGGGGTGCACGAATTTTAGCATGCGGCGCATTGGCCCTGTTACCCGACGATTACGCCGCTCAATGCCACAAGTCAGCAACCTGACGTAAAATGGCACCGTCTCCGGAATAGGGTATTCCGAGCAGCCAAAAAGTTCTACGCCGCGAGATTGCGCACCGAAGGCTCGGCGCGATTTTGCGGATCGAATCTTGAAGAAGAAATGGATGATTGAAATGAAATCTTTAGTTCGCGCACTTGCGTTCCCTGCGATTGTCCTGCCGGCGTTGCTGGCTGGATTGATAGTTACCGCCGCCCGTGCCCAGGACGCGGCCGAGATCGGCGGCCAGAAGGTTGTTACCATCAAACGCGCCGCGGTGAGCACTACCAAGCCGGAGTTCACCAGCATTACGCTTGCGCCGGGGCGCGGCATGGAGATTATCCAGATCACCGCCAACTTCCCCGGCAAGGGCGAAGTGAACGTGCTCGCATCGCCGGATCTTGCGGGTTCGAAGAAGATGCTGGACGAGCAAGACGATTCGTTCGGCAATCTCGGCTACCGGCTGGGCGCGGCGTTTCTGGCGCCTTATCCCAACCGTATTCGCGGCCCTCTTTCAGCAGACGGCAAGACGCTGACCACCTCCTGGCAGGGCCACACCATCACCTTGCCCGCTAACAATATTGGCAAATTGCCCACCGCCGAGCGGCACGCCATGCACGGGCTGATTCTGAAGGCGAAGACGGATGATGTGAAGACACACAGCATTCCGGGCGGGGAACAGGTTACGGGCGTCATTCACGGGGGCAACTTCAACGGACACTGGCTTTCGAAAACCGACCTGGTGCTGACCATCACCCTGACAGCCGATGCCGTGGACGCCTCGATCGTCGCGCACAATGTGGGCAGCGAGGACGAACCCATGGCCCTTGCGTGGCACCCCTACTTCAATCTGCCCTCGGGTGACCGGACCCAGGCGAAGGTGCTGATCCCCGGTTCGCAAATGGCTGAGGTCGACAACTACGACAACGTCTTCGCTACCGGAAAGCTGGTTCCAGTGGCGGGTAGCCAGTACGACCTGACCGCGGCCGGCGGCACAGCGCTGGGAAAGAATTACTTTGACGACAACTGGAGCCACCTGACCTGGAAGGCGGGCGTGGTCACGGTCAAGGTGATCGATCCGGCAGCGAAATACGGCGTTGCAATCGAAGGGATTTCGCCGGAGATCAAGACGATCCAGATGTATGCGCCGCCGACTTCGTCGTTCGTGGTGATTGAGCACCAGTACAACTTTGCCGATCCGTTCAGCAAGGCCTGGGGCAAGATGGACACCGGGATGGTGACGCTGAAGCCGGGCCAGAGCACCAAGTGGCATGTGCGGCTGAAGGTGTTTGTTCCGTAGAGAGGGAAATCGCGAGCTTACATCGACCGCCAAGTCATTTCGACCTTTATCGGAATCTCGTTTTTGATGGAAACCATCAGAAACGAAGGCGGGTCGATCTTGAAATCAGAACACGTGGCGGGAATGGTCCCGGTGATTCGTACTTCGTTGCCGCTGGTCACCTTCTGAAAAGGGACGTGGCTATACTTTGCCGTTTGGCCGGCAAACTGCACTTCGAGGTCGGCATAAATGGTTCCCGAAGACGGGGTCTGCTCGGGGAGCTTTGTGCGCACCACAACCATCGGGAATTGCGCCCCGCGCGTCACCTGCACCATGTGCAGATCCCGGTTGCTGTCGCCGGAGTCGAAGCTGTTCACCGGCGCCGCGATCAGGAACTCGCATTCGCTGGCGTGGCACGCGCCCTTGCCCTTGGCCGCGCGGCTTACGCCGTCAACCTGGTGCATCGGATGCGACATGTGATAGGTAAGCGTTGATTGCTGCAATACCCAATCGCCATTCGCCCAGCAGAGCACGGGAAGCGCCAGCGCCAGGCACGTCAGCAGGATTTTACGGGACACATTCCCTCCTCATATTCATTCATATTCATTCATATCGATCGGCGCCGTCGTTTAGACCCATTCGTTCCCGTCAGCTGGATCGTCGCGGGCTTTTGCCCCTGATACAAGGGCAATTCAAACTGACCCATTACCCTCAGAATAGGCGTCCAGTCATGTTTCAAGACAGCATGTCCGCCAATCTTGCTTCCTTCCACTTTGAATCCGCACCGGGATCTAGGCCGAGGAACTCCTGAAACACCTCGTTTGAAAGGAGTTGCCCCTGGGGGGTGAGCCGGATCGTGCCCGCTGAAAAGGTGAGAAGACCGGCTTCAACCAGGCGCGGCGCCACTTTCAGCGCCGGCGCAACCGTTAGGCGGCCGAATTCCCGTTCGAGAGCCGCTACCTCGACCCCGCCAGCGAGACGTAAACCCAGAAACCAGGCTTCCTCATGTTGACTGGCTGGCGAGAGCCAGGCGATTTCAAGCTGCTGCGAACCCGAGAGATAAGCAGCCAGGTCGTCCGTGGTTGTGGAACGAAGAACATGTCTCGCGTGCGCAAGATCGGCCTCATCCACCGCGGCACGCAACATCGACGAGGCATCCAATCCCAGGCCAAGATAAGGACGCCGCTGCCAGTAACGAAGATTGTGCCGGGAGCCAAACCCGGAGCGGCAGAAATTCGAAATCTCGTACTGCGCTAGTCCCGCCTGCCCGAGCTGCTCAATCGCCATCGCGTACATCCGCACAATCGCTTCGTCGGAAGGCACCAGGCCTGCGTGATAGCGCGCGCCACCCGCGAGCATCTCGCGCCCCAGCCTTGAGTCTTCATCCACTTCGAGCATGTAAACGCTGGCGTGGGGAACTCCCGAGTCGACTAGTATCTCAAGCGACTCCTGCCACGTTGCGAAGGTCTGTCCGGGCAGGCCTGCAATCAGGTCCACGCTCAGGTTCGCAATTCCTGCCGCACGCAGACGGCGCAAATCCTCCGCCACTGCCGCCCGGTCATGCAGACGCCCGCTCGAATGCGCTTCGCTATCAATGAATGACTGCACGCCAAGGCTCACACGGTTCACGCCCGCTGCCACCAGCCCGCCAAGAGCCTCGTCGGCAATTTGCCCAGGTGCACACTCGACTGTAATTTCGGCATCCGGATCCAAATCGAACTCTGACCGCATTGCGCCGAAGAGCTGCGCCAGAAGATCCGGCGCCAAGAGACTGGGAGTTCCCCCGCCCAGGTAAACCGTATCCACGCGGCGCGGCAGCTCGGCGCCGGTCTTCGACGCCCACTCCCCGGCTGCCCTCAGATCCCCAATCACCCGCTCCACATACCGCGCGTGTTCGCTCGCCGGATAGACACCGGAAGCGAAATTGCAGTACGTACACTTCGACCGGCAAAAAGGAATCGAGAAGTAAAGTCCCAGCGCATTGTCCCGGTCAGTCCTCATGAAAAGATTGTTTCACGCTCGCCGGTTTCCTGGCGCAGGTCGATCTCCTCTCAGCCTTCATGCAATCATTGAAAGAAGGAGATCCCTTTGAAAGCGTGGCCGGTGCTGGGCATTTCGATTATCGAAGCCATTCTGCTGCTCGCCCACTGGTTCTTGTTTCATACCTGGATCGAATTCTGGGACGCCCCAAGCCCGACCTTCGTGTTCACGCTCCGCATCGCGCTCTTCCTCCTCGGGTTCAGTTTCATCGCCGCAGCCCTTCTCAGCTTCAGATTTGCGAATCCCGTAGTCGTCCTCCTCTACAAGTTCGCCGCGGTCTGGCTCGGATTCCTGAACTACCTTTTCCTGGCCGCATGCCTGAGCTGGATAGTCTGGTACGCCTTGCTGCTCTCAAAACTGAGCGCCAACCCCGTCGCTGTGCGGCCTGTTATCGCCGGTGGGCTCTCGGCCGTGGCCATACTTATAGGTGTTTACGGTCTGTTCAATGCCCGCCACCTTCGCGTGCGTCGGATTGCGGTCCCGCTGCCGGGCCTGCCCCAGAGTTGGCGAGGCCGCAGGGCAGTCCTGATGAGCGACCTGCACCTTGGCAACATCAATGGCGCAGGATTCTCCCGGCGAATCGTGGCGCTGGTCGCCAGCCTGCAACCGCACATCGTCTTCATCCCGGGCGACCTCTTCGACGGAACAATGGCCAATCTCGACAAGCTCGCCGCGCCCTTCAAAGATCTCGCGCCCCCATTCGGCGTCTTTTTCTCTACTGGCAACCACGAGGAGTTTGCCGGCAAGGAACACTATCTCGATGCAGCCACTCGCGCCGGTATGCGCGTTCTCAATAATGAAAAAGTGACCGTGGACGGCCTGCATATTGTCGGGGTGCCCAATGGCGACTCGCACAATCCGATTCGGCTGCGCGCCACGCTCGAGGGGCTGCGCCTCAGTCCAGGCGAGCCCAGCATCCTGCTCAACCACATTCCCAGCCGCCTCCCCATCGTCGAAAGAGCGGGCGTCAGCCTCCAGCTTTCCGGCCACACCCATGTTGGGCAACTCTTTCCCTTTACCTGGTTCACCCGCCGCGTCTTCGGCAAGTTCACCTATGGCCTCCAACGCTTCGGCGCGCTCCAGGTCTATACGTCGAGCGGCGCCGGCACCTGGGGTCCCCCCATGCGCGTCGGAACCGCCCCTGAGATTGTGTTGCTTGAGTTCGAGTAGGCCCATTCCATGCTAAAATGTAGGTACGTTGCTACATGGAGGTGGTCCCGTGGCAATCACTACCTTATCCAGCCGCGAATTCAATCAGGACGCAAGCCGCGCCAAAAAGGCGGCCAGCAAGGGTCCGGTAATTATTACCGACCGCGGAAGGCCTGCGCACGTACTCCTGTCCATTGACGAGTACCGTAAGCTCAGCGGGGCACGGGAGAACATCCTTGACCAGTTGGGTATGCCGGAGGCCGCCGCAATCGAATTCGACCCGCCACGCCTGGGCAACAAACTCTTCCGTCCCGCCGATCTATCATGATGTACTTGCTCGATACAAACGTCCTCTCCGAGTCGCGCAAGGCTTCCCGGAAGCGCACCGGTGCCGCAAAATTGGACCCGAATGTCCAAAAGTGGTTTGCTTCGGTCGATGCCTCCAGTCTTTATCTTTCCGCAATCAGCATCCTCGAACTTGAGATCGGCTGTCTCCTCGTCGAGCGCCGGGATGCGGCCCAAGGCTCTGTTCTGCGCAGATGGTTGCGCGATCGAGTACTGCCCGCTTTCGCTGAACGCATTCTTCCGGTAGATGTGGCCGTCGCACAACGGTGCGCAGCTTTGCATGTACCCAACCCACTGGAAGACCGGGACTCGCTCATTGCCGCCACCGCCCTGGTGCATGGAATGACCGTGGTCACGCGCAACACCGCTCACTTCCAGCGCACCGGCGTCGCGCTATTGAACCCTTGGCAATTGTGAGCGTGTACCCGAAGGTTCCGCTGATTTAGACTTGCATTCTCCCATCGAAAGAGGATGAACCATGCACCTATCGAGCAAACGCACTCTCGGCTATTGCCTCCTCGGTTTAATCACTTCGGGCATCATGCTGACGGCTCACGCGCAGCAGGCCGCCTCGAACCCGCAGAAAGCTCCCGACCTGAACTTCCCGACAGTACTCTACGGCGCAGCCTACTACAACGAGTACATGCCCGGAGACCAGGCCGCTCGCCTCGACAAGGACGTCGCCCTCATGAAGGCTGCGGGCCTCAATGTGGTCCGCATGGGTGAGTCGACCTGGAGCCTCTGGGAACCCGAAGACGGCCAATTCGACTACGCCTGGATGGACCGCATCGTCGACGCCATGGGCAGAGCCGGAATCAAAGTGATCCTCGGCACGCCGACCTACTCCATTCCCGCATGGATGGCCCACCAGCATCCCGAGATCCTGGCGCGGTATGCAGGCGGCCGCGAAAACTCCTACGGCATGCGCCAGAACATGGACACCGATTCGCCCGCCTACCGCTTCTACGCTGAGCGCCTCATCCGGCACATCGTTGCCCACTACAAAGACAACCCCAACGTCATCGGCTGGCAGCTCGACAATGAAACCTCCAGCTACGAAGCGGCAAACCCTGACGTCTTCATCGGCTTCCAACATTACCTTGAAAAGAAATTCGTCACGCCCGAAGCGCTCAGCAAGGCCTGGTTCCTCAATTACTGGGGCCAGAATCTGCACACTTGGGAAGACCTGCCCACCCGCGACGGCGCACAGAGCACCGGCTACAAGCTTGAATGGACCCGCTGGAGCCAGATGCGCGTTACTGACTTTCTCCGCTGGCAGGCAGCCCTTGTGCGCGAGTGTGCGGGCTCCGGCCAGTTCGTGACCACCGACTACGGCGGCATGATGCACCACGACGTCAACGAAGAAGCCATCGCTTCCTTCCTCGATATTCCCGCCGACAACATCTACCACGGAACACAGGATCACTTCGACGGTACGCAGCAGTCGATTCAGGCAGATTTCACTCGCTCGCTCAAGCACTCGAACTTCCTGGTCACTGAGACCAACGCGCAAACCACCGACTGGAGTTCCGCTGCCCAGTTCCCTCCCTACGATGGGCAAATGCGCGAGGATGTGTACACCCATCTCGCGAATGGCGCCAACATGGTGGAGTACTGGCACTGGGCCTCGATCGCCGCCAATCAAGAAACGTATTGGAAGGGCGTCCTGTCCCACGATCTCGAACCGAATCGCCCCTATGCCGAAGTCAGCCGTACAGCCCATGAACTTGAGAAGATCGGGCCGCACCTCGTCGGCCTGCAAATTCACAACCAAGTCGCGATCCTGTGGAGCCGCGACTCCGCCAACGCCATCGGCTTCATGCCCTATGCCCGGAACCAATCTGCTGATGGCGCGCCCGCCAATTACGACTCCCTCGTCAGGCAGATCCATAATTCTCTTTACGATCTCAACGTCGGATCCGACTTCGTGTTTCCTGAGACCGCCGATTTCGCGCAATACAAGCTGCTGATTGTACCGGCCCTCTACATTGCGGACGATGCATTGCTCCAGAAAATCTCAGACTACGTAAAAAACGGCGGCCACGTTGTCATGACGTTCAAAAGCGGATTCGCCAATGAAAATTCTGCGGCCCGCTGGGTGCGCGCGCCCGGTCCACTGCGCGATGCAGCCGGCTTCACCTATCAGGAGTTTTCAAATCTCGAGAAACCGCTGGCCCTGAAAGACGATCCGTTTCACGTAGGCGCGGCCAATCAGGTCAGCTATTGGGCCGAGTTCCTCATGCCCGAACATGCCAAAGTAATTGCGAGTTACGACCATCCATTCTTTGGAAAGTGGCCGGCGATCACAGAGAACGAGTTCGGCGCCGGAACCCTGCTCTATGAAGGAACCTGCCTCTCCGACGCCCTGCAAACCGCGGTATTGAAGAGTGAATTGGAGAAGCTCGAACTCGATGGACCCGACCAGCAACTGCCCGCCGCGGTGCATGTCCAGCACGGCACCAACCGTCTGGGCAAGTGGCTCCATTACTACTTCAACTACTCCGGCACGGAAGCGAAAGTAAACTACGCTTTCGCTGCGGGAACCAATCTGCTCGACGGAAAGTCCGTGGCCAAGGCAACTCAATTGACACTCGCGCCATGGGATTTGGCTATCATAGAGGAACAATAAGGAGAAAATACTTTGGCTGAACAAACTCCCCCGCCTCACTCTGGCGACGCCGCCGTAGTCCGCACTCGTTTGTCCGGGTTCGATCTGCTCTTGAATCCGCGCCTCAATAAAGGAACCGCATTTACCGAGCAGGAACGCGACGCATTCGGCCTCCACGGATTGCTGCCCCCGCACGTCGGCAGCCTTGAAGATCAGCGCGAGCGCCGTAAGTTCGCCCTCGACCATCGCAACACCGCCTTCAGCAAATACCGCTTGATGCGCGACCTTCAGGACAATAACGAAATACTCTTTTACTCCTTCATCGCGCACAACATTGAAGAATTACTGCCCATCGTCTATACGCCCGCGGTTGGCGAAGGCTGTCAGCGTTTCTCTGAAATCTGGCGCAAACCCCGCGGCATGTTCCTCAGCTACAACAACAAGAATCGCATCGAACAGATCATCGGCAACAAGCGTTATGACAACGTCCGCTGCATCGTGGTCAGCGACGGCGAGCGCATTCTCGGATTGGGCGACCAGGGCGCCGGCGGCATGGGAATTCCCATCGGCAAAATGGCCCTCTACACTGCGCTCGCCGGCATTCCTCCCGAGCATTGCCTGCCCATTCTGCTCGACGTAGGCACCGACAATGAAACTCTGCTCAACGACCCTATCTATATCGGCTGGCGCCACAAGCGCATCCGCGGGCAGGAGTACGACGACTTCGTTGAGGCATTTGTTTCGGCCGTCGAAAAGCGCTGGCCGCACATCCTGCTTCAATGGGAAGACTTCGCCGGAGTCAATGCCGCGCGCCTCCTCGACCGCTATCGCGACCGCCTCTGCACCTTCAACGACGACATCCAGGGAACAGCCGCCATCACCACAGCAACCCTGCTTGCCGCCGTGCACTCAACCAGCGTTCCCCTGAGCCAGCAGACCATCGCCATGTTCGGCTCCGGCGCCGCGGGCATCGGCATTATCAACCTCCTCGTATCCGCCATGAAAGACGAAGGCCTTACGGAAGAACAGGCCCGCCAACGCATCTACGCCTTCAATCGATACGGCCTGCTCGTCGAAGGCTGCCAGGGCGTTCGCCCCGGGCAGGAGCCTCTGCTGCGCAAACGCGAAGACGTTGCCGATTGGAAGCTCTCCGGCACCGGCGCCATCTCGCTCCTCGATGTCGTACGCAATGCCAAAGTGACCGTCCTTGCCGGCGTCTCCGCGCAGGCCGGCGCATTTACTGAAGAAATCGTTCGCGAAATGGCCCGCCACATCGACAGGCCGGTTATCTTTCCGCTCTCCAATCCCACCTCGGTCTCTGAAGCCGCGCCCGCCGATCTGCTCCGTTGGACCGACGGCCGTGCGCTCGTCGGCACCGGCAGTCCGTTTGCACCGGTCGAAATCAACGGCAAGATGATCCGCATCGCGCAGATCAATAACTCCTACATCTTTCCCGGCCTGGCTCTAGGCATTCTCGTCTCCAAGGCCCGGCGCGTAACAGACGGCATGATCATGGCCGCGGCAAGAACTCTCGCATCGCTCTCGCCCGCGCGCACAGACAAGAACGCTGCGCTGTTGCCCCCTATTTCCGACTCCCGCAAGGTTGGTCTCATCATCGGCGAAGCCGTCGCGCAGCAGGCCATTGCAGAAGGCGTCGCCGTGGCGGAAGACGCATCGAGCCTCAAGCAGCGCATTCTGAATTATGTGTGGGAGCCCGTCTACCAACCCTACGAACGGATCGACTGATCGGCAATAGGCTCCGGGAAATTCCCTTGACAATCGCAGGATTGCCATCTAGAAATCAGTTCTCGGCGAGCATCACCGCTCGTTAAAAGGCGACCACAAATCGCGAGGAGCCATGCCGTCCATGCCCGTCGATCCACACACTCGTCCCTCCGAAGTCTGGCCTGCTCTTCCCTATGGCGAATGGAGCGCCACCTGCACCACTCTTCAGCTCTGGATGCAGATCGTCGGCAAGATCCGCCTGGCCCTCATGCCGCCCATCAATCATTGCTGGGGCGTCACGTTTTACCCCACCGTGCGCGGCCTCACTACCTCGCCCATGCCCTATGGCCATCGCGCCCTCCAGATCGACTTCGATTTCGTTGAGCATTCGCTCGTAGTTGAGATCTCCGCGGGCGGCCGCAAAACCCTCCGTCTCCAACCAATGACGGTGGCTGCGTTTTACCGGCAAGTGATGTCTGCCTTGGAAAGCCTCGGAGCGCCGGTCCGCATCTGGCCCGTGCCCGTCGAAATTGCCGACCCCCTCCCCTTCGAGCAGGACGATGTGCACAAGGATTACGACCCGGAATACGCGCAGCGCTTCTGGCGCATCCTCCTGCAATCCTCGCGCGTCTTCACTGTTTTTCGCTCTCGCTTCAGGGGCAAGGTAAGTCCGGTCCATCTCTTCTGGGGAGCGCTCGACCTGGCCTGCACCCGCTTCTCAGGCCGCACCGCGCCCGAGCACGCCAGCATGCCCGGCCTCGCCGATCGAGTCACCCGCGACGCCTATTCCCACGAAGTGAGCAGTTGCGGATTCTGGCCTGGGATGCCGGGCCCCCCGGGAGGGCCGAGTATCGAGCCGCTCTTTTATAGCTATGCCTACCCCGAGCCGCCCGGCTACCGGGAGTATTCCATCGCGCCCGCCGCGGCCCGCTTCGACCCGAACTTCGGCGAATTCGTGCTGCCCTATGAGGCCTTGCGCCTCTCGCCAGACCCCGATGCCACCCTGCTCGAATTCCTGCAGTCCACCTACGCCGCCGCCGCAAACTCTGCCCACTGGGACCGCGCCGCCTTAGATTGCCCCTGGCCCCCACCCTCAGAGTCCTCAAAAACTAGATAAGCCGCCACCAGTTTCGGGAGCTCCAACTCCGAAATATGGTAGTATTTGTTACTACTGAGGTAGACTTTATGCCTACTATCGAAAAGCTTAGCATCGCGCTTCCAACTGAAATGGCAGCACTTGTGCGTCGAGCCGTCGACGTCGGAGAGTACTCTTCCAACAGCGAGGTCATTCGCGATGCACTCCGCGACTGGACCCACAAGCGGAACCTGCGCGAGCAAGGTCTGTCCAATCTCCGCAAGGCTTGGCACGAGGCAGTCGCCGATGATTCCGAAGGGCTCGACCCGGACCCGGTATTCGACCGTCTGGAAAGCAAGTACAACGGCCTTGCCAATGCAAAAGGGCGATAGTGCGCCTTCGCTTATCCCTCTTAGTACCGGGCGACCTCGAAGAGATCGCGGAATACATCGCACAAGATAGCCCGCGCCATGCAGCGCGTACTATCCGTTTACTTCGCTCGCGAATAAAGGAAATCGCCAAACAACCGGAGATTTATCGGCTCCGGCCTGAGATTGCCCCCGATGCCCGGCTGGCCACTGTAGGTAATTACGTAATCCTCTTTCGCATCCGCCAAACTACCGTCCGCATCGAGCGAGTCGTGAATGGAAGCCGGACTCTGTTTTCACTCTTCGAAGAAACCGACGTCTAGAGTCACCCTGCTTCTGACACTATTCCCCCTCCGGCGGCACCTGTTCCAGCAGCCGCTTCCACGTCTTCTGATTTTTCCGGAACCCCTTCTTCAAATCTTCCAGAATCCGCTCAAAGTGCGCGTTGGTGCGCAGATTGTTCCACGCCGGGTTCTTCTGGAACCACGGATAGTTCTCATTCC